>Ga0213875_10001542_pt1 | contig 14776 bp, 13 predicted proteins | sample BarmaccomBMRX_R8_FD_160105 | JGI IMG/M metagenome (GOLD analysis project Ga0213875, IMG submission 160105) | Root-associated microbial communities from Barbacenia macrantha in rupestrian grasslands, the National Park of Serra do Cipo, Brazil - RX_R8 | ecosystem: Host-associated > Plants > Roots... | reverse complement strand
AGCCACCCGGCCGCCAGCTCACCTGCTACGGCTTCAACGGGACCGACCCGCGGGTGTTCTATGTCGGCCTCGACGCCAAGATCTACCTGGTGCATCTGGGCGACGCCCAGCCCGGCGTGAAGAAGCCGCCCGGGCAGCCGGCGCCGGGCAGTCCGGTCACGTGTCTCGGCGTGGGCGGGCAGGGTGCCCGCTGCTACTACGTGGGCACCGACCATCTGGTGCATGAGCTGGCCCAGAACCGGAGCGGGGACTTCAGCTTCAGGAACCGGGTGGTGTCGGCGGACGTGGTCGCCACCGGCAGCGGCCTGACCTGCGAACAGGACCTCCAGCAGCTGGTCCGCGTGTTCTACGTCAGTGGCGCTGACCAGCTCCTGCACGTAGCCGCCGACGACAACGTCGACGATCCCGACGGAATGTCGGACGACCCGATTGAGAAGACCGACCCCGCGCCCGGCAGCGCGCTGACCTGTTTCGGCCTGAGCAACGGCGATACCCGGGTGTACTACCTCGACCGCGAACACCGGATCAACGAGGTGTCCTGGACCGACGATGACCTGACCAATGAGCGGCTCGACGTCACCGCGATGCCGGGCAGCCCCCTGACCTGCTTCGGGGTCGAGGGGCAACTGGCCCGGGTGTACTACCTCGACGATCAGGCCCAGGTGAACGAGCTGGCCCGGGTCCACGGACAGCACGGGCAGCCAGATCACTGGGTCAACCATCCGCTGCATTACACTGCGGCCGGGGACAGCGCGCTGACCTGCTTCGGGTTCCAGGGAAAGTGGACCCGGCTGTACTATCTCGACCCCGGGTACCAGGTGAACGAGCTGGCCTGGGACCCCACGGACAAGGTGTTCATCAACACGCCGCTCTAGCGGCCGGTCACACCCCCGAGCGGGCCTCGACCCGGCCGTCGGCGACCGCCGCGGCCAGGGCGGCGTGGTCGCGGACGGTCTGGGCGGCGTAGGCGACCGCGAAGTCGGTCACCGCCTGCTCGAAGCGGGCGGAGCTGCCGAGGTAGGCGGCGATCGCGGCCCGGTCACCGGTGCGGGCGTGGGCCCGGGCCAGCGTCCAGCCGCACAGCGCGCCGTAGGAGGTCATCACGGCCGGGTCCATCTGCTCGATCGGGGCCGAGTACTTCCAGTCCCGCAGCTGGCGCACGTAGTAGTCGGTCCGGACGCCGCTGAGCCCGGTGACCGCCTGCCAGCCGAGGAAGATGTCGCTGGCCGCCTGCATCAGCCGCTGGCCGACCACCACCCGCTCCCCGTGGTGCTCGTACTCGCTGTCGCCCGCGTAGGCGGCCAGCACCGAGCGCTGCGCCTCCTTGGCCTGCAGCAGCAGCGGGCCGCGGCCGTCGTCGGCTTCCATCAGGATGATCCAGGCCTGGGTGCCGACGCTGCCGACCCCGACCACCTTGCGGGCCACCCGGGTCAGCCGGAACTGGCGGACCAGGTGCTGCCGCTCGGGTGGCAGCGTGCTCGCGTACCCGCTGATCAGCGCGCGCAGGGTGGCGTACTCGGGCCCGGCCCAGTCGCCGGCCGGCAGGTCCTCGATCGGGACGATCAGCGGCGGGTCACTGACGATCTCCCGGCCGCCGTCGACCACCCGGGTCAGCTTGCCCACCGCCTGCATGCTGTCGCGGGTCCGGCTGCGGGCGGCGACTGCCTCGGTCTGCTTCAGCACCCGCTTCTTGAGCTGGGACCGGAAGCGGGCGATGGTGTCCTCGACGTCGAGCCGCGCGTACCAGACGTCCAGCGTCGGCATCCCCGCGAACTCGCGCATCGCGGTCCGGTACTGGGCGGCGGCGGCCAGCGCCACCTTCCGCCGCTGCTTGGCGCTGAACCCATTGTCGAGCCCGGCCACCACCAGGCTGGCGGCCAGCCGCTTGACGTCCCACTCGAACGGGCCCGGCAGCGTCTCGTCGAAATCGTTGACGTCGAACACCAGCCGCCGTTCCGGTGACCCGAACGCGCCGAAGTTGGACAGGTGCGCGTCCCCGCACAGCTGCGTCCGCAGGCCGGTGTCGGCCGTCGCGGCCAGGTCGGCGGCCATCGGCAGGGCCGCCCCGCGGAAGAACGTGAACGGCGAGACCAGCATCCGCCCGTGCCGCACCGGCACCAGGTCAGGGATGCGCGACCGCCCCTGCTCGACCAGCAGCCCGATCGGGTCGCGGCCGGGCGCGGCCCGGAACTCGGCCTGGGCGTCGAGCGGCACCCGGGCCCGGGCCGCCTTACCGGCCGCGGCACCGCGGCCGCGGGTCCCGGCCTCGCTGCGTTCCTGCGTCTGCGCAGACATACCCCGCCCCCTCCTTTCTCGTTATAGACCTTCGGGCGTGTAATGGGTACTGACGTGAAGATCGCGATGGAGGCAGCGGTGACGATGTACCAGGTAACCAACCCGGCGACCGGCAAGGTGGAGAAGGAGTATCCCACCGCGACCGACGCGGAGATCAGCGACGTGCTGGCGCAGGCCGACGCCGGCTACAAGTCCTGGCGGGAGACGTCGCTGGACGAGCGGGCCGCGATCCTGCGCCAGGTGTCCCAGCTGTACCGGGACCGGGCCGACGACCTGGCCACGCTCATCACCCGGGAGATGGGCAAGACCACCACGGCCGCGCTGGGCGAGATCAAGTTCGCCGCGGTCATCTACAAGTACTACGCCGACAACGGGGCCGACCTGCTGAAAGACCAGCCGCTGGACACGCGGGTGCCCGGGTCGGCCTGGGTCCGCAAGAGCCCGATCGGGGCGATCCTCGGCATCATGCCCTGGAACTACCCCTACTACCAGGTGGCCCGGTTCGCGGCCCCGAACCTGATGATCGGCAACACCATAATCCTCAAGCACGCGCCCCAGTGCCCGGAGTCGGCGCTGGCCATGCAGCAGATCTTCCGCGACGCGGGGCTGCCGGACGACGCCTACATCAACGTGTTCGCCAGCAACGAGCAGGTCGCGGAGATAATCGCTGACCCGCGGGTGGCGGGCGTGTCGGTCACCGGCAGCGAGCGGGCCGGGGCGGCGGTGGCCGCCACCGCCGGCCAGCACCTCAAGAAGGTGGTGCTGGAGCTGGGCGGCAGCGACCCGTTCATCGTGCTCGACGGGGCCAACCTGCCCGAGGTGGCCAAGACCGCGGCGGCCGCCCGGATGGAGAACGGCGGCCAGGCCTGCAACTCCTCCAAGCGGATGATCGTGGCCGAGAGCGTCTACGACGAGTTCCTGAGCGAGTTCACCGCGGCCATGTCCGGCTACAAGACCGGCGACCCGACCGACCCGGCCACCAGCTACGGGCCGATGTCCTCGGAGCAGGCGGCGGTCAACCTGACCGCCCAGGTCGACGACGCGGTCAGCAAGGGCGCCACCGTGCACCTGGGCGGCCACCGGGTCGACGGGCCCGGCTCGTTCTTCGAGGCGACCGTGCTGTCCGGGGTCACCCCGGAGATGCGGGCGTTCCGTGAGGAACTGTTCGGCCCGGCCGCCGTGGTCTACAAGGTGGCCAACGCCGACGAGGCGGTGGAGCTGGCCAACAGCAGCCCGTTCGGCCTCGGGGGGGCGGTGTTTGGCAGCGACGAGGCGCTGGCCCTGGACGTCGCCAACCGGCTCGACGTCGGCATGGCCTGGGTCAACTCGGCCGAGGGAGGCGGCGCCGATCTGCCGTTCGGCGGCACCAAGCGCTCGGGCGTCGGCCGCGAGCTGGGCCCGCTCGGCATCGACGAGTTCGTCAACAAGAAGCTGATGCACACCCCGCCCGAGGCCAGCTGACCAATCCGGCGCCGCTCGCGTCCGGGAAGCCCCTGGCCCAGGGCCAGGCCAGGGACTGTCACGGGCGCGAGCGGGCGGGTGGCGAGCGATCATCAAGCCATGGACTTCAAGCTCGAGGTGGTCGTGCTGCCCGTCTCCGACGCGGACCGGGCCAAGGACTTCTACAAGGCACTGGGGTGGCGGGAGGACGCCGACTTCGTGACCGGATCCGAGTTCCGGGTCGTGCAGCTGACCCCGCCCGGCTCACCGGCCTCGGTGATCTTCGGGTCCGGGCTGACCTCGGCCGCGCCCGGTTCGGCCGAGGGCCTGCAGCTGGTGGTGGACGACATCAGCGCGGCCCGCAGCGACCTGGCCGGGCGTGGAGCCGACGTTAGCGAGGTGTTCCACGATGAGGGCGGCGTGTTCCACCACGCCGGGACCGCCGCCCGGGTGATCGGGCCCGCGCCCGAGAACGCCAGCTACGGCTCGTTCGTCTCGTTCAGCGATCCGGACGGCAACCAGTGGTTCGTGCAGGAAGTCACGACCCGCCTGCCGGGGCGCTGAACCGTGGGTGATTACGACGTCATCGTGCTCGGGGCCGGCTCACCGGGCGAGCACTGCGCGGGTGAGCTGGCCGACGGCGGTCTGAAGGTCGCCGTGGTCGAGCACCGGCTGGCCGGCGGCGAGTGCTCCTACTACGCCTGCATCCCGTCCAAGACCCTGCTGCGCCCGGGCGAGGCGGCCGCGGACGCGCGTGAGGCGGCCGCCACCGCCGAGGTCGACGTGGCGGCGGCGCTGGCCTACCGCGACTACATGGTGTCGGACTACTCCGACGCCGGGCAGGTCCGCTGGCTGGCGGGCGAAGGCATCGACCTGCTGCGGGGCACCGGCCGGCTGGCCGGGCCGGGCGTGGTCGAGGTCGACGGGGCCCGGCACACCGCCCGGCACGTGGTGCTGGCGACCGGCTCGGATCCGGTCATCCCGCCGGTGCCGGGCCTGCGGGAGCTGGCCGGGGTGTGGACCAACCGCGAGGTGACGGCGATGAAGGCGGTGCCCCGCCGCCTGCTGATCCTGGGCGGCGGCCCGGTCGGGGCGGAGATGGCCCAGGCCGTCCGGCGGCTGGGCGGCGAGGTGGTGCTGGCCGAGGGTTCCTCGCACGTGCTGGCGCGCGAGCCCAAGCCGCTGGGGGACGCGCTCGGCGTCGAGCTGCGCAAGGACGGCATCGAGCTGCACCTGGGCCGGCAGGCCACTGCGGCCCGGCGGGACGGGGCCGACTACGTGCTGACGCTGGACGACGGGACCGAGCTGCGCGGCGACAAGCTGCTGATAGCCACCGGCCGGGCCCCGCGGATCCCGGACGGCCTGGACACGGTCGGGGTCACCGCCGGGCGGCACGGGGTCACGGTCGACGGGCGCTGCCGGGTGGCCGACCGGCTGTGGGCGGTGGGCGACGTCACCGGCGTCCGGCTGCTGACTCACGTGGGCAAGTACCAGGGCGAGGTGGTGGCCTCCAACATCCTCGGCGAGGACCGCGAGGCCCACTACGAGGCGATACCGGACGTGGTCTACACCGACCCGGAGGCGGCCGCGGTCGGGGTCAGCGAGGCCCCGTTCCGGGCCACGGTGCCGGTCGCCGAGGTGGCCAAGACCGCGACCTACACGCACGCCTACGCCGATCACCAGGGGTTCCTGACCCTGCTCAGCGACGGCCAGCGGCTGCTCGGCGCCTACGCGCTGGGGCCGCAGGCCGGGGAGTGGATGCAGCAGGCCACGCTGGCCATCCGCGCCCAGGTGCCGCTGGACGTGCTGCGGGACGTCATCCAGCCGTTCCCAACGTTCTCGGAGATCTTCGTGGCCGGGCTCAAGGCGCTGCGGAACGAGATAGCGGCTGGGTCGTCGGCGACGGCCGCGGCAGTACCCGCCGCAGCTCCCGGCGGGAGCTGATGCCGAGCTTGCTGAACACCTTGCGCAGGTGCCATTCGACCGTGCGGGCGGACAGAAACAGCTGAGCCCCGATCTCGGGGTTGGTGCAGCCGTCGGCCGCGAGCCGGGCGATCGCGGCCTCCTGGGCGGTGAGCACGTCCCCGAGGCCAGGGTCGCGGCGGCGGACGGTCTCCCCGGTGGCCATCAGCTCCCGCCGGGCCCGTTCGGCGAACGCGCCCGCCCCCATCGCCGTCAGCAGGTCGTGCGCCGTCCGGAGCTGGGTGCGGGCGTCCGCGCGGCGGTTCTCCCGGCGTAGCCACTCGCCGTAGAGCAGCTGGGCCCGGGCCAGCTCGGGCCGCAACTGGGTGCGGGCGAGCCGGTCGATCGCCTCCCGGTACAGCGGCTCGGCCCGAGCCGCCGGGGTGACCAGCGCCTGGCAGCGGACCGCGAGGCCCAGCCCGAAGTCGGTCCCGCCGGGCGCGGTCAGCTCGGCCAGCCGGGCGGCGGCGGTGACGGCTTGGTCCGGACGGCCGCTGCGGACGGCCGCCTCGGCCAGTTCTGGCAGCGCCCACATGGCCATGAAGAGCTGGGGCGTGTCGGCGCTGGCGCGCTGAGCGGCGGCCCGCGCGTCGGTATAGCGGCCCTGGCCGTTGGCGAGGATCGCCGACACCCAGTGCGCGTAGGTCACCGCGTTCCCCTGCCCGGCCCCAGCCGCGTCGGCCAGGGTGGCCTCGATCAGCGGCCCCGCTTCCTCTTCGTGACCGCGCAGGGCCGCCACCAGCATCGCGGTGTACGGGGCGGCCCGGCTGCCGGTCGCCGCGCACACCGCGTCGGTCTCGGCCGCCAGCGTTCCCGCGGCCGCGAAGTCACCGCTCCAGGCGATCGCGGTGCCCAGCGCCCCCAGCATGACCGGCAGCTGGTCGAGCGCACCGGCCGCCCGGGCCAGTCCGACCTGGCGGCCCAGCATCGCCCGCCAGGTGTCGTCGTCCCACAGCGCACTGGCGGCCGCCTGCGCGATCCAGCCCCAGCGCAGCTCGTCGGCCGCGCTCACCTGCGGGTTGGTGCAGGCGCGGATGGCCGCCCGCAGGGCCGGGGCGGCGGCCGCCGGACCGTCGGTGACCAGCTGGGCCAGCCCGTCCAGGACCAGGCCGGCCAGCGGCGGCGAGCCCGCCGGCCCGGCCGCGCCGGCCGGTGGCAGCGCGCGGGCCGCCCGGGCGACCTCCAGCAGGTCGGCCCCGCAGGCCAACCGCCCCGCGCAGCGGGCCGCCAGCCAGGCGGTCAGGTAGGTCTCACGGGCCCGGCCGAGGTCGAGCGGTTCGAGCCGCCGGGCCGCCTTGAGCAGCAGCAGCGGGGCGTCGCTGCCCAGCCCGGAGGCGAACACGACCTGCCCGCGCAGCAGGTCCACCCGGGCGCTCTGGCCTTCGTCCAGCGGCCCCGCTTCCGCGCTGGCCAGCAGGTTCAGGGCCTGGCCGAACGCCCCGGCCTGGAGGCTGGCCTGGGCGGCGGCCAGCGTGCGTTCGGCCCGCCCGGCGGCGTCGGTGGTGAGCAGCACCGAGCGCTCCAGGAACGCGGCGGCCGCCGCCAGTCCCCCGCGGGCCTGGGCCCGGGCCGCGAAATGTTCCAGCTCGGCCGCCACCTCGTCGTCGGGGCCGTCGGCGCCCAGGGCCCGGTGCCAGGCCCGGCGGTCGGGGTCGGCGCCCGGATCGGTCACCTCGGCCAGGGCCCGGTGCGCGGCCCGGCGATCGGCCCCGCCCGCCGCCTGGTAGGCGGCCGCCCGCAGGAGCGGATGCCGGAACCGGACCCGGGCGCTGATCTCCAGCAGGCCGGCCTCCTGGGCCGGCGCGGCCACCTGGAGGGAGAGGCCGAGCCACCCGGCCGCCCGTTCCACCAGCCGCCGGTCGCCCGATGGGTCGGCCGCCGCCACCAGCAGCAGCCGCCGGGTCGGGGCGGGCAGCCCGGCCAGCTGGCGGCTGAAGCCGTTTCCGGCCTGGCCCGGCCCCACGGCCGGGCCAGGCAGCGCCCCCGGCAGGCCGAACCCGCCCGCCAGGTCGGCCGGGCTCAGGCCGCGGGGCAGCTCCAGCAGCGCCAGCGGGTTGCCGCGGGTCTCGGCCACGATCAGGTCCCGGACCTCGGCGTCCAGTGGGACCGGGAGCACCGAGTCCAGCAGCGCCCGGGCGTGCTCGGCCCGCAGCCCGGTCACGGTCAGCTCGGGCAGGCCGGCCAGCTCGGGGCCGGACGCCGACGGCCCGGCCTCCGCTGGCCCGGGCTCCGCTGGCCCGGGTGGGCGGGTCGCGAACACCAGGCCGACCGGGTCGGACGTCAGTCTCCGGGCGGCGAACCCGAGCGCTTGCGCGGACGCCTGGTCCAGCCACTGCTCGTCGTCAACGACGCAGATCAGCGGCCGCCCGGCCGCCACCTGGGACAGCAGGCCGAGGACGGCCAGCCCGACCAGGAACCGGTCCGGGGGCGGGCCGGTACGGAGGCCGAACGCGGTCCGCAGCGCATCCCGCTGCGGGTCCGGCAGCTGGCCAACGTGGTCCAGCATCGGCGTGCACAGCTGGTGCAGGCCGGCGAAGGCCAGCCCCGTCTCCGACTGAACGCCGGTCGCCCGCGCGACCCGGCAGCCGTCGGCCTGCTCGACCAGGTAGCCGAGCAGCGCGCTCTTGCCCACGCCGGGCTCCCCGTGGATGACCAGCGTGCGGCTCTCCCCCGAGCGGACCGCGTCCAGGAGCCGGTCGAGCACGTCCCGTTCCCGGTTGCGGTCGGCCAGGCCATGAGTCACACGGCCTCCCGTGGCTTGATCACCGCGTGCCTGGCCGCAGACTAACCCGGCCCGCATAACCGGGCAATGCTCCCGGATGGTCCTTGACCGGACCTTGACGTTAATGTGTTGGCGTCGCGGGGCCGATCGGGGAACACTGAAACCCATGAGCCGCGTCACGTTGCGCGACGGCGGCGTGGAGGTACAGCCGCCGCTGCTGGCCCGGCCGTTCCAGGCGGGCATGACCGGGTGGATCGTCGTGTTCGGGGCGATCATCGTCGAGCTGATCGGCGGCGCCCTGACCTACCAGAAGTTCCCCGGCGCGGCGCTGCCGGTGCTGATCATCCCGGCCGCGGTGGCGTTCGGGGTCGGGGTCCTGCAGTGGTGGCAGATCCACACGTCCGGGGCCGACCCAGCCAGCTGGTGGCACCTGAGCGCGATCGTGGCGGCGCTGCTGATCTGGTACCTGTGGCCGGTCGCCCCGGGCGCCCTGGCCGGCAACACCGGCAGCGCCAAGGCCGCCTGCGACATGCTGCCGACCGACAACACGGCCGACTGCCTGCACCGGGCCGCGTCGGCCCTGGACGCCTCCCACCTGTGCTGGTACCTGGCGCTGGTGGTGATCCTGGCGTGCGCGGGGCTGGCCCGCCGGTCCCAGATCGCGGCCTGGGCCGCGCTGCCGGTCGCGTTCGCGGGCTGCCAGCTGGCGGCCAACTTCCTCGAGCAGCTGCTCCGGCACTTCCAGCCGTACGGTTAACCGGCCAACCCGGCCGGACCGGTCATCTCCCGCAGGTCGGGTGATTCGGTGAGCGGCGGCTGGGTGGCCGCCTTGACCTCGGCCACGGTGGCGCCGGGAGCGATCTCCCGCAGGACGAGCCCGCTGCGGGTGACGTCGATGACGGCCAGGTTGGTCATGATCGTGTTGACGCAGCGGCGGCCGGTGAGCGGCCAGGTGCACACGTCGACGATCTTCGGGCTGCCGTCCCGGGCCACGTGCTCGGTCATCGCGATCACGTACTTGGCCCCGTAGACCAGGTCCATGGCGCCGCCCATGCCCTTGATCATCTTGCCCGGGATCGTCCAGTTGGCCAGGTCACCGTCGGCGGAGATCTGCATCGCGCCGAGCACCGCGACATCAATGTGGCCGCCCCGGATCATCGCGAACGACATCGCCGAGTCGAAGAACGACGCGCCCGGCTGGATCGTGACCGTCTCCTTGCCGGCGTTGATCAGGTCCGGGTCGAGATGGTCCTCGTCGGGGTAGGGCCCCACCCCCAGGATTCCATTTTCAGCATGCAAAACCACGTGCACCCCGTCGGGCACGTAGTTCGGGACGAGGGTCGGCAGGCCGATGCCGAGGTTCACGTACTGGCCGTCTTCCAGTTCGGCCGCGACCCGCGCCGCCAGTTCCTCCCGGCTCAGCATTACTACTTCGCCTCCTTGTCGGCGCGCGGACGGGTGGTCCGCTTCTCGATCGGCTTCTTACGCGGTTCGGCCTGCACGACCCGGTGGACGAAGATGCCCGGCGTGTGCACCTGGTCGGGGTCGATCTCCCCCGGCTCGACCAGCTCCTCGACCTCGGCGATGGTGACCCGGCCGGACATCGCCACCAGCGGGCTGAAGTTGCGGGCGGCCTCGTGGAACACCAGGTTGCCGTGCCGGTCCCCGCGGGCCGCCCGGAGCAGGGCGAAGTCGCAGACGATGCTCTGCTCGAGCACGTACTGGCGCCCGTCGAACTCGCGGACCTCCTTGGGCGGGGAGGCGACCGCGACCGAGCCGTCGGCCGCGTGCCGCCACGGCAGGCCGCCGTCGGCGACCTGGGTGCCCACCCCGGCCAGGGTGTAGAAGGCGGGGATGCCGGACCCGCCCGCCCGCAACCGTTCGGCCAGCGACCCCTGCGGGGTCAGCTCGACCTCGATCTCGCCGCCCAGATACTGGCGGGCGAACTCCTTGTTCTCGCCGACGTAGGAGGCGATCACCCGGCGGATCCGGCCCTCCGCCAGCAGCAGCCCGAGGCCGACGTCGTCCAGCCCGCAGTTGTTCGACACGACCTCCAGGTCGGTGGCGCCCTGAGCCTTGAGCGCGTCGATCAGGTCGAACGGAATGCCCGAGATGCCGAATCCGCCGACCGCGATCCGGCTGCCATGACCGACGTCACGCACAGCTTCATCGGCAGAGGCCACGGTCTTGTCCACGGCTGGCTCCTCACGTGAGCAGGTCGGGTGCGGATCTAAGCAAGGCTAACGGAGCCGGTAATCCTCCAGAATCCGGCGCCCGATGATCATGCGCTGGATGTCGGCGGTGCCCTCGCCGATCAGCAGCATCGGCGCCTCCCGGTAGAGCCGCTCGATCTCGTACTCGGTGGAGAAGCCGTAGCCGCCGTGGATGCGGAACGAGTCTTCGACCACGTCCCGGCAGTACTCCGAGGCCAGGTATTTGGCCATGCCGGCCTCCAGGTCGTTGCGCTGGCCGGAGTCCTTCTTGCGGGCGGCCATGATCATCATCTGGTGGGCGGCCTCGACCTTGGTCGCCATGTCGGCCAGCCGGAACTGCACGGCCTGGTGCTGGGCGATCGGCTGCCCGAAGCTCTGGCGCTGCTGGGCGTAGCTGACCGCCAGCTCGAACGCGCGCAGCGCGACCCCGCAGCCGCGGGCGGCCACGTTGACCCGGCCGACCTCGACGCCGTCCATCATCTGGTAGAAGCCACGGCCGGGGACCCCGCCCAGCAGCTGGCCGGCCGGGATGCGGTAGCCGGAGAAGACCAGCTCGGTGGTGTCGACCCCCTTGTAGCCCATCTTGCCGATCTTGCCCGGAATGGTGAGCCCGGGCGCGACCTCACCGAAGCCGGGCTGCTTCTCGACCAGGAACGTGGCCATGTTCCGGTACACCGACTCGGCCCCTTCGTCGGTCTTGACCAGCACCGCGACCAGCGAGGAGGTGGCGCCGTTGGTCAGCCACATCTTCTGCCCGTCGATCACGTAGCCGTCCCCGTCCGGCTCGCGGGTGGCTCTGGTCTTGATGGCGGCCACGTCGGAGCCGCAGTCCGGTTCGGACATGGAAAAGGCGCCGCGCACCTCGCCGGTCGCCATCCGCGGCAGGTAGCGCTGCTTCTGCTCCTCGGTGCCGTGCTGGAGCAGCATCCAGGCCACGATGAAGTGGGTGTTGATGATGCCGGACACGCTCATCCAGCCGCGGGCGATCTCCTCGACCGCCAGCGCGTAGGTCAGCAGCGACTCCACCAGGCCGCCGTACTGCTCGGGGATCGTCAGCCCGAACAGCCCCATCTCGCTCATCGCGGCGACGATCGTGGCCGGGTACTCGTCGTCGTGCTCGAGCCGCTGGGCGTGCGGGATGATCTCCCGGTCGGTGAACGCGCGGACGGCGTCGATGATCTCCCGCTGGACGTCGGTCAGCCCGCTGGTCTGTGCCAGTCGGCCCATGGTCACCCGCCTTGCTCGGGCGGCGCGGAGGCCACCACGCCGCGCTGGTGCAGGTCATCGACCTCGTCCTGGCCCAGGCCGAGGTCACCACCGAGGATGGCGGCCGAGTGCTCACCGAGCACCGGCGCCCGGACCGGCTGCTGGTCGCCAGCGGCCGCCCCGCGGGCCCGGATCGGCGAGCCCGGCGCCCGGTACTGTCCCACCCCAGGCTGATCGACCAGGCCCATCATCGGGTTGGCGCGGGTCTCCTCGGCCGCCGCCACCTCGGTGAACGACCGGTACGCCGACCACAGCACCGAGGTGGCACCCAGGGCCGCGGTCACCGTGGCCAGGTCGTGGGTGCCGAACCAGCGCTGCAGCAGCGCCGCCAGCACCTCGCGATACTCGTAACGGTCACCCTCGGCCGCGAAGTCGGCCCCCAGCGATTCGGCCAGCGCCGCCACCGGCCGCTGCTGGCCGCTGACCTCGACCAGGTCGGCCCAGTGGCGCGGGGTGAGCGCCACCACCATCACCCGGCTGCCGTCGCCGGTGGTGAAGTCGCGGGCGAAGCTGCCGTACAGGTGGTTGCCGACCTTGGGCCGCCTGACCCCGTTCAGCTCGGCTTCGCCCAGGAAGCCGAGGTTGCCCGCGGTGGCCAGCGCGACGTCGTGCAGGGCGACCGTCAGCGGCTGGCCCCGGCCGGTCAGCCGCCGCTGCCGGTCGGCCGCCAGCAGCCCGATCGCCGCGTACAGGCCGCAGGCGACGTCCCAGGCGGGCAGCACGTGGTTGACCGGGCCAGCATGGCCCTCCGGGCCGGTCACCAACGGGAACCCGAGCTCGGCGTTGACCGTGTAGTCGACCGCCGGGCGGCCGTCCGCGTATCCGTCGATCCGCAGGTGGATCAAGTCGGGCCGCAGCGCGGACAGGGTTTCGTAGCTCAGCCACGGGCGGGGCGCGTTGGTCAGCACCACACCGCCGCCAGGACCCGAGCCGGTGATCAGCCGGGTGACGAGCTGCTGGCCCGCCGCTGAGCGGAGGTCGACCGCCAGCGAGCGCTTGCCCTTGTTCAGGCTGGCCCAGTAGATGCTGGTCCCCGTGGCGGTCACCGGCCAGCGGCCGTGATCGGCGGCGCCGCCCAGCGGGTCGACCCGGATGACGTCGGCGCCCAGCTGGGCCAAGGTCATGCCGCCGAGCGGCCCGGCCACGAACGAGGCCACCTCGACCACCCGCAGTCCCGCCAGCGGCCGGCCAGCCGTCACCGGATGATCATCGGGAGGCGGCACGATATGACTGTAGCCCTTGGTCGCCGCCGAGGGAGAACAGGACCAGCCGGCGGCCCAGCCGCCAGCGCAGGCGGCTGACCGGGTCCAGGTGCAGCAGCCGGGCCAGCGGCGAGCCGTGCCGCTTGCTGCTGACCAGCAGGACCGCGTGGTAGTCGTGGCGGCGGACCTCCGGCGGGACGGTCTTGACCAGGTCGTCGCTGTCGCTGATGAATCCGCTGGCCTCGCAGCCGATGGTGGTCAGGTGGCGGACGGTGAGGTTCATCCGGTGCTCGGCGTCCGCCCCCACGTCGTGCTTCGGCCGGGGCGCTTTCGGGAACACGCCCATCTGGGCCCCGAGCAGCATTTCGGTGGCGGGCAGCTTGGACTCGCTGGTGTCGGTCAGCGACAGCACCACCGCCTCGCACGGACCCTGTTCCTGCTCGGCGACCAGATAGTTGATCGGCTCTAGCCCGAGCTCTTCGTCGGCGGCCAGGAAATCCATGTCCAGCACGATCAAATACCGTCGCATGCCCATCACTTCCCCTGCGGCTGACGGCTGCTGATGGGCCTACCCGAGGGCAGCCTGGCCAACCCCGCTGGTCACCACGGGCATCGGGTGCGAAAATAGGTTCATGGCGGAGTACCCGGAGAACCCGAGGCGCCAGTTCGCGGCGGCCTGGCGTTCCGCCACGGACGCGGTCGACCAGTGGCGCAAGCAGGTGACGGCGGCGACCTCGGAGGCGCTGGACAAGCTGGATCCGGCCGTCCGCTCGGCGCTGGAGGCGGCCCGGGCCGCGGTGGCCGGCCACTGGGGTGCCTGCCAGTGCCCCTGCGCGACCGCCCACCCGCAGGACCAGGGCGTGTGCGACGGCCGGGCGGTCATGACCCGGCGGCTGGACGGCACCAGCCGGCCGACCTGTGCCCCCTGCGCGGTCGCCCAGGGTGTCGCCGAGATGCGCCGCTAGGGCGTGTCTCGTAGATCTTGATTGCCGGTTTTCGGTTGGATTGGGCCGTGGATGAAGAGCATCTGAAGCGGCATGATCTGACTGATGCGGAGTGGTCGCGGCTGGCGCCGTTGCTGCCGGCGCATCCGCGGCAGGGGCACCGGTGGAATGATCACCGGCTGGTCATCGACGGGATCTTCCACCGGACCCGGACCGGGTGCCCGTGGCGGGATCTGCCGGAGCGGTTCGGGAACTGGAAGACGGTCTATAACCGGCATCGCCGCTGGTCCGCCGATGGGACCTGGGAGATGATCCTGGATGCGCTGCGGGCTGGCTGCGATGAGGGAGCGCGGGACTGGGCGGTGGCGGTGGACTCGGCCGTGGTGCGGGCGCATCAGCATGCGGCTGGGGCCCGGCACCGGCCGCCCGCCGATGTGGATCCCGCGCGGCTGGCACCAGCGGAGCTGAGCATCCCGCTGCGTCCCCGGGGCCCCATCGAATGACAAGAACCGGGAAACTCTGGGCCGCTCCCGGGGCGGGCTGACCAGCAAAATCCATCTGCTCGCCGGCCCCGGATGCCGGCCTTTGGCCCGGATCACCAGCGCCGGGCAGCGCGCCGATTCGCTGGCTTTCGTGCCGCTGATGGGCCGGCTGGCCATCGCCCGGCCGGGCGGCGGCCGGGCGCGGACCCGGCCCGGCCGGGTGCTGGGTGACAAGGCCTGCTCCAGCACC
>Ga0213875_10001541_pt1 | contig 14790 bp, 15 predicted proteins | sample BarmaccomBMRX_R8_FD_160105 | JGI IMG/M metagenome (GOLD analysis project Ga0213875, IMG submission 160105) | Root-associated microbial communities from Barbacenia macrantha in rupestrian grasslands, the National Park of Serra do Cipo, Brazil - RX_R8 | ecosystem: Host-associated > Plants > Roots... | reverse complement strand
ATCCGCCGCGATTTCTCCGGCCGCCCGCCGGCCCGCTGGCTGCCGATCGCGCTGGCCGCCGCCGCCCTCGTCCTGGTGCCGTTCCTCGTCCTCCGGCTGAGCGTGACGCCCACCGCCCAGATCGCCCATCACCTCAAGATCGCCTGGGCCGGCCTCGACGTCTTCGAGGTCGCCGCCCTGGCCGCCACCGCGTTCGCCCTCCAGCGACGGCCGGCCGTGGCCGCCGTTCCGGCCGCGATCACCGGCGCGCTGCTGGTCTGCGACGCCTGGATCAACATCGTCCCGTCCAAGGGGGCGGCGTTCTGGGAGGCGATCGCCATGGCCTTCATCGAGCTGCCGCTGGCCGCGCTCAGCTTCTGGGTCGCGCTGCGCCATCCGGCTCCGGTGACCCCGGCCCGGGCCCCGGTGGGTCGGTTACGTCGCCACCGTCTTGCCGGTCCCGGGCGCGCAGTGGCGCGCCCCGCAGGCCGGCATGTGCTGACCCCCACGGGGTGACGTTATCCGGTGACGGTGTATCTCCGGCGCTGATTGCGCCCTCCGCAGGGAAGGAAGGGCGGTGATTGCCGATGACCTGCAACCATGACCGAGAGAACCCCCATCACCAACTCGTGCCCGGCGGCGTGGCCCCGTGGCGGCTGCCGCCGGTGCTCAGCCTGCGCGACGTTCAGGCCGACCCGGCCGCCCGCTGCTGCCTGCAGTGCGGCGCCAGCCTGCTGCTCCTGATGCTGCGCTGGAACCAGTGGGTGTCCCACCGCACCGGGCACATCACGTTCCGCGATGACCGGACGGTGGTCCGCCAGGTCACCGCCGAATTCCACATCCCCGATGAGGCGCCGTTCTTCACCGGCGACGACGGACGGACCTACCGGCTGGTCCCGCTGTCGATGATGCGGCGCAAGACCGCGGTGAACTTCACGCTCCGGGACGAAGACCGCCACTCGGTCGCCCAGCCGACCCTGCGGCAGAACCAGGCGATCACCGAGTCGGTCCTGCTGGCCTGCGCCGACGCGGCCCTCGGGGAGGCCGGCGGCCGGCCGCTGGCGACCGGGGCGGCCGCCGCCGCGGCCCGCCTGCACATCGCCTGCTTCATCCATCAGGTCGTGAGCGGTGACCAGCGGGAGCTTTTCGCCGCCTACAAGTCACTCAAGGAGGAGACGGCCCCACCGGCCGTCCTCGACCTCGGCCGCCAGCCGATGTTCCGGGCGCTGCTGGACCGGCTGGCCGACAACTTTGTGCTGTGGGTGATGATTCCGGCCGGCGCCCCGCGGCGCCGGGTGCTGACGTTCTGCTGCGACGAGCCGCTGCAGCTGCGCTACCGCAAGTCCGGCTACAATGACGGCACCTACACGCTCGGGAAGCGGCTGAACCCGTTGCACCCGGTGGTCTGGGGCTCGGCCCTGGGCTTCACCACCACCCGGGTCCGGTTCCCGGTGCCGGCCGTGGAGAACACCGACAGCTTCCACTTCGAGATCGACGCCCCTAAGGGCGTCCAGATCGCCGAAGCCAGCCTGCTGGCCGGGCGGCCGGGCACCGAGCGGCCGTCGTTCGACCACGTCCAGGGCGGCTTCCCGACCGTCGGCCTGCACGTGATCGAGGTGCCCAACGGGTCGTTGTCGCGGGTCCAGATCGGCCTCCAGGTGGTGACCCGGGGCTGGCTGATGACGTCCACGCTGGCCGCCTGGGCGGTGTTCGCGCTGCTGGTGGCCTGCTTCCGGTTCCGCGGGAACCTGCAGCCGGGCAGCGGCGTCCCGGCCCTCATCCTGGTGGCGGTGGCGGCCGGGGTGGCGGCCCTCATCGCCCAGTCGGCGTCTCACGGGCTGGCCGCCCACCTGCTCAAGTGGGCCCGGGCGCTGGCCGCGATCTCGGCCGCGCTGCCGCTGATCGTCGCGACCTCGGCCACCCTGGAAACGAACCACCACTCGCGCGTCGTCCACACGCTGGAGGCCTCGATCGGGGCAAGTTTGGCCATCGCCGTGACCTTGTCCCTGGTGTGCTTCCTGTCCTGGTACCGGCTGCGCCGCAGTGCCCTGTCCCCCTGGGAGCAGACTCAGGACCGCGAGGACATGCCGCCCCGGCCGCACACGTTCGACGCGGCCAGGAAGGAGTACCACTACCACCGGCCGGCCATGCGGGTCGACTCGGCCGAGGGCTGGCGCAAGGACTTCCACTGGGACGAGGTCGCCCAGGACCAGCTGGTCAAGGCGCTGGAACAGGTGCCGAGCCAGTTCCAGCCGCACGCGATCGGGCGCGGCTGGATCATGGAGGTCGGGTGGCGGGAGACCGTCTGAATATTTCGCGGTGATCGGGGCAGCGAGCGGCCATGCTCGGAGTTTGCGGCCATGTCCGGTTACCGGCGGGAGTTCGACCTGGTCCTGGAGGCGATCGAGGCCCACGTGATCGAGCTGTTCGCGATGATCGCCGAGGATCTGCCGCGGGCGACCGCGGCCCTGCTCGACGGGGATGAAACAGTGCGGCCCGCACTGGCCGAGCACGAACAGGCGGCCAACGCCCTTTATCCGACCCTGGAGGCGATGGTGAGCAGGACAATCCTGCGGGAAGCGCCGGTCGCCTGCGACCTCCGGCTGCTGCTGTCGGTCCTGCGGGTCGCCCCCGAGTTCGAACGCGCGCACCGCGCGGTGGCCCAGATCGCCGCCCGGGCCGACCCGGGCCTGAGCGCCGCGCTGTCGCCGCGCAGCCGCGGGCTGCTGGCGCGGATGGGCGACCTCGCCGCCGACATGTGGCGCCAGGCGGCCGACGCCTGGTACCAGCGCGACCGGTCGGCCGCGACCGTGCTCGCGGTCCGCGACGACGAGATGGACGACCTCCACATGGGCGTGATCGCCGAGCTGGCCGACGGCGCGATGCCGGTCCCCGTCACCATCGAGCTGACCCTGGTCGCCCGGTTCTACGAGCGCCTGGCCGACCACGCCGTCAACGTCGCCGCCCGGGTCGGCTACCTGGCCGGCCAGGCCCGCGGCTGACTCAGCGTTCGCCCTGACCCGGGCTCCGGTCCCGGCTCCGGCCCAGGCGGGGGACGAACAGGACGGCGCCGCTGGCCACGCTGAGGGCGGCCAGCACCAGCCAGATGCGGTGGTAGGCGTGTACCTCGGCCGCTCCGGTGGCGGTGCCCAGCAGCGCGGCGAACAGGCTGACGCCGAGGACCGCGCCCAGCTGCCGGAAACTGTTGGCCACGGCCGATCCGAGCGCCAGCTCGGGCGGTGGCAGGGTGGCGACGGCCGCGCCCGCCTGGACCGGCAGCGTGAGGCCGATGCCGAGGCCGATCAGCAGGGTGACCGGCAGCCAGCGGGCCGCCCAGTCCGGTGACCCGCCGATCAGCAGGCTCAGGCTGACCGCGCCCGCCGCCCAGCTGACGGCGCCGGCCGCCAGCACCGGCCGGTGCCCGATCCGGGACGCCAGCCAGGTCGCCGGGCGGGCGACCGCGACCACCACCAGCGGGGCCGGAGCGGCCCCGAGCGCGGCCCGCAGGATCGAGTAGTGCCAGGCCGTCTGCAGGAAGATCGTGTTGCTGAGCAGCATCCCGTAGAACGCGGCCGCGAAGATCAGCGTGGCCGCGTTGATCACCCGGAACTGGCGGACCCGGAACAGCGCCAGGTCGAGCGCGGGCCGGGCGGCGGTGGCCGACCGCCACAACAGGACCGGCAGCAGCGCCGCCGCCCCGGCGAACCCGGCCACCACCGCCGGGCTGGACCAGCCCCGGGACGGTCCCTCGATGATGGCGAAGCTCAGCAGCGCCGGTACCGCCGCGACCAGCAGCGTGCCGGCCGGGTCGGGGATGCCGGTGACGCTGTGCGCGCGCGACTCCCGCAGCAGGCGGGCGCCGGCCACGATCAGGACCGCGCAGATCGGCAGGTTGACCAGGAAGATCCAGCGCCACGAGGCGTACTCGGTCAGCAGCGCGCCCAGCGTCGGGCCGAGCGCGGCCGCCGCCGCGCTCATCGCCCCCCAGGTGCCGATGGCCACGTGCCGCCGGGCCAGCGGGAACTCGGGCAGCACCAGGGCCAGTGAGGTCGGCACGACCAGGGCCGCGAACGCGCCCTGCAGGGCCCGGGCCGCGATCAGCACCCCGGTGCCCGGGGCCGCCCCGCACAGCGCGCTGAACAGCGCGAATCCGCCCAGCCCGATCAGGAACAGCCGCTTGCGGCCGTACCGGTCGGCCAGCCGCCCGGACGGGATCAGGACCGCCGCGAACACCAGGCTGTAGGCGTTCAGGACCCACGACAGGTGGCCGGTGGTGGTGCCGAAGCTGCGGCTGATCGTCTCGAACGCCACGTTCACGATCGTGGTGTCGAGAAAGACCGCGAACGCGGCCAGGCTGCCGAGCGCGAGGACCCGGGCGGCCCGGCGGCCGTCGGCGGCCTCGCCCGGCGGCGGGCTCTCGGCCCGGCGCTGGCTCCCGCTCCCGCCGCCCGGGTTTGTTGTCTTTTCCAACTGACTCACGTTTATGATGGTAGAGGTAGTCTGTTGGAAAAGGCAACTCACTCGCTACGGGGACGGAAAATGAGCAAGTCAGGCGACCCGGTCGTGATGGCGGACCAGCCGCTCGCGGTCCGGCCGTGTTCGGTCGCGGCCGCGCTGGAGATCCTCGGCGAGCGCTGGTCGCTGCTGACGGTGCGCGAGATCGGCTACGGGGTGCACCGGTTCTCCCAGATCGCCGCGTTCACCGGCGCGTCCCGCGACCTGCTGGCCGACCGGCTGCGCAAACTGGAGGCGGCCGGAGTGGTCGAGCGGCGCCAGTACCGCGAGCACCCGCCGCGCTCCGAGTACCACCTGACCGAGGCCGGCCGCGAGCTGTTCCCGGTCATGCTGGCGCTGCGCGAGTGGGGCGACAAATGGGCGGTCGACCGTCCCCCGGTCACCCTCAGGCACGCCTGCGGCCACCCGCTCGAGGTCGACCGCGTCTGCCACCACTGCGGCGCCCCCGTCACCCGCGAATCAGTGCAGAACATCCGCTCGTAACCGGAGCCGGGCCCGGCCGTCCGCTATGTCTCCGGCCGATCAGGCAGACTCGGGGCCATGAAGGTCACCATCTGGTCGCTGCAGATGACCCGGCCCCCCGGGCCGCCGCCGCGGCCGCTGCCGGCCGGGGTGCGGCTCGAACGGGCCACCGGCGTCCCCGCCGAGTACGCGCGTTTTCTCTACGGGCTGGTCGGCGGCGACTGGTACTGGACCGAACGGCTCGGCTGGTCCCGCCAGCAGTGGCTCGATGAGCTGGCGGTGCCCGGCACCGAGTTCTGGATCGCCTACGGCGAGGGCGTGCCGCTCGGGTACGTGCAGCTGCAGCCGGTGGCCGGGCCGGGCGGCAGCCACGTGGAGATCCGCTACTTCGGGCTGGCTGCTCAGGCCATCGGCCGCGGCCTCGGCGGGCGGCTGCTCGAGCACGGCATCGCCGCCGCCTGGTCGCTGCCGGACCGGGCCGGGCTGGCGCCCGCCGCCCGTGTCTGGGTGCACACCTGCAGCCTCGACGGGCCCGCCGCGCTGGCCAACTACCAGGCCCGCGGCCTGACCGTCTACGCCGAGGAAGTGACCGACGAGCCGGTGCCGGCCAGCACCCCCGGCTCCTGGGCGGCGACCGGCGGACCCGGCGATGTCACAGCCGGAGACCGGAACCGCAACTAGGGACATGAGCACTCAGGCAAAAGCAGTCGCGGGGACGACGCGAGCGCGACCGGTAGCGGGGGCCTGGTCACGCGAGCGTCCCCCGGATCCCACCCCGCTTGAGGAATTCGAGCAGGTCTACCGGCGCAACGTCGACGTCCTCATGGGCTACTTCGCGCGCCGGTGCCGCGAACCGCAGACGGTCGCCGATCTCACGTCGGAGACGTTCGTCCGGGCCGCCGAAGGCTTCGCCACGTTCGACCCCGGCCGGGGATCGGACCGGGCGTGGCTGTTCGGCATCGCCACCCGGGTGTTCGCCCGCCACTGTGAGCAGTCGGCGGGCGGCCGGGACGCGGTCGCCCGGCTCGGCGGCCACCGGCCGCTGGACCAGGACGAGATCGAGGAGCTGGCCGGGCGGATCGACGCCGAACGGGAGGGCGCCGCGCTGATGCAGCGCTACGACCGGCTGCCGTCCGACGACCGGGCCGCGATCGAGCTGGTCGACCTGGAGGGGCTCAGCCCGATGGAGGCGGCCCAGGCGCTGCGCGTCTCCCGGGCCGCGTTTCGGAAGCGCTTGTCCCGGGCGCGGTCCCGGTTGCGGAAGGAGCATCAGGGCAATGACTAGGTACAGCGAGAACCTCTGGGACGACATCGTCCGTGAGCACGGCCCGACGATCGCCAGCGCCGGCCGGCCCGGACCGGGCCCGACCCCGCTGTTGCGGCGTCCGCGGGTCCTCGCGGGCGGCACGCTGGCGCTGGCGGCGATCGGCACCGCGCTCGCGTTCGGGCTGACCGGGACGGGCAGCACGCCGGTCGCGACGGGGGTCGCCCGGAAGGTGGTCACCGACGCCTACACGATCACCGAGAGCAGCAGCGGCTCGGTGGTGGTGCAGATCAACCAGGCCACGTCCCTCCCGCAGGCGAACGCCAAGCTGACCGCGATGGGAATCCACGAGCAGGTCACGATCTACATGCAGTCCGGGGCGGCCGCCGTCGCGGGCCCGGTCGCCTGCGCCCGGGCGGCCGGAGATTCGGGGCCGGCCCTGAAGGTCCTCGTGGGCACCAACGGCACCGAGGTCATCAAGCCCGGCACGACCGGTGACAACACCGGCGTGGGGACCTGGAGCCTGAACCACTGCACCGTCTACACCACCGGCACCGGCGGCACCGGCAACACCGGCGGGTGACCTGATGAGGATTGCCGACTGGCGGCCACGAGCGATCGTGGCCGCCGCGGTGATCTGGAACCTGGTCAGCCTGCGGGCGCTCACGCTCAACGTCAGTTACCTCGACGACAGCACCCTGCACGAGCAGATGGTGCGGTTCGCGACCACCCAGCTGCGGGCCGGGCACCTGCCCCTGACCAGCTGGTTCCCGTTCCTGGGGGAAGGGTCACCCCAGTTCCTGCACTACCAGAGCCTGCCCGCGATGCTGACCGGGCTGCTGGGCCTGGCCACCGGCCCGGACGTGGCGTTCCGGTGGTCGCTGTACCTGCTGCTGTCGCTGTGGCCGGTCAGCGTCTACCTGGCCGCCCGCGCGTTCGGGGCCGGCCGCCCGGCCGCGGCCGCGTCCGCGGCGCTGGCGCCGTTCCTGATGAGCGCGACCGGGGTCGGCTACGAGCAGCAGGCCTACCTGTGGACCGGGTTCGGGGTCTGGACCCAGCTGTGGGCCTCGTGGACGCTGCCGCTGGCCTGGGGCTGGAGCTGGCGGGCGATCCGCGACGGACGCGGCTACCTGCGGGCGGTGCTGCTGACCGCGCTGACCGTCGCGCTGCACTTCGAAACCGGCTACCTGGCGCTGGCGGTGCTGCTGGTCTGGCCCCTGGTGGCCGGCCGGCCGCTGGTCACCCGGCTGCGGCGGGCCGCCGTGCTGCTCGCCGGGTCGCTGCTGGCGTCGGCGTGGGTGATCGTCCCGCTGCTGCAGCAGCGGCCGTGGGCTTCGGTCAACGAGCCGCTCCAGGGCACCGGGCTGGTGAACGGCTACGGCGCCCGCCAGGTCCTCGGCTGGCTGTTCACCGGGCAGCTGCTCGACCACGGCCGGCTGCCGGTGCTGACCGTGCTGGCGGCGCTCGGGTTCGCTCTGGCCTGGCTGGCCTGGTCCTCGGACCCCAACGCGCGCGCCCTGCTGGTGGCGCTGGGCGTCTGCCTGCTGTTCGCGTTCGGCCGCACCACGTTCGGGTCGCTGGTCAGCGTGATCCCGGGCGGTGGCGACCTTTTCTTCCGGCGGTTCATGATGGGCGTGCAGCTGGCCGCGCTGCTGCTGGCGGGCCGGGGTGCCGCCTGGCTGGCGGCCTACGCGGTGCGGCTGCTCGAAGGCCGGGTCCCGCGTTGGCGGCCCGCCTGGTCCCTGGGGTTGGTGCTGGTGGCGGCGGTCGCGGTCCTCGCGCCGGCCTGGCGGCAGCTCGGCCGCTACGACCGCCAGGACACGGCCGCGATCACGGCCCAGCGCCGGGCCGACGCGACCCAGGGGGTCGACGTCGACCGGCTGATCGCGGTGATCGAGCGGGACGGCGGCGGGCGGACCTACGCCGGGATGCCCACGAACTGGGGCCAGGACTTCACCGTGGGCGCGGTCCCGGTGTTCAAGTACCTGGAGAGCCGCGACGTCGACGAGGTCGGGTACACGCTGCGGACGGCGTCGCTGATGACCGACCCCGAGTACTACTTCGACGACCACAACCTCGCCGACTACCGGCTGTTCGGGATCCGTTACCTCATCCTCCCGGCCGGTCACGTGCCGCCGGTGCCGGCCCGGCTGACGCGGCAATCCGGCTCCTACCAGCTGTGGACGGTCGACCGGGGCGGGTACGTCCAGGCCGGTCAGATCGTCGGCCAGCTCGCGGCCGACCGGGCCGACGTCGGCGTCCGCAGCGTGCCGGTGCTCGACTCCGGGCTCGCCGCCGACGGGGCCTATCTTGGTGTCCGCTGGGGGCCCGGCGGGGGCAGCAGCCGCCTACCACCGGTAAGCAGCCAGCTCGCGGCCGGGACGGTCGGTGCGCAGCGGGCCGATCTGGCGGCCGGGACGGCTTCGGCGACCGCGCAGATGCGCCGCTCCGGCGTGGTGGTGCTCAGCGCCTCGTTTGACCCGGGCTGGACGGCCACCGTCAACGGCCGCCCGGTACCGACCCGGATGGTGGCCCCGGCCCTGGTCGCCGTCGACGTCCCGGCCGGCGCCGACCGCGTGGTGTTCCGCTATCACGGGTACGGCTACTACCCGGAGCTGCTGGCGCTGGCCGCCCTCACCCTCGCGCTGATTGGTCTGCTCGGTCTTCCCGGTCTTCCCGGGCTGCGGCGTAACGGGCCACGTTGTCCCGCACCACCGTCAGCAGCTGCCGGATCGTCTCCTGCTGGCGTTCGTCCAGACCGCTGAGGGCCGCCTCGGCGACCTCGTCGACGGCGGCCGCGATCAGACCCTGCAGCTCACGGCCACGCTCGGTCAGGTAGACGCGCACCAGCCGCTCGTCGGGGTCGTCCCGGCGGCGGACCACGAGCCCGTGGGCCTCCATCCGCTGCGCCATCTTGACCGCGGTCGGGCCGCTGCCCCCCAGCAGCTTGGCCAGCTCGCCCGGGGTGAGGCCGTCGGTGCCGACCAGGGCGTCGAGAACCAGGTTCTGCGGTGGCTGGCAGCCGAAGCGGGCCATCTCGGCGGCTTCCGCGCCGCGCAGAGCCTTGGTGGTCCGGGCGATGTGCATGGTCAGCGCCTGGGCAGGTCGTTCGCGGGCAGCACTCATGACCAGAAAATTATACCGGAAAAAGTGTAGCTGGCTATAGAGTTGACAGCTACAGGCTGGCTGATTACCGTTGCGAGTACGGTAGCTGGCTATTGAGTAGCTGGCACTAGGCGGGCGGAAGAGGCAGCCGTGCGGGTACTCGTGACCGGGGCGACCGGCTTCGTCGGTTCGTTCCTCGTTCCGGAGCTCATCGCCGCGGGCCATCAGGTGGTGGGGCTCACCCGCTCCGACCGCGGCGCCGCCGCGCTCACCCGGGCCGGGGCCGAGGTGTTCCGGGGCGACGTGAACGACCTGGACCGGCTGCGGACGGCGGCCGGGGCGGCCGACGGGGTCATCCACACGGCCTTCAACCACGACATGGTCAACCTCAAGCAGCACAGCGAGGCCGACCGCCAGGTCATCGCCGCGCTCGGCCGGGTGCTGGCCGGCTCGGGCCGGCCGCTGATCATCACCTCCGGCACCGGCCTGGTCCGGTCGGCGACCGGCGGCCCGGCGGCCGAGACCGACGACCACCTCACCTCCGGCCAGGCCCCCCGGGCGGCCACCGAGGAGGCGGCCGACGCGCTCATCGCCGCGGGCGGCCGGGTCATGGTGATCCGGCTGCCGCAGGTGCACGACACCCACCGGCAGGGCCGGCTGACCTGGCAGATCCAGACCGCGCGGGAACAGGGCCGGGTCGCCTACGTCGGCGCGGGCCGGAACCGGGTGGCGGCCGTGCACATCTCCGACGCCGTCCGGCTCTACCGGCTGGCGCTCGAGCAGGGCCGCCCGGGCGGGCGTTATCACGCGGTCGGCGAGGAGGGCGTGGCCATCCGCGACATCGCCGAGGTCATCGGGGCCGGCCTGCGGGTGCCGGTCGAGTCGATCACCTACGGGCAGGCCCCGGCCTACTTCGGCTGGATGGCCGACCTGGTCATCCTCGACCTCCCCGCCGCCAGCGCGCTCACCCGCCAGGAGCTGGGCTGGGACCCCACCGGTCCGGGCCTGCTGACCGACCTGCGCCACGCCGGCTACGGCGGCTGAGCCCCGGGCTTGATCTCCTAGCGGGGCTTGATCTCGCCCATCGGGCCGAAGCCGTCGTGCGGGGTGTCGATGTAGATGATCTGCGGCTGGGTGGCGACCAAATCGGGGGCGGTGTCGAAGAACCGCTTCACGTAGGGCTGCTTGACGTGGGTGGCGCCCGCGTCGGCGTCCTTGAAGCCCTCGATGCAGACGAACTCGTTGTCGTCGGTGAGGCTCCGGGAGAACTGGAAGAACAGGCAGCCGTCCTCGGTGTTGACGTCCTTGGCGTAGGAGTCGGCCAGCGCCAGCCAGTCGCTCATCTTCTCGGGCCGGATCTGCATCTTGATGTTGATCAGGATCATGAGTCCCCTCCTGCCACGGGCTGGCTGGTCCTCATCATCGTTATGCCAGCGCCGGCGATCGTCAATCGCCCCGGCCGCCACTTCGTCACACTGACACAACGCCAGCCAGCAGACGGTGGCCGACGGCGCCCGCTATCAGTTTCCCGCCGCCTGATTCAGCAAGCTGTTGGCTCGCTTGTCGATGAACTGCGTAAATATCTGCTGAGAGTAGCCAAAGACCACCGCGGTGGTGATCAGTCCAGGGTGCGTGGCCAGAACCCCGATATTCGCCTGCGTGCTGAGGATAATGATGCCCAGCATTGCCGTGATAGCGCCAAACGGGATTTTGATCAGGCCCTGAGCAACCGACAGCGAATATCGGATCCCGGTCGATTGGAGACTGCTCAAGCTGGTCGCCACCGACAGAATGGCACCGACACCGCCAATAGCCATGATGAAGCCGAGGTCCCACGCGCTCGGTTTGTTTCCGCCGGTCGGGCAGACGGGCGCGCTCTTTGCCCCCTGCTGCAGGCACAGCGGGAAATAGCTCGCGCGCACGCTACCCAGGTAGATGAGCAGCCCGACCACGAGGAGCAGCCCGGCGACGATGCCGAGCAGGACACCACGGAAACGGCGAACTTGCGCCTGCTGCTGATCTTCCGTGCGGGAGGCTTCACTCAACGCCATCGCGGCGATCTGCTGGTCCAGCCCCAGCGTGCCCGTCAGCGATATCAGTGCATCGTCCTTGGCTGGCGGGCCTGCTGGTCCCGGACTGGGCGCCTGTCCGGTGGTGGGGTCGGTGGTCGTGGCCGACTCGGTGCCGGTCGCCGATTTCGGTTTGGTCTCAGCGGCAGCTTCAGCTGGCGGACCGGGGGGCGCGCTGGGCACGGCCGAAATCTCAGTGGCCGCATGCTCCTGGCCACCCGCCAGCGCCAGCTTTCCGTTGGACGCCACCGGCGTCCCCGGGCCGGCTTGCTTGGCCTGAGCGACAGCGTGCGCGGCCGTTACGGCCTGAACCAGCTTGCTCTGCACGCGGACGAGGGCCTGACCGGCCGGTGCGGTGGGATCGGGCACGCCTTGAAGGGCCTGCGAGCGTGGATCATCGGCGGCCAGATATCTGGCCGCCCGCTGACGGATCGCGGGCAGTTGCGCGGCCAGCTGGTCACTGCTGAACAACTTGACCCGGTTGGCCTCGGCCGCGTGCAGGCTGGTGTAGGCCGACAGCAGCAAACCGCCAGTCAGCCACTCCAAGGGCCGCTGCCATGCCCGAGTCGATTGGTAGAGCGTCTTTACCGTTTCGCTGATGTAGACAGATGTGGCGGCTATGACGGCTTCCGCCTCGTGTATCTGCGTACTGCTCGGGACGCCCTCCACGGGTTGAAGCGCAATATGCACACTCTGTTGCCCGGAACCACCCCCGGGGCCAGGCTCGCTGAATACAGTCGCCCAGCCCGGCGCATCAGTTATTGCCCAGCCGTTGGCGCCAATGGCCATTTCGATGTCTTCCCGAACCCCGTTCAGACGATCTCGCACGTCCACTTTCCACGGAGTCCGCTTGATCGATTTTGCTGCTTTCGAAGGCACGCTTAATTCGACGCTGGGCATCTCTTCACCCCCCACGGGCTGGGTCTGATGGTAACCCGCCCCGGATCGCTTGAACAGAGGCGATCAGCCCGGACCAAATGCCGTCGGGGACGTTTCCCGCCTCGCACGGGCCGAGGCGAAAAGGGTCCGGTCGCACCGGCTGGTCGTCGGTCCCGTTTGCCGTGGTCCGAGTCTCCCGCTCCGCGCCCTGGTCGTACTGGCGGCTCTGACCCTCGTCCTCGAGATCAGCGCCGGGCGCCGCCGGGTCGTCGCCTCCCTGCGCACCGGCGACTAGCCACTAACCGTCCGCTCACCGCGGGCGCCCGCCATCACGGCCGGCTCACGGCCAGTGGGGTCCGGCTCGCGTACCAGCCGTCGTACCTGGGGCCGGCGAGACCGCCGGGCCAGCCAGCCAGGTCCACCGCCGCGCGGTAAGCCGCGTCGGCGAAGGCGATGACGGCTTCTCGCGGCTGACCCGCCGCGACGGCCGCCTCCCAGGACAGGACCGCAAGCCCGGCGGCCGGGTCCCAGGCGGCTCCGGCCGTCCCCCAGTCCCAGCGGTCCACTCCGGCTGGCGCAGGCTCGATGTAGGCGTAGAAAGCCGCCTGCGGGGATTCCGGTGAGCCGAACGAGAACCCGGCGGCGACGACTTCCTCGGCCATCCCGCGCTGCATGAACACCGGCCGCCCGGGCGGCGGGGTGAGCGCGGCCCCACGGTAGCGGGTCGCGGACAGATCGAAGCCGCCCCACATCACCCCGACCGGCGGGCGGTGGCCGCGATAGGGCGCCTGCCACTGTTCGAGGGCGCCGGCCGCGGTGTTCAGTCCCGACCAGATCAGCTGCGCTGGGCCCGCCTGCCAGGCCCGGACCTCCTGGTCAGCGTCGAGGTGAGGTGCGCCGGGGATCTCGGCGGCGATGGTGCTGCCGGGAGCCGGGAGGCCGAGCTCGGCCGCGGCCGCGACGAAACCCGTGTAGAACGCGGCCACCGACTGCGTGCGCAGCGGAACCGAACGGACGCCGGTGCTGGCCTCGATGACCACGTCGCCGTCCAGCAGGCGGTAGTGCACATTGAAGGTCACGTCGCGGACCCGCAGGGTGCGAGTGGACAGTCCGCGGGCCGTGACCGCCAGCACGATGTTTCCCCAGGAAGGCTCGAAGAGCTGGTCGAGGGTATATTTACCGGCGATCTGCACGAGGCGCCGGACGTAGTCCACCATCGGTGCGAGGTCGGAGTAGGTCAGCGTCGGCCAGGTGTCCCGGCTGGTCGTCATCGGTGCTCCGATCGACGTGCCAGGCTCGGCCTGGCCCGCGGTTTGGGTGCAGGACGCCCGCATCGCGAGCCGGTCGCAAAAGTAGTTTCGTCAAGAAATTACTTTTCCGAGCGTACTGGATGTGATTGCCTCGCACAACTATGTCTGCGTATGCTGACCGCGGAGGGTGATAGGTTTGCCGCCCGATTCCAAGCGGGCCGCCTGGCGTGCGGTGCTGTTCGCCCAGAACGCGCTGGTGCGGATCTTCGACGAGGAGCTGCAGCAGGAATGCGGCACGCCGCTGCAGGTGTACGACGTCCTGATCCGGATCTGGCTCGCTCCGTGTCACACGTTGCGGATGAGCGAGCTGGCGGAGTCGGCCGTGCTCAGCCGGAGCTGGATCACGCGGCGCGTTGACCGGCTCGAAAGGTCGGGGCTGGTCGAGCGTTTCTCGTCCGGCGATGACGGGCGCGGGGTCTGCGTCCGGCTCACCCCGGCCGGCGAGCAGGCGTTCGCCCGGCTCGAGGCGTCCCACGCCGGATCCATCGAGCGGCATTTTTCTGCTTACATCACCGAGGAGGAGGCTCTGGTCGTCGCCCGGGTTCTGGACCGGGTGACGGCGGCCGCGCACATCACCCGGGATGCTGACGGATGATTTCGACGAGCAGGACCCATGCGTTGTAGACCGCCCCGAGAAAGGCGGTGAGAACGGCGGGTGCCAGCCAGTAGAGGCCACCACCCTGGCGCAGCGCCAGGGTGACCCCGCCGGTGAGGAACAGCAGGGCCGGGAGCTGAATGGTGGCGATCCGGGACAGGTACCACCACCAGGGGTCGTCCGGATCGTCGGGCCCGTGCCGCAGCTGCACGGTGAGGACCGCCGCGGCGAGGCCTCCCGCGCAGACGATCATCTCGGCCGCCAGTGCGCGCGGGTCTTGCGGGACCAGCGCCAGGCTCGCGATCACCGCGACCAGCAGCAGAAGCGCCAGTGTCTCGCCCGCGCGGGCGGGCAGCCGCGGGAAGGACAGGATAGCCCGCAGGTTGATGGACACCGCGACGAACAGCAGCCCGGTCAGCGAGGCGGCCGCCCCGACCTCGCCGGCGAAGAAGGCCTGCCAGGGCAGCACGGAGTAGGCTCCGGCGGCGGTCATGGGGTACTCCCTCCACTGCCCGCTCGGTCAGCTGGCCGGTGCCGTACCGGTGTGGTCAGCGGCAGCGTCACGGAAGCCGATCTCGCGATGGCTGCCGTCGCACAGCGGCTTGTTCTTCG
>Ga0213875_10001540_pt1 | contig 14791 bp, 18 predicted proteins | sample BarmaccomBMRX_R8_FD_160105 | JGI IMG/M metagenome (GOLD analysis project Ga0213875, IMG submission 160105) | Root-associated microbial communities from Barbacenia macrantha in rupestrian grasslands, the National Park of Serra do Cipo, Brazil - RX_R8 | ecosystem: Host-associated > Plants > Roots... | reverse complement strand
TAGGGCAGCAATCTCGTGATGAACCTCGGCTATTCGCACGACGTGGTCTATCCGGTACCGGCCGGCATAAAGATCACGACGCCGCGCCCGACCGCGGTCACCGTCGAAGGCGTGGACAAGCGGCTGGTCGGCCAGGTGGCGGCGGAGATCCGCGGCTTCCGCCCGCCCGAGCCGTACAAGGGCAAGGGCGTGCGCTATTCCGACGAGACGATCCGGCGCAAGGAAGGCAAGAAGAAATGAGCGCGATGCAGGACCTGCGCGACCGCCGGCGGGAGCGCCTGCGGTTTTCGCTGCGCCGCAAGTCGGCGGGGCGGCCGCGCCTGTCGGTATTCCGCTCGAGCAAGCACATCTACGCCCAGGTCATCGACGACGCGGCCGGGCGCACGCTCGCCGCGGCGTCCAGCCTCGACCGCGCGTTGCGCGAGGGCCTGAAGACCGGCGCCGACAAGGCCGCCGCCGCCGCCGTCGGCAAGCTGCTGGCCGAACGCGCACTCGCCGCGGGGGTGGGCCAGGTGGTGTTCGACCGCGGCGCCTATCTCTATCACGGCCGGGTGAAAGCGCTGGCCGACGCCGCCCGCGAGGGCGGCCTAGCCTTCTGAGGAAAGCAATCGATGGCACGTGAACCGAGGGAAGGCCGGGGCCGCGAACGCGATCGCGACGGCGACGAGCTTCTCGACAAGCTCGTCACGATCAACCGCGTCGCGAAAGTGGTGAAGGGCGGCCGTCGCTTCGCCTTCGCCGCGCTCGTCGTGGTGGGCGATCAGAAGGGGCGCGTCGGCTACGGCGCGGGCAAGGCGCGCGAGGTGCCGGAGGCGATCCGCAAGGCGACCGACCGCGCCAAGCGCGGCATGATCCGTGTGCCGATGAAGGAAGGCCGCACGCTGCATCACGACGTCGAAGGCACCTTTGGTGCCGGGCGGGTCGTGCTGCGCGCGGCCTCCGCCGGCACCGGCATCATCGCCGGCGGCCCGATGCGTGCGGTGTTCGAGACGCTCGGCATCGGCGACGTCGTCGCCAAAAGCCTGGGCAGCCGCAACCCGCACAACATGGTCAAGGCGACCTTCGCCGCCCTGCAGCGCTGCGCCAGCCCGCGCACCGTCGCCTCGCGGCGGGGCAAGAAGGTCGCCGACCTGCTCGGCCGGCGCGACGCCGCTCCGCCGCAGGAGACCGCCGATGCCGTCTGAGCGCGTCCGCGTGACCCAGATCGCCTCCGGCGACGGGCGCAAGCCCGGGCAGCAGGCGACGCTGATCGGCCTCGGTCTCAACAAGCTGCGCCGGACCCGCGAACTGGAAGCGACGCCTGCGGTGCGCGGCATGATCCGGAAAGTGTCTCACCTCGTCCGGGTCGAGGAGCTGTCCTGACATGAAGCTCAACCAGCTGCGCGACAATGCCGGCGCGCGCCACCGCTCGAAGCGGCTCGGCCGCGGCATCGGCTCCGGCAAGGGCAAGACCTCCGGCAAGGGCGTGAAGGGCCAGAAGGCGCGCACCGGCGTCGCGCTGAACGGGTTCGAAGGTGGGCAGCTGCCGCTCTATCGCCGGCTGCCCAAGCGCGGTTTCTTCAATCCGTTCCGCAAGGAATACGCGCCGGTCAACCTCGGCGCGCTCGAGGCGGCGATCGCCGCCGGCCGGCTCGACGCCGCCGCGCCGATCACCGAGGCAAGCCTGCGCGCCGCCGGCCTGGTGCGCGGAGCCAAGGTGGCCGGCGTGCGGTTGCTGGCGAAGGGCGAGATCACCCGTGCGGTCCGGCTGACCGTGTCCGGCGCATCGGCCGCCGCGGTCGCCGCGGTCGAAAGGGCTGGCGGCCAGGTGACCACAACCGGTGCCCGGGTTCCCCCTAGCGCGTAAGTCCTGGTTGGAGGTTCGATCCGCGGAAACAGGATACGATGCCTAAGGGTTCGAAAAAGGCAGAGAGCCGGAAGGATGTTGCCGGATCAACTTGGTCAGATACCGATTGGAATGTAGTCCACGGAAAGCTGACTCCGAGTCCAGGACGTCCTCGTAAGGTGAAGCCTCTATTCAAGTATGTGGCTGAGAAATTGCCCTTCGATTGCCTCAAGGCAGTTAAGAAGCAACTGGCGAATGGAGCTGACCAACCATTTGACGGTGTCTATTTCGCGCACGACTCACTTGGCGTCGCTCGGTATGGAGGTCGGGGGAATATTTTTTCGCGATTGGAACGTCACAAACGCAAATACCCCAAAGAACTCCTCTATTTTTCATTTTATGTAATCGAGGGCAAAAATCACGAGCGGGAGATCGAGACGGCGATCTTGCGAGCCGCTGGGCCACAAATGATCCTAAACACGCGAAAAGTTCGGGACGGAATCGAACCGGGTAACGTCAAGGACTACGAGCCTGGGACTCGGTTTTTTGAGCGGCAGCGATGCCGGGGCCGCAGGGTGAAACCGAAACGGGCAAAGGCCGGGAAATGAGCTTTACGCTCCCGCGTTAGCGCCCGCCTAGCTTGCACCCCGCCGGCCGGCGGCGGCACACTCACCCGCGACGGGGAGGCACTTATGGCTTCGGCTGCCGAACAGCTTGCGGCAAACCTCAATCTCGGCGTTCTCTCCAAGGCGACCGAGCTCAAGAAGCGCATCTGGTTCACGCTCGGCGCGCTGATCATCTACCGCGTCGGCACCTACATCCCCGTCCCCGGCGTCGATGCGACGGTGATGGGCGAGCTGCTGCAGCAGCACGGCGGCGGCATCTTGGGCATGTTCGACATGTTCACCGGCGGCGCGCTCGGCCGCATGACGGTGTTCGCGCTGAACATCATGCCCTACATCAGCGCCAGCATCATCGTGCAGCTGATGACGGCGGCGGTGCCGCAGCTCGAAGCCCTCAAGAAGGAGGGCGAGAGCGGGCGCAAGAAGATGAACCAGTACACCCGCTACCTGACGGTGGTGATCGCCACGTTCCAGTCGTACGGCATCGCCGCGGGGCTCGAAGGCATGCGCGGTGCGATGGGGCCGGCGGTGATCGATCCCGGGCTGGTGTTCCGGCTCTCCTGCGTCATCACGCTGGTCGGCGGCACGATGTTCCTGATGTGGCTCGGCGAGCAGATCACCGCGCGGGGCGTGGGCAACGGCACCTCGCTGATCATCTTTGCCGGGATCGTCGCCAACCTGCCGCATGCGCTGGCCAACCTGCTGGAGCTCGGCCGCACCGGCGCGCTGTCCCCAGTGTTCATCCTGGCCTTCATCGTGATCGCCGTGGCGGTGGTCGCCTTCATCGTCTTCATGGAACGGGCGCAGCGACGCATCGTCGTGCAGTACCCCAAGCGGCAGGTCGGCACGCGCATGTTCGGCGGCGATTCGACGCACATGCCGCTGAAGGTCAACACCTCCGGCGTGATCCCGCCGATCTTCGCCAGCTCCATCCTGCTGATCCCGGCGACCATCGCCGGCTTCTCGTCGAGCGCCGGCCCGTCGTGGCTCGGCTGGATCTCCGGCGAGCTCGCGCACGGCCAGCCGCTCTACATGGCGCTCTACGCCGGGCTGATCATCTTCTTCGCGTACTTCTACACCGCCGTCGTGTTCAACCCGCAGGAGACTGCGGACAACCTCAAGAAATACGGCGGCTTCATCCCGGGCATCCGCCCGGGCAGCGCCACGGCCGAGCATTTCGACTACATCCTGACCCGGCTGACGACCCTGGGCGGGCTCTACCTCGCCGTGGTCTGCCTGCTGCCGGAAATCCTGATCAGCCGCTACGGCGTGCCCTTCTACTTCGGCGGCACCAGCCTGATGATCATCGTATCCGTCGCGATGGACACGATGACGCAGGTGCAGTCCCACCTGCTGGCGCATCAATACGAGGGGCTGATCCGCAAGGCGCGAGTGCGGGGGCGCGGCAGGTGAAGGCGCGGCTGAACCTTATCGTGCTCGGCCCGCCCGGCGCCGGCAAAGGAACCCAGGCCAAGCGGCTCGAGGAGCGATACGGCCTCGCGCAGATTTCCACGGGCGACATGCTGCGCGCCGAGGTCGCCGCGGGCAGCGCGATCGGCCGTCAGGCCGGCGCCATCATGCAGGCCGGCGGGCTGGTGCCGGATGAGACCATCATCGCGATGCTCGGCAATCGCGTGGACGAGCCGGATTGCGCCCGCGGCTTCATCCTCGATGGCTTCCCCCGCACCGCCCGCCAGGCCGCCGCACTGGATGTCATGCTGGCCGAGCACCGGCTCGCGCTCGACGCGGTCATCGAGCTGAAGGTGGACGACGACGCCCTGGTGGAGCGGATCGCCGGCCGCTTCACCTGCGCGCGATGCGCCGCGAGCTATCATGATCGCTTCAAGCAGACGCGCGTCCCCGGCGTTTGCGACATCTGCGGCAGCACCGAGTTCATCCGACGCCCCGACGACAACCGCGAGACCGTGATGGCGCGGCTGGCCGCCTATTACGGCCAGACCGCGCCGATCCTGCCGCACTACCGCGACCTCGGCCGCCTCTTCCCGGTCGACGGCATGGCGCCGATCGACGCGGTCAGCACCGCGATCGAGGGCGTGCTCGCCAGGCTCTCGCAGGAGCTGTAGCGGCTCCGACGGATGCGTTCGCGGGGCGCACCTCCGGCGATCCCGCGCTAACCAAGTTGACGCAATTTTGATCGCCTCGCGTTGACTCCCCCGGGCTCGCCGCTATAGTCCCGCCCTCCGAAGGCCCAGATAGGGTTTCCACCGGAAGTTCTCGAGCAGGATGAAGGGTCTGGCGCGCTGGCGCGACGGCCCCTTTTGGCTGTTCGCTCAGGAGACAGGGCGTGGCGCGCATTGCCGGCGTTAACATTCCGACCAACAAGCGGGTAACGATAAGCCTGCGCTACATCTATGGCATCGGTCCGACCAAGGCGCAGCAGATCTGCCAGCGGCTGAACATCCCCGATGAGCGGCGGGTGAACCAGCTCACCGACGAGGAGGTGCTGCGCATCCGCGAGCTGGTGGACCGCGACCTGCGGGTCGAAGGCGACCTGCGCCGGGAAGTCGCGATGAACATCAAGCGGCTGATGGATCTGGGCTGCTATCGCGGCCTGCGCCACCGCCGCGGGCTGCCGGTGCGCGGCCAGCGCACCCACACGAACGCGCGCACGCGCAAGGGCAAGGCGGTGGCGATCGCCGGCAAGAAGAAGGTCACCAAGTAGCGCGGCCGCCGCCGCCGATCGCAACCCCGGGCGGCGCCACCGCCCCGCCGAACTGGACAGGAATCTCCCGCACCATGGCGAAGCCCGCCGCGACCGCGCGTCCGCGCAGGAAAGAACGCAAGAACATCACCTCCGGCGTGGCGCACGTCGCGGCGACGTTCAACAACACGATGATCACCATCACCGACGCGCAGGGCAACACGATCGCCTGGTCGTCGAGCGGCAGCCAGGGTTTCAAGGGGAGCCGCAAGTCCACCCCCTACGCGGCCCAGGTCGCCGCCGAAGACGCCGGGCGCAAGGCGCGCGAGCACGGGATGGAGACGCTGGAGATCGAGGTGAGCGGCCCCGGTTCGGGCCGCGAGAGCGCGCTGCGGGCGCTCCAGGCGGTCGGCTTCGCGATCACCGCGATCCGCGACACGACGCCGATCCCGCACAACGGCTGCCGGCCGCGCAAGCGCCGGCGGGTCTGAAGCGGGCATCACGGGCGGGCCGCGGTCGCGGTCGGCCGATCCATCGAGCGAGGTTACCGTGGTCATCCAGAGGAACTGGGAAAACCTGATCAAGCCGGAGAAGCTGGAGGTGGAGCCGGGCGCGGACCCGTCGCGCGCGGCGACCGTCGTCGCCGAGCCGCTGGAGCGCGGCTTCGGCATGACGCTCGGCAATGCGATCCGCCGCATCCTGCTCTCCTCGTTGCAGGGTGCCGCGGTCACCGCGGTGCAGATCGACGGCGTGCTGCATGAGTTCAGCAGCATTGCCGGCGTGCGCGAGGACGTGACGGACATCGTGCTGAACATCAAGCAGCTGGCGCTGCGCATGCACGGCGAGGGGCCGAAGCGCATGGTGCTGACGGCGACCGGCCCGGGCGAGGTGAAGGCCTCGCAGATCCAGGCCGGCCACGACATCGACATCATGAACCCCGACCTCGTGCTGTGCACGCTCGACGACGGCGTGAAGCTCGGCATGGAGTTCACCGTCAATTTCGGCAAGGGCTACGTGCCGGCGAGCGCCAACCGCCAGGAGGACAGCCCGATCGGCCTGATCCCGGTCGACGCCATCTATTCGCCGGTGCGCCGCGTCTCCTACAAGGTCGAGCCGACCCGCGTCGGCCAGGTGACCGACTACGACAAGCTGCTGCTGAGCGTGGAGACGAACGGCGCGGTGGGACCGGAGGACGCGGTGGCGCTGGCCGCGCGGATCCTGCAGGACCAGTTCCAGCTGTTCATCAACTTCGACGAGCCGCAGCAGGTTCGTCACGAGGAGCCGCAGGACGACCTGCCGTTCAACCGCAACCTGCTGCGCAAGGTCGACGAGCTCGAACTCTCGGTCCGCAGTGCGAACTGCCTGAAGAACGACAACATCGTCTACATCGGCGACCTCGTGCAGAAATCCGAGCAGGAGATGCTGCGCACGCCGAATTTCGGCCGCAAGTCGCTCAACGAGATCAAGGAGGTGTTGAGCAACATGGGGCTCTCGCTCGGCATGACCGTGGCGGGCTGGCCGCCCGAGAATATCGAGGAACTCGCCAAACGGCTGGAAGAGCCGTTCTGACGGAGGGAGTGCCATGCGCCACGGTGTAGCCGGCCGCAAGCTCGGCGTGACGAGCAGTCATCGCGCCGCCATGTTCCGCAACATGGCGGTCGCGCTGATCAAGCACGAGCAGATCACGACGACGCTGCCGAAAGCCAAGGAACTGCGCCCGGTCGCCGAGCGGCTGATCACGCTTGGCAAGCGCGGCGGCCTGCACGCCCGCCGGCTGCTGCATGCGCAGCTGCGTGACGACGTGATCGTCGCCAAACTGTTCGGCACGCTCGCCGAGCGCTACCGCGCGCGACCCGGCGGCTACACGCGGGTGCTCAAGGCGGGGATGCGGTACGGCGACGCCGCGGACATGGCGGTGATCGAACTGGTCGACCGCGATATCGCAGCCAAGGGCCAGGACAGCGGCCCGGTGGCGGAGCCCGACGAAACGGCGAGCTGAAGCGGCGGCGGAGCCGAAGCTCCGCCGCGTCTGTCTCAGCTGCGGCCGCCGCCGGCCTTCGGCATCGCCCCATTCGGCATGCCGCCGGAGGGGTTGCCGCCGGGGAACGGCTGGCCGTTGAAATTCGTGCCCTTCTGCGCGTCCGCGAGGCTCTGCGCGTTGAGCCGGTCGACCGCCGCATTCTGCGAGTTATCCGTCTCGCCCCGACCGCCGCGCATCATCGGCCGGTGGTAGGCGGTGGGATGGCCCATCGGACGGTGGGCGGAGCGCGTCGCCGTCTGGGCGCCGCCGGTCGTTGCGGAGCCGGGGCTGCCCTGGCCGCTCGCCGCCGTGCCGCTGGTTCCGGCGCTGCCAGTCGCTGGGGTGCCAGTCGCTGCGCTGCCAGTCGCCGCGCTGCCCGCACCCGCTCCGGCGGTTCCCGTCCCGGCGGCGGCGGTCCCGTGCGTGGTGGCCGAGGGGGCGCGGCTGATGCCGCGGGTGGTGCCCGCGCTCCCCGTACCGGTGGTGCCGGTACTGGTGCCCGCCGAGGGCGCGGCCGGGGCCGGCATCGGGGGCGGGTTGGTCTGGGCCTGGGTGCCGGCCGCCCCGAAGGAGGCGGCCAGGACCGCCAGGCCTGCGAGCGTGCTGAGGCGGGATGTCATCATGCTTCCTTTCGCTCTGCGCTGCGGGCGTGGATGCGTCCGCGCGAGGAATGATACTGCGCCAGGGCCTCCCGGTTCCGTGACAACCGACGAAACCGACCGCGGCAGCGCGGAGAACCGGCGATTCACGCCCTCGCCGATTCCAGCGACGGCGATCGCGGTTTAGGCTTGCGCATGACCGCGCGTGCGACGGGCCGGGCCGAAGAGGATCTGTTCGCGCCGGCTGGGGCGGCGGCCACGCCGGCCGGGCCGCGCCCGCTGGCCGATCGGCTGCGCCCTCGCTCGCTCGCCGAGGTCGTCGGGCAGGAGCATCTGACCGGGCCGGAGGGCAGCATCAGCCGCATGCTGGCGCGGGGCTCGCTCGCCTCGCTGATCCTCTGGGGGCCGCCCGGCACCGGCAAGACCACGATCGCCCGCCTGCTCGCCGAGGACGCCGGCCTGCACTTCGTTCAGCTCTCGGCGGTATTTTCCGGCGTCGCCGACCTCAAGCGCGCCTTCGAGGAGGCCGGGCGGCGCCGCCGCGCGGGCCAGGGCACGCTGCTCTTCGTCGACGAGATCCACCGCTTCAACCGGGCCCAGCAGGACGGCTTCCTGCCGGTGGTGGAGGACGGCACGGTGACGCTGATCGGCGCCACCACGGAGAACCCGTCCTTCGCGCTCAACGGCGCGCTGCTGTCGCGCTGCCAGGTGCTGGTGCTGCGCCGCCTGGACGAGGCCGCACTCGAGGCGCTGCTCACCCGCGCCGAGGCGGAGGCCGGGCGTGCTCTGCCGCTGCAGCCGGAGGCGCGCACCGCGCTGCGCGCCATGGCCGACGGCGACGGGCGCTACGCCCTGAACATGGCCGAACAGGTCCTGGCGCTTCCCGCCGATACGCCGCCGCTCGATCCCGCCGCACTCGCGGAATTGCTTGCCCGTCGCGCCGCGCTTTACGACAGGGATCGCGAGGAGCACTACAACCTTATTTCGGCCCTGCACAAATCGTTGCGGGGCTCGGACCCGGACGCCGCGCTCTACTGGCTCGCCCGCATGCTGGCCGGCGGCGAGGATCCCCGGTACATCGCGCGCCGCCTGCTGCGCTTCGCCGCCGAGGACGTCGGCATGGCCGATCCCCAGGCGCTCGTCCAGGCGCTTACCGCCTGGGAGAGCTTTGAGCGGCTCGGCAGCCCGGAGGGCGAGCTGGCGATCGCCCAGGCGGTGGTCTATCTCGGCACCGCGCCGAAATCGAATTCTCTCTATGTGGCCCTCGGAGAGGCGGCGCGTGCGGCGAAGTCCACCGGCAGCCTGATGCCCCCGAAACACATCCTCAACGCACCGACGCGGCTGATGAAGGATATTGGCTACGGACGCGGCTACGCGTACGACCACGCGGCCGAGGACGCGTTCTCCGGCCAGAATTATTTCCCCGAGGGCATGGCGCGCGCCGCCTTCTACCGGCCGACCGGCCGCGGCTTCGAGCGCGAGGTGGCGCGCCGGCTTGCCGAATGGGCGACGCTGCGCAACGCGCGGCACGCGGAAGAACCGGGGGGATGAGCGTCGCCACCCGGCTGGTCAGCGACGATGAGGCAGACATCCGGCTCGACCGGTGGTTCCGCCGGCATTTTCCGGCGGTGACGCAGGGGATCGTCCAAAAACTCTGCCGCACCGGCCAGGTGCGGGTGGACGGGAGGCGGGCGGAGGCGGCGACGCGCCTGGCGCCCGGCCAGGCCGTCCGCATCCCGCCGCTGCCGGAAGGCCCGGCCCCTCGGCCGCTGCCGGTGCTCGACCCACGGACCCGCCTGGACGCCGAGGCAATGGTGCTCTGGCGAGACGAGCAGGTGCTCGTGCTGAACAAGCCGGCGGGTCTGCCGGTGCAGGGCGGCCCGGGGATCACCCGCCATCTGGACGGGATGCTGGAGGGGCTGCGCTTCGGCGAGGACCGGCCACGCCTGGTGCACCGGCTCGATCGCGACACCTCCGGCGTGCTGCTGCTCGCTCGCACACCGGGAGTCGCGGCGCGGCTCGCCGCCGCCTTCCGTGGTCGCGAGGTAGAAAAGACCTATTGGGCGGTGGTGGCCGGCCGCCCGGTGCCGCCCCAAGGAACAATCGACCGCGACCTCGTCCGCACCGGCCGACGCGAAGACCGGGTCGCCCTGGCCGGACCGGAGGACGAGGATTCGGTACGGGCCGTCACCGCGTACCGCACGCTCGACCATGCCGCGAGGAAACTCGCGTGGCTGGAGCTGTCGCCGCTGACCGGCCGCACCCACCAGCTGCGTGTGCATTGTGCCGCGCTGGGCGCCCCCATCCTCGGCGATGCCCGCTACGGCACGCTGCGCAACACCGACGAGCGCGGCCTGCGCAACAGCGCCTTGGTCGAGGGCCTCTCCGACCGGCTGCACCTGCACGCCCGCGCGCTCTTGCTGCCGCACCCTGTCGGCGGCACGCTGCGCGTCGAGGCCGACCTGCCGCCGCACATGCGCGAGACCTTCGCCACGCTCGGCTTCGCCGCCCCGCCGGCCCCGCCGCCCCGCCGGACGTGAAGTGACGGGTCTCATCCCCGCGCGTTAGAACCGCGGTCTTCAGCAGACGGACACCGTTTCATGCCGGCCTCCCGGCCCGTGCGCATTGCCTTGCTGGCGCTGGCCGTCGTGGTGCTGCTGCCGGTCATCGCTGGGGGCGTGCTGCTCGCGACCTTCGACCCCGGCGTCTACCGCGCGCGCATCGAGCAGGCGGTCCGGCGCCGCACCGGCCGCGACCTCGTGCTGGCCGGCCGTCTTAGCCTGCATGTCCTGCCGCTGTCGCTCTCCGCGCGCGACGTGGCGCTCGCCAACCTGCCCGGCAGATCGCGGCCGGCGATGCTGCGTGCCGACCGGCTGCGCGCCGACATCGCGCCGCTGGCGCTGCTCGGCGGCCGGATGCGCATCACCCGGGTCACGCTGGTCCGGCCGGACCTGCTGCTGGAGACCGACGCCGCGGGCCGGCCGAATTGGCGCTTCGCTCTAAAGGGCGCCCCGGACGGCGTCCCGGCGCCGGTCCCGGCGTCCGCGTCCACGCCGCAACCACCGCCGGTGCGCGCAGCCGCGCCCCTCAGCGTGCAGGCGCTGCGCGTCGAGGACGGCACGCTCACCCTGCGCAACGGCCGCACCGGCCTCAGCGAAACGCTCGCGATCCCCCGCCTCGACGCGTCGGCCAAGGCGCTCCAGGGCGATGTGGCCGTCTCCGGCCGGGCGGTCTACGCCGGCCTCCCGTTCACGTTTGCCGGCACGCTCGGCCCACTCGCCCGGTTGGCCGATTCCGGCGCGACGACCGCTTGGCCGTTTGCGCTGGCGTTCAGCGTCGCCGGGGCCGACCTGCGCATCGAGGGCGCCGCCCGCCGGCCGCTCCAGGCGCGCGACTATGTCCTGAAACTGTCGGCCGACGTGCCGGACCTCGCCGGGCTCGCGCCGCTGCTGCCAGGGATGAGGCTCCCCGCGCTGCGCGCGCTGCAGGCCTCCATCGAGATCGCCGATCTGGGCGGCCCGTTGCCGGCGATCGCCGGCGTTTCGCTGCACGCCGGCGCCGCCGACCTGGACGCCTATGCTCCCGGCCTGCACCTCGCCCGCCTCGACCTCGCGTCGCCCGGCCTCGGCCAGCCCATCCAGCTGCAGGCGGACGGAGCCTATGCCGATGCTCCCGTGCGCCTGGAGGCAACGCTGGGGCCACCCGCCGGCCTGCTCCCCGGGGCTGCGCCGTTTCCGCTCCGGCTGTCCGCCGCTGCGGCCGGCGGCGTGCTGAGGGCCCAGGGCAGCCTCGCGCGGCCGCTGCAGCTCTCCGGCCTCGACCTGGCAGTCTCCGCCCGGATCGCCGATCTGGCCGCCTTCGACCCGTGGTTTCACCGTCCGCTGCCGGCGCTCAAGGATCTCACCTTCGAGGGTGGCGTCACCGACGCCCAGGGCAACATCGGCAACGGCCTCGTCCTCACCGGCGCCCGTCTCACCACCGCCCAGGGCGATCTCGCCGGCAACGCGACCCTCCGCTTCGCCCGGCCGTTCGGCGTGCAGGCGACCCTGAGCGCCAGCCGGATCGATGCCGACGCCCTGCAGTCCGCCTTCGCCCCACCGCCGGCTTCGCCCGGTTCAGCGCCCGGGCCGGCGGCCGCGCCTAGCCTGCCAAAGTTGCCGCTGCACGCCCTCGCCGGCTGGGACGCCGACGTGGCACTCCGCGCCGGCGCGCTGACCGAACGGGGTGTCACCTACCACGACGTCGCCCTGCACCTGCTGCTCAAGGGCAGTCGCCTGCGCGTGCAGCCGCTCTCCGCGCGTACCCCGGGCGGCCCGATCGACGGGGCGCTCGACATCGACGCCGAGCGCGTGCCCCCCACCGCTTCGCTCGTCCTGCACGCGCCCCGACTGGAGCTGAAGCCGCTGCTCGGGTGGTTCGGCCTGCCCGAGGACGCCAATGGCGCGCTGGAGGTCGACGCCGACCTGCACGGCGCCGGCGACACGAGCCAGGCGTTGCTCGCGGGGCTCGATGGCCATCTCGGCCTCGCCCTGGTGGACGGTGCGGTCGGGAACGGGCTCATCGAGGCGCTGTTCGGTGATACCCTGCGCGCCGGCCACCTGCCGGTCGACGTGCTGCGCCAGTCCGGCAAGAACGCGGTGCGCTGCTTCGCCGCCCGGTTCGACGCCGCGCACGGGGAGGCGGATGTCCGCGCGCTGACGCTCGACACCACGCGCTTGCGTGTCAGCGGATCGGGCAGCATCGACCTGCGCGACCGGACGCTCGCGCTGCATCTGCGACCGCTCGTGAAGGTGGCCGGCAGCGGCATCGTGGTGCCGCTGCTGGTCAGCGGGCCCTGGCACGCCCCGACGACCCGGTTCGACCCCACCGGCGTCCCGGGCGCCGCCGCGGGCACCGCGGTCGAGCTCGCGCGCAAGGGGTCTCCGCTGGCTCCGCTGACCAGCGCGCTCGCCAGCGCCGGCGAGCACTTGCTCGGCGACACCGGCGAGGCCTGCGGCCCGGCGCTCGCGCTGGCGCGCGACGGCCGCCCCGGTCCGCTCCCGGGACCGGAAAAGCCGCCCAAGGGCGTGGATCTGCTCCGCGGCCTGTTCCGGTAGCCATGCGCCGGTTCTGGGACAAGGCGGAGGCCGCGGCGGACGCAGACTCGTACGCGATCATGCTCGACGGCCGGCCGGTGCGGCTGCCGAGCGGGGCGGTGCTGCGCCCCGCGCAGGCGCGGCTGGCCGAGGCGATCGCTGCGGAGTGGCAGCGGGCCGGCGGCGCGCCGGGCGGCGAGATGAGCTTCGCCGACGTGCCGCTCACGCGGCTGGCGGGCACCGCGCAGCAGCGCATCGCGCCGGACCCCGGCCCGACCATCCAGGCGCTCGCCGCCTACGCGCAGAGCGACCTGCTCTGCTATCGCGCGGCTGCACCGGAGGCGCTGGTGCATCGCCAGGCGCGCGCCTGGCAACCCTGGCTGGACTGGGCGGCGCTCGAACTCGACGCGCCGCTGCGCAGCACGTCCGGCGTGATGCCGGTGACCCAGCCGCCGGAGGCGCTGCTGGCCATCCAGCGCGCGCTCGCCGCCCACGCGCCGGAGCGCCTGGCTGCGCTCGGCCTGGCGGTGCCGGCGCTCGGCAGCGTAGTGCTCGGGCTGGCGATGGCCGCCGGGCAATTGGGCGCCGCGGCCGCGCATGGGCTCGCGGCACTCGACGAGCTGTTCCAGGCCGAGCACTGGGGCGAGGACAGCGAGGCCGCCGCCCGACGCGCCCGCATCGGCGGCGAAATTGCGCTCGCCGCCCGCTTCATGGAATTGTCCGGCCCGCAGTGACATGAGCGCCAAGCGTCTGGTGATCGGCGGACGGGTCCAGGGCGTCGGCTACCGCGAATGGCTGATCGCGGCGGCCGAGGCGCTGGGCATCTCCGGCTGGGTGCGCAACCGCGGCGACGGCACCGTCGAGGCGCTCGTCTCGGGCGACGCCGCTTCGGTCGAGGAGTTGCTGCGCGCCTGCCGGCGGGGTCCGCGCGGCGCGCAGGTCACCTCGATCGACGAAGAGATGGCCGAAGCGCCGGACCAGCCCGGCTTCCGCCGCCTTCCTACCTTCTGAACCTCGCGCACCCTGGTCGTGAAGCCGCCAAAGCCCTAGGTTGGGCGCATGGCCCCGCCCTTCTGGAAAACCAAGCGCCTGGAGGAGATGAACTCCGCCGAATGGGAGTCGCTCTGCGACGGCTGCGGCCGCTGCTGCCTGCACAAGCTGCGCGACGAGGCGACCGAGGCGCTCGCCTTCACCAACGTCGCCTGCCGGCTGCTCGACCTGCGGAGCTGCCGCTGCCGCGACTACGCGAACCGCCGGCGCCGGGTGCCGGATTGCGTCAGCCTGACGACCGCGGCGTTGCGCCACATCGACTGGCTGCCCCCCTCGTGCGCGTATCGCCGCCTGGCCGAGGGGCGCGACCTCGCCTGGTGGCATCCGCTGGTCTCCGGCGACCCCGAGACCGTGCACCAGGCCGGCGTCTCCGTCCGCGGCCGTGCGGTCAGCGAGCGGCAAGCCGGCGACTGGGAGGACCACGTCGTCGACTGGCCCGGGCGGCTGCCGGGCAGGCCGCGCAAACTCAGGGAGGAAACCGCTTGAAGGACGCCCTGTTCGGTGGCGTGAACGCCGCCGTCCTGACCCCCATGCGCGAGGACCTCTCGCCCGACCCCGACCGCATGGCCGCCCACTGCCGCTGGCTGCTCGGCAACGGCTGCAACAACCTCGCCATCCTCGGTACGACCGGCGAGGCCAACAGCATTGGCGTTGGCGAGCGCCTCACGCTGATGGAGGGGCTGGTCGAACGCGGCATTCCCGCCGGCAAGCTCCTCCCTGGCACCGGAACCCCGGCGCTCACGGACACCGTGTTGCTGACCCGCCGTGCCGCCGAGCTCGGCTGCCGCGGCGTTCTCGTGCTGCCGCCCTTCTTCTACAAGAATCCCAGCGAGGACGGGCTGTTTGCCTACTTCTCGGAGGTCATCAACCGCGCCGGCGACGGCGTGAAGTACTACCTCTACCACTTCCCGGCGCAGTCCGCCGTGCCCTTCACGGT
>Ga0213875_10001539_pt1 | contig 14811 bp, 12 predicted proteins | sample BarmaccomBMRX_R8_FD_160105 | JGI IMG/M metagenome (GOLD analysis project Ga0213875, IMG submission 160105) | Root-associated microbial communities from Barbacenia macrantha in rupestrian grasslands, the National Park of Serra do Cipo, Brazil - RX_R8 | ecosystem: Host-associated > Plants > Roots... | reverse complement strand
TGGCTCGGCTACAGCGTCGAATGAGCCTCCGGCCGCGCGCGGTCGACGCAGCCAGACCATGAGTGCCCGTACCATCAGCGCACCGTCGGCGCCGGCCAGCGTGTCCCTCGACGAGGCCTACAAGCTCGCCAGCGAACACGAACAGCAGGGCCGCTTCGACGAAGCCGAACGCCTGCTGGCCGCCATACTCGCGAGGCATCCGGACCAGCCGGACGCGCTGCACCTCTCGGGCATCCTGGCGGCCAGACGCAACCGCTTCGCGGACGCCGCGGCGCAGATGCAGCGCGCGCTCGACCGCGGCATGAGCCCGGCCCTGGTCTGCCGCAACCTCTGCGAGGTCTATCGCCGCCTCGGTCGCCTCGATGACGCGGTCGCCGTCGGCCGCCGCGCGGTGGCGCTGGCGCCGAACGATCCGCACGCCCTCGTCAACCTGGCGATCATCCACTACGACCGCCTGGAACTCGCCGAGGGGATGGCCTGCAGCGAGCGCGCCATCGCGATCGATCCGAACCTGCCGGGCGCGCATTTCGAGCTTTCCGAGGCGCTCTTGCTGAGCGGCGACTTTTCCCGCGGCTGGGACGAATACGAATGGCGCTTCCGCATCGCCGGCGCGGGAAAGCTCATGCCCGATACCGACAAGCCGCAATGGGACGGGCGGTCGATGCCGGACGGCACGCTGCTGCTGATCGGCGACCAGGGGTTTGGCGACGTCATCCAGTTTGGCCGCTACATACCCTGGGCGGCGCGGCGCTGCCCGAACACGGTGCTGGCCTGCAGCCGCGACATGCGCATGGTCGCCGGGCAATTCCCCGGGCCGACCGCCATGTTCGACCGTTGGGAGCAGGCCCCGGCATTCGACGCCTTCTGCCCGTTGTCCGGCCTGCCGCGCCTGCACGGCACGCGGCCCGACACCGTGCCCATCGAGACGATTCCCTATCTGCGCGCCGACGCCGCCCGGGCCGCCGCCTGGTCCGGCCGGCTCGACCGCCTGCTGCCGCCCGGCTATCGTCGGATCGGCATCGCCTGGGCCGGGCGCCCCACGCACAACAACGACTACAACCGCTCGACCACGCTCGCCGCCTGCGCGCCGATCGCCGACCTTCCCGGCATCGCCCTGGTCTCGCTGCAGAAGGGCCCGGCCGCGGCGCAGGTCGGCCACTATGTCGGCCGCGCGCCGTTGCTCAATCTCGGCCCCGAGATCGCCGACTGGAGCGACACCATGGCGATCCTGCACGCGCTCGACCTGGTCGTCAGCGTGGACACCTCCGTCGCCCACCTCGCCGGCGCGATGGGCCGCACCGCCTGGGTGATGCTGCCGCGCGCGCCGGACTGGCGCTGGCTGCTCAACCGCACGGACACGCCCTGGTATCCGACGCTGCGCCTGTTCCGCCAGCCCGCGCCGCGTCGCTGGGACCGCGTGACCGAGGAGGTCGCGGCGGCGCTGCACCGGCTGATCGGCGGCTGACGCGCTGACTGGCCTGTCCGGTAGGAGGGCGCTACCCTTGCGCCGTCCAGCGTTCGGAACAGCGGAAGATGAAAATCGCCGATGGTCTCCCGGTACCGCAGCGGTACTGGGCGATCCTCACGATCGGGCTCGGCCTGACCATGGCGATCCTGGACGGCGCCATCGCCAATGTCGCCCTGCCGACAATCGCCAGAGACCTGCATGTCAGCCCGGCCGATTCGATCTGGGTGGTGAACGCCTATCAGCTTGCGGTGACCGTGTCGCTGCTGCCCTTCGCTTCGCTGGGCGACATCTTCGGCTACCGGCGCGTCTATCAAATGGGAATGGTCGTGTTCACGCTGGCCTCGCTCGCCTGCGCACTGTCGCACACGCTGACGGCGCTGACAGTGTCGCGGATTCTGCAGGGGTTCGGCGCGGCCGGCATCATGAGCGTGAACACGGCGCTGATCCGCTTCATCTATCCGCGCCGGCTGCTCGGCACCGGCGTCGGGCTGAACGCCACGATCGGCTCGATCTCCTCGGCACTCGGCCCGACCGTCGCCTCGGCGATCCTGTCGGTCGGTTCCTGGCAATGGCTGTTCGCCGTCAATGTGCCGACCGGCATTCTCGGCTTCCTGATCGCGATGCGCGCGTTGCCGCGCACGCCTGGCGCGGCGCACAGATTCGACGTGATCAGCGCGCTGCTGAACGCGCTCACCTTCGGCCTGCTGATCACCGCGATCGACGGGCTCGGCCACGGCCAGCGTGCGGTCCCGGTGGCGATGGAGGTCGCGGCGTCGCTGGTGATCGGCGGGGTGCTGGTGAACCGCCAGCTCTCCCAGTCATCGCCGCTGCTGCCGATCGACCTGCTGCGCATTCCGCTGTTCGCGCTCTCGGTCGCCACGTCGATCTGCTCGTTCACCGCGCAGGGGCTGGCCTACGTGTCGCTGCCGTTCTTCCTGGAGGACGCGCTCGGCCGCAGCCAGGTCGCGACGGGGCTGCTGATGACGCCCTGGCCGCTCACCGTGGCGGTGATCGCGACCTTCGTCGGGCGCCTCGCCGAGCGCTATCGCGCCGGGCTGCTCGGCGGCATCGGGCTCGCGGTCATGGCGGCCGGGCTCGCGCTGCTGACGGTGCTGCCGGCGCATCCGACCACCATCGACATCGTCTGGCGCATGGCGGTCTGCGGCTTCGGCTTCGGCTTCTTCAACACGCCGAACAACCGGGCGATGATCGCCGCTGCGCCGCGGTCACGCAGCGGCGGGGCGAGCGGCATGCTGGCGACCGCCCGCCTGCTCGGCCAGACCACGGGAGCGGCGCTGGTGGCGCTGGTGTTCGGCCTGTTCCCGGCGCACGGCACGACGGTTACCCTGCTGCTCGCGGCCTGTGTCGCCGCCGGCGCCGCCGGGGTGAGCTGCCTGCGCCTGGTCGAGATCGGCCGGCCGGCCGTCGCAAAGTGACGACGCTTCAGACAGCGCGGAGGTGGTCGCGATGACCGAGATCGACCTGCTGGTCCAGGCGGATTTCCTCTATCCGATGAGCCAGGGCCTGCCGATCGTGCCGGACGGCGAGGTCGCGATCGCCGGCGATCGCATCGCCTATGCCGGCCCGCGCAAGCCGGCCGGGAGCTGGCAGGCGGCCCGCACCATTCCCGGCGCCGGGCGTGCCGTGCTGCCCGGCCTGGTCAACGCGCACACCCACGCTGCCTCCACCGTGTTCCGCAGCCAGACCGACGACCGCAGCGGCGGCGTCGGGCTCTACAGCGTCGCTTTCCGCATGGAGCGCGACATCACGCCGGAGGAGTGGCAGGCACTCGCCTGGCTCGGCTGCCTCGACATGCTGCGCGCCGGCGTCACCACAATTAACGATCTCTGGTACAGCCCGGAGGCTCTGGCGAAAGCCGTCGAGACGAGCGGCCTGCGCGCGATGATCGCGCAAAAAGTGTTCGACGTGCATCTCGAGGCGCTGCACGACGGCGACTACACACGCTACCCCGAAACGGGCGAGCGGCGGCTGCGCGAGGGCGTCGCCTTCGTCGAGAAATGGCACGGCGCCGCCGGCGGGCGCATCCTCGGCCGCATCGGCACGCACGCCTCGGACACCTGCGACGCCGGCCTGCATCGCGACGCGAGACGGGAGGCGACGCGGCTCGGCGTCGGCATGCATATCCACACCGCGCAGTCCCAGCGCGAGGTCGCGCATATCCGCGGTGCGCACGGGTGCGGACCGCTGGAATACCTGCGCGATATCGGCCTGCTTGGCTCCGACGTGGTCTGCGCACATCTGAGCTTCGCCGGAGAGGGCGACCTTGCGGCGGTGCGGGAATGCGGCGCCCGCTACGCACACTGCCCGACCATCTATCCGCGCCGCGGCCGCTATCCCGCCCTGCTCGACATCATGGGCCGCGATATCGTGACCGGCTTCGGCACGGACTGGATGCTGAACGACCCCTTTGAGGGCATGCGCACGGCGATGAACGTCACCCGCGTCGTGCAGGCTGACGCCGACGCGCTGCCCAGCGATCAGGCGCTGTGGCTGCACACCATGGGCGCGGCGCGCGTACTCGGGCTGGATGATGAAATCGGCTCCCTGGAGCCTGGCAAGAAGGCCGACCTGATTGCCGTCGACCTCGACCGCCCGCATCTGCAGCCCTATTACGGCGGCTACCCCGCGCTGGTGTTCTACGCCAAGACCAGCGACGTCGTGACCAGCGTGATCGACGGCAAGGTGGTCCTGGCAGACGGCCGTCCCCTTCATCTGGACGAGGCGCGCATCCTCGCCGGCATCGCCGGGCGCGTCGCGCGCTGGCGCGAACAGCTGCGCGCCCTCGGCAGCCGCTGCGTGTTCGGCCCGATCGGCTGCGGCTGCTGAGCTTCCGCCGCTTCCCCCCTGCCGGGCCACCCCGCCACGCCACCGGCTTGGCCACGCGTCCGCGCAGCGCGCTTGACCGGCCGGCGGGGTTTGGCCATAACCCCGGGCCTTCCCGGCCCCGAGGACAGAGGAACCGCATGTCCCGCCGCTGCCAGATCACGGGCAAGGGCGTGCTGACGGGCAACAACGTCAGCCACGCCAACAACAAAACCCGTCGCCGCTTCCTGCCCAACCTGCAGGACACCTCGCTGCTGTCCGACGCGCTCGGCACGGTCGTGCGCATGCGCGTCTCGACGCGGGCGATCCGCACGATCGAGCACAACGGGGGGATCGACGCCTTCCTGCTGGGGACGCCCGACCGGAAGCTGCCGGAGGCCGCGCGGGCGCTGAAGCGGCGCGTCGCGCGCGCCCGGGCCAAGGCGACGCCGGCCGGCTGAGGGCTTCGGCCCGTTAACCCGGGGTTTGCGAGGTTTCGGCACCATCCGCGGCGTGCAGGGCGGCGGCATCACGAACGACCTCCTTCTGGTGATCGTCGGACTGGCGCTTGCCTTCGGCTGCCTGCTGGTGACCCGCTCGCGCGCGCTCGTGCGCTCGTTGGCGCGGGCGGAGACGGCGCGCGACGAGGCCCGGGCGGCGCAGGCGGCCGCCAGCCGGGTGATGTCGCTCTCGGCCAATGAATTGCGGGTGCCGGCGATGACCCTGCTCGGCCACGCCGACCGGCTGCGCGGCGAAAAGCCGGGGGTGGCCGAGCACGCGGCGGCGATCGCCACTCTCACCACGCAGATCCTCAGCCTGGCGGACGACCTGCATGACCAGGCGACGCCGGCGCACGCGGAGCGGGTGCTGCGCGACGAAGAGATTCGGCTCGCGCCGCTGGTCGCCGAGGCGGTGGCGGCCGTGAGCGCCTCGCTCGGACCGAGCCTGCGGCACTGGCAGGTGACGCCGGAGTTTTCCGCGATAACGCTGGTCGGCGACCGGCGGGCGCTGCGCCAGGTGCTGACGCGCGTGCTGGCCAACGCGGCGCGGTTCTCGGCGCACGGCGACTGGATCGACGTGTCGGTCGAGCGGCGGGAGGATGGGCTCGCCGTCGTGGTGGAGGACGAGGGCAGCGGCCTGGCTTCGCCCGACCCGACGGGGGAGCGCGGCGTGGTGGACAGCCGCGGGATAGGCCTCGGGCTCGCGCTGGCGCGGGCGCTGACCGAGGCGCATGGCGGGCGGCTGGCGGTGGAGTCGACGGCGCATGTCGGCACGCGCGTCAGCCTGCTGTTCCCGGATGCCCGGGTGGTGCGCGGTAAGCCGGTGGCAGCGGGTCAGGCGTAGATCGGCCTTCCCGAACGACCGGGCGGGGGTTCAGGCGAGGGTCAAGCGGCTGCCGTGCCTGGCACCGCGAGAAAGCAGTCCGGGCGCGAACTTCCATCGCCGGCGTGGGCCTCCAGTTGTCACCTGTCCACGGATTTGGACTTGCTGATGGCAACCGTCGGCTGTCAACCTCCGGGTATGCAACCCGCAAACCTCCTCCTCATCATGTCCGACGAGCACAGCCGGCGCGTGCTCGGCTGCCATGGACATCGCATGATTCGCACGCCGAACCTCGATGCGCTCGCGGCGTGCGGGGTCCGGTTCACCGATGCCTACTGCAACTCGCCGATCTGCGTTCCGTCGCGTGCCAGTTTCGCCACCGGGCGTCACGTCAACGACATCCGATTCTGGGACAACGGCATTCCGTACGACGGCAGCGTGCCGTCCTGGGCGCATCGGTTGCGCGATGCCGGGCACGCCGCGGTGTCGATCGGCAAGCTGCACTTCCGCTCCGCCGAAGACGACAACGGCTTCAGCGAGGAGGTGATGCCGCTGCACGTGGTCGAGGGCGTCGGCGACCTCTCAGGCATGATCCGCGACGACATGCCGGCGCGCGAAGTCTCGCTCCTGCTGGCCGAGGAGGCCGGGCCGGGCGACAGCGACTACCAGCGCTACGACGACTCGATTACGGAGACCGCCATCGAATGGCTGCGCGGCAAGGCGACACGGCAGACCCGGCCGTGGGTGCTGTTCGTCTCGCTCGTCTGTCCGCATTTCCCGCTTATCTCGAGACCGGAGTATTACTCGCTGTATCCCGAGGACCAGGTACCCTGGCCGCTGATGTATGCGCCCGAGGAACGGCCGACGCATCCGTTCTTCCAGAAAATGAACGAGACCATCATTTACGACCGCGGTTTCGATCCCGCCCGCGTGCGCCGGGCGATCGCGGCGTATTTCGGCATGGTGACGTTCCTTGACCACAATATCGGCCGGCTGCTCGCGGGATTGCGGGAGTCCGGGCTCGCCGGCGATACGCGGGTGATCTACACGAGCGACCACGGCGACAACCTCGGCAACCGCGGCCTGTGGGGCAAGTCCAACCTGTTCGAGGATGCCGCCGGGGTGCCGCTGATCATGGCCGGCCCCGACATTCCCGAGGGCATCGTCCGCCATGAGCCGGTTTCCCTGGTGGATGGCTTTCCGACCATCCTCGCCGGGGCCGGCCTGCGGCCTGATCCCGCCGACGCGGCGCTGCCGGGGCGTAACCTCTTCGAGGTCGCGCGCGGTCGTGCCGACCCGCAAACGATCATGAGCGAGTACCACGCGGTCGGCGCGCCGACCGGCGCATTCATGATCCGCAAGGGCGACTTCAAGTACGTCCATTACGTCGGCATGCCACCGCAGATGTTCGATCTCGCGACCGACCCGCTGGAACAGCGCGACCTCGGCCCGCATCCCGGCTACGCCGGCCTGGTCGCGGATTGCGAGCGGGCGCTGCGTGCCGTCGTCGATCCGCAAGCCGCCGACGCGAAGGCGCGCGCCGATCAGGCGGCCCGCATCGCGGCATTCGGCGGTCGGCAAGCCGTGCTGGCGCGCGGGGTGCTGGGGCACTCGCCGGTCCCCGGAGCCAAGCCGCGCATCATCTAGCCTGGTCGCTGGCCACCGGCGCGAGCCGTCGCAAAGAACACAACGGGAGGAGACCAGATGTCCGGCACCATCGGCGCCGCGCCGCCATGGGAGAACCGCTGGGTGCGGATCCTGGTCGTGGCGCTGCTGATGTACATTATCTCGATGATCGACCGCACGAACATCGCGATGGCGATCCCGTCGATGCGGGCGGAACTCGGCCTGGGTCGCGCGGCGATCGGCTTCGCCACCGGCACCTTCTTTTTCGGCTACGTGGTGCTGCAGATCCCCGCCGGCCGGCTCTCCTCCGTCTGGAGCGCGAAATGGGTGATCTTCGGCCTGCTGATCTTCTGGGGTCTGGTCTCCGCCTCCACCGCCCTGGTGCGCAGCGAGGGCGAACTGATCGCCAACCGCTTCATTCTCGGCGTTGCCGAAGGTGGGGTGCTGACGTCGACGCTGGTGCTGATCCGGAACTGGTTCACCCGCGACGAACGCGCGCGCGCCAATACCGTCTTCCTGCTCAGCCTGGCGCTCGGATCGGTCATCGCCAACCCGATCTCGGGCGTGGTGCTGAAGCTGTCCTCCTGGCAATGGATGTTCGTCATCGACGCGATTCCCTGCTTCGTCTGGGCAGCACTTTGGGCGTGCGCGATCACCGACCGGCCGGAACAGGCGGCGTGGCTCCCGGCGACCGAGCGGCAGCGGCTGACCACGGCGCTGGCGGCCGAACGCAGCCTCGAAACACCGACTGCCGGGCACTGGACGCGGGCGATCTGGAACCGTTCGGTGCTGATCATCGCGCTCTACAACTTCCTTGCCCTGGCGGCGAACTGGGGCGTGACGATCTGGCTGCCCAGCGTCCTGAACCAGGCCGGGCTGTCGATCATGAGCGTCGGATTCCTGAGTGCGATTCCCTACGCTGCCGGCGCGGCGGCGATGCTGATCGTCGCATTTAGTTCCGACCGCCGCATGGAGCGCAAATGGCATACGCTGCTGCTGACAGCCTTGTCCGGCATGTTCCTGCTGGCGGCCCAGCTTTCCGGCGAGACCGCCATCATGATGACGCTGCTGCTGCTGACCCTGTCCTTTGCCTGCTTCTACGGCCGCTACGGACCGTTCTGGGCGCTGCCGTCGGAGGTGCTGCCGGCCTCCGTCGCCGGCGTGGGCATCGCCGTCATCAATGGCGTGGGCAACCTCGGCGGGTTTGCCGGGCCGTTTGCCTTCGGCGCGATCCGCTCGGCAACCGGAAACTTTGGCCTCGCGCTGTCGCTGGCGGGCGCGGTTCTGGTGCTGTCCGCGGCGGTGCTGCTGCCGCTGCGCATGCCGGGGCGCCGCCCGGTGATAGCGGCACGCCCGGCGGAGCATTACTGATCGGCAGCTACCAGCCGTTCACCCGTCCCCATTGCGCCAGCACGGTCTCGCCGCCCTCGACCACGTGGTAGCGGTCATGCGCTGCCGCGGTCATGCAGGTGTGGTTGGGGGTGATGCGCAGGCGGGCACCGATCGGCAGGGCGGGGAACGGCAGGCGCGGGTCGCACGCGATGACCCCGTGCTCCTGGTAGGCGCGCCGGACGATTGCCTCGCCGAGCGTCGGGCGGCCGGCGACGTCGAGCACGCGACCAAAGCCGTAGTCGTGCGGCGCTGCCTCGGTGCTGCGGTCCTTCGACAGCGCGAGGCCGCCGGCATCGATGATCAGCGTGTGCCGTTCCGGACGCCGGCCGATGACGCTCGCCAGCACGGTCAGCGCGATGTCGTCCATGCCGTGCGTGCCGATCTCGGCCTGAAAGAGGTCGCCGAACATATAAACCCCGGCCCGCACCTCGGTGACCCCGTCGAGCGAGGCGGTGTGCAGCGCGGTCGGCGAGCTGCCCATGGAGACGATGCCGCAGGCGTGGCCCGCCGCACGCAATCGTTCCGCCGCGCGCACCACGCCGGCGCGCTCGGCCTCGGCGATGGCCCGCATCTCGGCGGCGCTCCGGCCGGCGTAGCTGTGGCCGGCATGCGTCATCACGCCGGCCAGGCACGGGCCAAGGCGCGCGGCGATGGCCGGCAGCGCGGCGTCCTCGGGCAGCACGCCGCTGCGGCCCTCGCCGGTGTCGATCTCGATCAGCGTGCGCGGCGGCAAGGGGTGGGCGGCGATCGCGGTGGCCATGTCCGGATCGTCAGTCACGACGATCACGCCGGGCAGGCGCGCGGCGATCGCCAGCTTCTGCGGCGTGACGCAGGCGGCGTAGAGGATGTCGGTCACGCCGTGGCCGGCGAAATACGCGGCCTCGGCCAGCGTGGAGACGGTGATGCCCGGCGGCCCCGCGCCGACGCCGGCGAGGCGGGCGACGTCGATCGATTTTGCCGTTTTCATGTGCGGGCGCAGCGCGACGCCGTGCCGTGCCACCGCAGCCGCCATGGTCGCGAGGTTGCGGCGCAGAATGCCGCGATCGAGCACCAGGCAAGGGGTGGCCAGGTCGGCGAGCGTGGTCATGGCCCGCTCACCTGCCAGGTGGCGTCCACCTCGGCGCCGCGCTCGCGGGTGACGAGGACGCGGCGGATCATGGCCAGCAGCAAGCCGGCAGGGCGATGCGCGGGCTCACGGCGCGCGCTCCAGCAGCGCGGCGATGCCGGCGGTCGCCTTCAGCCCGCTGCCAGTGAGCACCAGCACGGTGGTTTGCCCGGCGCCGATGGCGCCGGAGGCCAGCAGGCGGGCGAGCGCCGCGGCGGGCTGCGCGGCGGTCGGCTCGACGTAGAGGCCGGCGCGCGCGAGGGTGAGCGTCGCCGCGACGATCTCATCTTCGGTCAGCGTGATCGCGCCGCCTTCGGTCTCGCGCAGGACGCCGAGCACCTCGGCCGGACGCACTGGGCGGGCGATCGCCGTGCCTTCGGCGATGGTCGGGCCGATTGCCGTCTCCGCGGTCTCGGCCCCCGCGCGGAACGCAGCGGCGATCGGCGCGCAGGCGGCCGGCTGCACGGCGAACACGCGCGGCAGGCGCTCGATCGCGCCGGCGCGCAGCAGCTCGGCGAAGCCGATGCCGCAGCCCAGCACGTTGGAGCCGGCGCCGCACGGCACGACGACGTTGTCGGGCGCCGCGAAGCCGAGATCCTCCCAGAGTTCGTAGGCGAGCGTCTTCGTGCCGTGCAGGAAGAACGGGTGCCAGTTGTGGCTGGCGTAGAACAGCGTAGCCGAGCGACGCACCGCGGCTTCCGCCGCATCCTGGCGCGTGCCGGGCACCAGCTCCAGCGTGGCACCGTGCGCGCGGGCCTGCACGGTCTTCGCAGGACTGGTGCTGGCCGGCGCCATGATGGTCGCGCGCAGGCCGCCGGCGGCGGCATAGGCGGCGATCGCGGCGCCGCCGTTGCCGGAGCTGTCCTCCAGCACCTCGCCGACGCCCTGGGCGCGCAGCAGCGACAGCATCACCGCGGCACCGCGGTCCTTGAAGCTGCCGGTCGGCATCATCCAGTCGCACTTCACCAGCACCTCGGCGCCGTGCAGGCGGCGCGCGACGATGGGTGTGCGACCCTCGCCGAGGCTGATCGGTTCGGCGGGCTGGAACGGCAGCGCGGCGCGGTAGCGCCAGAGGCCGGGGGCTGCGCTGTCGATGTCGTCGCGGCCGATGCCGGGCAGCGGCGTGATCAGCAGCGGCGCCTGGCCGGGGCCGCACCAGCGCGGCGGCTCGAGCGGGAAGGTCGTGCCGGTGCGCGGGTCGAGATAGGCGGCGTGCATGCCCGGCCGACCTCCTGGGCGGGGCGGCAGGCTGGCGCGCCCGTGCCAGGCTGGCAAGCGGGCGGGTTGCAAGCGGGCACCGACTGCCTCACAACGTACGCTTGGGAGACAGGATCATGTCAGAGCACGAATCGGCCGTCGCCGCGCTGGCCGGGGACCTCGTCCGCATCGACAGCCGCAGCTTCCTCTCCAACCTGCCGATCGCCGAGCGGGTCGAGGCGGCCCTCGGCGGGTTCGAGATCGAGCGGGTGGACTACACCGACCCGGCCGGGGTGGCGAAGCGCGCGCTGGTGGCGCGGCGCGGCGAAGGCGGACTTGCGTTCTCCGGCCACCTGGACACGGTGCCGGACACCGGCTGGCAGGAGGACCCGTGGTCCGGCCGGATCGAGGGCGGCGTGCTGCGCGGGCTCGGCAGCACGGACATGAAGGGGCCGGTCGCGGCGGCGATCGTGGCGGCGCGGGCGCTGCCGGAGCGGGTGCCGGTCAGCCTGCTCATCAGCGCCGACGAGGAGACCACCAAGGCCGGTGCGCGCGCCATCGCCGAACGCTCCGACCTCGTGCGCCGGTCGCCGCCGCGGGCGATCCTGGTCGCCGAGCCGACCGCCATGGTGCCGGTGCGCGGCCATCGCTCGCACATCGAGTACACGATCGTCGCGACCGGCCTGCAGGCGCACAGCAGCACCGGGCGCGGCCGCAACGCCAACTGGGAGATGCTGCCGTTCCTGATGGAGATGAAGGGCCTGTACGAGCGGCTGCGCAGCGACGTGAGCCTGCAGGACCCCGCCTATGATCCGCCGTTCAGCGATTTCAACCTGATCATCGACAACCACGGCACGGCGGTGAACGTGACGGTGCCGAAGGCGACGGCGCGCATAAAATTTCGCTACAGCGCCAGCGTCGATCCGTCGCCGGTGCAGCAGGCGGTGCACGAGGCCGCTTCCCGCGCGGGCTTGCATCTGGTCGAGGAGCGCGAGGGCTTTCCACCGGAGCTGCCGCTCGACCACAAGTTGGTCCGGCTCTGCGTCGAGGTCACCGGCGCGGCCCCGCGCACGGCACCCTTCGGCACCGACGCTTCGGAGCTGCAGTCGGTCGCGCCTTGCGTGGTGCTGGGGCCCGGCGACATCGCGGTCGCGCACACGCCGGGCGAGACGGTGCGGCTGGCCGATCTCGCCGCCGCGGTGCCGGTGTTCATGCGCCTGGCCGAGCGGCTGGCGGGCTGAGACCGATGGGGCCTCGTCGGCTCGGCGCTGCGGCGGCGCTGCTCGCTGCGGCGGCGCTCGTCTCGCCGGCGAAGGCGGCGAGCACGTTCGATGGCATCTGGTCGGTGACCGTGACCTGTCAGAACGCCCCGGACGGGGCGTTCGGCTACAGCCTCTTCTTCTCCGCCCAGGTGAAGGATGGCGTGCTGCACGGCGAGAACGGTGTGCGCGGGCAGCCGAGCTGGCTCTCGCTGGACGGGCAGATCCAGCCGGACGGTGGTGCCGCGCTGTTCGCCCACGGCCTGACCGGATCGGCCGCCTACAATGTCGGCCGGGTGGGGCAGTCGTTGCCCTACCAGTACCACGTGCAGGCGCATTTCGACGCGGTCCAGGGCACCGGGACGCGGTTGGAGCTTCGGCCCTGCGCCTTGTATTTCCGCAAGGCGTGAGGCGAGGGCCCCGTAGCGCCGGTCGCGGCTTGACGCACCGGCGCGCCCGCGGAACCGTGCGTCTATGAGCGATGCCGCGAGCCTGCACCGGGAGCTGCTGACCCTCGACAGCCATATCGACATCCCCTGGCCGGACGGGCCCGATCCGTTCGGCGAGACCGGCCGCTGCGTCGATCTGCCGAAGATGCGCCGCGGCGGGCTCTCGGCGGGGTGCTTCGCCGCCTACGTACCGCAGGGTCGGCGCGACCGGGAGGGCCAGGACGCCGCCTACGCGCGGGCGATTGGCATGCTGGAGACCATCCGGGCGATGGGGCGGCAGGTCGGCGACATCACCGCACGGCTCGCCAGCACCGCTGGCGAGATCGAGGCGGCGCGGCGCGACGGTGTGCTCGCCATCGTTCCGGCGGTGGAGAACGGCCACGCGATGGGCACCGATCTCGGCCGGCTGCGGCGGTTCCGCGAGATGGGCGCGCGCTACCTGACCATCACGCATAACGGCCACAACGATCTCGCCGATTCCGCCAATCCGCGCAGCGATCTCGGCGATACGCCGGCGGAGCATGGCGGGCTCTCGCCGCTCGGGCGCGAGGCGGTGGCGGAGCTGAACCGGCTGGGCATGCTGGTCGATGTCTCGCACCTCGCGAAGTCCGCGATGATGCAGGCGGCCGCGTGCTCGCGCACGCCGGTGCTGGCGACCCACTCCTGCGTGCGCGCGCTGTGCGACCATGCGCGCAACCTCGACGACGAGCAGCTCGATGCGCTGCGCGAGGTCGGCGGCCTGATCCAGATCACCGCGGTGGCCGGCTTCCTGCGGCCGCAGGGCAAGGCAGAAAGCGTGGGTGTCGCCGACTACGTCGATCACGTCGAGTACGCGGTGCGGCGCATCGGCATCGCGCATGTCGGCCTTTCCTCCGATTTCGACGGCGGCGGCGGCTTCACGGGCTGGCGCGACGCGTCGGAGAGCCCGAACCTGACGGCCGAGCTGTGGCGCCGCGGCTTCGGGCGCGACGAGATCGCGGCGCTGTGGAGCGGCAATTTCCTGCGCCTGCTGCGCGCCGCCGAGGCGGAGGCCGCATGATCCCGCGCGCCCGGCTGCCTGACGGGACGGAAGTAGCGGCCCTCGGCCAGGGCACCTGGCGCATGGGCGAGGGGCGGCGATCCGCCGCACAAGAGGCGGACGCGCTCCGCCTGGGCCTCGATCTCGGCATGACGCTGATCGACACCGCCGAGATGTACGGCGACGGCGGCGCCGAGCGCCTGGTCGGCCAGGCCGTCGCCGGGCGGCGCGAGCAGGCGTTCATCGTCTCGAAGGTCTATCCGCACAACGCGTCGCGTCGCGGCACCGTCGCCGCCTGCGAGCGCAGCCTGGCGCGGCTCGGCGTCGATGCGATCGACCTCTATTTGCTGCACTGGCGCGGCGGCGTGGCGCTCGCCGAGACGGTGGAGGCATTCGAGGGACTGCGGCGGGCAGGGAAGATTCGCCGCTGGGGCGTGTCCAATTTCGACCTCGACGACATGGCGGAGCTGGCCGCACTGCCGGAGGGCGCGGGCTGTGCGACCGACCAGGTGATCTACAACCCCGGCCAGCGCGGCATCGAGTTCGACCTGCTGCCCTGGTGCGCCGCGCGGGGCGTGCCGGTCATGGCCTACGCGCCGGTGGGCGGCCAGGGCGGATCGCTGCTGGGCTCGGCGGCACTGGCGGCGGTCGGGGTCCGGCACGGCGCGACGCCGGCGCAGGTGGCGATCGCCTGGACGTTGCGCCGATCCGGCGGCGGGCCGGGCGTGATCTCGATCCCGAAGGCGGCGACCGCCGAGCATGTGCGCGAGAATGCGGCCGCCGCTTCCCTGGCACTGACCGCGGCGGACCTCGCGGAGATCGACGCCGCCCACCCGCCGCCCCGGCGCAAGCAGCCGCTCGGCATGCTCTGACCCGACGCGCCAGAAAGGCGCTCGGCGACCGCACAGCCCGACCCGGCCAGCCACGTTGCCAAAGCGTGTGCCGACGGCCACACCGGGAACTTGCCGCTCCCGAGACACGCATGCGTATTCAGCCTGTCCGCATCGCCACGACGGACCTTCCGATCGGGCTTGTATCGGGCTTGTATTGCCGCGACCTCCATGCTGACCATTCCGCTCGCGCAAGAGGGGGACCCATGGCACAACGTCCGATCTGGCGGGGGCATCTGCGCCTCGCCCTCGTGTCCTGTC
>Ga0213875_10001538_pt1 | contig 14813 bp, 14 predicted proteins | sample BarmaccomBMRX_R8_FD_160105 | JGI IMG/M metagenome (GOLD analysis project Ga0213875, IMG submission 160105) | Root-associated microbial communities from Barbacenia macrantha in rupestrian grasslands, the National Park of Serra do Cipo, Brazil - RX_R8 | ecosystem: Host-associated > Plants > Roots... | reverse complement strand
GATATGAGCCGCGCCAAGGAAGAGTAGGACCGGGTCCGTCGAGCTTCTCCCACGCTCTTCAACTGTTCTTGAGCCGATCAACAAATCGGAATAAGGGCGCGCCCCCTTCGGTCCTGTCGCGTGAAGCAACGAGCTTCTGACAAGGAGACCGAAATGAAATTTCACGCTCGCGCACGCCGTCATCGGCGCGTGCATCTTCGCGCTGTCGCGCTCGCATCGGCTCTTGCGTTCGCGACCGGCGGCATGCTCCATGCGGTTCCGGCCTTCGCGGATGTCGACGACGGGGCCGAGCACAGCCATGATTTCAATGCAGATCACGACGGCATCTTCCAGGTGCAGCGCGGCGACCGCATCTGCTACACGCGCGAGGCGTGCGGCGGCGCGGCCGCCGTGCCCATGAACACGCCTGGCCTCTGGACCATGCCGGGCGGCATGCTGGTCCACCCGCCGGTATCCGCAAAATAACCACTGAGGCAAAAAGCAAGTCATCTCTTGTATTCGCGAGGTCGGGCGCCGAAGTCAGCGCCTGGCCTCCAGCAATCACGAGCAGTCGCGCCAGATAACGTGATTTGCGCTTGGCCTTGCGAGCTCCCATATTCGGGAGGTCAATTTGAGGAGTATGCCATGCGGCAATCTCACGAGCCTCGATCGAAATTGCGTCGTGTGCGCGGCGTTGGCATGCTTTTCGCGCTGCTCATGATGGGCGCCGCGCCCTTGGCGATCTCGAGCCCCGCCTGGGCAATCTTCGATGGTGGCCATAGCGAGCATCAGAACGATTGGAATGCGGATCACGACGACATCTATCAGGTCCAGCGCGGTGATCTCGTGTGTCAATCTCGCGAGGCATGCGGCGGCCCGGCCGCCATTCCGATGAACCGGCCGGGCTATTGGTATCTGCCCGGCGGGATGTTTACGCAGAACCGCTTCATCCCGGCGCCGGATGCCCCTTACGCGGCCTATCATCCGGGCGGCTATCGTCATCACCATCGCCGGCATCATCACGGCCGCTGAAGTTCGGGCGCAATTTAGAAAGCCTGCTTCGAAATTCGGAGCAGGCTTTGATTTGGCCTCCGGTTGAGGTCTGCATTCCTGCCATCTCCATCAACATGTCTAGCCAGGAATAAACGCGGCCGCCGACCGATAAAGTTGCGGCGGGGGCATTGGTCTGTGTGAGGAAACGAGATGGCGAAGGACGTGCAGGATCGTCAAACGCTGAGGCCGGGCTTCCGCACGCCAGCGAGCAAGGTTTCCGCCCTGATGGCGCTCAGCTTTTTGTTTTCCGCCGGCACGCTCGTGGGTTCGACCTTGGGTTCGATCTCGGGTTCGAGCCCGGCGTTCGCAAACTGGGATGGGGGCGCCGAGCACAGCGATGATTGGAACGCCGATCACGACGGCATCTATCAGGTGCAGCGCGGCGATCTCATCTGCGAGTCGCGTGAGGCCTGCGGGGGCGGCGCGGCCGTGCCGATGAACAGGCCCGGCTACTGGTACCTGCCGGGCGGCATGCTGCCGGCCTATCATCCGGTTCCGGCGGCGCTGCCCAAGCGGCGCTGATCGGCGGCGGACGCAGGCTCGATCGGTACCGTCTTCTGCTGTTCTGCCCAAGCCTTGGATGCTTTCGGGCGACCGCGACACTGGGAAACGGAAAGCCTGAGATCAGCTGATTGCGCGGCGCGCGCGGGGGTTGTGCAACATTCGCCGAATTGACGAAGGCGATCGATCCCTCTAGCCCGGCCCGATGCTTTTTCTCATCCGCCACGGCGAGACGTCCTGGAATGCCGCGGGACGGCTCCAGGGACAATGCGACACCAAGCTCAATGGGCGCGGGCGCGAGCAAGCGCGCGAGGCCGGTCGGATGCTGGCCAAGCTTGTGCCTGACGCCGCGCGAACGGATTTCATCGCAAGTCCCCTCCTGAGGGCACGGGAAACGCTCGAGATCTTGATGGGCGAGCTTGTCAGGAAAGGCAGTCTCGCGGCCATCATTCCCTACAGGATCGACGACCAGCTGAAAGAGCTCGGCTTTGGCCGCTGGGAAGGCCTCACCTGGAAGGAGGTCAGGCGCGATGCCCCTCGCGAATACGCCGTCCGCGACGCGGATCTGTGGAATGTTCCGTCGCCCGACGGAGAAAGCTATGCCGCGCTCGCCGCGCGCGCCGGCCCCTTGCTCGCTGGGCTTTCCCCCGGAAGCGTCGTCGTCTCCCATGGCGGCATCACGCGCGTCGCGCTCCATCTCTTCGCCGGCGTGCCGCCGCATGAGGCGGCGAAAGCCATGATCCGTCAGGGCGATGTGCTGGTGCTGGACGAGGGGCGCGCGCGCTGGGCTTCAGGCTTCCCGATCGAGACGACGGCCGTCAAGGCATAAGGCTGCGGAACAGGCGCACAGCGCGGCGCTCGAATGTCAGACGGCAGTCTTTCGCGGTCGGCCGCCCTTGCGGCCGTTCTCGCGGGCAGCGAACGCCTTTCTTTCGCTTCGCGAGCGTCCCCCCTTCGCGCCGAGCTCCCGAGCAATCCAATCCTCGGAACCGAACACGCCTTGCAACAGCGCCGGCACATAAATGTCCGCGTCGAGCTTCGGCCAATGCAAGCCGAGACCTGACGGGCTAATTTCAATAAGAGCCAGGTCTTCAGGCCGAGCACCGGCCAAGCCTTCGGCCTGTTTCGCCGAGAAGGCGAGTTGCACACCTGTACTCAAAGTGACCACGACGCGTGAGTTACGCCGATCGTAGCGCGCCGCGATGGCATATCCCACTTTCCGCCGCTCCGCCGTCCTTTTTTCTGCGTCGTCCAACTCTCGTTTAGTGATCGCCATGAAATGCACTCCACTGCGAGCAGAGAACCTCTAGCGCTTCCGTCAGCTCCTTCTCGATCCGTGCCAGCTCGGATCGTTTGAATCGGCGGTTCTCCCTTAATATTGGTGGTCCGCCAGGACTAGGTCTCCTCACCCGCCGACCTTTCCCTTGCGCGTCGGTGCCCTGATGGCGCGGATCTCGCCCTCGCGCGCGGGCTGCAGCAGCTTGCGGAAACTGTCGCGCTTGTCGTGGATCGAGGCGATGACCTTGCCCATCGGCACGCCGATATCGACGAGCACCGCCTCGGAAAGCTGAAGGCTCGCCTCGATGGTTTCGGGCACCGCGTCGGTGACGCCGAGCTCGTAGAGCCTCGAGGCATGGCTCGCATCGCGTGCACGAGCGACGATCGTGAGATTCGGCCGTTCGGCGCGCGCCGCGACCACGACATGCTCGACCGCGCTCGGCTGATCCATCGTGACGACGAGAGCGAGGGCGTTCGCCAATCCAGCGCGGCGCAGGAATTCGGGGCGCGACGCATCGCCATAATAAATGGCCTTCCCGGCATCGCGCATGCGCTTCACGAGGCTCGCATCCTGATCGATGGCGACGAACGGGATGTCATGCGCGGCGAGGAGGTCGCCGACGAGAGCTCCCACGCGTCCATAGCCGATGATGAGCACCCGCGCGGCAGCCGCGTCCGTCGGTGGCGAAAGATGCGCGAAGGCACGCTCGTCGACGCGGCGGCCGCGCGCCATCGCTTCGCCGAGCCGGGCCAGCAGCGGGATGACGAGCATGGAAAGGGTCACGGCAACCATGGCGCTCTCGCCGATCTCGCGCGGCACCGCGTCGGCGAGCATGGCCGCGCCGAGCACAACGAAGGCGAACTCGCCGCCGGGACCCAACAGGAGAGCCATCTCTCGTGCCACGCCGCGCGGAACCTTGAAGAGGGGCGCCGTGACGCCGACGACGAGCGTCTTCAAGACGATGATGCCGATCGCGATCGCGACGATCTGGGCCGGATGCGCGAAGAGGCGGGAGAGATCGAGCCCGGCGCCGACCGAAACGAAGAAAAGACCGAGCAGGAGCCCCTGGAAAGGCTCGATCATCACCTCGATCTCACGCCGATATTCCGTTTCTGTGAGCAGCAATCCAGCGATGAAGGCGCCGACCGCCATGGATAATCCGCTCGCCGCGGTGATGAGCGCCGTCCCCATGACGACCAGGAGGCACGCCGCCATGAAAAATTCCGTCGACCCGGCGACCGCCACCATGTGAAACAGGGGGCGAAGCACCAGACGCCCGGCGAGGATGATAAGAGCGATGGCGAAGAGCGCCACCGCAAGCGTCTCGAGCAACTGCCCCTCGATATGCCCGCCTTGACCTCGACCGAGCGCGCCGACGACGATCAGGAAAGGTGCGACGCAAAGGTCCTGAAACAGGAGGATCGCAAAGGTCGCGCGCCCCGTCACCGAGTTCAAGCGCCTGCGTTCCGCCAGGACCGGGATGACGATCGCCGTCGAGGAGAATGCCAGCGCCCCTCCGAGAACGATCGAGGCCTTGCCGTCGCCTCCGAACGCATAGGCGATGGAGGCGATCAGCGCGGCCGAAACCAGGATTTGCACGGAGCCGAGGCCAAAGAGGAGGCGGCGCATGCGCATCAAGCGCTCGAAGGAAAGCTCGAGGCCGATCATGAAGAGCAGGAAGACGACCCCGAGCTCCGCCACGGGCTCGATCTCCTGCGCATCGGCGATCGTCAGATAGGTGAGCCAATGCGGCGTCACGCCGAGCAAGCCCGGCTGTTGCGCCAATCGGCCAAGCCCGAAGGGCCCAAGCACGATGCCTGCCGCCAGGAAGCCGATCACCGGGCTCACCTTGAGCCGGCGGAAGAGCGGCACGATGACGCCAGCCATCACGAGGAAAAGCAGCGCGTTCTTGTAGTCCGAAATCGTGGTCGGGTGCATTCCTTTCCCGTCAACCGGAGCCGAACAGGGGCATGTCGCATCTCATCGTCATGCCCTCAGAGGACCTTGCCCGGATTGAGGATGCCTTGCGGGTCGAGCGTGCGCTTCAAGGCCCGCATGAGGTCGAGCGCCACCGGGTCCTTCACCCGAGGCAGAAGATCGCGCTTCAATTGGCCCACGCCGTGCTCGGCCGAGATGGAGCCGCCGAGACGGGTCACGACCTCGTAAACCACGGCGCCGATCTCGTGCCAGCGGGTGAGGAATTGCGCCCCGTCCGTGCCCGGTTGCTGAAAGACGTTGTAATGGACATTGCCGTCCCCGACATGGCCGAAGGCGAGCGTGCGCACACCGGGAATGAGCTTCTTCACCGCCGCATCCGATTCCTCGATGAAGCGCGGAACACTCGCGACCGGCACGCTGATGTCATGCTTGATCGAAACACCTTCGGCGCGCTGCGCGTCGGGGATCGTCTCGCGGATGCGCCACAAGGCCTTGCCTTGTTCGATGGAGGCGGCGATCACCGCGTTCTCGACCTCTCCGGCCTCGATCGCAGCGCCGATCAGCTCCTCGGCGAGCTCTTCGACGCGCGCGCCCGAATGCCCGGACAGTTCGAGGAGCACGTACCAGGCATGGGGTTCGGCAAGCGGATCACGCGTGCCTTGGCCATGTCGCAACGCCATGTCGATGCCGATGCGCGGAATGAGTTCGAAGGTGGTGAGCGCGGAGCCTGCGCCGCCCTTCATCCGCGACAGAAATGCAACACCGGCTTCTGCCGACGACAAGCCGCAAAAGGCGGTTGCGAGGGCGGTCGGGCGCGGGAAGAGCTTGAGGACCGCCGCCGTGATGACGCCGAGCGTTCCTTCAGCGCCGATGAAGAGGTGCTTGAGATCATAGCCCGTGTTGTCCTTGCGCAGCTTGGAAAGTCCGTCCATCACGCGCCCATCCGCGAGCGCCACCTCGAGGCCGAGCACGAGATCGCGCGCGTTGCCATAAGCGAGCACCGCGACGCCGCCCGCATTGGTCGAAAGATTGCCGCCGATGGTGCATGAACCTTCCGAGGCCAGTGAAAGCGGAAAGAGCCGGTCCGCGGCGGCGGCGGCCTCTTGCGCCTTGAGAAGCGTCAGTCCCGCCTCGACCGTCATCGTATTCGACAAAGGGTCGACTTCGCGCACCTTGTCGAGCCGCGTGAGCGACAGGATGATCGCATCGCCCGAGGCGTCCGGAACCTGCCCACCGACGAGGCCCGTATTGCCGCCTTGCGGAACGACGGGCGTGCGATGATTTGAGGCGAGCGCCAACACCCTTGCGACCTCCGCGGTCGTCCCGGGACGCACCACGGCAAGCGCGCGCCCATGGAACATGTTGCGCATTTCCGTAAGATAAGCGGCCTGATCGGATGACTGGGTGAGCACATAGCGTGCCCCAATGATCGCCGCGATTCCATCGAGAAACGCTGCACGCTGCGGCTTGTCCAGCATGACGAGGCTCCGGCTAGGTTCGCGGGACGCGAAATGAATGGCATTTACGGCTTCGGCGTTTATCTCATGGCGTGGCGCGGCCTCCAAGAGAGATTGCGCGGATAGCGAGGATCGCACGGACCCCGGTGCGGTGTTGAAATCTTGAACGAGCCAGCAGCGAAAAGGTCCATCTCGAGATATGGACGGGCAGGCCCGATCGGAAAGGTCTGGGCCCAAATCGGTGATCCGAAACGAACTCGCGGCGAAGCTCGAGACATTGTGTTTAACTTTTCCGCATGATCACCGTCGTCTTCCTCACGCGCGACGCGGAAGAGCTCTTGCTGCGCAGTCTCGCGGCGCTCGCTCGCTTTTCGACCCAAGGCCTCATCGGGGATGTCGTGGTCGCCGATCTTTGCTCGCGCGACGCCACGCTCCAGGTGGCCGAGGCCGCCGGCTGCACCCTCGTCGAGAAATGCGCCACCGAAGGCGCGGCCCTGGAGCGCGCCGTCAAGCACGCGCGCAAGGAATGGCTCTTCGTGCTGAGGCCGGGCGACATAGTCGAGGCTCTCGCAGCGGCGACGTTGCGCGATCATCTCGCTCGGAATGCGCGGACGCGGCTTCCTCTCGCCTTTCTTGCCTTTCCGGCGGCCTCCGGACGAGTGAGGCGCGCGCTCATCGGCAAAGTCTTCACTCTCTCGGGGCTTGGGCCAAAAAATGCGGTTCGCCTGCTCGTACACCGGCGGGACGCCCGTCTTCTTGCCGATCCGGAGCGCCGTTGGCCGGGCGCGCGAGCGCCTACGACAATCATGAGGGCAGCCGAGCCGGGCTTGCACGCTTGACGCCGATCAGCTGGCCTTGCGCCGCAGATGCTCGTCGAGCCGCGGAATGATCTCGACGAAATTGCAGGGGCGGTGGCGGTAGTCGAGCTGAGAAGCGAGAATGCCTTCCCAGGCATCGCGGCAAGCGCCGGGTGAACCCGGCAGAACGAAGATGAAGGTGTTCCCCGCAAGGCCCGCCGTAGCGCGCGACTGGATGGTCGAGGTGCCGATCTTCCCGAAGGAGATCTGGTGGAACACGGTCGAGAACCCTTCCATGCGCTTGTCGAAAAGGGGCTCGGCGGCCTCCGGGGTCACGTCGCGCCCGGTGAACCCGGTACCGCCGGTCGTGATCACGACGTCGATCTTCGGGTCCTCGATGAAGGCGCGAAGCTTGGCGGCGATCGAGCGCTTGTCGTCCTCGACGATGGCGCGCGCGGCGAGCTTGTGTCCGGCGCCGGTGAGAAGCTTCTCCAGCGTGGCGCCGGATTTGTCATCCTCGAGGGAGCGCGTGTCCGATACGGTAAGCACGGCGATGGAAAGCGGCAGGAACGGACGGCTCTCATCGATGCGCGACATGAACTTGTTCCTTTGGGCTCGTTCTTTCGGTGACGCTGGCGATCGGCCAATTAGGCCCGACTCTCGAAGCGTAGGCATCGCCCCTGCGGGCCGCAAGCCGCGTTGACGCGGACGGGCGAAAAGCTAGCATGCGACATTCGCTAAACCACGCTCATATGAGGCCGTCATGAAACACATCATCGCGCTTTGCGCGGCGGGCCTTTCCGCCGGTTTGCTCACGACGAGCCCGGTCCGAGCCGCAGCCCACGATCAGCTCACCATCGGCGTGGCGCAATTTCCCTCGACGCTGCATCCCGATATCGATGCCGAGGTGATCAAAGCCTACGCGCTCGGCTTCGTCATGCGGCAGATCACCGCCTATGACGCAAGCTGGAAGAATTCCTGCCTTCTTTGCGCCGAGCTGCCGACCATCGAGAACGGGCTCGCCAAGGTCGAGGATCGTCCGGACGGCAAGAAAGGCATGGCGGTGACCATCAAGCTCAAGCCCGATCTCAAATGGGGCGATGGCGAAAAGGTCACGGCGAAGGACCTCGCCTTCACGTGGAAGCTCGCGCGCGATCCGAAAACCGGGTTCTCCAACACCCATCCCTGGACGCGAGCCGACAAGGTCGACGTCGTCGACGACACGACCGCGGTGCTGCATCTCGACAAGGTGCTGTCATCCTACAACGAATGGGACCAGATCCTTCCCGAGCACGTCGAGGGACCGATCTACGACAAGGCGCAGGCTAGCGGCGACTACATCAAGGAGACCGCTTATGCGCGCGCCCCGACGACGCCCGGCCTGTTCGACGGCCCTTATATCGTCACCGGCTACACGTCCGGCGCGCAGATCGTCATGGAGCCGAACCCTTATTGGCCCGGCACCAAGCCCGGCTTCAAGCGCATCGTCCTGAAGCTTATCGAGAACACGGCGGCGCTTCAGGCAAATCTGCTCTCGGGCGATGTGGACATGGTGGCCGGGGAAGGCGTCGGCCTGACCATCGATCAAGCGCTCGAGCTGCAAAAACAGCATCCCGATCAATTCACCTACATCTTCAAGCCGAGCCTCACCTACGAGCATATCGATCTCAAGGTCGGCAATCCGATCCTCGCCGATGTGCGTGTGCGCGAGGCACTCGTCTACGCGGCGGATCGCAAGACCCTCGTCGACAAGCTCTTCCAAGGCATGCAGCCGGTCGCGGACACCTGGGTCAATCCGCTGAGCGCTGATTTCGCGAGCGAAATCCAGCACTACCCTTATGATCTCGCCAAGGCGAAGGCGCTGCTCGCCGAAGCCGGCTGGAAGCCCGGCCCGGACGGCATCTGCCGCAACGACAAGGGTGAGCGCCTCTCGCTCGAGTATTCGACGACCGCGGGCAATCGCCTGCGCGAACTGCAACAGCAAGTGCTGCAGTCGAATTGGAAGGCAGCCGGTATCGAGGTCACCATCAAGAACGAGCCGGCCCGCACCTTCTTCGGCGAGACGGTGAAGAAGCGCAGTTATGGGGCGCTCGCCATGTATGCCTGGTCGAGCAATGTGAACGAGTCCCCGAGTCGCACCTTGTCGTCTTCGCAAATTCCCACCGAAGCCAACAATTATGGCGGCTCGAACTACATCGGGTATTCGAACCCGCAAATGGACAAGCTGATCGACGCTGCCGAGCAGGAGCTCGATCCCGCAAAGCGCAAGGCGATCTGGGCCAATATGCAGGAGATCTATGCGAAGGACCTGCCGGCCATGCCGCTCTTCTTCCGTGCCGAGCCGCACGTCGTGCCGAAATGGCTCGCCGGCTACACGCCGACCGGTCATGGCGATATGAGCAGCTACTGGTCGGAGAATTGGCACGCCCAGTAGATTGTCAGCCGCATGGCCGATCGACCGCATAGTCCGGCTGCTGTGTCAGGCACGATGATCGAGGCGCCGAGCCGGCCGGATGAAAGAGCGGTGCGTGAGGCGCCGCTTCTCGAGGTGAAGGGCCTTTCGGTTGCCTTTCCGGTCGAGGGTCACGAGCGGCGCGTCGTCGCCGGCGTCTCCTATTCCATTCCGGCGGGGCGGACGCTCGGGGTCGTCGGTGAATCGGGGTGCGGCAAGTCGATGACGGCGCTGGCGCTCATGGGGCTCGTGCCGTCGCCTGGACGCGTCACCGGTTCCTTGCGCTTCGAAGGGCGTGAGCTGATCGGTCAGGACGAGACGGAATGGCGGCGCCTGCGGGGGGCGCGGATCGCGATGGTGTTCCAGGAACCCATGACCTCGCTCAACCCGGTGATGCCCGTCGGCCGGCAGATCGCCGAAGCCATGGTGCTGCATCAGGCGATCGACTGGAGCTCCGCCGAGCGAAAGGCGATCGAGCTCATCGAGGCGGTCGGCATCCCCTCGCCCGAGGCGCGCGCCACCTCCTTTCCGCATCAGCTTTCGGGCGGCATGCGCCAGCGCGCCATGATCGCCATGGCGCTCGCCTGCCGGCCGGCGCTCCTCATCGCCGACGAGCCGACGACCGCGCTCGACGTGACCATTCAGGCGCAGATCCTCGACCTGATGCAGGATCTGCAGGCCGAGATCGGCATGGCGATCCAGTTCATCAGTCACAACCTCGCGGTGATCTCGGAGGTCTCCGACGAGATCATCGTGATGTATGCGGGGCGCGTCGTCGAAAGGGCGCGCTCCGAGGAACTCTTCGCGCGGCCCTTGCATCCCTATACGCGCGGCTTGATCGCCACGCTTCCCGACCCGACGCGTCGCGTCGAGCGCTTGCCGGTGATCGCCGGGGGCGTGCCCGATCCCGACGCCGCGCTCGCAGGCTGCCGCTTCGCCGATCGTTGCCCGCTCGCCGATACCGGTTGCCGCGCCGCCGAGCCGCCGCTCGAGGAGATCGAGCCGGGGCATCTTGCGGCCTGCTTCAAGGCGCGCGCCTGAGCTCGGCATGAACGCGCTTCTCTCCATCGAGAATGTGAGCGTCTCGTTCGCGCAGCCAAAGCGCTTGTTCGGCGGCCCCCGCGCGAGCTTGCGCGCCGTCGATGACGTCTCGGCCGAGATCGGCGAGGGCGAGACGCTCGCTCTCGTCGGCGAATCCGGGTCGGGAAAGACGACGCTCGGCCATGTGGTCGCGGGCTTGCGCAAGCCGAGCGCGGGACGCGTGCGCCTGCGCGGCGCCGAGCTTGACGCCGCAAATCGCGCGCTTGCCGGACGTGCGATCCAGATCGTCTTCCAGGACCCGTTCTCGGCGCTCGATCCGCGCATGCCGGTTTCCGACATCATCGCCGAGCCGCTGCGTATCCAAGGCGCCGCCTCGAAAGCCGAGCGTCGGGCGCGGGCCGCCGCGCTCGTCGAGGAGGTGGGTCTGCCGGTCGACGCACTCAACCGCTACCCGCATGAATTCTCGGGGGGCCAGCGTCAGCGCATCGCCATTGCGCGCGCGCTCGCGCCGGCGCCTCACCTCATCGTCGCCGACGAGCCGCTCTCCGCGCTCGACGTCTCGATCCAGAGCCAGATCCTCAACCTCTTCCGCGACATCCAGAAACGCGAGAGGCTGAGCTACCTCTTCATCAGCCATGATCTCGGGGTCGTCGAGCATCTCGCCGATCGGGTCGCGGTCCTCTATCTCGGCCGGATCATCGAGCTCGCGCGCCGCGAGGACATCTTCGCCCATCCGGCCCATCCCTACACGCGCGCGCTCCTCGATTCGATGCCGAGGATCGGCAAAGGCCGGCATCGCAAGCGGGCGATCAAGGGAGAGATGCCAAGCCCGCTCGCTCCCCCGTCGGCATGCGTCTTCCACCCGCGCTGTCCCTTGGTGCAGGACATCTGCCGCACCCTCGCGCCGCGTTTCGAGCCGCTTGCGGCGCGGCCCTCGCATCTGGCCGCCTGCCACTTCAAGGAGTGAGACCGCATGCTCGCTTTCACCTTGCGGCGCATGGGACAGACGCTCGTCGTCCTCCTCGTCATGAGCTTCATCATCTACGGCCTCATCGGCCTGATGCCGGGCGATCCGATCGACATCATGGCCGCCTCCATGCCGGGCGTGACCCCGGAAGTCGTCGCCAAGCTCCGCGCGATCTACGGCCTCGACCAGCCGCTGATGCTCCGCTATTGGCGCTGGCTGATGGCGGCGCTCCAGGGCGATCTCGGCTTCTCGCGCACCCACTCGCAACCGGTCCTCGAAGTGCTGACGCCAGCCTTGTGGCAGACCTGCAAGCTGATGATCTCGAGCTTCGTCTTGAGCGTCATCGCGGCGCTGATCCTGGGGGTCGTCTCCGCGCTTCGGCCGGGTGGCTTCGTCGACAGCTTCGTCAGCCTCTTCGCCTTCGCCGGCATCTCGGTGCCGGTGTTCTGGCTCGCCCTCGTGCTCATCCTCACCTTCGCGGTCGCTCTGCATTGGCTGCCGGCGAGCGGGATGACGAATGTCGGCGACGGCGGCGTCATGGATCAGGTCCGGCATTTGACCCTGCCGGTGCTCACCTTGATGCTCGCCAATACGGGCCAGTTCACCCGTTATGTGCGTGCCGCGATGATCGAGACCTTGCGCATGGATTTCGTGCGGACCGCCTGGGCGAAGGGGGCGGGGGCCTGGCGCGTCGTCATCGTGCACGCCCTGCGCAATGCCCTCATCCCGGTGGTGACCATCATGGCGCTTTCGTTCGGCACCTTGTTCTCCGGCGCCCTCGTCACCGAGACCATGTTCGCGCAACAGGGCATGGGCAAGATGATCTACGATTCGATCCTCTCGAACGACTTCAATCTTGCGCTCTCGGGCCTCCTCTTCGCGACCTTGATCACGCTCCTTTCAAACCTTGCGGCCGATCTCGCTTATGGCTGGCTCGACCCGCGAATCGCACTCAAATGATCCGCTGTGATGATTTCACCGAAATGACCACGCTCGCATGACGGATCTGGCGACAGAAGGCGCGCTCGCGTCCCCGGCCCGCGCCATAGAGGCGGCGCAATCGGTCTGGAGCCTGCGCTGGCGGCGCTTTCGCCACCATCGCGCCGGCATCGCGAGCCTCGCGATCCTCGCCCTTCTCGTGCTCTTCTGCCTCTCGGCCTATCCGCTCGAGCGCTATCTCAACCTCGACTCGAACGCGACCGATCTCCTGTCGCGTTACGATCCGCCTTCCGCCACGCATTGGCTCGGCACCGACGAAGGCGGGCGCGACGAATTGCTGCGTCTCATGTATGGCGGGCAGATCTCGCTCCTCGTCGGCCTCTTGGCCACCGTGATCGGCGGCGGCATCGGGGTCTCGCTCGGCCTCGTCGCGGGCTATTTCGGCGGCCGGCTCGATTCCTTCCTGATGCGCCTCACCGATGGCGTGATCGCACTTCCGTTACTGCCTCTCCTGATCGTGCTCGCGGCGCTCGATCTGACAAAGCTCGGCTTCTCCAGCGAATTCGCACATTCGGGCGCGGCCGGCTTCTGGCGCATCGTCGTGATCATCGCGCTGGTCGACTGGACCGCGATCGCGCGCCTCGTGCGCGCCGCCACGCTCTCGGTCAAGGAGCGCGACTATATCCTCGCGGCGCGCGCCAGCGGCGCGGGCGCGCTTTACGTGATGGCAACGCATGTGCTGCCGAACATCGTGACGCCGATCATCGTCGCTCTCACCTTGACAGTCGGGCGCGTGATCCTCTTCGAGAGCGTCTTGAGCTTCCTCGGCTTCGGCATCGTCCCGCCGACGCCGAGCTGGGGCAACATGCTGAACAACGCCCAGGAACTCGTCACGACGGCGCCGGCGCTCGCGATCTATCCGGGCCTCCTCATCTTCATCACGGTGATCGCCGTGAATTTCCTCGGCGACGGCATGCAGCACGCCTTCGACCCGCGCTCGGAGCGCCGCTGACGGTTATCGACCAGGGATGACGATCGGCTAATCAAGGGCCGTGATATACGCCGCGCCGGGACGACAAAGAAGTCGTCGTATTCAGATCGTAGAGACGAGGTCCATATGCGACGCATGTCAAAAGTGAGATCTGCGCGTTCGGGACCCTTGGCCGTCGAGGTCGTGGAGCGGTCTTCTTCTCCCGACATCGAGAGCGCGAGGCGACAAGCTACCGACGTGCTCCTGGAGCAACGGCTCTTCGTGCTCGATTCCGATCGTTACGACGCCTTCCTGTACACGCTCGATCATCCTCCGGCGCCAGGGCTGAAGCTGCGATCGCTGCTGCGCCGAGTTCCGAGATGGCGGAAGTAAGGATCAGCCGCTGTTTTGCTGACCGTCGACCATGATCTCTCGGCTTTCGACTACGGCGAGCTTCACTGAACGAATGCTTACAGCTTCGCACTATTGATTTCTGAACGACGGTGCCGAGAAGTACCCAAAACGAGGGCACCTGGCGCGCTTGCGGCAGTGTCACCGCTGCGTCATGATCGCGACACATGGTGCCGAGGTTCGCGTGATCGCTCATCCTCCATTGTGTCACCCCGGCGAGGCTCGCGGAAGCGAGCCCGAAGGGGGTCTAGGAGCCCGTGTGGATGATGGGTTCCCTTCCCCTCGCGCTCCTTCGGAGCGCTCGGCCGGGAATGACAAGATGAGTAAGTGCTTACGCGCCCCCGTTGGCGCATAGCCAAGAGAGGTTCCGATATGAAATTCGCTCATCGCGCGGTCCTGGCGGCCGGCCTCTTGCTAGCCACGACGCTGCCATCGGCCGCCATCACCGAGATCCAATGGTGGCACGCGATGACGGGGCCGAACAACGACGTGGTCGTCAAGCTCGCCGAGGACTTCAACAAATCGCAGAACGAATACAAGGTCGTGCCGGCCTACAAGGGAAGCTACGCCGACACGCTGAATGCCGGCATCGCGGCTTACCGCGCCGGCAACGCACCGCACATCATCCAGGTCTTCGAGGTGGGCACGGCGACGATGATGGCCGCCAAAGGGGCGATCAAGCCGGTTTTCCAATTGATGAAGGAGGCAGGCGAGCCCTTCGACCCGAACTCCTACCTGCCGGCGATCACCGGCTACTACTCGACCTCCAAGGGCGAAATGCTTTCCTTTCCGTTCAACTCCTCGAGCATGGTGATGTGGGTCAACCGCGATGCGCTGAGGAAAGCCGGGCTCGACGCCGATCATCCGCCCAAGACCTGGCCCGAAGTTTTCGAGGCGGCGAAAAAGCTGCACGCGACGAACCCCACCTGCGGCTTCTCGTCCGGGTGGATCACTTGGGCGATGATCGAGCAATTCTCGGCCTGGCACAACGTGCCGATCGGCACCAAGGCGAACGGGCTTGACGGGTTC
>Ga0213875_10001537_pt1 | contig 14814 bp, 15 predicted proteins | sample BarmaccomBMRX_R8_FD_160105 | JGI IMG/M metagenome (GOLD analysis project Ga0213875, IMG submission 160105) | Root-associated microbial communities from Barbacenia macrantha in rupestrian grasslands, the National Park of Serra do Cipo, Brazil - RX_R8 | ecosystem: Host-associated > Plants > Roots... | reverse complement strand
TGCACACGACAGCATTATCTGCATATACACATTGTGCTCAGACACAGAAAAGGGTGGCCATGCGGGTGTTCTTGACTGGCGCCACCGGATACATCGGCGGGTCACTCGCGGTGCGGCTCGTCGACGAGGGGCACAGCGTGGCGGGGTTAGTCCGCTCGCCGGCGGCAACCGACGCCCTGCGGCGACTCGGCATCCACCCCGTCGGCGGTTCGCTGGACGACACCGCCCTGCTCACCCACGAGGCGCGGCAGGCCGACGCGGTGGTCAATGCCGCGGACAGCGATCACGGCGCGGCGGCGAGGGCGTTGGTCGCCGCGCTGGTCGGATCCGGAAAACCACTGCTGCACACCAGCGGGTCCAGCATCGTCGCCGACGACACCCGTGGCGAGTTGTCCGACAAGGTGTTCACCGAAGACGACGTGGACCCCGCCAGCCCCTGGCGCCCCGCTCCGGCCAAAGCCGCCAGGGTCACCATCGACCGGCTCGTCATGGCCGCCGCTCGAGAGGACGTCCGGTCCGTGGTTCTGTGCAACAGCCTGATCTATGGATACGGACGCGGACTGGCCCGTGACAGCGTTCAGATCCCGCTTCTTGTGGCCCACGCGAAGGCAACCGGCGTCGTGCGACGTATCGGGCGGGGCCACAACGTCTGGTCGACCGCGCACATCGACGATGTCGTCGACCTGTACCTGCGCGCGCTCGCCGACGCGGAGCCCGGCTCGTTCTACTTCGTGGAGAACGGCGAGAGTTCGTTCGCCGACATGACAACGGCCATCGCCGAAGTACTCGGCCTCGGTCCCGCTCAGCCATGGGGCATCGACGACGCGATCGCCGCCTGGGGGCATGAGCCGGCCGTCTTCGCACTGGGTTCCAACAGCAGGGTGCGCGGTGTCCGTGCCCGCCAGGAACTCGACTGGCGACCGCGACACAGCTCGACGACGGACTGGATCCGTCGCGAGCTGACCGCTGACCGGGACTCCGTCCGGTTCCCGTGATGGCGCCCTCGGTGACGGCGCGTGCGCGCATACGCGTTCAGACATCGATGTGGGCCCCGGCGGTGACGGGGCTTCTCGCCGTTGGCATTGGATGGGGCCCTGTGCCGGCAACGTCAATCGCGGTCCGACAACTGTCGATGGAACGCTTCGTGGCGTTGCTCCCGGCCGGCCACGAACTGGCTGGACGCCGGACGGTCCGATCCGTGGATCTGTCGGGGCGCGGTGTCCTGACCTGGCCGCACCGGGTCAACAGTGGTCTCTGCGACAGGATCATCGCCGCCTTCGACCAGGTTGGAGCGGTCCTCCGCATCGTGCGCACGGCCGAAGGGATAGCCACGCTCGCCACTCATGTGGCGGCAGGTGAAGGAATCGGGCTCGCTGTCGAGTCGGACCTCGCCGGCCGGCACCTCCCTGGGATCGTCACCGTGCCGTTCACCGGTCCGTCCACGACCGCTCAACGAGTAGTCATCACGGCGCGAAACCACGGCGACCCGGCGACACAACGGCTCACCGAGCTTCTGCTGACCACCGTTCGTTCTCACTGATCCGGAGCGCGATCGGCACATGGATCCGGTGCCGGGCGAGCCGACGGACTGTGCTGTCAGGTCAGCAGCAGGCGGCCGACGCGTCGAGGGGCGACGGCCACACCGATCACCGCCATCACCACGAAGTAGGCCAGGTGCCCCAGCATGCCGGCTCCGACGGACCCAGTAGTCAGCCCACGCATCAGCTCGATCGCGTGGTACAGCGGAAGGCACTCGACCGCAACCTGAATGGCCGCTGGATAGACGGTCAGCGAAAAGAAGGTGGTGGAGAACAGGAACATCGGCATCAACACCAGCATCACTAGGTCGAAATCCTGCCAGGAACGCAGGAACGTGCTCACCGCCATGCCCAGCGCGGCAAAGGCGAAGGCGACCAGCAGGGCGGCGGGCAGCGCCAGCAGACCCCAGGGTGACGTGATCAGTCCCATCGCCACCATCACGCTGAGGAAACCAGCCGCGTACAGCCCACCCCGCACCAGAGCCCAACTGATCTCCCCGATGGCCACGTCGAACGGCCCGAGTGGGGTGGCCAGCATGGAGTCATAGAGCTTGGCGTACTTGAGCTTGAAGAAGATGTTGAAGGTGGCGTCGTACACCGCGCCATTCATCGCCGAGGCCGCGAGCAAACCTGGCGCGACGAAGGCGAGGTAACTGACCGGCCGACCGTCGGAGCCGGCGACCGAGCCAATGATCGACCCGAAGCCCACGCCCAGCGAGAAGAGGTAGAACAACGGCTCGCACAACCCGGACAGGACTACGGTCCAGGAGCGGCGGTTGACCAGCAGGGAGCGCTCGACGACCACCCTTGCCCTGCGCGCGTACATCCCTGGCGGCAGTACCCGGAGCACGAGCCCCGGTGACGTGCCAACCTTGCCCGCCGGCTCGGCGAGGTCGATGCTCATCAGCTCACTTCCTGTCCGGCCATCAGCGGATCACACCATCAGCCGCACTCGGAACCGCTGTCCCGCCAGCAGAACGCCGCCGACTGACAGGACGACCAGGTAGCCGAGGTGTCCCCAGGTCGCGGGCCAGTCGGCCGGGCCGAAGGAGACCGTCCGTGCCAGCTCGTTGCCGTGCCACATCGGGGTGACCCAGGCAAGCGGCTGAAGCCACGCCGGCAGCTGGCTGATCGGGTAGTACGTCCCGCCGAACAGCGTCATCGGCAGCACGACGAAGCGGAACACGGCGTTGAAGGCCTGCCCCTCACTGTCGATCGAGGCGGCCAACGCCACAACCCACGAGCAGAACGCGAGGGAGGTCAGTACGGCGACGGGCAGCGCGAGCAGTACACCGGGACCGGACAGCGCGCCGAACGCCGCGGCCACCACGAGGTAGGCGGCCACGGCACTGAGCAGGCGCAGCGCGATCCACGTGAACTGCCCAGCGACCAGCTGGGCGACCGTCACCGGGCTGGCGACGATCCCCCAGTAGATCTGGGTCCACTTGAACCCGGACAGGATCGGGTAGGTCGACTCGAAGGCGGCGGTTTGCACGGCGCTGGCGACGAGGACGGCGGGGGCGAGGTAGACGACATAAGGCAGGCCGAGGGTGGCCGGGCCGGGACTGACCTGCGAACCGAGGCCCATGCCCATCGCGACCAGGAACAGCACTGGCAGCATGAAGCTGGACACCACGCTGGACCGCCAATTGCGCCGGTACCACACCCAGTATCCCTCGACCACCAGCCAGACAGCCCGCGCCGGTGACACGACGCGGCCAGACGACCTCGGCACGGACAAGGTTGTGACAGTCACCGCTCCCCCTCAGTCCACCAGGCTCCGGCCGGTGAGGCGCAGGAAGACGTCTTCGAGCGTGCTGCGCCGCACCAGGCAGGACAGCGGCCGGACGCCGCGCTGGTGCGCCGTGGACAGCGCGCCCTCGCCGTCGGCGGTGTAGAGCAGCAACCGGTCGGGAAGGACCTCGATCCGCTCGGCGAGATCGCGCAGGTCCGTCAGGTGTCTGTCCTGCTCGTCCAGCGGGAAGCGCAGTTCGAGCACCTCCCGGGTGGAGTACTCCGCGATGAGCTCGGCCGGTGAACCCTCCGCGGCGATGCGGCCGCCGTCCATCACCACCAGCCGGTCGCACAGCTGCTCGGCCTCGTCCATGTAGTGCGTGGTGATGATCAGCGTCACGCCGGACTGCTTGAGCCGGAACAGCCGGTCCCACAGCAGATGCCTCGCCTGCGGATCGAGGCCGGTGGTCGGCTCGTCGAGCAACAGCAACTCCGGCTCGTTGACCAGCGACCGAGCGATGGTCAGCCTCCGCTTCATGCCGCCGGACAGTGGATCCACCTGATCGTCGGCCCGGTCGCTCAGCCGCGCGAACTCCAGCAGCTCGGCCGTCTTGTCCCGCAGATAAGACTTGGACAGCCCGAAGTACCGACCGTAGACGTGCAGGTTCTGCCGGACGGTCAGCTCGTTGTCCAGGGTGTCCTGCTGCGGCACGACACCGATGCGGGCACGGATCCGCGGACCGTCGGTGTCGGGGTCCATGTCAAGCACCCGCAGCAGCCCGGAGGTGCGGGGCGAGACACACCCGATCATCCGCATGGTCGAGGACTTGCCGGCCCCGTTCGGCCCGAGGAACCCGAACGCCTCCCCGCGCCTGACCTGTACGTCGACCCCGCGGACGGCCTCGAACTCGCCGAACCGCTTCACCAGGCCCTCGGCCATGACCAGGGCGTCCCGCGAACCACTCACCCGACCGACGCTAGCGGCTCCCCCTGACAAAGTCGCTCGACTTTGTCCATGCCGGCCCAGCCGGTTGGCCGAGCCGGCACCGCGCCCGCGCGTCACCACAGCTCATAGATCGGGGAACCAGAGCTTGATCTCCCGGGCTGCCGACTCCAGTGAGTCGGAGCCGTGCACGAGATTGAACTGGACCTCGAGCCCGAAGTCGCCGCGAATGCTCCCCGTTGCGGCCTTCTCGACCGGGTCGGTGCCGCCGGCCAGCTGCCGGAACGCTGCGATGGCCCGCGGGCCCTCCACCACGGCGGCCACCAGGGGACCCGAGGTGATGAAGTCGACGAGCTCACCGAAGAAGCTCTTGCCGTCGTGCTCGGCGTAGTGCTGCTCGGCGAGGGCACGCGTCACCGTCCGCAGTTCGAGCGCGGCCAGCGTCAGGCCCTTGCGCTCGATGCGGGCGATGACCTCGCCGACAAGGCCGCGGCTGACGCCGTCCGGCTTCACAAGGACCAGGGTGCGCTCGCTCACGACTGCTCCGTCTCCTTCGTTCTGGTGGCCTTCTCATGCGGAAGCACGGGAGGTGATGGCAGCCTAACGGTGGCCGACTTCTCCCAGATGGGCGACCAACCGTCGAGCGTGGGCGGCGACTCGGCCGATCACAGCACGACGCCGTGGCGCAGGACGAGCTGGACCACGGCCACGACCACCGCCGCGACAGCCGCCAGTGCCGCCGAATTGGCCCACCGCCGCGGTGGGTTCGCGGCAATCCGCGCCTGTGCCCGACGCAGGAACGGCATGCTGTAGACAGAGAACACTCCACCGCACACGAGATACACCGCCACGAACGCGTTGTACCAGGGAATGTTGGCCAGCAACACCAGCACCGTGCCACCGATCCAGCCAAAGATCCCCATGGCCACAACGGCGGTGCGGTCCGAGGCGAGTCGAGTGAGCTCGGCGGCGAGCAACCAGCCAAGACCGACCGTGCCGACAACCGCACCGACGACACAGAACGCCAGCTGGACCGCGATCGGCACGCCCAACTCCTTCCATACCTTGCCGATGTCACCACCCTGAACGAAAGGGCCGGTCAGCAGATAACCAAAGAAGTTCTGCACGCCGAGGGTTCCGGCCCAGATCCGCAGCAGCCGCAGTTCGGCCGGTCCGCCGCGCGGCAGCGCAAGGATGATCAAGCCGGTGATCAGACTGGTGACCGGTCCTGCCAGGGCGACGAGCACCGTCTGGGTCGTCGACGGCTCAGGGTTCTCCACATGCGAGACGTAGACGACCGGATGCTGACCAAAGAGGAATGAGACGAGGCCATGACCGAATTCGTGGAGGACCGAGGTGGCCAGGAAGGCGATGGCGAAAACGAGAGCGGACGCGGTGAAGCGGGACAAAGCAGACACTTCTGCCAGTCGAGGACGTGTCTGGTGCGCGGTGGCGGAGGTCGACATGCCCGGCATGCTAGCTTGCGAATGTAAACTTCTCTACAAAGTCAACGAGTTTCAGGCAGAGATAATCTCCACGGTGGGGAAGTTTAGGTGCGGTAGCGATCAACGTCTCTGGTCAATAGGGCCAACCCCATTACGGCAGCATGAGCACCAATTCGGTGGTCAGCTGGACGTCCCCTCGGCCGAGCAGGGATGCGGCGATAAGTCGCGAACGATCAGGACTCGGAAACGTCGTGGCTTGCCAGCCGGCCTTGCTGGATACGCCTTGCTACGTCTCGGCGCAACCACAGCAGGTAAGCCCACACCAGTGCGAACAGCACACCGACGAGACCGAGGGGCACGCTCAGGAAGAATCCGACAAGCGTAACAAGCTGCAGACCAAGCGCGAGGGGAATGCCCCAGCTGAAACGGAAGCAGCCCGCGGTCAGCACCAGCGCCACGGCGAGCCCGCCGACCGCCGCGACCGGCCAGCCACTGAGCCCGTCGACCCGCACAACCACGAACAGCGCGAGCCCGACCACGATCGCCTCGAGCACCATGGCGCCGGCCATCACTCCGCGCAGGCCCTTCCACGGGTCCGGTGCCGTCATGCCGGCTCCTTGCCGAACAGCGCCCGTGCCGCGCCGGCCGTGACGACGGAGCCGGTCACGACCACTCCGGCGCCCGCGACCGGCTCGTTCGGCGCGTCGGTCTGCTCAGCGAGGCTGACGGCCGTCTCGATCGCGTCGTCCAGCCTGGGCTCGACCACGATCCGGTCCGATCCGAAGACGTCCAGCGCAACGCCGGCCAGCTCGTCGGCATCCATCGCGCGCGGCGATCCGTTGCTGGTCAACACGATCTCCGCGAGGACCGGTTCGAGGGCGGCCAGGATGCCTTTGACGTCCTTGTCTCCCATCACGCTGACAACCCCGATCAGCTTGCGGAAAACGAACTGGTCTGCGAGGGCGGTGGCGAGCGCGCGCGCTCCGTGCGGATTGTGTGCGGCATCGAGGAGGATCGTTGGCGCGGAACGTACTCGCTCCAGCCGACCAGGGCTTGCCACCGCGGCGAACGCGGCCCTGACCGCCTCGATATCGAGCTGCCGCTGGTCGCCGGCACCGAAGAACATCTCGACCGCGGCGAGCGCGAGCGCGGCGTTGGCGGCCTGGTGCGCCCCGTGCAGTGGCAGGAAGATCTCCTCGTACACCCCACCGAGCCCTTGCAACCGCAGCAACTGGCCGCCAACGGCGGTCTCGGCGGCGAGCACGCCGAAATCAATCCCGAAGCGGACACACCGCGCGTTCATCTCGGCGCACCGGTTCGCGATGACGTCGGCGACCTCGGCGCGCTGTTCGGCGAGCACCACCAGGCTGCCCTGCTTGATGATGCCGGCCTTCTCCGCGGCGATCGCGGTGATCTCCGTGCCAAGGAACTCGGTGTGGTCGATGTCGACCGGGCTGATGACCGCGACCGCGGCGTCGACGATGTTGGTGGCGTCCCAGGTCCCGCCGAGGCCGACCTCGACGACGGCGACGTCGACCGGCGCGTCCGCGAAGGCGGCGAACGCCATGCCGGTGAGCACCTCGAATTTGCTCATCCGCACATCGGAACGCGAGTCGACGAGGGAAACGTACGGCTGGACGTCGTGGTAGGTCGCCACATAACGGGACGGGTCGATAGGTGCCCCGTCAAGGCTGATTCGCTCCGTGACCATCTGCAGATGCGGGCTGGTGAAGCGTCCTGTGCGCAGACCGATCCTCGTCAGCAGCGAATCGATCATGCGGCTGGTCGACGTCTTGCCGTTGGTGCCCGCGACGTGGATCACGGGACTTGCGTGCTGCGGGTCCCCGAGTAGGTCGGCCAGTGCCGCGATCCGGTCGATGGACGGTTCCAGCTTGGTCTCCGGCCACCGGGCGTCCAGTTCGGACTCGACCTCTCGCAGTGCCTGCAAAGTCCCGGGGTCGATGGGGGACACGGCGGGCTCCCTGGCGAGATTGGTGGCGGTCACGGCTGGTCAGTCTACGACCAGTCGCGGCTCCCGGTCCGCCACAGTGGTCAGCGGTGCCCTGCTGGCGTCAAGGATTCACCTGTGCGAGACAACAGGGTACTGATGAGCGTGATCACGGAGACAAGCCCCATGAGGGTGGCGAACACGTAAAAGGTGCGGGCAAGACCGAGAGCGGTGGCCACCACGCCAGCCCCGATCACCGGAACGGAGATCGCCAGATAGGCGACAACGAAGTACGCGGCGAGCACCTGTCCTCGGGCCTCGGCCGGCGCGGCCTGGGTGACGAGTCGGGTTCCTCCCATGAACACCAGTCCGAAGCCGACACCGGTGACGGCGTCACCGAACAGGAACACGGGTGCGTTCGTGCTGGCGACCGAAACGGCGACGACCGCCATGCCGACGATCAGCGCCACGCAGCCGACCACGGACGCCGCCCGCCAGGACAGCTTGGTCAACCCGAGCTGTGACAGTCCGCCGATCCCCTGGACGAGCAGGATGACCACACCGGCAACCAGATGGTTGTGTATGCCGAGCAAGTCCTTGGCGAGGCTGCCACCAAGGCCGAGGTACAGCCCGCCGACCGACCAGGCCGCACCGACCCCGAGACAGGCGACCACGAACGGCCGGCGAATTGACCGGGGAACGCTGATCCGCCTCGGCCGGATCAGCGTCGCCAGGCTGAATGTCACATCCGCGGCAACGGTCTCGGGCACCCTCATCGCGATAGCGGCCACCAGCACCGCGGCGAGGGTGACCAACACCAGGTAAGGGGTTTCCAGCGGCCACGGCGCCCACTGGGCGAGCGCGCCCGCGCCAACCGCGCCCGCGGCGATGCCCACCGAGGTCGACGTGCTGTTCACCAGCGCGGCCACCCGGCTGTCGCGCCTGGGGTGCAGCTCGGTGAGCGAGGCCGCAGCGGCACTAGTGAACACACCGGTGGCAAGACCCTGAACCAGCCGAGCGGCCAGCAGCCAGGGAACGCTCCTCGCCAGCAGGAAGACCACAAGGCTCGCCATAAGTCCCACCACGCTGCTCAGCAGCACGGGCCGGCGCCCAACCCGGTCGGAAAGGCCGCCCGCGAACAACAGGGTGAGAACCACGCCCCCGGCGTACATCGCATAGACGACGGTCAGGGTTGTCGCGGAGAAGTGCCACTCGGCCTGGTAGTCGACGTAGAGCGGAGACGGCGTACCGCTTGCCGCCGCCGCGATCGCGATCGCGGCGGTGACCAGCCAGAAGGCGAGCCACGATGGGTGCGCGGACCGCACGGCCGGTGTTCCCGTGCTGGATAGGAAAGACGCCATATGTGCCGGTGAGGACATGCACGTTCCTTATGTGGGTGCCGTACCGCCGCGGTGACCGATCGGAGCAACTCGGTCAAGTGTAAAGATCCATCTTGTCCACGTCGAGATCTCGTTCTACCGGGCGTTATAGATGCTAAGCTATAGGTGATTCCGGACAACCTGGGGGAATATCCGTGGACGAGCTCGATGGCTTAGAAATACGGCATCTGCGGTATTTCCTCACAGTTGCCAGAACGGGCAAGATATCGGCGGCCTCCCAGGAGCTCAACATCGCTCAGCCGAGCCTGAGCCAGCTGATCCAGCGGCTGGAACGCCGCCTCGGCATCACTCTGTTCGCGCGCAACGCCCGTGGTGTCGAGCTGACCGCGGCAGGCGAAGTGTTCCGGCATGGCGTCGAGCGCATTCTGGAACAGCTCAGGATGGTCCTTGCCCAGGCCGGGTCGGCGCCAAGAATGATCCGGATAGGAGTGTGCTCAGGCGTGATGCCCGTGCTGCTCACCGAAATCGAAGACGCCATTGCGGGATCCAAGTCGAGCCTGTCTCCGGAACAGCAGGTCGAAACTGTACTCAGGTGGGAGCCCACCAGTCGGCAGGTCGAATTGCTGAGGTTAGGCGAGTTGGATCTGGGTATCGTGCGGCTGCCCATCGATGACCCCAGTCTCGATATTGTGACGGTGAGCGATCAGGAGCTCGGCGTCGTGCTGCACAGCAGTCATCCTCTCGCCGTCAGGAATGCCGTCACCTGGCACGACCTCCAGGAACAACGCCTGCTGTGGTTCGACCTCAGACGTGCCCCCGGCTATGCGCGAGGGCTGCTCGCCGAACTGGACCGCCGCGGTTGGCACCCGCAACTGCTCCCGGTGGACAACGATCGGCGAGCGTTGTTCGCACACATGTTGCGCACGGTGAAAGACCTCGTCGCCCTACGCCCGGAAGCGGATGTCAACGACGTCCCGCAACTCGTGTGGCGCCCCATCCTCGAAGTCGATGTGCCCAGGGAACAGCTGGGGCTGGCCGCGGTCCGGGACAGCGGCCACGCCGTGATGATGCGGGAGATCGCCCGATCTCGGCACTGGCCGATACATTCCGTGGACACGGCCTCGCCACAGTGACGAATCGGGCCCGTCGCTCAGACGGCCAGCAGCCGACTCGGACGGTCGCGGGTGATCGCGGTGACGTCCTGCTCGGCCAGTCCAGCCTCGGCGAACCAGCCGGCGCTGATCGCGAGCCACTGGCCGATGTCGGGCTGATCGGGCTGTCCGAGGTCTGAGCTGAACACCACCCGAGGATGCGCGGAAAGGACTTCGGCGAAGCGTGCTCGGTCGTGGTGCCCGAGCAATCTGGTCAGTGCCGTCAGTTCCAGGTACACCTGGTCGACGGTGGCGAGCGTAGCGATGTCGCGCGAGGTCAGCCCGCACATCGGATGCGTAGGATGCGTGAGGAGCAGCCGGTCGAGTCCACTGTCGACGGCCGCGTCGACGATACGGAGGGTCTCCTCACGGTTGGCGTGTCCGGTGGCGAGTACGACGCAAAGGTCGCGTGCCGCCCGCAACACCTCGTGCACGGCCGGCACCAGCGCCCCGGACTCGTCGGCCACCCGCAATCCAGTCAGCGCCGCCGGATCGAGCAGCGGGTGGAAGGGGACGCGAGAGAGCCCGCACGCATGCGTCCGGTCGACCACAGTGGGTAGGTAGACCACCAGCCGCGCCGGGCCGTCGTCGCCGTGCTGGTAGACCGCACGCTCGATGGTGCGGACATCCAGACCGCCGCCGATGTGGTTGAGCGTCAGTGAACCGGAGACCGGCAGCCCCTCCTGGCGCGCCTCCCATGCGCTCGCCGCCGTTGATCCGAGGTGGCTCTTGACCACCACCCAGCCGCCGAGCCGGGCGTAGTGACGGCCGGCTTCCAGCACGGAATGACGTCGCCGATACAGATCCGGTCCAGCATGGTAGTGCAGGTCGACCACGCTGGCGGCCAGTTCAGCCACTGTCGGCCCCTCGGCTGTCCTTGTCCCATTCTCGCCAGGGAGTCGCATAGCCGTGGATCGCCCGTGCCCGGTCAAGACGCACGCCCTCGTCCACAGCCGCCGCGATCCCACGCTCGGTGGCCACGACACGTTCAGCGCGCGCCGCTACTTCGGCGGCATGCGCGGCGGGGACGACAAGGGCACCGCTGTCGTCGGCGAGAACCACGTCGCCGGATCGAACCCGGGTGCCCAGGATGTCGATCGGGAGACCAACGGAGTCCAGTTCCACCCTGTTCTTGCCGCTGACCATGGTGAGCCCGGTGCTGAAAAGGGGATAACCCTTCGCCCGGATCTCAGCGATGTCCCGCGCGGAGCCGTGCAGAACGGTGCCGAGGACACCTCGTTTCGTCGCGAGCAGGGTCAGCAGCGAACCCCAGGTAGTGCAGGACGTGCTGCCGGCGTTGTCCACGACGACGACCGAGCCCGCGGGCACGTCGTCGAGATAGTTGGCGGCACCGCGAAAGCCTGAACCGTCCGCGCGGGTCGGCTCGGACAAGGCGATCGGACGATAGGCCACCGGGAAGGCCGGTCCGCAGACTCGGGCGCCGGGGACCCGCGGCACGATTCCCGATAGCACACAGCGAATTCCCAGGCTGTCCATCGCATCGGACACCGCCGCGGTGCCGGCGACGGCCAGCCGGTCCACGGTGCTCCCGTCGGGGGTCACGACGTCGCCTCCGCAAGCGTTCGCGCCACACTCCATGCGAAGAACGCCGCGGCGCACTCGGCCACCTCCGGACCCCTGTTGGGCACCACAAGATGGAAGACCCGGGTGCGGCCGCCGCCAGCGACCTCGCTGGTCAGCCGCACCGAGCCGAAGCATCCCACCCCACCACCGGAGAAGACCGCGCGGCCCGTCAGAGACAGTGCGGGGCCCTGCGGGCCACCGACTTCCCCGATGGCCGCGACACCGGCTCGCCGTAGACCGGCGGCGAATTCCTCACCCGCGAAACCGAGGTCCACAGCGGACAGATGAAAGTGTGGTGCGGCGGCGAGTTCACCGAAAGCGTCCAGACCACGCCGGCTGACCGTGTGTCGTGCCAGTAGGCGCTCGAGCGACGGCGGCAGCGGCACGGAGTCGGATTCGGACAGCGCCCTCACGGTGACGTCGACATACGGAGGGCGCCACAGATAGGACACGCCGACTTGGTCGGCGACCGGCCTGAGCACCTCGTCGACGTCCGTTGCGACGTCACTCTCCATGACGCCGAGCAGTCGCCATGTCGTCACCGCCGACCGCTGACCGCGCGGCAGGTCGGCTATCGCGGACCTCGCCATTGGCAGGCATTCCCTCGGCGGTCCCGGCAGCATCAGCACGGTCGTCGTGGCGAGCTCGATACGCGCTCCCCACGCGGTACCGTTGCCATTGGGCAGCAGGCCGCAGCCGGCGGGGAACAGGGCCTGCCGGCGATTGGCCTCGTGCACCGTCAGGTTGAACGACTCCAGCCGGTGTCGAACCGCCTGCCAAGCCGTCTCACGGTGCTCGAGCCGAAGTCCGCAAGCGGCCGCGACGGCATCCCGCGTGCGGTCGTCAGAGGTGGGACCAAGTCCGCCGATAACGGCGACAACGTCATCGACGCCCAGTCGGCAGCGCACCGCATCGGTGATGTCCGTCAAGGTGTCCCCGACGATCAGCCGGGCCCGCACCCGATAGCCGTGTTCGCCCAGCAGTGCGCTGATCTCGTCGCCGTTGGTGTCGGTGACGGTGCCGCTGAGCAGTTCGTCCCCGACGGCGACGACCGAGGCTTGCCGGTCCCGCGAGGTCCGCGCCATCGCGGCCGCCACGGCTTCCGCGGCCTGGCCGGTTGTCGCCGTCCCGCCGAGATCGTAGGTCACCGTCCGACCTGACCTGATCACCGCACGCACCGCGGCCCGGATCTGCTCGGCGGGAGCGGGCATGTCCAGGTACCGCAACAGCTGTGCCGCCGTCAACAGCAGGGCCATCGGATTGGCTCTGCCACGGCCCGCCATCGCGGGCGCGCTGCCGTGCACCGGCTCGAAGTAGCTGCCGTTGTCTCCGATGTTGCCGCTCGGCGCGAGCCCAAGGCCACCCATCACTCCCGCGCCGACATCGGACAGGATGTCACCGAACATGTTCTCGGCGACCACAACGCCGAACCGCTCCGGACGCCGCACCATCCACAGGGCCACCGCGTCCACGTTGAGGATCTCCGCCTCGACGTCAGGATGGTCCGCGGCGACCAGTTCAAGTCTGGCACGCAAGTGGTTTCCGCTTGCCCGCAACACATTGGGTTTATCCACCACGGTCAACCGCCGATAGCCGTGCCTGCGCGCGTAGGAAAACCCGAAGCGCAGCAACCGGTCGACACCCTGGCTGGTCTGCAGGCGCAGTGTCACGCTGGTGTCCGCCGGGCCCGACAACGCGGCGTTGGGGTGTGTGCCGACCAGCTCCCACAGGGATGGAGCGGCGCCGTGGAAGTCGAGTCCGGAGTACAGCCCCTCGGTGTTCTCCCGGATGACGACGAAGTCGAACCGGCCGGCGCGCAGGTCGACGATGGGGCGGACATTGGCATAGAGCGCGAGTCGTTGGCGTAGCCGGACCACCGGGGACACGTAACCGAGGCCGGTGCCACGCAGCCCTTCGGCCAACTCGGCCTCGGCCTCCCTGACCGGCTTGCTGGTGACCGCGCCGAGCAGGCAGGTGTCGGTCTCCGCGAGCAGCCGCCACGTGGCGGGCGGCACCGCGTCACCGGTCGCGCACCACGAAGCCCAGCCGACCTCCCCGTGGCGGAAGTCCAGCGGCAGGCCCATGCGCTCCAGCACGGGCAGCACGGCCGACACCACCTCGGCACCAATACCGTCTCCGGGCAGTACCGCGACGGCCTTCATCGGCTCATGCCCGCTGCGACGAACCGGGTGAGCAGGCCCGAGACGAAGGCCGGGCGGTCCACGTGCGGTCGCATGCCCGCGCCGGGCACGGACACGATTTCGTGATGGGCGGCCGCCACGACGTTGGCTGTGGTGACCAGCTGGGACCGCGCCCCCACAACGTGCATCAGGGCGCCTGGGAAACCGATCGCCTCGGCGGAGACGTCCACGTCCACCAGCAGACGCAGTCCTCCCGCGACGCGACGGCACGCCGCGCTCTCGTCCACGAATTCCGAGCCGGCACCAAGGGGACGGCCTGGCGGCGTGTCAGCGGGAAGCACGAGTCGCTCCAGCAACGCCAGCGCCTGCCTCAGCCGACCGCGGTCGGCGAACTCGATGATGGCGGACAGCTTTTCGGCGAGCGAGTTGTCAGCGCGAGTCGGCGCGGATACCAGAACGATCCCGTGCGGAGGCCGGAGGACGCAGGCAAGCACCTGAGCGAGCGCACCGCCGAGAGCATTGCCCACCACCAGGTCCGCGGGTTCCAGCTCAGGTAGCAGCGGGATCCACTTCCTGGCGAGATCGCGGACACTGGCTGCCGAGGCGTCCAGCGTCGCGAGAGTGTCGACCACGGTGACTCGGTAGCCGACAGCGGTCAGCGTCCCTGTCACCGTGCCGAAGAACCTGCCGTCGTCCCACCGCGCCAGCACTGGCGAGAACACCAGTGCGTGCGGGCGCCTGCCGGTCGACACGGCGGGCGTGAGCCGAACCTTGTCGACGATCATCCCGCCACCGCACCGGCGAGCACATGTCCCCAGGACAAGGACTCCGCGGCGTGCACCGCCTGCCGGTGGTCGTCGTGGGCAATGTCGCCGCGCGCCTCGACCGGCAGGTCGAAGTAGCCAAGGACGAGGTCGAGCGGTGATTGGCGGGGAGCGGCTTCCGCCACGGTGCGCCCGAGCAGCTGTGCGAGGTTCAGCATGGTTCCCA
>Ga0213875_10001536_pt1 | contig 14819 bp, 13 predicted proteins | sample BarmaccomBMRX_R8_FD_160105 | JGI IMG/M metagenome (GOLD analysis project Ga0213875, IMG submission 160105) | Root-associated microbial communities from Barbacenia macrantha in rupestrian grasslands, the National Park of Serra do Cipo, Brazil - RX_R8 | ecosystem: Host-associated > Plants > Roots... | reverse complement strand
CACGATCAGGCAATGGCCTTCGCTCCTGATCTGCTCGAAGACGCGCCGTAGCTGCTCCTGCGCGCGGCTCCGGTCCACGATCAGGCGCCAGATAGCTGGCTGCTCGTTGTTCCCGGTGCGGAAGAACGCGGGCTCTAGCTCGGTGACCGGCTTGCCGAATCCGGCCCACACGCTGTCCCGGTTGTCCTTCACGTCAATTACCACGGTGCGCGAGAAACACCGGAGCGGGAGAATCCCGTACCGGATCAGGTGCGACTTACCCGAGCCGGTAGTGCCGAACACGGCAATATGTGGGTTGCGCTCGAACGGGTCCCAGAAACGCGACATGCGGCCCTGTACCCGCTCGAACGGAACAGAAGGAATTACCAGCGGCGCGGCGGTCATGCTTTCAGCTCCCAGTAACAGACAGCGGGCTCGCGATAGCCGATGCTATTTATGGCATTGCTCGCGTCGGTAAAGTGCTTGCCGCATGCCCGGTACTGCGGTGAGCCCGGTATCTGGTAGCCGGTCCCGGTGCCCTGCCACTGGTTGACGGTCTGGATGCCGTAGAGCCGTTCTGCCGGTACTGGGTTACGGTGCGGGAAATCACACTGCCCGTATTTATTTAGCCGCGCGGCCTTATTCCGGCGGCTCTGCTCGATCATGGCTATTACGCTGCCCACCGCTCCGGCGGTGCCCTGGAGCTGGGCCGGGCTGGGCCGGGGCGCGATAGCCCGGGGCTGGGGCCTGGCCGCGCCGCGTGCCCGCTGGGCGCGTTCTAGCTCGGCCTGCCGTGCCTGTTCCCTGGCTTCCCGCTCGGCCAGCTCGGCCTGCCGCTCGTCCTCGTCGGCCTGGCGCTCGACGGCCTGGCGGTGCCGCTCGATCGCGTCGAGGACGCCGGAGGACTCGGCCCGCGCCACAACCTCGGTCAGTTCGGCCATGATCTCGCGCAGCTCGGCCTCACTGGCCGCGTTCTTGATCTCCGGCAGGTAGCCGTCCAGCTCGGCCTGGTAGTCCCGCGCCAGCCGCTCGACGGGGCCGCTCAGCTCGTCGGGGTCGAGGGCGTCAAGCCAGCTCTCTACCCGTTCGATCATCCGGGTTTTCAGCGCCCGGAGCTGGACTCTGGCCGAGCGCCTGGCGGCCGTGTCCGGCGCGGCCCGGGTAGCGACCTCGGCCGTCCGGCGCTCCTGCCGCTCATAATGCTCGGCCACGGCCGGAGGCAGGCTCACCTGCGGGCACTCGGTGCAGTAGATCAGAGTACGGCCGGGCTCCCACATCAGCGCCGTGCCGCACTCCGGGCACTCGTCGCCGGGCCGCCCGCGGACCATGCCGATTTTCCCCGACCATGCGGGCTCGCGTTCCCACCGCGCGGTCAGTGCCGGATCGGGTCCCGGCGCCCCGGCGGGTACCGCGGCCCGGCCCCGGGTCGCTCGCTCCGTCCGGGGCCGGTTCTTGGGCACCCATAGAGCTACGCGCTTGCCCTCCGGGCCGCATTCTGCGCATGCCCCGGTCTTGCATACCCGGCAATCGACTTTGGAGCTTGGCCCGGCTTCTGAGGGGGAGTCGTGCCCGTGCTTGCACGGCAGGAGTATTTCCGGCCATCCCGTAGCGGGCATCTTCCCATCCTGGGTGTAGGTCTGTGTCTGTGCAGGTCAACGCGGTTATCGTATCTAGGCCGTCTCTATGCCCGGCCTAGGCTCGCCGAGGTGAATTCCGGGCTTCCCGGCCCGGAATGGACCGGCGCCGGAATCGTCTCTTGCCGTTCGAGCTGATCGAGGAGCGCGCCCGCGGCGGCCCTGGTCCCGGGGTCACCAAACGTCCGCAGCGCCCGCCGGGCCGCCTGCGGGGTCCTGGTCGTGATCAGGGCCGTGTGCAGCGCCGCGGCGGCCCGCCGCTCGGGTGAGCGGATCGGGGCCGCCGCGGCGAGCTGGCGGGCTCGCTCGGTGATGCCCGCCAGCCCAGCGGGCCGGACAGGGTCAGAACGGGGGTTCATCGCCCGGCGGCGGCCCGTCCGGCACCGGGGCCTGGTGCGCCCACGGGTCCTCCGGCAGGGGCGCCCCGTCGCGGCGCACCTTGGAGATTTTCGCGGTGGCGTACCGCAGGGCCGCCCCGGCCTCGGATACGGCCAGCTCCCACACGGTGCGCTTGGAGCCGTCCTTGGCCTCATAGTCGCGCTGCCGCAGGATGCCGGTCACGATGACCCGGTCACCCTTGGTCAGGGATTCCGCGCAGTGCTCGGCCAGGTCGCGCCAGGCGTTGCAGCGGACGAAGCTGGTCGGCCCATCGGCCCACTGGCCGGAGCCGTCCTTGTACCGCTCGTTGCTGGCCACGGTGAACTGAGCGACCGGCGCCCCGGCCGGGGTGAACCGCAGCTCAGGATCTGCGGTGAGATTCCCCGTGACGGTGATCTGGATTGCGGACATTCGGTTTTCCCTCTCTGTGAGTGAATTCGGATAAACGGGGGGACTATTCGAAACGGAAATTGCGGATATCGCGGAACCTGACATTCACCCCGTATTCCTGGCGCAATGCCGTAGTGAGCGCTTCGGCCACTTCGTGACGGGCCGCTGCGATCGGCTGTCGCGAGGGGTTGCGCAGCTCGTCATAGGCGCGGGCGATCTTCTCCCGGTTGGCCTTAGACGGCTTCTGGGTCCCGGCCTCCCAGCGGCGCACTGTCTGCGGCGAGGGATTGAGCCCGGCCGCGGCCATTGCTGAGGGGCCGCGCTTGACGCGCCCCAGCGCGTGGAACTGGGCCTCCCACCCCTTGGCCTTGTACGAGCGCAGCGGCCCCCGGTCGCGCCCCTCAGCCTCTCTGAGCCGCTGCACCGCGGCCATCACGGGCCGCAAGCCCCGCACGTCAAGGCGAGTCGATCGGACTCCGTCTTGGAGGTGATCGACGGTGCCCGCCCACTCGATCTCTGCGGTGACCTGGATGTGCCTGGGCACTGAATCCTCGTCGTACTGGTCTCCCATGGCCCGGTCGATCGCATCGCACACGGCGGCCTCTTCCGCGTCGCTGTACGGCTCGCCGGGGCCGGTATCACGCTTGCTGGGCATGGCGGTCAGTCCTCCCGCTTGACTTTGAAGGTGCCGAGCGTGATGCCGGCCGGGTCGATCCGCACCGCGGGCCTGGTCTTGCCGGGCACCGCGGCGGTAGTGACGGCTTCCAGCGCCCCGGCCGGGATCACCAGCTCGTCGTTGTTCCGCAGCCCGACAGGCCCCAGCTCGGCCCCGGTGGTGGCCAGGCAGTCATCAGCGGCCCGCCACAGCGTGACCGCCGACTGCCGCTTGACGTGGTGGACCCAGTCCACCCGGCGGCACTTGCACTCCCAGACCTTGCGGCCCTGGTCGTCCCATTTGCCCAGGATCAGCGAGGTAGCCATGCCGAACCCGGTCTTTACCGCGGCGTAGGCGTCGGAGCCGCGGCCGTGCCGCTCGATCGCGTACCGGCGTAGCTCGGCCACGAAGTGAGCCCAGTCCGACAGCCTCGCCGGGTCCCCGGTCCACGAATCCGACGCGGTCGCGTCCGGCCAGCGCCCGGCCCGGTGCAGGTCCCGCAGCAGCGCCATGTCCGGCGCGGTGACGAGCACTTGGTCCCCGGGCTTGCCGAGATTCCCCAGCGGGTGCGGTAGCCCGGCCTCCGGCCACGGGTAGTAGGTGGTCAGGTAGTAGCCGGGCCGGACGGCGCCGGTCTCGGTGTCTACCGGGCCGGTGTGCGCCAGCTGGCCGTGCGCCACGTTGACGCTGGACACCGCGGCCACCCACGCGCCGCCCCGGTCCAGGACCGCGACCGGCCCGTCATAGCCGGGCCGCTCCCAGGTCCACCCGTCGCTGATGCGCACCTCGGCCGCGGCCTCCGGCATCCGCGCCAGCCAGAACGGATAGCGATGCTCGCCCTTCCGCTGCGGTGCGAACGGGCCGGACTGCTTGCCGTCCCCTTCGAGCCGCGCGAGCACTCGCAGCCGCTGCGGATGGTCGGCGATGTCCGGCTCGTCTAGGTGCCCGGTGGCCTCTTCGAGCGCGGCCCACTGCGCGGCCGTCTTGAAGAGGTCTCGGCGCCGCGCGGTCGCAAGCCAGCTCGCTCGTGACGGAACGTCGCCGTCATCGGCTCTCAGCTCTACCGGTGATCCAGTGGGGGCAGTGGGGGCGGCGGCGTCTGCCCCCACTGCCCCGGCGCCTGCCCCCACTGCCAATCCAGTGGGGGCAGAGTCGTTTTCGCAGGTCATCACGGGTGCCCCCACTCCATCGCCAGTGGGGGCACCCCCCTGTGGGGGCGCAAAAACCGGGTTTTCAGTGGGGGCAGTGGGAGCATCCCAGGTCAGAGCCCTAATCGAAGTGGGGGCAGCAGTGGGGGCAGCCCCCCCCGATGTGGGGGCAGTGGGGGCAGGCTCCCCGCCGGCCCCGGGGCCGGAATCGTCACCCTCGGTAGTCCACGCATCCGCTGAGATGTGCCAGGCGCGCTTGCCGAGCCCGGAGCGGATCAGTGCCCGCGGCAGGTCCGATTCCGCGCGCCGCTGCGCGTCGGCGGCCGTCCCGTGGACGACGAGCAGGCCGTCCGCCTTCAGCGTCTCGCCGACCGTCTTCGGCGTGCCGGTGAACCCCTCGCCGGACTTCTCCGCGAGCTGGCGCGCGACCTGCGTTGCCGGGTTGGGCAGCAGCCACACCGAGCCGTCCGCGTTCTGCCAGCCGATCAGGTTGCCCCGGGCCTGGTACCCGGCCGTCATTCCCAGCCGGTCGGGCTGCGGGCGCCACCCGGCGGCGATCTCCTGGCCCTTGGGCGGGCTCCCGGGGTCGGCGGCGTCATCGAGGTAGGCGGCCCCGGACATCAGGGCTTGGCGGATCATCTCGACGTAGGACCGTGAGCGCGAGCTGGCGCCGATGATCTCCAGGTGCCGCGCCCACGCGGCGAGCATGGCCCGCTCGAACGTCTCCCGCGCGGCCTCGGCCAGCCACTCGCTGAGCCCGCGGCGGACGGCCAGGGCCAGGACCACGTCACAGGTGGCCATCAGTTCGGCGGCCACGTCGGCGCCGCGCGAGACCGGCCCGGACTCGGCCCGGCCCGCCAGGAACATGGCCCGCCGGGCGTCTCGCTGCCGTGCCAGCGCGGCCCGCGCGCCGTCGTAGTCGGCCAGCAGCTCGCACACGATCGCGGTGGCGAACGAGGCCCGGACCATCCGCGCGTCGGCGCCGGTGGCCTGGCGCATGTCGCTGATGCGCACCGTGCCGCGCTCGAACGGCAGGTTCAGCGTCCGGTTAACTGCGGAGTCCTCGCCGTCCAGGGGCTCGCCGGAGGCGATGGCCAGGCACCGCGAGGGGCGCGCATCGCGGAGCCCGTCCGGCCCGGCGGCCACCGTGCGCGACTTCTGGTCGGCCAGGCGCCGGAGGAAATCGGACTGCCAGGCGCGGGCCTCTGCGGTCGGGATCGAGGGGTCCAGGTCATCGAATGGGATGCACAGGTCCCGGGCGCCGAACATGATGCGCTCCAGCGCGGGGCCGCTGATGCCGCCCTGCTTGGACGGCCCGGCCTTGAAGGGGAGCGTGTTGTAGCGGATGCCGGGGGCGCCCCCGCAGTTGACCGCCGCGGCGGTGGTGCCGGATTTGCCCTGCCCGGTCGCGCCCGTGCACCACACGGTGGGCGAGACCTCGTTCCCGGCGGCCGGGTCGGCGGGGTCGCGGTACACCCCGAACAGGGCACGCCACGCGGTGGCGATCTGCGGGACCATCACGCGCTCGTCGGCGGCCTCCAGGAGCGCCAGCACCTCGGCCAGGGCGTCATCCATCTGACCGGCCGCGGGCGGGTCGGGGAAGGTCCACGCGGCTAGCCGCGAGTCCGTGGCCACGACGAGTTCCGGCGCGGCCCCGGCCGCGGTGATGACGCGGGTACCGCCGACGAACGCCCGGCGGCCGTCGCCGAGCACGTGGTGCCCGGTCACGTTGTAGAACACGTCCGAGCCCCGGCCGCTGGCCTCCGACAGTGCCAGCGAGGCGCCGAACAGCCGCGCCCGGCCGGAGCGGTTGGCGTCGGCCCCGAGCCAGCCTCCGGTGCCGAGCTTGTCCAGCATCGCCATGTCCCGAGCCCGCGAGGTGGGCATCCGGCGCACCTGCCGCTCGACGAGCTGGCCGCCGCGGACCATCCGCACCGTGAAATCGGTCATGCCCTCCGGCCCGTGGCCGTCCGGGTCATCCTCGTCGGCCCGGTCGGGGAAATCCGGGTCCGGCGCCGCGGTGCGGTCGGTGCCGTGAATCACCGCGCCGTCGTGAATCATTCCCCACTTGGTGGCCTGGAGCTGGTACGTACGCTGCTTGTCCCACGCGAACACGGCCCCGCCGACCGAGGTGGTAACCCACTCGGTCAGGTCGGCCTGGCGGGGCGGCGCGGGCAGCGCGGTAGTCGTCTCGTGCGCCTGGTCGGTCACGACGCCACCGCGGGAAACATCCCAGGGCCGGAGGCGCTGAGCGGCGCTGTGCGCCGTCTGCCCAGGCTGCCAGCCGGTGCCAGCACCCGCAGCCGAGCCGGGCACCAGTGCGGCACCTGGCGCCACTCAGCGGGTGTTTCGCGGCGAGCTGGCGGCCAGGCCCGGCGCGTCCTGCGGCCAGGCGTGATCAAGCTTGCGTCTAGAATCGCCATCGATGACAATTCCAATCAGGTCGCCGGGCCGCTAGGCCCGGTACTGGGTTGGTCGGGTGATGACAGTTCCAATCAGGGGGCTGGTCAGGTCTCCCGATCAGGTTGGTGTTAAGCGGTTTCGGCCCGGGGTTTCCGTCAGTTGGCAGCTGGCGGGGGAAAAACCCCGGGCCTTTGCCTTACGTCTGGATCTCCCCGGCCGTGGCCGGAGTCGTGCTCTTGCGGGGGTAGTAGCCGATCGGCACGATGGCCACCGAACGCGGGTCACTCATCCCGGCCAGTGCCGCGAGTGCGTACCTCACGACCTGCCCTTGGGATGCGTCCGGTGGGAGCCCGGCCGCCTTCCGTGCCGCGTCGTACAGGCCCCGGTCCACGCGGGCGCTTACTGGCGGGGGCTGGTGACGGCTCATGCTCCGTGTCCTCCCGGTTGTGATCACGACAGCTGTCTACTCTCGTTCCGGCGGGGCCGCAAGCTGCCACGCAACAGCCTCTCCTAGGTCCGGCTAGGTATCGGCATAGGCCGTATTGCATTACCGCAGGAGCGGGTCAAGGAAATCACCTAGGTTCCTGTGTCGGTGCAGGTCACAAGCGAATTTTCCTGGAATTTGCCTATGCCGCTGGCGTCTGTGCTGCTGGCGTCTGTGCCGTGGTTCCCCCGGATGATCGGAGGTTCAGGACTACTCACCGGGCGCCGTTTCCGGGGGCCGGTATTCGATATCGAGGATCGAGGAAATCACGTCGTTTTTCTCCCACTGCTCCGGCGGATACATCCCGCCGACCCACCGGGAAACACCCCCGCTCGGGGTCCTGACCCCAGCGCGGTACATCCGGCATAGCGCGGCCTTGCTCATCGCGGCCAGCTCGCGCCGCCGGTCCTCCCGCGAGGCCAGCTCGTCGGCCTGGCCCTCGCGCTCGTCGCGCTGGCCGGTGTGGTCGCTCACCCCGGAATCACCCTCCCTGTGCTGTTGTGCGGCCTGCTGCGCGCCCTCGGGCGCATGTGCCATGGGATTATCCCGGCCGCCAGGTGCGCGGTTTCCGGCGTTCACCTCGGCATTCCGGGGCACTACCGGACAGGCGCCGTCCGCCCCGTCGCGCGGGTAGACGATCGCGGCCGGGCTCAGCAGCGGCCCGGCCGACGCGAGCACTGCGGCCATGTCGGCGCCGGAGATCACGCCCCGGCGGGCCGCGCGGTCATACCGGGCCAGGTGCAGGCTTCCCGGCTCGGCCTCCGGCGGCAGGGTGCACGGCTCGCGGTGGGCGGCCCAGCACTGCCCGCAGGTGGCGAGCATGGCCAGCGCGCGGACCTCGGCCATGGCGCGCGGCGCGGCCTGGCGGGGCGCCGGAGCGAGCGCGGCCAGCTCGGCCAGCTCGGCCAGTGCGGCCCGCTCGTCGGCCTCGGCCGCGGCCAGCTCGTCGGCGGCCAGCGCGGTCATGGTGCGCCGCCGGGGCTGAGAACGACAGTGCGCGCGGTCGCCGGGCCGCGCGCCATGGTGGTGATGGTCTGGTGATTCATCGGCGAGTATCCCTCTCTGTGTGCCGATCCGGGCGCCATGCCTGATTGCCCGATCGGGCGCGCGGACCTCGGGGAAGAAGGGCCGCGCGCCCTCGGGGCGGTCAGAACAAGGTCGGGTCAGAGGTGGGCTTAGCCACCTCGCGGGCGGCGACTATGCCGCTGTAATCACGGATGTCCACCGGGCGCGCGCCCGCGCGTATGGCTCGTTCGCGCATTGAATCGGTCACGTCGTAATGCCAGTGCCGGGAAGGCTTCCCGGCTATCGGTTTGCCGGGTTGGAACCACGAGCGCTTAAGGCCGATGGATTGGGCGAAGACATGCAGCTCGTCTTGGGTATCGGCGAACAAGTGCGACCACCTGGCGTTGACCCGGCCGACTCTGGCCGGGATGCGCGCGTTATCGACGTAGACGGTCATGCGTTCACCAGCCCGGCCGCCGGGCGGAGCAACCGGTACACGCCGCTGTTGTCATCCCGCTCGATCGGCGCATTATCGGCCTCGCACGCGTCCTTGATCCGGGCCTGCACCCACGCGCGGCTCATGCCGGTGCGGGTCATCAGGTCACGCAGGTCACGCGGCGCGAACGTCTCGCGGCCTTCGGCGGCCCACGCGGCCAGCTGGTCGGCGAACGCGGCCCGCGCGGCCTCCGGGCTCATCCGCTCGCCGCGGTCAAACTCGAACGGCTCGTCGTCAGGGTCGGCCGGGATCGGCTCGTCCGCGTCTACCGGCTGCGCGGTGATGTCCGGGCTCGGGTCCTCAGCGGTGAGGTAGTCGGCGATCGGGTTGCTGTCTTCGGGCTCGTCGGTCTGGCCGTCATCGGCGTCGGCGGCCGGGCGGGTGAGGGTGATGGTGTCGCGGGCCGGGCTCGCGGCCGGGGTGGCGGGCATGGTGGTGCCTCCGCAGATCTGCGCGGTGATGGGGTCGGGCGGCCGGTGGCTGGCCGGGTAGGCGGCGGCGTGGGCTTCCATCAGGTCGGCGTTCTCGCCCCAGTGGAAGGTGCGCAGCGGCATCGTGATGCGGTTCTCGGGGATGGTCGGCGCGTCGAGTACGGCCTTGCCGGGGGTGCGGATGCCCCACTCGGCCGGGTTGACTCCGGCGTTCTGCTGAGCCTCCGACAGGCCGTAGCGGCAGTCGGCGGCGTCGTTGAGCCCGAAGCACATGGACGCCATCTGGCTGCGGATGATGGTGGGCAGCTGGTCCCAGGTGTTGCGCTGGACAGAGAACACCAGGGTTCCGCCAGCGGAGCGGAGCGCGAGCGCGGCCTCAATCAGGTTCTGCTCACCGCGGCTGGTGAGCTTTTCCCAGATCCGCCCGGTTTCCTCGTACCACGCGACCAGGTAGGACAGCCCGCAGCCTTCCTCCCACTTCTGTAGTCCGCGCTCGGCCAGGAAATCGGTGCGGGGCTTGAGGATGCTGGTCACGTCATCGACCAGCGCGCGGGCGCCCTTGGCATCGGTCTCGAACCGGTGCAGGGCCGGGCGCAGCGGGCCGAACGTCTGCTCTCCCTTGGTGATGTCGGCGCCGACCACGACAGCGTCGGGGCGGGTGATGATCTCCCCGAGCAGGTTCCACGCGCCGCCCATGCCCTTGCCGGAGCCGGAGGCGCCCATCTCGAAGATGTGGTGACCGACGATGACGTACGCCACGGGGTCGGTGTCCTGGTAGAGCCCGATGCGCAGCGGGTTGGCGATCGAGGTTCCCGGGGCAGACGGGCCGGGCCACGGTATCGGCGAGTTGAACACCTGCGGGTCAGACAGGGTCACCAGCGCGCGGTTGGCCTGGCTGCGGTCGATGCTGGCACCGAACGAGCCCGGCGGCACCTTCCCGGCCGACTCGATGGCGGGCAGTTTCGCGACCAGGTCGGCGGCGGTCTTGCCGGGCGGCAGGATGGCCACGGCCTCGGCCTTGGCCGGGCCGATCTGCTTGACCTGGAGCTTGGCCCCGTGCATGCCTGCCTGGTCGGCGGCGTCCTTGAACCACGCGGACAGGCGCCCGGCCGGGTCCTGCCCGGCGTTGCGGGCGGCGTTGATGGCGTTGCGGGCCGAGCTGCGCAGGTTCCACGAAACCGCGATGGTGCCGCCGATGATGCCGAGCAGACCGCCGGTCACCTCCTGGCCGGGGCCGGTATCGGTGGCGACGGCCAGCCAGGTCAGCACCAGGCCCGCGGTAGCCGCGGAGTGCGCCCGGCCGATCGGCTGGAGACGGGATATGGCCCACGTGAAGACGGCCAGGCCGACCGCGGCGAGCATCAGGCCGGACATGGCCCACGGGATAGCGGGCATGTGCCCCCAGAGCCGGTGAGCCAGCCAGGCGACCGGCCAGAGGATGCCCAGGGTCAGCCAGGGCCGGGCGTAGGTGATCAGGCGCGATGTCTCGCTAGCCCACATTCGCTCCCAGCTGGTGTCCTCGTAGACGGTGACAGAGCCGGGCTTGCCGGGCGCCTGCTGTTCGGAAGATGGCATGGTGTCCTGGTCCTAGTGGTTGTCGAAGTCGAACGGCCGCGGCTGCCTGCGGGCCTGCGGGTGGATGGCCTCGTCAAACTGCCGCTGGAATTCGCGGTAGAAGTGCACGGCCTCCACGGAGGCCCCGGCCGCCAGCTGCTCCATGCGCTCAAGGCGCCTGCACACGCGGCGGGCGCGCAGCCGCACGTCCACGCCCGCCAGGAGCGGGTGCCCCTTCTGGTGGGAAAGGACGGCATACAGCTCTTCGGCGCTGAAACCGAGTTCCTGCGCGATAGTGCGGAACAGCTTGCGGGCCGCCTCGGCATAGGCGTGCACGGCCGCGTGTCCGTCGAATTCGATGCCGGATAGTTCGGGCACGGTGGAGGCGTTGGGGCGGTCAGCCATCGGGGTTTTCCTTCTCTGGAGAGATCATCGGAGCGGGGCGGGATGCTGTCCCGCGGCGGTAGGCGGTGGCGATGCGATCGGACAGGCGCCGCCAGGTCCGGACGGCGGGCGGCCAGCCGGTGACGGCTGAGATAAGGACATCGGCAGCGGACAGCAGGAGCGCGACCACGGCGGCCAGGCCGCGGAGCCTGCCCCAGCGCGGCCGGGCGGGCCTCGGCCGGGCCGCGGCGGTGATCTGGTAGACGGGTCGGCCGGTGGTCATGAGGACACCTCGCCGTCCTCCAGCGTGGCCGGGGCGCCGGTCAGGGCCTTGCGGACCTGGTAGGCCGTCGAAGTGTCCACGGACACGCCGTGCTGCTTGAGCAGGGCCACGGCCTTGGGCACCGACAGCTCCCCGAGCGAGCCCCACGCGGCAATCAGCCGCTCGCGCGTGGTCAGCCCGGCCAGCACCGGGGCGGCCAGCTCCAACGGGGGCAGCTCGGCAGCCTCGGTGAGCGCGAGCGCCTGGCGCACGTCGTTAACGCCGTCCCACGTCGCGTGCCACATCACCTGTGCCGAGCGCTTGGGGTGCCACAGCCACCGGGTAGCACCGAGCCGGACGGCATGCGGCTCGATCAGGCCCCGGGCCATCAGCGCGTCCCGGGACTCCCGGCGCGAGTGCACCGACCACAGCCACGGGCTAGACACCGAGCACAGCCCGAACGCCAGCGCCGCGAACGTCGGCCGCCAGCTCGGCCCGGCATAGTGCGAGTAGTTCATCGCGCCGATCACCGCGGCGAACGAGTAGGCGGCCAGCCGGAGCCGGAGCGCGGCATCATTGGCGAGCTGCGCAACGTGCGCGTGGAACGCCAGGTAGACCGCTACCGACTCCAGGGTGACCGCAACGAGCACCTGGCCGGGCAGCGGCCACGGCAGGTGCGAGCGCAGGAACGCGAGCTGAGCCGCGAACGACACCGAGTTGACGCCGATCACGGGAACCGCGGCCAGGATCGGCCGTACCCGGCGCCCGGGGGCGCGGTTGACGGCCTGGCCGCCGACCAGCTGGCCGCCGGACGGGTCCAGCCGCGCGGCGAGCCACGCGCGGAAACCGGCCGCTCCCGGCCGCCCGGGCGCTGGCCGCGCGTCGTGGAAAGCGGCCTCTTCTGCTGGTAGAGCTGCGGAGATAGTCTGAGTAGTCATTGGTTCGGGCCTCTGAATCCCTCTCTGTGTCCGGCTGATGGGCTCGCTCCCCCGCCTCTTCCGTCCAAGGCGAGCGGCGGGGTAGCGGCCCCTCCTCTCCGGCCCCTCAGCAGTCCCCCGCCGTGCGGGAACCTGCGGGAACCACAAACCTTTAAGGTTTGATGATCCAACCGTCCTGCCCCTGAGCGGCGGTGTCAAGGGCTTTGACACGGCAAACCTCAAAGCTTTGAGGGATGCCCTATGCTCGGGAAACGTCTGAGGCACAAAGGAGATACAGGGAAATGTCCATTGGATTCCGCCAGCTCGCGGGCAGGCTCCGGGCGGCCATCACGACCGGCGAGTACGGCCGTGGTGAGGCGCTGCCCACAGCCCCGAAGATTGCATCGCAGTTCGGCACCTCAGAGGCGACTGTGCAGCGCGCGTATGACCAGCTGCGGTCGGAAGGCTTGATACGGACCAAATCCGGAAGGGGCACGATCGTGAACCCGATACCTGTGATCATGAGGAACGCAGTAGCCAGGCAGCGCCGGTCTGTCCGCGAGGAAGGCGGTAACCGGGGCGCCTTCGATGCCGAGCTACGCCACCTCGGGCTCGAACCACGGTCGGATGTGGAGACGGGCCAGGCCCCCGCGCCTGATGACGTTACCCAGATCCTCGGCTCGGCCGATGCCGCGGTGTACCGGCGCCGCCGGATGTATGCCTCTGGTGAGCCTGTGCAGCTCGCCACGTCGTGGATTCCGGCTGATGTTGCCCAGGCCGCTGGCGCTGAGCAGGTAGACACCGGAGTCGGTGGCCTTTACTCGCGCCTGGCGGATGCTGGCTACGCTCCGGCTAGGTTCAGCGAGAGCGTGCGCGTCCGCGTGGTGGAGGATGCGGAGGCTGAATTCCTCCAGATGGACGCCGACCAGCGGGTCTACGTGGTCACCAGGGTGGCGCGGGCCGCGGATGACCGGCCCGTGGAGGTGTGCGTGCACATCATGCCGGCCCATCAGTGGGAGCTGGTCTATGAGTGGACGGCAGACTAGGAGGTAAGGCCCCGTGACCGATATCGCTGCTGGAGAGCAGATCCACCACGATCCGTTTTGCAGGTGCGGCCACAAAAAGGGCCTGCACTCCGGTTACGAAGCCGATGGACGGTGCGTCAACCGATCCTGCGGGTGCGGCAGGTACGAGCCGCGCCAGCCATCAGCGCCCGGCGGCCCTGCGGAAGAGGAATGGTCGGCGGCCGAAGCGGGCTCAGCTGTCGCCGCGGCGCTCGACCAGCTCGACCAGGAACCCGGGCCATGGCGCTTCTCCGGCCCGGGAGCCTGCTAGCTAGCCACCCGCCAGCTCGTGCGTGTTCGGAACCCGAGATCCGAACTGTTCGGAAGACAAGGTCCGAACATCGCGCGGCCGTGACACTCGCGCAGGGGTCTGGGGTGTCACGCGGACGGGGTTACAGGTCAGGGGCGGTGTCAAGGGGCTGACACCGCCCCTGACACGTTTCCTGGCACCTGCCCTGACACCACCCTGACATCCCCCGGGCTCGCATCTGTGCGACGAGTGCGAGAGGTGCGAGAGGTGCGAGGCGTAGCATCATCGGCATGCAGATCACGGCCGTTGTGAACCAAAAAGGTGGGGTCGGCAAGACCGCCACAACTATCAACGTCGGCGGTGCCCTGGCCGTCGCCGGGCGCCGCGTCCTCCTGGTGGACCTTGACCCCCAGGGCCACCTGACCGCGGGCCTCAAGCTCCCGAGCACGGAGCACCCGTGCACCCTGGCCGGTGCGCTCACTGGCGAGTGGACCGGCGATCCGGCCGCGCTCGTCGTGATGTACGAGCACGGCGCCGGGGGGCGCCTGGCGGCCGTCCCGAACAGCCTGGAGATGTTCACCGTGGCGCGCGAGCTGGACAAGCTCCGCGCCCGGGAAGAACGCCTCTCGCGGCTTCTCGGCCCGCTCGATGGCACCTTCGATCATGTGCTGATCGACTGCCCGCCAGCGCTGGACATCCTGACCGACAACGCCCTGACCGCAGCGGACGGTGTCCTTATCCCGGTACAGGCTGAGGATTCCTCGCTCCGGGCGCTGCAACTGCTACTCGGCCAGGTCAACGCCCTGGAAAGCGAGCTGAGGCGTACCCCGCTCGTCCTCCACGGCCTGGTCCTCTCGATGCTCGAACGAGGTGCGGGCGGCAAGGCCCGGTCCAACCTGGCCAGGTCAGTCATCGAGTCATTCGAGCAACTACCGCTGCCGATCCTGGCCGCTGTCCCGCGCGGCGTGCCGGTGACGGAGGCCTGGCGCTACGGGCGGCCGGTTGTCGAGTACGCCCCGGACTCCGAGCACGCAGCGGCTTACCGAGATCTGGCCAAGGTGCTGGATGGTGCCCAGTGAGCCCGGCGCGCGGTCCGCTGCCCGCGCCCGATGGTGGCGACGAGCTCGCCGCGGCGCTGCAACGCCGTCTCCGGCGCCCGGCCGACGAGCCCGCGCCCGGCCCGGCCTCGCCCGAACCGAGTGCGACGAGTGCGACAGGTAGCACACCTCGCACACCTCGCAAGCGTGCGACAGGTACGACGATGGCCATGGACCGGCGGTCCTGGTACATGCCGAAAGCCTCGGCCGACTCGCTGGCCGTCGCCATCGAGGACCTGCACTTTGCCACCCGCAGGCCAAAGCACGAGGTGCTAGCCGCCCTGGTAG
>Ga0213875_10001535_pt1 | contig 14827 bp, 11 predicted proteins | sample BarmaccomBMRX_R8_FD_160105 | JGI IMG/M metagenome (GOLD analysis project Ga0213875, IMG submission 160105) | Root-associated microbial communities from Barbacenia macrantha in rupestrian grasslands, the National Park of Serra do Cipo, Brazil - RX_R8 | ecosystem: Host-associated > Plants > Roots... | reverse complement strand
CAATAGAACTTGGCGGCCGCTGGTTTCCTTGTCGCTCGCCCTCGACTATTGGGCAGGGAGGGGATTAAATCCGCTCGCTTTTCAGATTTCTACTTTTATCTGGTATCTCGTTGAATTAATTCTGCTGTTCTACCTATTCGAAGGGATATTCGATTCCGCGTGGCCTGATCCGGACAACCGGATGCTCGCGTTCCTGGCTACCTCGCTTTATGGATTGCATCCGGCGTGCGCCGAGACGGTGAATTATATTATTCAGCGCGGTGACCTATATTCCACGCTGGGGGTGATTGCGGGGCTGGGTCTGTTCGCGGCGCGCCCGAGCTTGCGACGCTACGGGATCTATCTGCTTCCCGTGGCAGCCGCGGAGATTTCAAAACCGCCCGCCCTGATCTTTCCAGTGCTGCTATTCGCCTACGTCTATCTTTTCGAAGACACGGGCGCGGCGCGGGCGTTCCGGATCGCCCTGCCATCGCTTGCGCTCAGCGCCGCACTCGGTTGGCTCCAGGCGAGCATGACCCCGGCCACGTTTATCGCCGGAGCTTACTCGACAGCTCGGTACCGCATTACCCAACCCTATGTGGCGCTGCGCTATTTCGAAAACTTTTTCCTGCCGATACGGCTCAGCGCCGACAGCGACCTGGCGCCGCTCGATAACGCTCGCCAACCGGCCGCGCTGCTCGGCTTCGCATTTGTTGCCGGGATCGCCTCGGCAGCCGTACTGTTTTCGCGGCCGCGCAAGTTGCGTCCGGTGGCTTTCGGATTGTGGTGGTTCCTGATTGCGCTCGCGCCCACTTCGCTTTTTCCGCTGGCTGAAGTAGAAAACGACCACCGTATGTTCTTTCCTTTCGCCGGCCTGGTGATTAGCGTGGTCTGGAGTTTGGCGCTGGCTTGGCGCCTGGCGCCGCGAAACCGGCCATCGCGAGCTCTGTTAACCGCTGCCGCGGTATTGGTGCTCGGGGCCTGCATCTTCGGCACATACCGGCGCAATCAGGTGTGGCGGGATGAGGCTTCGCTGTGGGGCGATGTCACGCGCAAGAGTCCACATAATGGCCGGGGATTGATGAACTTCGGATTGACGCTCATGGCCAAGGGCGACATGGCGGGTGCGCTCGATTATTTTAAGCGAGCGCTCGCGTACACACCCAACTATTACCTGCTCGAGATCAATCTCGGTATCGCTGAGGGCCAACTTGGCAACGACGCGGACGCGCAGCGGCACTTCGAACGCGCTCTCGCGCTCGCGCCGCAAAATGCGCTGCCTTATTTCTACTACGCGCGCTGGCTGGATGCGAGAGGACGTACGGGGGAGGCTCTACAGAGGGTGGAGAGGGCTGTGGAACTGAATCCTTCCTATCCCCAAGCACAAAACCTGGCGCGTAAGTTGCGAGCAGCCGCCACCGCTCGAAGCCTTCTGGATCTTTCGCTGCAGTACCACCAGGAGGGCCGTTATTCCGACTGCATCCGGGCGGCGCAGGATGCCCTCAACCTGCAGCCCAATTTCGCGGAAGCTTACAACAACATCGCGGCGGCGTACGAGTCGATGGGGAATTGGGATCAAGCCATCAACGCCGCGCGTCAGGCGCTACGCCTCAAGCCCGATTTCGAACTGGCGCATAACAATTTGGTATGGTCAGAGGCGCAAAAAGCGCGTGCGGGCAGATAGACCGTATCCCCGCCTCCGTGAATTTCTGCTCGCCCGATAATATTTTGACGCTCTGAAAGCGGAGGTAGGCGACTTCGCGCCACGAACGTGTCAAAATCAAAGAGAGAACTGATGAACCCGACCCTTGGAATCACGTTGCCGACGGAGTTTCCGCCATCGGCCTCCCCATCCGAAGCGTGAACCAAGACCGCTATCTCTGCATTCACGGCCATTTCTATCAGCCGCCGCGTGAGAATCCCTGGCTGGAAGCAATTGAGCTACAGGATTCGGCCGCTCCCTACCACGACTGGAACGAGCGCGTAACGGCGGAATGCTACGCACCCAATAGCGCCGCGCGCATTCTGGATCAAGAAAGCCGCATTGCAAAAATCGTTAACAACTACGCGAACATCAGCTTCAACTTCGGTCCCACGCTGCTCTCTTGGATGAGGGACAAAGCGCCCGGCACCTACCGGGCGATCTTGGACTCTGATCAGGTGAGCGCCCAGCGATTCTCAGGTCATGGGTCGGCGCTCGCGCAATGCTATAACCACATGATCATGCCGCTTGCCAATGCGCGCGATAAGCTGACGCAGGTGATCTGGGGCATCGAAGACTTCCGCTTCCGCTTTGGGCGCGATCCGAAGGGCATGTGGCTGCCGGAAACGGCGGTGGATCTCGAGACACTGGACGCGATGGCGCAACACGGCATCCAATTCACCATCCTGGCGCCCTCACAGGCGAAATCGATGGACGATGCCGACGTCACGGGACAGCGCATCGATCCGGCTCGTGTGTATCGGCAGAAGCTGCCCTCCGGCAGCTCCATTAATTTGTTCTTTTATGATGGGCCCGTATCGCAGGCAGTGGCCTTTGAACGCCTGCTGAACGATGGCGGGCGTTTCGCGCGGCGGCTTCTGGATGCTTTGTCGGATGAGAGGGAGGGTCCGCAACTGGCGCACATCGCGACCGACGGTGAAACCTATGGGCATCACCATCCGTTCGGAGACATGGCGCTCGCGTACGCGCTCGATCACATTGAATCGAGCGGCTTGGCCAAAGTCACTAACTACGGGGAGTTTCTCGAGAAGTATCCGGCGCAGCATGACGTTGAAATTCTCGAGAATACCGCTTGGAGCTGCATCCACGGCGTCGGCCGCTGGAACAGCAATTGCGGCTGCAATTCCGGCGGGCACAGCGAATGGAATCAGGAGTGGCGTGCGCCACTACGCGCGGCGCTCGATTGGCTGCGGGATGAGATCGCGCCCGCTTACGAAAAAATGGCTGCGCGTTACTTCAAAGATCCCTGGGCGGCGCGAAACAACTATATTCATGTCATTCTGGACCGGTCTCTGGAAAGCCGCGAGCGCTTTTTCGTGGCCAACTCCAGACGCAAGTCCTTGCAGCGCGCCGAACGCGTGACTATCTGGAAGCTGCTCGAGATGCAGCGCCACGCGATGTTGATGTACACCAGTTGCGGCTGGTTCTTCGATGAACTATCCGGCATTGAAACGGTGCAGGTGATTCAATATGCCGGCCGCGTGGTGCAATTGGCCGAAGAATTGTTCGGTGACGACATCGAGCAGCGGTTCTTGGAGAAACTGGCCCTCGCCCATAGCAACCTCCCCGCGCAGGGCGACGGAGCGGCCATCTACGAAAATAATGTAAAGCCCGCGAGCGTGGATCTAATGAAAGTGGGCGCGCATTACGCCATGAGCTCGTTGTTTGAAACCTATGCCGACAACGCAAGGATTTACGCCTACTCGGTGGAGAACAGAGATTACCGGTTGAAGCGCTCGGGCAAAATGCGGCTCGCCTTTGGCAAGGCCCGCTTGACATCGGAGATCACGCAAGACGCAGAGATGCTGATGTTCGGTGTACTCCATTTCGGAGATCACAATCTACACGGCGGCGTGGCGCTGTTTCGCTCCGAAGAAGCGTATCGGGAGCTCAGTAAGTCTACGCGCGATGCCTTTATCCGTTCGGATCTGGCAGCCACCATTCGCTCTCTGGATCAGGGATTTGCCGGACAGACGTACTCGTTGAAGAATTTGTTTCGCGACGAGCAGCGCAGGGTATTGGCCGAAGTGTTGGAAACCACTCTGGAAAACACCTTCTCCGTGGCTCGCGGAATGTATGAGGATGAGGCGCCGTTGTTGCGGTTCATGGGCGACTGCGGCATTCCAATTCCCAAAGAGCTGAAATCCACAGCAGATCTGGCATTAAATGGCCTGCTGCGACGCGCGCTGGCCGCGGCCGAACTCGATCTCGGGGTAATTCAAGGTTTGTTGGAAGAAATCCGGATTGCCGGTATTCCTCTGGATCAGACCGGCCTTGAAATCGTGGTGCGCCGCAATATTGAGAACGGCGCCGAACGTTTTTTTCAAGAACCTGCGAATCTCGGGTTTTTGGCGCACTTCCGGGAAAATGTCGCGGTGGCGCGTTCGCTGCCTTTTCCGGTGGTGTTATGGGCGGTGCAGAATCGCTGCTACGAAGTGCTGCAGAATACTTATCTCCAGATGCGGGAGACGGGCCAAACCCGCTGGGTGGCTCAATGCCGCGATTTGGCGGAACTGCTCTCGTTGCGCGTCGATTAGCCGCGCGGGTGCTAAACAGACCTATCCCGAGCTAAAGTCCCGAGGCCGCAAAGAATCTTTCCCGGCCAATAGCGCTTCGGTTTCCTTGCGTCCAAGCGCGGGTCCATAAACGTGGCCCTGCACTTTATCGCAGCCCAGCCTCCGAACCAGATCCAGTTCGGCGCGCGTTTCTACCCCTTCGGCAACCACGGTCAGGTTCATGCTGTGCGCCATGCGGACGATGCTCTGGATTACGGCGAGCGATCCTTCGGAGGGTTGCAGATTACGCAAGAACGACTGATCGATCTTGAGCGAATCCAGCGGAAGCTTGTTTAAATAGCTCAACGAAGAATAGCCGGTGCCAAAATCGTCGATCGCGACGCTCACGCCCAGATTGCGGATCTTGGTCAGTCGCGCGGCCGCTTGCGAGAGGTCCTTGATGATGTAACTTTCGGTCAGCTCCAGCTCCAGGCGGTCGGGAGGCAGTTTGCTCAGAGCTAACGCGGCCGCCACGGTTTCCAGAAAATCACCGCGTTCAAACTGCAGCGCCGACACGTTAACAGAGATCCGAGCCGCGTGTCCGGCTTTGTGCCAGCTTGCGGCTTCCAGGCAGGCGCGCTGGATCACCCAGGAACCAATGTCGATGATGAGACCGGTTTCCTCCGCAATGGGTATAAATTGTTTGGGCGAAATGCTTCCGTAAACCGGATGCCGCCAAGTGAGCAGCGCCTCCAACCCTTCCACTTTTCCATTCATGCTCACAAGGGGTTGATACAGTAATTCGAATTCCCGATTCTGGAGCGCGCGGCGCAGCGAGTTTTCGAGGCGAAGCCGCTCTAAGCTGGCCGTATGATCCTGGGCGCGAAACACAACCACATCGTTCTTCCCGCTATTTTTGGCGTGATACATCGCGAGATCCGCATTTCTCAGCAGTTCGGCCACGGTCTGGCCGTGCCGTGGGAAGATGGCCATTCCAATACTGGCGGTCACAAATAGCTCGTTCGCATCGATCTGGTATGGCGCTCGGAAAGCATTCAGGAAGGCTTGTGACGCGAGGATAGCGGCTTGCTCGTCAGGCTGACGCGTAAGCACGACGGTGAATTCGTCGCCGCCCATGCGTCCGGCGAAATCGTCGGCGGCGAGCAAGTTTTTCACACGCTCGGCCATTTCCTTCAGCAGCCGGTCGCCCATGGCGTGACCCAAAATGTCGTTGATCTGTTTGAAGCGGTCGAGATCGATGAACAACACCGAGAGGGGTCCAGGCCGATCTGTCGCTTTCAGCAGTTCGGTTTCGAGCAATTCCATGAAATAGGAGCGATTCGGCAGACCGGTGAGAGGGTCCTGCCGCGCCTGGAATTCGAGACGTTCGGTGGCGCCTCGCAGTTCGAGCGCCCGCGATGCCAGACGGCCGCCGGCGTCGAGCAGCTCACTATCGGTCTCGTCGCGCGGCTGCCCAGTTTGGTAATGCACCGCAATCAGTCCGACCAGCATTCCATCGGCCGATAGGATGGGCGTGGAACGGCAGGACCCAATCCCCATCTGCGCGGCAAAATGCAGGCGGTCCATCCAAAAGGGACAACTCCCGAGGTCCTCCCAAAAAACGGTGGAATGGGCCATCTCGGCGGCCGCCATGTCTTCTGTGTCAGGCAGCACGCGGAGCGGTTTCAGAAGCCGCAGCATTTCGGCGGGAAAGCTTGGCGCGGCAACCCAGGCGAGTGCGTCGCCTTTCAGCAACAGCAGCGAACAGAGCGCGCCCGGGCATTGCACCTCCACCAGATGCACTACTTCCGCCAAAATGGTATCGATATCTTCATTTTCCGCTACCATATCGAGCACGCGGTTGCGGTTATTCTCCATGCTTTGCAGACGGTCGCGTTCCGATAGAATCCTCTGCTCCAACACCACCCGTCCGATACTACGCGCCATCAGTTCGATCAATTCACGATCGGAATGCGAAAACACCCGAACCGAGTCGCCGAACGGTGCTGAGAAGCTGAGGATGGCAAATAACTCAGAGCCCAGCCACACGGGTGTTCCAATATAATTTTCAAACTCCGGCAGCAGACCGTCACACGCCGGCGTTGGACGCGACGCTGTCAGGGTGCGTAACCGGCTATTTAAGGTGTAAGCGCGGGTCTGCCGCAACGGGATCATCACTCCAGCTCCGAGGTGTGGAGCGCCATGGGACGCTTGAATTATTCCGTTGTCACCATCCACTTCGAGTAACAATCCAACGGAAAGATGCAGCATCCGGCAGCCGGTTGCCAGGTGATCGTCGAGCGCGCGCTCGAGCGTGGCGTAGCTGGTGGTGCTCAGCCGGTGCAACTGCTTTAGCTGCGAAGCAAAGCCGTTCGATTGGTCTTGACGGGAAGGTAGAGCGGCCAGCACTCGCCCGGAATCCTGGATCGCTACCGGCCGGCCGCGTTCGAACAGCAAGCGGCGCATTACAGTCAAATGCACAGGGCTGCCATCTTTGGAAATCGCCGTGAGATTCACACCCTGTGGGCCGCCGCCTCCCAATTGAGCAAGAATGTGCTCGCGGGATCTGCTCCAGGATTCCGGTTCGAGCAGTTCGCTGAGATTCATGCGAGCCGCTTCTTCACACCCATAGCCCAAGGCCTCGGCCATGGCCGCGTTCATCTCGACTACATTTCCGTCCAGATCGAAGGAGTAGACGCAGCCTGGGCTCTCGTGTGACAATTCGCCTGCGTCAGCGGAAATAAGCGCGGACACGGGCGAAATAGCCATTGCTCCTTCTTCTTCGTTCAATCATAATGCCCTTCGCCATCGTCGCAATATTATCTGATTGCGGCTTTTGGTGCTGTGGCTTTCACCTCCCGAACAACCGGCTTACGCCTGACGCGCATAATTGGCACGTTCAAGATGATCGAGATCAACGTGAAAATCAACGACGAACTCTGAACCACGACCTTCATGGTGAGGCTACCTGGTACATTGTCCCATATGCCGCAACTCGAGGCCCAATCGCGCACTGCCGCGTAGTGGGTCTTAGCGCTATGACGCCACTACCCACCGCCGGCCTCCTGGGACCGAGAAGCTCCGAGCCTCGCTGGCCGGCTATACTCGCGCTTCTTGCGGCCGGCGGTCTACATTTCGTCCTTCCCGGTCCCCTAAGGTTCGGCCAGGAATGGCTACTGCTCGCCGTGGTCGCTGGGCTGCTGATACCGACCGTGATCGCGCATCGAGCGGGCAAGATGGTGCTAAATCGCACACTTGGTCATACGGCGACGAGCGCCATAACTGTGTCCATGGTGTGGTCGCTCGCGCTACTGATCTACCGTTTGCCCCAGCATCTGGATTCTCCACAGGCGCTTCTGCGAGCTGCCGCGGCGTTATGGGTCGCAAATATTCTGGTGTTTGCCTCGTGGTACTGGCGGCTGGATGCCGGCGGGCCGAACGAACGCGATAGAAGACAATCTCACGACGATGGCGCGTTCCTTTTTCCTCAAATGATCACGCCCTGGGAGAGCGATAAGTACTGGCGGCCTGGGTTTGTGGATTATCTGTTCCTGGCATTCAACACCAGCACGGCATTCTCGCCGACCGATGTTCCAGTCCTTTCGCGCTGGGCGAAATTGATGATGATGGTGCAGGCCTGCATTTCGCTTGCTACCGTGGCGCTGATCGCGGCGCGGGCGGTGAACATTCTATGAGCGCTATCGGCGATTGACTTCCAAACGCGCAGTCCCCCCATTTGGAACCGTGAACTCGTAGACTTCGGGCTGCGCGGACACTTGCTTAACGGTGGCCTGCTGCCAGGGGAGTTTGGAATCGGGCGCGCCCTCTTTATACCAGCCGCTCAGAATGTACTGCGCGGGTTCGTTCGATCCCCACACAGAACAAGCGCTCAGCGGGAGCATGCTTTTGGCGGACGGCTGCGCGCTCACCGACGACCAGTCATCGTACCAACCTTCCTTTTCTTTATGCAGGCATTTGATTTTTACATTTACTTCGCAAGTCTCGTGCTGAAAATGGCTCACGACAAACTCGCGTGCCGTCGCGCCGGATGAAAATGTCGTTTGCACCGACACGTCGTCTTCCGGATTCCCATAACCGTTGCATTGAATGCGGCTGTGCAGGCGAGCGCTCTTGGCCGGGTCGATCGGTTCACGCGAATGGCGACCCAGTCCGAAAATGAGAAGTAATGCGAAAAAATAGCCGCTCACACCTTCATTAACTCACAGCGCGCCTCACGCGATCAACGCCATTGGTTAAAACGGCCCTCAACCGCGAGTGCTTATACTGAAAGTTCTTCAAGTATGGATTCCCCGGCCGCACCGCTCAAACCCGCAGTTTGTCTGTTGAGCGGTGGCTTGGATTCGGCCACCTGTCTTGCCTACGCGCAACGCGAAGGCTATCGCTGTTACGCGCTCAGTTTCGATTATGGCCAGCGGCATCGCACCGAATTGCAAGCGGCTGCGCGCGTAGCGGCGAGCCTCGGGGCCGCGGAGCATCGCGTGGTGTCCATTGACCTCCGCGCATTTGGCGGCTCGGCCCTGACCGACGGCCTAGCGGTTCCGAAAGCGGGCCTGAGCGAAGGCATTCCCATCACCTATGTTCCCGCGCGCAATACCGTTTTTCTATCTTTCGCGCTGGCATGGGCGGAAGTACTCGCTTGCTCGGATATTTTCATCGGCGTAAACGCGATTGATTACTCAGGCTATCCCGACTGCCGGCCCGAATTCATCGCAGCCTTCGAACAGATGGCTAACCTGGCCACCAAGGCCGGGGTGGAAGGACGCACGCGCTTGAAGATTCACACGCCTCTGATTCATCTTTCAAAGTGCGAGATTATCAAGCTGGGTGCGAACATGGGCATCGATTTTGGTTTGACGCACAGTTGCTACGATCCGGACGCGCGGGGTCGGTCGTGCGGTCTGTGCGATTCGTGCCGCTTGCGTCTCAAAGGCTTTGCGGAGGCCGGTCTCCGGGATCCGCTCGAGTATACGAGTGAAAATCGCTGAAATTTTCTATTCCATCCAAGGCGAGGGCACACTGGTGGGCGTGCCGTCCGTTTTCGTGCGCACCAGCGGCTGCAATCTACGATGCACATGGTGCGACACACCCTATACTTCATGGGAGCCGCAAGGCGAAGAGCGCAGCGTTGCTTCGATTGTAGATGAGGTGAACAGTTATGGCGCAACGCATGTTGTCATCACAGGCGGGGAGCCGATGATCGCGCCAAAGATTGAAGAACTGACCGGGCGGCTTACACAGCACATTACCATCGAGACTGCGGGAACGGTGGACGCGAATGTCCGCTGCGAGCTGATGAGCATCAGTCCGAAGCTCGCTAATTCGACGCCGCATACCCGCGAGAGCGGCCGTTGGGCGGCCCAGCACGACCGCCTGCGGTATCAGCCCGAGATCCTGAGGCGGCTGATCCAGCTTTATCCATATCAGCTCAAATTTGTGATCACCAATCCAAGCGATCTCGAGCAAGTGAACGGGATCGTCGAAGATATCGGGGCACTGAGAAATCGAGTGGTGTTAATGGCGGAAGGCGTGGATGCCGCAATTCTGGCGGAACGTGGACGATGGCTCGCCGAGGTCGCCAAGCGGGAAGGATTCCGTATCACGCCCCGGCTGCATATCGATCTTTGGGGGAACCGGCGCGGCGTTTAGCGGCGGCCCGCCCGCGTACGCGCGGGTCAGGTTAACTCATAACCATCGCGCGCGATGGGCACGCAGAGCGTTTCTGAATTATGGCCGTGAAGCGCGAAGATCTGCCTGACCAGATCGCAGACCTGTTCGGAGCCACGTTCATAAAAGACCAGAATCGATGGGCCCGCGCCGCTGAGCGCGCATCCGAGTAGTCCCGGCGCTCGCAGCTTGACCATCTCTTCGAGCCCCGGCACCAGCGCATAGCGATACGGTTGATGCATGCGATCGGCGAGTGCAACCGGAAATGCGCTGGTGGTGCCGGTAGCGAGCGCCGCAATCAGCAACGCGCTGCGCTGCACATTAAAAACGGCGTCGTCCTTGGAATAATCCGAGGGAAGGACGTGACGGGACTCGGAAGTCGGCAGCATGAAATCCGGGACGACCACGGCAACGCCATAGCTCCGCGGCAATTCGACCCGGACCGCCCTTACGGCGCCGCCGGCATCGGTGGCGCTCGCGATAATGGAGCCCAAAACGCACGCGGCGACGTTATCGGGATGCCCTTCCAGTCTGGCGGCTTCATCCAGGATCCGATGCCGCTTCCAATGCAGCCCCAGCAGATGATCGGCGATTACCACGCCGGCTGTGAGTGCAGCCGCGCTCGAGCCGAGTCCTTTGCCGAGCGGAATGTCGTTTTCAATTTCGAGCGCGATGGGCGACAGCCTGTCATCGGAATCTGAAGCGATATCGGCGGCTACGGCTAGCGCAGTACGCCAGATCAAATTGTCTTCACTGGTTGAAATTTTTTCCGCGTCGCGGCCCCGCACCCGAATCGACAGCGACGGGGCGCGTTCGAAGCGGCACCTCAAGTAATACCCAGCGCCAAACCGAGGCTATCGAATCCGGGACCGAGATTGGCGCTGGACGCTGGAACGCGAACCTGCATTGGCGAATGGCGCTACAGCCTCACCACGCATCCCTTGCGGCAAGAATCGTAAATGGCTGTTACTGCTTCTAATGCTCGATAGCCGTCCACCCCCGATGACATAGGCTTGCGTCCAGTGCTTATGGCATCGCCAAAATCGGTGAACTGACGCTCGAACGGCATTAGCGCGGTGGCCATCGGATCAATGGCTGCCGTTGCGTAGTCATACGACACCGGCGCGGGCTCGCCCGAATCGTTTTCCACTTGCCAGGCGGTCAGTTTGTCGCCCGTGATGATTGCGGTGCCCTTTGTGCCGTGGATTTCGATTCGCTCGGTATAACCGGGCCAGAAGGCGGTGGAAGCCTGAATAACACCGGTGGCGCCAGATGAATATTTCACCACAGCCGCGAGCACGTCTTCCGATTCGATATTATGCCGCGCCCCCAATTGCCAATAACCGAAAAGTTCCTGGAGTCCGCCCATCAACCACAGCAGCACGTCGACCTGGTGAATGGCTTGGATGATGAGGGCGCCGCCGCCCTCGGTCTTCCAGCTTCCTTTGATGGGGCGCGAATAATAAGCCGGTGAGCGGTACCACTTCACATACGCGTCGGCTTGTAGGATTTTGCCTAAACGTCCGTCGCATATTGCTTTGTGAAGGAACTGGGTGGAGTCGTCAAAGCGGTGCTGGCTTACGACGCCGAGTTGGATCCCGGCGCGCGATGCTGTTTCGATCATCCGCCGCGCGGTATCGAGACTGGTAGCCATCGGTTTTTGGACTTGGATGTGCTTTTTCGCTTCGGCGCAGCATTGCACGGGTTCCAGGCGAAATTCGGGAAAGGTGCAAACGTCGACGTAATCGACGCGTGGATGCCGGCACAAGTCTTCGTAGCGAGGAACGAACTCGCAGCCGTAACGGTTGGCGAATGCTATGCCGCTCTCGGGATGGAAATCGGTACAAGCGACGACTTCATACTTGATATTGGCGTAGGCGCGCGCGTGTTTATGAGAGATGGCGCCTGTGCCGATAATCCCGACCCGCATCTTAATCATTGTGGCATGGGACGTACCGCGCGGCGCGTCCCGAGCGGCGCGTTTGTAGCAAAATCGGATCTATGCGAACCCAAGTTGGTATCGTCGGCGCCGGACCGGCGGGGCTGATGCTTTCCCATCTGCTGCACTTGTGCGGAATTGAATCGATCGTGTTGGAGTGCCGCAGCCGGCATTACATCGAAAATCGCGTACGCGCTGGCGTGTTGGAGCAGGGTACAGTCGATCTGATGATCGGGACGGGTGTCGGCGAGCGTTTACAGCAGCAGGGGCTGAGACACGAAGGAGTATGGTTCAGTTTCGGCGGGAGGCGCCATCGCATTCCTTTGGCCGAACTGACCGGCGGCCGTGCCATTACAGTTTATGCGCAGCAGGAAGTGGTGAAGGATCTGATCCAGGCGCGTCTCGGCGCCGGCGGGCAGATGGTGTTCGAGGTTGACGAACTTTCGGTTCAGGAACTGGATTCGATTCGGCCAAAAATTCGCTATCGGCACGCTGGCGTGGCGCACGAGATCACCTGCGATTTCATCGCCGGTTGCGATGGCTTCCATGGTGTCTGCCGGGAATCGGCGCCCGAGGGGGTGATCGCCGCCTATGAACGCGTTTATCCTTTCGCCTGGCTCGGAATTCTGGCGGAAGCGGCGCCGACATCCGAGGAGCTGATTTACACCTATCATCCACGCGGGTTCGCACTTTTTAGCATGCGCTCGCCGCAGGTCACGCGACTATATCTGCAATGCAAGCCCGATGAAGATCTGAACGAGTGGCCGGACGATCGCGTGTGGGAAGAACTATGCGCGCGAATGCGCACCGAAGATGGCTGGGCGCCTGCCGTTGGCCCGGTGCTTCAGAAAGGCGTGAACGGGATGCGCAGCTTCGTGATCGAGCCGATGCAGTTCGGGCGGCTGTTTTTGGCCGGCGATGCAGCGCACATCGTGCCGCCCACGGGCGCCAAGGGATTGAACCTGGCGATTTCCGACGTAAGAGTGCTTTCCCAAGCCATCGAAGCCTTCTACAAGCTCGGGCGCGGCGATCTGCTCGAGCAATATTCCGCTCATTGTCTGCGGCGCATTTGGAAAGTGCAGCGCTTCTCCTGGTGGATGACGTCCATGTTGCACCTGTTCCCGGGAGCCGACGGCTTCGATCATCGACGTCAACTCGCCGAGCTGGACTACATCACAACCTCACGTGCCGGGATGACCGTGCTTGCCGAGAATTACGTCGGTCTACCGATGGAGTAAAGGTTCCCACCGGCCTGAGCGCCTATGCCACAATGCGAATGAGGCCGTCATGTCTTACCGCCGACCGTGGAAGTGCTCCACGCTATTTTGTCTATCAGCGGCTCTGCTCGCCGGAGCGGCCGACAAGAAGCTTCCGATCGATGAGACTTCAAACGATCTTCTCGATATTTCAGTTGCAGCCCCTCTCGACAAAGATCAAATCAAGCAGGAACTGGGTAGTGATCTGGGCGACGACATCATTGTGGTGCGCGTTACAGCGCGGCCAGTCAGCGACAAACCGGTCCAGATCAACCGTGACGACTTTCTACTGGTGTCGGGCAAGGATGGCCAGCGCTCTCAGCCGTTTCAGCCGGGGCAGCTCGCCGGGTCCGATAGTCTGGCTGTAACGGAGAACGGAATGCGGAGCGGCGGCCTAGGGCAACATCCACACCGGCCCAGCATTGGATTCGGCGGACTCGGAATCGGGGGTGGAGGCAATTCTTCGGCGACTCAAACTCCAGATACAAAGATGCAGGAATCGCGCGCCGACAAGGAAAATCCGCTGCTTGCCGCGCTGAATGCAAAAACACTAGCCGAAAAGACAATCACGGAACCGATCTCAGGACTTCTATGTTTCCAAATCGTCGGCAAAGTGAAAACGAAAGATCTCGAGCTGCATTATAGAGGAGCGGCTGGGACCATGGCCCTGCGGTTCAGGCCGGAGAAGTAGCGATCTGGGGCTGCGCGCCGGCCGGGATCTTGGGCTGCGCGCCGGCCGGGATCTTGGGCTGCACGCCAAGCCGATCTTCACGCACTCCCACGCGCAAAAAGCACTTGAGCGTTGTGGTGTATCCTGTGTTCTGATTGGGTCGGGGAGAGTCATTGTATAACGCGAAGATCACCGCGCTTGGTTGCTACACACCGCCGGGAGTATTGACGAATGAGGATCTGGAGAAGATCGTGGATACCGATAACGACTGGATCGTCCAGCGTGTAGGCATCCTGCAGCGTCACATTGCCCCTCCGGAGATGGCCACTTCCGATATGGCGGTAGAGGCGGCGAAAGTCGCCCTGGAGCAACGCGGGATCGATGCCGCCGAACTGGACGCAATCCTAGTGTGCACCGTCACGCCTGACATGCTGTTTCCCTCGACCGCGTGTTTGGTGCAGCACCGGCTAGGGGCTAAGCGCGCATGGGGCTTCGATCTGGTGGCGGCCTGCTCCGGTTTCATCTATGGGTTGACCACGGCCGCGCATCTAGTCTCGGCCGGATCGCACAAGAAAGTTTTGGTGATCGGCTCCGACACCATGTCGCGCATTATCGATTACACGGATCGTTCTACGTGCATCCTGTTTGGCGACGGCGCCGGTGCGATGCTCATCGAGCCGGCCGGAGAGGGTGAAACCGGCTTCATAGATTTCGTCAATCAGATCGATGGCTCGGGAGGCGATTATCTGAAGCAACCGGCTGGGGGTAGCCGCATGCCCGCGAGCGCCGAAACGGTAGCCCAGCGATTGCATTTCGTCAAGCAGGACGGCCAGCAGGTTTTTAAGTACGCGGTGCGAAAAATGGAAGAAGTGTCTCGCGACCTGCTGGAACGTAATCGTCTGACGGTGGACGATGTGGCCGCGATGATCCCGCATCAGGCCAATCGGCGCATTATCTCGGCTGCCGCCGAACGGCTCGGCATCAACTGCGATCGAGTGGTGATCAACATCGATCAGTATGGAAATACCACGGGTGCGACCATTCCGCTCGCCACCCGCGATGCTCTCAATGGCAGAAAAC
>Ga0213875_10001534_pt1 | contig 14828 bp, 13 predicted proteins | sample BarmaccomBMRX_R8_FD_160105 | JGI IMG/M metagenome (GOLD analysis project Ga0213875, IMG submission 160105) | Root-associated microbial communities from Barbacenia macrantha in rupestrian grasslands, the National Park of Serra do Cipo, Brazil - RX_R8 | ecosystem: Host-associated > Plants > Roots... | reverse complement strand
CGATCCGGAACCTCGGGGGAATTTTAACCTTGGCGGGCCCGAACGAGAATCCTGAATCGGCGGCGCGGCCCCGCTGTCATGAAATCTCCGGGAAGGGCTCTTCCTCCTGCTTCGGATTGAGCGTCACGATCAGCGTCAGGTGGTCGCCGAACTTCTTCAGAGACTTGTTGGCGGAAGCGGGCAGCGGAATCTTGCGATCGATGCAAAACAGGATCAACGAGGCGGCGAGCTCCGGGCCGGCGAGCTCGACGATCTGCGGCTCGCTCGTCGTGTCGGGGCTGATCTCGAAGATTGCGGAGACCGCATCGTCGGTGGCGGAAGGCTCGCGCAATTGATAGCTGCGCAGATGGCCGGCCGGCAGCGGTCGGCGCATGCGGCGGCGGTATTCGATGACCGCCTTGACCACCTCGACCGGCCGAAAAACGATGTGCCGAAGCTCTGCGGGCAAGGGCGGCTTTCCTGAGGCTGCGTTGCCGGAGCGCTTCGACCCGGGCCCCGCGACCATGCGCCGCAACCGGAAAAAAAGTGGTAAATGCGGCTTTGCCGGACGGCGCACCGCGCCCGAAATCCGCCCTCGTTCGTCTCGCCGCCCGGCAACCTTCCGCCCTCGCGATGGTTAGCGTCGGCGCCGGATATCGCTCCGGCGCTTCAATGCGAGTCGAGGAGTTTGCGGTGGCCGATCAGCCTGCTGTCCCCGAGCACCGGGGCGACCCCGGTGTCGAACGTCGGACAATTCTGCTGGCCGGCGCGGCCGTGGGCTTGTCCATCACGCGGGCGGCAATGGCGCAGCAGCAGGGTCCCGACCAGGCGCGCGGGTCCGGGCCCATTGTCGCCGGGCGGGGAAGCCAATTGGGCGGCAAGATCGCGGTCGTCACCGGTGCCGCCCGCGGCATCGGCCGGGCGATTGCCGTCGAAATGGCGGCGAACGGTGCCGACGTCGCGGCGCTCGACATCTGCGGCTTTGTCTCGACCGCCTCCAACGCAAAACCGGCAACCCCCGAGGAGCTTTCCGAAACCGAGCAGGAGGTCCGTCGCCTCGGCCGGCGCTGTCTCGCGATCAAGGCCGACATCCGCGATATCGCCGCGATGCGCGCTGCCGCGGATCAGGTCGAGCGCGAATTCGGCAAGATCGACATCGTCGTGGCGAACGCCGCAATCCAGCGCTGGAAGGCGCTGCTCGACATGGACGACGCCGATTGGCGCGACGTTATCGACAACAACCTGAACGGGACCGCGAACACGATCCGCGCCTTCGCGCCGAAAATGGTGGCGCGCCGTTACGGAAGGCTGATCGTGCTCTCCTCGATGCAGGGCAAGCATGGCACAAAGGACGCCAGCTCCTATTCGGCCTCGAAATGGGGCATCCTCGGCCTGATGAAATCGGCGGCGATGGAGCTGGGGCCCTACGGCATCACGGTCAATGCCGTCATCCCGGGCCTCGTCGATACGGCGCTGACCCGCTACGAGAAGCGCTACAGCGAGGCGATCGGGGAGACCCAGACGAACCCGCCGGAAAACCCTACCCCGGAGCAGGCGTGGAATGCTCGCCTGCCGCAGGTTCCGCTGAAGGTGGGCTGGCTGCGCCCCGAAGACATCTCGCCGGCCGCGGTGTTCCTTGCCTCCGACGCGGCCGCGATGGTCACGGGCGCGGAATACGAGGTCACCGCTGGGGACAGCGCACACAGTGTCTGAGGCAAGCGGCCTACCTTGTTGGGAGCCTAGTGTCCTGAACCAGAAATTCGCATGCTTATTCTTCGCGTCATTCCGGGGCGCGAGCGCAGCTCGCGAGCCCGGAACCCATGAACACCGGCCTAAGAAAACCAGGAGATGCCTGTGTTCTTGGGTTCCGGGCTGCCGCTGCGCAGCCCCCGGAATGACAACAACAACTATCTAACGAACTTATGGTTCAGCATACTAGAACGACCGGGGACAGCGGTACGCGGCGGGCATTCCACAACCGACGCGGGTGTTCTCGCTGCTGATTTCCTGCAGATGCGCCCGCATCTTCTAGGAGCTCGCGCGAAAATTGTGACCGGCTTGCAAGACGCGAGCCGGGCCTTTTCTGTCCGTTCGTGCGGCACGATCTGTGATCGCGTTACGTTCGTAGCTGACGTGGTCCGGTCGAGCTCAGCATGGCAGTGATGTCCCTCCGAAGCGAGACGGCAGACCCTGCCGATGCCCGATGGCGCGACCCGGTCTGCGGGATGACCGTCGACCCCGACTCGGCCCGCCACCGCGCGCAACACGACGGGATCGGCTATTTTTTTTGCAGCGAGGGCTGCCGGGCGAAATTTGTCGGCGCACCGGAGCAATACGTCGGGAATTGCGCTAGGCCCGTCGAACCGGCGATACCGGGTTCGGCCTATACCTGCCCGATGCACCCGGAAATCCGCGAGCCGGACCCGGGCGCATGTCCGCTCTGCGGGATGGCTCTCGAACCGCTCGTCATCGGCGACGAGAGCGGCCGCAACCCGGAACTCCTCGACATGCAACGCCGCTTCTGGCTCGGCGCGGCTTTCGCGCTGCCGCTTGTGCTGTGGGAGATGGGTCCGCACCTCGCGCCGGCATTCCACCTGACCTTGCTGCCGCGTATCGGCGCGTGGCTCGAATTCGCGCTGGCAACGCCGGTCGTGGTCTGGTGCGGCGCGCCGTTCTTTTCGCGAGGCTGGGCGTCGCTGCGCTCGCGCCATCTCAACATGTTCACCTTGATCGCGCTCGGGGTCGGCGTCGCTTACGCATACAGCGTCGCCGCAACCCTCGATCCGGGGCTTTTCCCGGCCGACATGCGTGGACGAGATGGCGCAGTCACCGTGTATTTCGAGGCTGCCGCGGTCGTCGTCGTGCTTGCGCTGCTTGGGCAGGTGCTCGAATTGCGCGCCAGGGCTCGCACCGGCGGCGCTATCCGCGCATTGCTGAACCTCGCGCCCAAGCTGGCGCGGCGCATCGATGCCGATGGCGAAGATCGCGAGATCCGGCTGGCCGACGTCAAACCCGGCGACCTCCTTCGCGTCCGGCCGGGCGAGGCGATCCCGGTCGACGGCACGGTGGTCGACGGCCGCAGCAGCGTCGACGAGTCGATGGTGACCGGCGAGCCCATCCCGGTCGAGAAGGCGCAAGGAGACACGCTGATCGGCGGCACGATCAACGCTTTCGGCGGCATCGTCATGCGAGCCGAGCGGGTCGGCGAGGACACGGTACTGGCGAGGATCGTTCGGATGGTGGCGGAAGCCCAGCGCAGCCGGGCGCCGATCCAGCGGCTTGCCGATACCGTCTCGGGCTGGTTCGTTCCGGCCGTGATCGCGGTCGCGTTGCTCGCCTTCGCAGGCTGGCTCGCCTGGGGACCGCCGCCGCGGATCGGCTACGCGCTCGTAGCGGCCATTTCGGTGGTCATTATCGCCTGCCCCTGCGCGCTCGGGTTGGCCACCCCGATGTCGGTCATGGTCGGCGTCGGCAAGGGTGCCGCGGCCGGGGTCCTGATCAGGGATGCCGACGCACTGGAGCGGCTCGAGAGAATCGACACCCTCGTCCTCGACAAGACCGGCACGCTGACCGAGGGCAAACCGCGGGTCACCGCGGTCGAGACCGAGGCCGGTTTCGAACAATCGGAGATGCTGTCGCTCGCCGCCGGCCTCGAGCGCGCCAGCGAGCATCCGCTTTCAGCGGCCATCGTCGAAGCGGCCCGCGCGCAAGGCGTGCCGGTCGCGCAGGCGCTCGACGTCACCGCCATACCGGGGAAAGGCATTGCCGGGCGGGTCGCAAACCGCCGCGTTGTGATCGGCAATCGCAGCTTCCTCGGCGAAAGGGAGATCGACGCGACCGCGCTGGACGCGCGCGCGGATTCGCTGCGCAGCGAGGGCGCGACGGCGGTGCTCGTCGCGATCGATGGACGACCGGCCGGCGTGATCGGCATCGCCGATCCGCTCAAGGCCGGCACCCCTGCGGCGCTCGCCGCCTTGCGCGCGGACGGGATCCGGCTGGTGATGCTGACGGGGGATAACCGCCGTACCGCGGCGGCAATTGCCGCGCAGCTCGGGATTACCGAGGTCGAGGCCGAAATCCTCCCGGACCGCAAGCGCGAGGCCGTCGAGAGACTACGCCGGGACGGGCGGGTGGTCGCTATGGCAGGTGATGGCGTCAACGACGCCCCGGCGCTCGCCGCGGCCGATATCGGCATTGCGATGGGAACCGGCACCGATGTCGCGATTCAGAGCGCGGCCGTGACTTTGGTCAAGGGCGACCTGCGCGGCGTCGCGCGAGCCCGCGCGCTCAGCCGCGCAACGATGCGGAACATCCGCCAGAACCTGCTGCTCGCGTTCTTGTACAATGGCCTCGGCGTGCCGATCGCGGCCGGTGTCCTCTATCCGGCGTTCGGCCTGCGGCTCAGTCCGATGATTGCGGCGGCGGCGATGAGCCTGAGTTCGCTATCCGTGGTCGGGAACGCCTTGCGGCTGCGGTTGGTGCGCCTGTAAAGCGGGCTCACGCCGGCGCGTCGCTCGTGAAAATCCACAGCACCGGAAAAGGCATCGCCTCGGCAGCGGGGTCGTCCTCCCCGTCACTGATCACCAGCGCCGCACCGACCTCCGAATCGGCACCGAGCCGGCAAAGCAGCGGCCATACCGGGCCGCGGCCGCGCGGCGCGGCATAGCCCAGTTCATCGAGCGCGACGAGATCGGCCCCGGACGCGCTGCGGCAATGGCGCAGGCGCACCGCCTCGATCCCCGCGGCCGGACCGATCTCCTGCAAGGCCGACATGAAGCGATCGATCGGACCGGTCGTGTCCAGCACCAGATCGAGGATCCACCCCGCGTGACCGCGGCCGCGCAGCACGGCGTCGGCACGCTCGCCCTGACGCCGGGAACGTCGCGTAAAGCCGCGCGACGCTGGCGCCGCCTCTTCGAGCCAGTGCTGCAACGCCCACTTCCAATCCCTGCCGAAGCGGCTGTCGAGCGCACGCTGCAACACCGTTTCCGCCTCGGAGATCGCCACGGAGGGCGCTATTTCGGAATGGTCCATCCGCTCGCGGAGCACTCCTAGTTCAACCGCGCGGCGGGCTGCCTCCTCGATCGCGGCGGCCTGGCGAGAGCGGTCGGCCGTCTCTTGTTCAGGAAACCACAGCCGCTCGGTCAGCGTATCGAGGAGGTCGAGAGGACCGCTCGCCGACATTTCCGGCGCGGTGGGCGCCTCCGACCACGCCTCATCGGCCAGGACTTCGCCGCGGGCGTGGCGGGCCCGCAACGCGGCGACAAGCTTGTCCAGGGGAAAGGACGCCATTCCCGGACAATCCAGACCGCCCGCCGGCACGTCGAGGGCGAGCGCATCGCGCAGCATGTCGTTGATCGCGTAGTCCGCGGCGATGTTCTGGAGCCGCGCTTCGGCGCCGCGGCAACGCTCATGGTCGCGCAGTGCCAAATGGAGCAACTGATGGGCGGCGACGAACAGCCGGTCGCTCGCCGACAAGGCGAGGAACCAGGCCGGGTTCACGACCAGCCGGCCGGAGGCGAATACGGCAGCGGAGGCCGTGCGCGTCTCCGGTGCAACGCGAACGATCGATGCAAGCGGCCGCAGATAGGGTAGCAGCAGTGCGGCGCCCTGCAGTGCTTCTTGCGCGGCGTCGACGGCCTCGGCCTCGTCGGGCGCGAGAAAGGGAGCCTCGATCACGAGTTGCGGGAGCCGTCCGCGCCTTCGAGCAGCCCCGGCGCAATTCCGAGACTGGCCCAACGCTCCGCCAAGCCGATCAGCAGCGCGAAACGCTGTGCCGGCGGCAGGCGCTTGACGAAGCGGTTGAGCGTATCGGGGTCGACCGGCAACCCTTCCTGACGCGCCACGATGCCTCGCATGGCCGACAGCACATACCACCGCGCCGCGTCGTCGGCGGGCAGCAGCTCGGGCCGCTGCAGGTAATCGAGCGGCGGGCGGACCTCGCCCAGACCGGTCTCGGCGCTGGCGCAGAAGACGGCCGCATCCGCCGCACTGACCCGCGCGAAGGCGAGGGCGCGCCGCTGCACGGGACCGCGGATTCCGGCCGCTTCGGCCATTTGCAAGGCGGCCGATAGGGCGGCCCAGGCGCGCGGCGTCGAGAACGGCGCCGGCTCCAGCGGCACCGGGCGCATCAGCGCCTCGGGCATGAACGTGATGAAGGCGAGAATGTCGGGATGGATAAAGGCGCCACGCGCCCATTTCAGCCACTCCCGGACATCCGCCCGCACGTGCAGCACGAAAACGCGATTGACGAGAGTGCTCGACAACGCGCGCACCAAGGCCCTGTCTTCGAGCCGGTTTCCGGCCGCGATGACCCAGCTGCCGCACGGCAGCGCGTGTTCGCCGAGCCGCCGCTCCAGCAACAGGGAGTGAAACGCCTTCTGCACGTCGGGGGTGCAAGACGGCAGTTCGTCGAGAAAGAGGCAGAACGGCTCCGATCCTTCCGGCAGGATCAGCCGGGGCGGACAGAACACCGAGCGCTCGCCGACGATCTTCGGGACGCCGCTGACATCCTCGGGCGCGATCTGGGTTCCGAGCAGCGTGCGGCACCGCAGCCCCGCTTCGAGCGCGGCTTGCTGGACCATTTCGGACTTGCCGGTGCCAGGCGGCGACAGCAGCAGCAGGCTCTGCTGATGCGCCAGCGCCCGGATCAAGGCTTTGGCCTCCATCAGCGATACGCTTTCGGCGGCGATCCCGGCGCGCGCGCTCAAATCGTTCATCGGCCTTTATTCCTCGATCGCGGCGCGCGCGAAATGCTCCGAAAATCGGTCCCGATCCTCTCCGATCTTCGTAAATTGTTGGTAACGCGCCGCCGGCGGGAGGCGTCAGAACCAGAGCGCCTTGTCGACGACGTTGCGAAGCTCGTCGCCGGCGAGAAAACGGCGGCAGTTCTCGGCGAGGATCGCGAAGCGGCGGTCGTCGAGATAGGGACCGTAGCCGGCCGTGTGAGGCGTGATCAGAACCCCCGGCATGGTCCACAACGGATGGTCGGCGGGCAGCGGCTCCTCCTCGAAAACGTCGAGCCCCGCACCGGCGACTTCGCCCGCGGCAAGCGCCGCGACGAGATCGTCGAGGCGGGTCGTCATGCCGCGTCCGATATTGATGAAGAACGCCGTGCGCTTCATCTGCCCGAACCGCTCGCGACTCATCAAGCCTTCGGTCTGCGGCGTGTGCGGCACCGTCAGGATTACGAAATCGGCGCGCGGCAGCAGCGAATCCAGGGCGGCAGCGCGGTGGAGTTCGGCGACGCCCGGCGGCGCATCGCGGCGGCGCTCGTCCACCCCGATCACGGTCATCCCGAAGGCGGCGCACAGCCGGGCGATTTCGCTCCCGATGCCGCCCACGCCGACGACCAGCGCGGTGGCTTCGGGCAGATGCACGACCCCGGTGTCGAGCGGCAAGTTCCGCCATTCGCGGCGCATCTGCTGCGGCAGGTAGACCTGCAATCCGCGCGCAAAGGCGAGCACGAAGGCCATCACATGCGCGCCGATATGGTCATTGTAGATCTCGCGGAAATTGGTGATGACGACCGGGTGCTCGATCAGCTCGCGGAAGTAGAAGCCGGCGGGCGGCGCCGCCTGCGGCGCCTGCAGCCAGCGCAGCCGCTCGGCGCGCCCCAGCAATTCCGGCGGGATCGTGCCAAAGGCGCCCTCCGCCCCGGCGATCGCCTGCTCCGCCCCCGCCATGGTCTCGGGGACGATCACCTCGAGCTCCGGCACCCCCTCGGCTAGCCGTTTCGCCCATTCCCGCGTCTTCTCCGATTGCGGCGGCAGAAACAAGAACGGGATGGGCATGGCGGACCTTTTCTAAGATAGATCATGCGACGGGGCCGCGATTCAGCGCTAAGTTCACAGCGTGCATCGGTGCTTCGGGTGCCGGGCTCCGAGGGGAAGCGGCCCTGATTGCGTATCTTACGACCGATCCGAATGTCCTCGGTATCCTCTCTTGGGCATCGGCCGCCATAACCGTCCTCGGCTTCGCCGTCGCGATCTGGCAAATTGTCAAGGTCAGGCGCGCGGCCGACGCTGCCCGGGATGCTACGCTGGCCTTGGCGCATACGGTTCGCAGCCGGGAGCTGCTCGCTAAATTGGGAGATGTGCACGCGCAACTTTTGGCGGCCCGAAGCCAAGTCGGGAAGGGCGAGAGAGACACCGCCCTTCACTTATTGGAGCTCGCCTACCGTTTCGCGGTCGAGGCTCAGGAAATCTCTTCGAACTTGGCAGGCCCAGATGATGAGATGAGAGCTTTGTGCGATAGACTGGAGAGAGGAGTCGAGCAACTGACGACCATGTCAGACCCCTTGGCCGGTCATCCGGATTTCGTTCAATTACAACTGAGGCTTGTTGACACTTCCAAGCTCTTGCAGACGCGTATGGCTCAATCACGATATGCTTATGATTGAAAGAGGGATGAGTATGGTGAGCCCAACAGAGTTAGCGCGCTCCGTGTGGGAGAAGTCACGTGAAAGCAAATTAAGATGGGAAGAGCTGTCTGAAAATGGCTACATCGCCTCGATTGGCGAGAATTCCGTTGCGGTCGATAAGATCCAACAGGAGTACTATTTGCGATTCATCAACGAAGATGGGAAGGTCGCTGCAACAATCGACTCTCGATCTGCCGGCATGGTGCGGGACCGAAACGCGCTTACCGGACCGGAGAGAAGCCTGGTGGAAGAGATCTACAACATCGCTCGGCAGCAGGTTTTGCGGACCGACGAGACGCTAATCAACATTCACCGGAATCTACAGAAATTGTAATCGAGTGGGTCACGAGTTTCAGGGTGGGGAGGAAGCTTTGGGTCAGCTCGACGGCAAGGTCGCCTGGGTCACCGGGGCGGGGAGCGGGATCGGGGAGGCGGCGGCGCTGATGCTCGCCTCGGAAGGCGCGGGCGTGGTTCTCACCGGCAGGCGGTGCGAGCCGCTGGAGAATGTCGCGGCGCGCATCCGCGAGGCCGGCGGGACGGCGCATGTCCAGCCCGGCGATTTGACCCGGACCGAGTCGGTTGCGCAGATCGGTGCGTTCCTGCGCGACGAGATCGGCCGGCTCGACATCCTGATCAACAATGCCGGGGTCAACATCAACGACCGGCATTGGGACAAGCTGACCCCGGAAAGCGCGGAATACATGCTGGGCGGCAATCTCAACGCCGCCGCCTATTGCGTCACCGTGGCCTTGCCGCTGATGCGGGCGCAGAAGGACGGGCTGATCGTGCACACCGCGTCGATGGCCGGGCGCTTCATTGGCGGTTTCGCCGGCCCGCTCTACGGCGCCGCCAAGCATGGCGTCGTCGCGATGAGCCACTCGATCAACATGCAGGAATGCGTCAACGGCATCCGCTCCTGCGTGTTCCTGCCCGGCGAGGTCGCGACCCCGATCCTCGATCAGCGCCCGAACCCGGTCGGCCCCGAGGCGCGTGCCCGCATGGTGCAGCCGCAGGATTGCGCCGATCTGATCCGTTATATCTGCCTGTTGCCGAAGCGGCTCGTCATGAACGAAGTGATGCTGAGCCCGACCTGGAACCGCGGCTATGTCGCCGCCATCGAACGGCTGTCATCGCTATAGCTCGGGTGACGTTGGGATCAGGCCAGGCCGAAATACGTCCTGTGCAGGGCGTCGTCGGATCTGAGCTGCTCGACCGTGCCCTGAAAGCGAATGCGGCCGCCTTCAAGCGTAAACACGCGATCCGCGAGATCGAGAAAGGCTATATTCTGCTCCGCGATCAGCATCGCCAGTCCCGCGGTGCGGAACCGGGTTAGGATCTCGATCACCTGACTGACGAAGAGCGGCGACAGCCCGGCCGACGGCTCGTCCATAACCAGGAGTCGGGGAGACGAGGCGAGCGCCTTGGCGATCCCCAGCATTTTGCGCTGGCCGCCGGAGAGGCTGCCGGCGAGCGCCTTCTTGCGCCTCGCGAGATCGGGAAAATCCTCGTACAGCTCGTCCATTCGGCGCCGCAGCGCCGCCCGTTCGGCGAACTGACCGCCGATCCGCAGGTTCTCGTCGATCGACAAGCCGGGGAACACCCCGATTTCCGACATATAGGCGAGGCCCCGGCGCACTCGCTGGTCGGTCCGCCGCCCGGTGATGTCCTCGGCATGCAGGCTGACCGCACCGCGCCACGCCGGCAACAGGCCGACGATGACCTTGAGCAGGGTCGTCTTGCAGGCGCCGTTAGCGCCGAGCAGCACCACGCTCTCTCGCCGGCATACATCGAGACCGGCGCCCCACAACACCTGGACCCGGCCGTAGCCGGCCTCCAGCCCTTCGGCGTGCAGTACCTGCTGCTCCGGCCCGTCAGCCATGGTGCCCGCCGCCGAGGAACACTCTGACCACCTCCGCATCTTGAGTGGCGGCGACCAAGGTCCCCTCGAAGATCTCCTTTCCCGCCGCCATCACGACGACGCGATCGGTGACGCGGTCGATGAACGCCATCAGATGCTCGACGACGAGCAAGGCCAGGCCCGCTTCGGCGAGCCGACGCAAACGCTCAGCCATGCGCGCCAATTCGGCCGGGTTGAGCCCGGCGGCCAGTTCGTCGACCAGCAGCAGCCGCGGGCCGGTCGCCATCGCCCGCGCGAGATCGAGGGTCTTCTGCTGGGCGCTGTTGAGTTCCGCCGCCGGGCGCTCCGCCATGCGGTCGAGTTCCAGGGAGGCGAGCAGCGCGTCGACGCCGAGCGGCGCCTCGCGTCCACCGTAATACGCCGCGAGGTCGACGTTCTCGCGTACGGTCAGCGAGAGAAACGGCTTTGGCGACTGGAAGGTGCGATTGATCCCGAGACGGACGAGGCGATGCGACGCCTGAGCGCCGATCGGCTGCCCGTCGAAGGTCACCTGCCCGCCATCCGGCGGATAAAGCCCGCTGATCACGTTGATGCAGGTGGTCTTGCCCGACCCGTTCGGACCGACCAGCCCGAGCACCTCGCCGGCATGCAGATGGAGGGTGATGCCGTCGAGGGCGCGAAAGCCGCCGAACCGCTTGGCCAGCCTCTCCACCTGCAAAAGCGGCCTCGTTTCAGGGGACACGAATCCCCCGGGCCGTCAACAGCGAAACGAGGCCGTTCGGGAGGAACAGCACCAGCACCACGATCAGCATGCCGTAGGTGAGCTGGAAATACTGCGGCACCGTGACGCCGATCGCGTTGTAGATGCCATACAAAATCAGGACGCCGAGCAGCGGCCCCGAGAGCGTCGTCGCGCCGCCGAACAGCAGGAACACGGTGGCAAAGATCGAGATGCTGATGTCGAAGGCGGTGTCCGGGTAGAAGACCGAGATGTGCCAGGCGAAGACGCCGCCGACCAGCCCGGCGACGAGCGCCGACAGCAGCCAAGCGATCGTTCGCCCGCGCACCACCGAAATCCCGGCCATGGCGGCGCTGACCGGATCGTCCCGGATCGCCTGCAGCGACAAGCCGAAGCGCGAATTGCGCAGCCAGACGACCAGCGCCAAGGTGCCGGCCAAAATCGCCAGGGCGATGTAGTACGAGACGGCCGGTGCGAACACCTCGGCGAGCGAGACGCCGTACGGACCCTTGGTTATGTCCTCGAGTGCCGGGTTGGCGACGACTTCGTACACGGCCTGCGCCGCCGCCATGCTGGCGATCGCGAAATAGGCTCCGGACAGGCGCAAAAGCGGCAGCAGCAGGAGCGCGAGCAGGATCGCCGCCACCGCCGCTGCGGCCATGCCGAGCAGTGCCGGCAGGTGCAGATGCATGACGGTCAGCGCAAAACCGTAAGCGCCGGCGCCGTAAAAACCGACATAACCGAAGGGCAAATAGCCGGTGAAGCCGTAGATGATGTTGAGCCCCTGCGCCAAGGCAAGGAACACGATGAAGTTGAACAGCATCAACTCGTTCGAGTAGAGCCCGCGCATCGCCGCCATGCCGGCGACCGCGACCGCGCCGATCGCGCCGTCGACGAGGATCCGCCGCATGCGCAACGGGTGGCCGGCGATCGCCGAAACAGCCTTAGGCACGCCGCACCTTGCGGCCCAGCAACCCTTCCGGCCGGATCAGCAGCACTGCGATCAGCAGCAAATTGGGCAGCAGATTCGCCCACGAACTCAGATAGGTCTGCATCAGCATCAGCGAGACGCCGTAGACGATGCCGCCGAGCACGGTCCCGAGCGGGTTGCCCAGCGTCCCGACGACGATGATGGCAAAGGCCGTGATATTCAGCCCGACGCCGATATTCGGCGTGATGCTGCCGAGCATGAACGGCGCAAAGACCCCGGCGACGCCCGCCAGCGCGAGGCTGACCCCGAAGGCGACCGCCGACACCCAATGGATGTCGATCCCCGTTGCGAGCGCCTCGTCCCGGCTGACCATGACCGCGCGCGTGAGGGTCCCGATCCGGGTGCGGTACAGATATAGATAAACGAACAGGACCGCGATCGCGCTCGCGGCGGCGCTGTACAGCCAGGCCTTCGGCAACCTGGTTCCGAACAGGATGACCGGACCAACACCGAGAATGCGCGCCGGCAACGATCGCTCGGTCGTGCCGAGACCGATCGAGGTCACCGCCTCTATCATCTGCGACAGCCCGAAAAACAGGATCAGCGACAGCATCTCGGAATCGCGCGCACGCAACAGCCGCGGCACGACGAGATAATAAAGCGGCAGCCCGATCAGGATCAGGGCCGCGATCACCAGGGCGGCGGACGCCAAGGGGTGCAGGCCGGAAACGGTGAACAGCCACCACGCCGCGATCCCGCCGAGCATCAGGAAGTCGCCATGCGCCAGATTGACGATCCGCATGACGCCGAACACCAGGTTCAAGCCGAGCCCGACCAGGGTGAAGTACAGGCCGAACAACACGCCCGCGACGAGCGCGCCGATCAGCATGGCTCGTCCCTCGGCATCGCGTCGCGTCAGCCGCTATCGCCGACTCACTTGCCGAGCACGGCCTTGCCGTTGGCGAGCTCCGGCGGATAGACGGCGACAAGCTTGAGCTTGTCCTTGCCGTCCGGCTGCAGCTGTCCGAGCGGCGTGACTTCACCGATTTGTGCGCCGTCCTCGCGCAGCGTGAACGCGCCGTCGAGGGTCTTGAGCTTGCCCGACAACGCGAAGACCGCGTCGTGGATATCCTCCTGCTTCAGGCTCTTCGTCGTCGCCAGGGTGCGTTCGATCACGAGCCCGGTCATGTATCCGTATATCGCGTTCGCGCCGAACGCGACCCCCGCCCCCGCCGGGTATTTCTTGTCCCACGCCGCCCGGAACTGCTTCAGATCCATTCCGACATCGGGCTTGTACTCGTAATTCGAGGCCGGCACATAGCTGAAGATGTTCGTCATCGCCGAAACCCCGACATTCTTTTCGATTTCCTCCATCTCGGTCCCCGCATATATCGAGAACACGAAACGGAACTGGTTGCCGCTGTCCTGCAAATTGCGCAGGAAGGCGATGTCGTTCCCGACATATCCCATTTCCAGCACGGCGTCCGGGTTCAGTGCGGCAATGTTGTTGATCAGAACGGTGTAGTTGGAGGTAGTGGTCGGCACCCCCTCGAAATAGACGAGCTTAAGCTTGCCGTCCTTCTCGAAAGAACCCTTCAGCGCGTTCGCTTGGGTGCCGGTGAAATCGTTCGTGGAATAAAGGATCGCGACCGTTTTGAATCCGGCCTGCACGCCGACGTCGTCGAGAAAATCGGAGATGTAGTGCGGCCAAATCGTCGAGACCGGGTCCGCCATCAGAGCGATGTACGGGTTGTCGGGAGTAAAGAAGGGCGCCCCGGTGCCCGAGACGTCGAACAGGAACTGCTTGTGCTCCTTGGCGATCGGAACGCCAACCGAGGTCAGAACCGAGCCGGAATCGGCGACCAGCAGATCGACGTGGTCCTGCGTTATCAGCTGATTGTAGAGCGTCGCCGCGGTTGCGGTGCTGCTCTGGTCGTCGTAGCTGATCAGCTTGATCGGAATCTTTTTCCCGAACGGCTTGACCTCGACGCCGCCCTGCGCATTGGCATCGTCTATCCACAGTTTGAACGCGTCGAAGACCGGCATAGAGATGCTGGCAAAGGGGCCGGAGCTCGCATAGAGAGCGCCGATTTTGATCTCGGCCGGGGCGGTCTGAGCGCGAGCCGCGGTCGCGGCCAGCACGGTCAGGATCGCCATCCCGAAGGTCAGCGCATTTCGGTTCATTCGGCGGTTCCCCTCAATCGTTGTCGTTCGGCGAGCAATACCCACCGGGACTCAACGCGGCAGATTGCGACTCGTCGCGCAGCGGCGGGCCGGCGCGAACGGTTTTACTAGTCCTGGCGCAATCGGCTGGGCAGCAATTCGCCGCGGTTTTCGAGAACGGGGTAGGACGCCGCCGCGAGATGCGCGTTGACGCGCTTCAGGTCGCGCACGATGTCGAGATGCAGGCGCCCGCTGTCGATCGACTCGGCATCCTCAAGGCGCGCGAGCGCGAAATGATCGACCGTGACGCGCGTCTCGATCTCGCGAAACGCCTCCTTTTCGCCCAGCAACCGCCGCGCCGCCCGCGGATCTTCGGTCATCAATACGGCCGCGGCAGCGCGCGCATTGCCGATCAGGCGCTCGATCATGCCGCGGATCTCGGCGCGCGTTGCCTCCGAAAAGGCCAGCCCGCGCTTGATCCGCTTGGCGGCAAGCGGCATCAGACTTTTTTCGACGATGTCGCCGGCGTGCTCGATATTCGTCGAGAAGGCGAGGATCTCGTTTAGCCGACGATGGTCCGAATCGTCGAGCGCGTCGGGATCGAGCGAGGTCAGATACTCCTTGATCGCGCGGTCGAGCCGGTCGAGCACATCGTCCATGCGCTTGGTTTCGGCGACCCGCTTGCGATCGCCGCGATCGAGCGATTCGAGCGCGCCGCCGAGCATGGTCTCAAACA
>Ga0213875_10001533_pt1 | contig 14829 bp, 10 predicted proteins | sample BarmaccomBMRX_R8_FD_160105 | JGI IMG/M metagenome (GOLD analysis project Ga0213875, IMG submission 160105) | Root-associated microbial communities from Barbacenia macrantha in rupestrian grasslands, the National Park of Serra do Cipo, Brazil - RX_R8 | ecosystem: Host-associated > Plants > Roots... | reverse complement strand
GCGGTGCCGCGCCTATCTACAGGCTTGAACCCGTGTTGCAAGGATCACCGCGATGACAGCCCAGGCCAACCTGCTCGGCCAGGAGACCTCGCCCTATCTGCTGCAGCACGCCGACAATCCCGTGCATTGGCGTCCCTGGGGAGAAGCCGCCCTGGCCGAGGCGCAGGCCGCCGATCGGCCCATTCTGCTGTCCATCGGCTATGCCGCCTGCCATTGGTGCCATGTCATGGCCCATGAATCCTTCGAGGATCCGGAGATTGCGGGGCTGATGAACCGGCTCTTCGTCAACATCAAAGTGGATCGCGAAGAGCGGCCGGACATCGACCAGCTCTATATGTCGGCCCTGCATGCGCTGGGCGAGCAGGGCGGCTGGCCGCTGACCATGTTCCTGACCCCGCAGGGCACGCCATTCTGGGGAGGCACCTATTTTCCGCCGGAGCCGCGCTGGGGCCGGCCCTCCTTCCGTCAGGTGCTCCAGGGGGTCGCCGAGGCCTACCGCTCCGATCATGCCGCGGTGGCGCAGAATACCGGCGCGCTCTCCCGCGCCCTGGCCTCGCTCTCTGCCAGCAAGCCGGGCGCCATGATCGAGGCGCCGATCCGCGCCCGCATCGCCGCCTCCCTGCTGCGGGCCACCGATCCGCAGCAGGGTGGCATGCGCGGCGCGCCCAAATTCCCCAATCCGCCGATCTTCCGGTTCCTCTGGCAGGAGGCCTTCCGCCCCGGCGATCCGGCCGGCGCCGAAGCGTTGCACCTGCTGCTCACGCGGATGTCCCAGGGCGGCATCTACGACCATCTCGGCGGCGGCTACGCCCGCTACGCCACCGACGCCGTCTGGCTGGTGCCGCATTTCGAAAAGATGCTCTACGACAACGCCCAGCTCCTCGAGCTGCTGGGGCTCGCCCATGCCCACCGCCCGACACCGCTCTATGCGGAGCGGGCGGAGGAGACGGTCGGCTGGCTCCGCCGGGACATGCGGGCCGCCGCCGTCGACGGCCGGGCCGCCTTCGCCGCTTCCGAGGACGCCGACAGCGAGGGCGAGGAGGGGCGCTTCTATGTCTGGAGCGAGGCCGAGATCGACACGCTCCTCGGCGAGGACGCTGCCGCCTTCAAGGCGGCCTACGACGTGACCGCCGGCGGCAATTGGGAGGGTCACACTATTCTGCACCGGGTCACGCCGCCGGGCGATGCCGCGGCCGAGGCGCGGCTGGCGCGCGGCCGCGAGCGCCTGTTCGCCGCGCGGGAGGGCCGGGTCCGCCCCGGGCGGGATGACAAGGTGCTCGCTGACTGGAACGGCCTTGCCGTCGCCGGCCTCTGCCGCGCCGCCGTGGTGTTCGGCCGGCCGGAGTGGCTCCGCCTGGCGGAGAACGCCTTCGAGTTCGTGATGGCGGAGATGTCCTCCGCCGACGGCCGGGTGCAGCACGCTTGGCGGCTTGGCCGGGTGACGGCGGCCGGGCTGCTCGAGGACCAGGCGGCGATGGCGCGGGCGGCGCTCGCCCTGTTCGAGGCGACCGGCGAGCCCCGCCGCCTGCAAGAGGCCGAACGCTTGGTCACCGCCGCGCAGGCTTGGTTCGCCGACGCCGACGGATCGTTCTACACCACCGCCGCCGACGCCACCGACATCCCGTTCGGGCCTGAGGCCCGCCCGCGCAGCGCCGGCGACAACGCCACCCCCTCGGGCAACGGCATGATGGCCGAGGTGCTGGCCCGGCTTTACCACCTCACCGGCGAGCCCGGCTGGCGCAAGCGGGCCGAGGCGCTGATCACCGCCTTCAGCGGGGCTGCCGACATGCTGGCCGCCAGCCCCACCCTGCTCGCCGCCGCCGACCTGCTGGACCGCGCCGCCTGCGTCGTCATCGCCGGCGACCCCGCCCGCCCGGCGGCCCAGGCGCTCCTCGGGACCGCGCTGGCCTCCCCCGATCCGGCGGTCTGCGTGCTGCGCGCGCCGCGCCCCGACGCCGTCGCGCCGACCCATCCGGCCTTCGGCAAGACCGCGGGCGAGCGCGAGGCCCTCGCCTATGTCTGCCGCGGGCAGACCTGCGGGCTGCCCGTCGACAGCCCGGTCGCATTGGCGGAGCTGCTGCCTCTGCGGGCGCGTGATCCGGCCGAAGCCGCCCCGCCTTGACAGCGCGCTCGGCCGGGGCTGGATTGCCCGTCCGCCAGGAAAAAGCCACGAGGCGTGCCCCAGTTGTCGCTGCATACGCCGATCGGCGACATCACCGTTTCCGAGGAGGACGGCAGCATCGTCGCGCTCGACTGGGGGTGGGGCCGCGACCAGTCGCAAACCCCGCTGCTGCGCCGCGCCGCCGAGCAGCTGCAGGCCTATTTCGACGGCGATGCCGTCGCCTTCGACCTGCCGCTGGCGCCCGCCGGAACCGCCTATCGCCGGCGGGTCTGGGCGGAACTGTGCCGTATCCCCCGGGGCGAGACCCGCACCTACGGCGACATCGCGGCGGCCGCCGGCGGCAGCGCGCGATCCGTCGGCCAAGCCAACCAGGCCAACCCGATCCCCATCCTGATCCCCTGCCACCGCGTCGTCGCCGGCGCCGGCCTCGGCGGCTATACCGGGGGGAGCGGCCTGCCAACCAAGCGCTTCCTGCTCGACCTCGAAGGCCCGGCGCGAGCGGCGGCGATGCTGCTGTAGCCGCGTCCGACGACCGCGGCCGCCGGAAGTCCGGCAACCCCTCATCACCGACACGGAGATCACCATGAGCAAGGCGATACGCATCCACGCCAATGGCGGCCCGGAGGTGTTGCAGTGGGAGGACGTGCCGACACCAGAGCCGGGGCCCGGCGAGGCGCTGGTGCATCATGAGGCGGTCGGCCTCAATTACATCGACGTCTATTTCCGCACCGGCCTCTACAAGGCGCCGAACCTGCCCGCCACCATCGGCATGGAAGCCGCCGGCACGGTCACCGCGATCGGCCCCGAGGTGACCGAGGTGAAGGTCGGCGACCGCGTCGCCTATGCCAGCGGGCCGATCGGCGCCTACGCCACCGATCGCGTCATGATCGCCAGCCGTCTGGTCCGCCTGCCCGATGCGATCGATTTCCGGACCGCGGCGGCGATGATGCTGCAGGGCATGACCGCCCAGTATCTGATCCGCCGCACCTACCCCGTGAAATCCGGCGACACCATCGTGGTGCACGCGGCCGCCGGGGGCGTCGGCCTGATCCTCTGCCAGTGGGCCTCGCATCTCGGCGCCACGGTGATCGGCGTCGTCTCCACCGCCGCCAAGGCCGAGCTCGCCCGCGCCCACGGCGCCGCCCACACCGTGGTCGGCCACGCCACCCTGGCCGCGGAGGTCAAGCGCGTCACCGGCAACGCCATGGTGCCGGTGGTCTATGACAGTGTCGGGCGCGACACCTTCGAGGCCAGCATCGACTGCCTGGCACCGCTCGGCCTGATGGTCAGCTACGGCAACGCCTCCGGTCCGGTTCCGCCGGTCGATATCGGCCTGCTCGGCGCCAAGGGCAGCCTGTTCCTCACCCGCCCGAGCCTGGCCACCTACACCGCGAAGAGGGCCGATCTGGAGCGCTCGGCCCAGGAGCTGTTCGAAGCGGTGACCAGCGGTGCCGTGAAGATCGCGGTGAACCAGGACTTCCCGCTGCGCGATGCCGCCGCGGCGCACCGCGCGCTGGAGGCCCGGCAGACCACCGGCAGCACGGTGCTGATCCCCTGATCCCCTGACCCTGATCCCCATCGCCACGCTGATTTGCGGCCCGGCCGCGTCGCCACGATCTTTCCTGACAGCCCCGGGAACTGCATGCTGCGGCCATGACGGATCGCCGTGCCCTCGCCCTCTCCCGTACTGCGCGCCAGGAGCCCGTCACCGAAGAGCCGCCGCTCACCGCCTCGCGCACCCGCCTGACCGCCCTGATCGTGGCCTGCGCGCTCTTCATGCAGAACCTGGATTCCACGGTCATCGCCACCGCGCTGCCCACGATGGCGCACGCCTTCGGCGCCGATCCCGTGCACATGAACGTGGCGCTCACCTCCTACCTGCTGAGCCTGGCCGTCTTCATCCCGGCCAGCGGCTGGATGGCCGACCGGTTCGGCAGCCGCACCGTGTTCCGTGCCGCCATCCTGGTTTTCACCGTCGGCTCGGTGCTGTGCGGGCGGGCCAATGGCCTGACCTTCCTGGTCCTCGCGCGGATCGTGCAGGGCATGGGCGGGGCGATGATGCTGCCGGTCGGCCGGCTCCTGCTGCTGCGCTCCGTCGCCAAGTCCGAGCTCGTCGCCGCCATGGCCTGGCTCACCGTGCCGGCGCTGATCGGGCCGGTGGTCGGGCCGCCGCTCGGCGGCTTCATCGTTACCTACGTCTCGTGGCGCTGGATTTTCGACATCAACGTGCCGATCGGCCTGCTCGGCATCGTCCTGGTCACGCTCTACGTTAACGACGTGCGCGAGCCCGAGCCCGACCGCTTCGACGCGAGCGGGCTGGTGTTCAGCGCCGTCGCCCTCTCGGCGCTGATGTTCGGGCTGGAGACTGCCGGGCGCGGCGTGGTGCCGGCGCGGATCACCCTTGCCATGCTCGGCGTCGGCCTGCTCGCGGCGATCGCCTACTGGTGGCATGCGCGTCGGCATCCGCACCCGGTGCTCGATCTCTCGCTCATGCGAATCCCGACCTTCGGCATCTCGGTGCTCAGCGCCACGCTGTTTCGCGTCGGCATCGGCGCGGTGCCGTTCCTGCTGCCGCTGATGCTGCAGCTGGGCTTCGGCGATTCCGCGGCGCAGAGCGGCGCCATCACCTTCGCCAGCTCGGCCGGCGCGCTGATCATGAAGCCGGCCGCGCAGTGGGCGCTGCGGCGCGTCGGCTTTCGCGACACGCTGCTGTGGAACGGCATCGTCTCCGCCGTCCTGCTCGCGCTCTATGCCGCCTTCCGGCCGGCGTGGCCGGCCGCCGCCATCTACGCCGCCCTGCTCCTGGGCGGCTTTTTCCGCTCCCTGCAGTTCACCGCCTACAATGTTCTGTCCTATGCCGACATCCCGCGCGAGCGCATGAGCGCGGCCACCGGCCTCTACTCCACGGTGCAGCAGCTCTCGCTCACCCTCGGCATTTCACTGGGCGCCGGGGCGCTCGAGATCTCGATGGCGGTCGCCGGCCATGGCCGGCCGGCGCTGGCCGATTTCTCGGTCGCCTTCCTGGCCGTCGCCGGCATTTCCTTCCTGGCCGCCCCGCTGTCGCTGCTGCTGCCGGCGCGGGCGGGTGCGGAGATGAGCGGGCAGAGGAGATGAGCGGGATCAGTGGGGCGAGCGCCGCCATTGACCGGAACGGCCCAGAGCAGCAAGCGCGGCACCGGATGGGAGTATCTGCACACGCCATCGATGATGCTTCCCGCCTCGCCTACACCGAAATCCTGCCAGACGAACGCAAGCCCAGACCAGCGCAAGCAGAGCGCCTCCCTGGCTTCGACACCTAGCGTGAACCGCTCGGACGTCGCTCACATCGCTCAGGTGGCGCTCACGCCCGTGTTCCTGCTTTCCGGCGTGAGCACGCACGCTGCACTCGTCTGCTCTCTTGTTCAGACGAAGCTGCTGGATGAAACGCCGTCGACCCCGACGAGCGTGATCTGGGTGCCGTCGCTCAGGTTGATCACCGTGTTGCCGCCCACCCCGGTGGCCGCCTGGGTCTCGGCGGCGGCCACGTCGGCAGCGCCGTAGCCCTGCAGCGACAGGTGATCCGTGCCGGGCTTGAACCCGACGATGAGATCGTTCCCGCCGCCCTGGCCGTTGACGAAGGCGTAGAGGTCGCTGCCGCTGCCGCCGAAGACCTCGGCGTTGCCGGAACCGGAGTAGAAGGTCGCGTTGCCGCTGCCCTCGATCATCAGCATGTCGCCGCTGCTGGCGAAGGTCTCGTTGGTGCCGGTGCCGCCGAAGACCGTCTCGCTGCCCGTGCCGGCATAGACCTGGGTGTTGCCGCTGCCGAGCATCATCAAGGCCGAGCCCTGGCCGCCGTTTATCACGTCCGACCCTAAGCCGGCGAAGATCGTCGAGTTGCCCGAGCCGGCGAATACCGCGTCGGCACTGCCGGACATGGCGATCAGATTGTTGCCGGAGCCGCCGACATAGGTGTTGGCGTCGCCGCCGCCGCCCAGCGTGGCGCTGCCGCTGCCGGCGACCAGGGTGTTGGCGCCGCCGGTGCCGCCGAAGAACTCGCCGCCGCCGTTTGCGGAGTACAGGGCCACGTTGCTGCCTGTGCCGCCGAACACCGTCGCGGCCCCCGTCCCGCCCAGCACCGTGCTGGCGCCGCTGCCGTTGAAGAAGGTCAGCGCGCCCTGGCCGCCGGAGAGGAGCACGTTGTTGGCGGAGGCCGAGATGGTCGCCGCCCCGCTGCCCCCCTGGATCGTGTCGCTGCCGGTGCTGGCCACCAGATCGTTGCCCGAGCCCAGGAAGACCTGGTTGTTACCGGTTCCGGTCGAGACGGTGTTATGGCCGCCGCTGAGGGTGATCGAATTGTCGCCGTTGCCCACGGCAATGTTCCACGGACCGTCGCCTGTCTGCACGATCGTTGCATCACCGTTGCTGTTGGCGATGCTCCCAGAGCCGCCGTTGGTGAAGAACGTGAACTTGCTGCCAGTGGAGAGCACAAGTTCGTCGCCCTGTGTGCCGAACAGGACCGAATTGTTCGCGGTGTCAACCACCGCGGCCGCTTGTGCCGGCAGGCTCAATGTGCCGCCGGCCTCGATGACGAGTTCGGTGTTCAGGCCGGCGACAGGTGTGGGCATCGCGCCACCGGTATAATCGACCGGTATCAGCGAGCCGTTGCTGACTCCCTGCGCGATACTGCCAGCCAAGCTCTGGGCCAGGAGGGCATTCGGTCCCGATCCGAATGGCAGCGAAATCGTTTCGCCTGCACCCCCCAAAATCGTCGCACCTCCCATAGCTGATCCCCACTGCTGCGGCGCAGCGTTCTAGCTTGGACGGATTTTCAATGGGTTAACGAGGATGAACGTTAGTCTGAGCGCAACCCCCCCGACCGCGGGAGAACAGGTTGAGCGATAATCAAATCGGGTTTACTCGAGCCAACATGTCGGCGGCTGAGGACAGTCTCCGGCGTCGGGCCGCTCACGGCATTGGCGTTTCGCGCCGCGATCGACCAGATGGGCCGCTTCCGCCGGTGCGGGATCTAGGCGCGCATCTCGGCCCGAGGCCGCGGCGCTTTCTCGGGACACGGCCGCTCGGGTTGCGGTGGCCCGCAAGCTGGCGGCGATCCTGCATCGCATGTGGGGCGACCTCGTTGCGAGTGCGGAACCGCAGGCCAGATGCTCTGCACGTCGTGGGACAGTTGAGACACCTCGCTTCTGACCCGATCGTGCAGCCAACAGTTTAGGGTTGCGCTCAAGCTAACGTTCATCCTCGTTAACACATTAGAAACCCGGCCAAGCTAGAGATCTCGCTGCACCGCAGCAGGGGGTCAGCTTATGGCAGTTGTGACAGTCCTCGGGGGTTCAGGCGAAACGATCTCGCTGCCATTCGGATCGGGACCGAGTGTCCTGCTGGCGCGAAGCATGGCTGGCATCATCACACAGGAAATCGGGAACGGCTCGCTGGTGCCGGTCGATTATACCGGCGGCGTGATGCCCGATCCTGTCGCCGGCCTGAACACCGAAATCGTCGTCAAGGCCAACGGCATCGTGAGCCTGCCGTCCCGGACGGCCGCGGTGGTTGACACGGCAAGCAATTCGGTCCTGTTCGGCACGCACGGCGACGAACTTGTGCTCTCGACGGGCAACAAGTTCACCTTCTTCACCGACGGCGGCTCCGGGAGCATCGCCACCGGCAACGGCGATGCGACGATCGTGCAGACGGGCAGCGGCCCGTGGAACATTGCCGTGGGCAACGGCGATAACCAGATCTCACTCAGCAGCGGCCATAACACCGTCTCGACCGGCACCGGCAGCAACGAGATCCTGCTCCATGGCGGGCACAACATCATCAACTCCAACGGCAATGACGTAATCGCCGCGCAAGCCGGCTCCGACACGATCAGCGCCTCCGGCAGCGCCCCGGTGCATGTCTATGGCGGCAGTGCCGACATCACTTTCATCGGCGGCGCCGGTGCGGCGACGGTGCTGGGAGGCACCGGGTCGGATACGATCTTCGCGTCCTCGGGAGGCTACTTCCACGGCGGCTCGGCCGGGAACAACGTGATCGTCGGTGGCGAGGGCGCCACGACCATCTACGGCGGCGGCAAAAACGACGCGCTGTATGCGACCGGCGACCGGCAGACGCAGATTTTCGCCGCGGGCGGCGCAGAGACGTTGGACGGTTCGCTTTCGACGGGCAACAACAAGTTCCATGCCGGCTCAGGCCACGACCTGATCACCGCCGGCTCGGGCAACGACACGCTATTCGCGGGTTCGGGAGCCGCGACGCTCGACGGCGGCTTGGGGAAGAACGTCTTCGTATTCACCGACGGTGATGCAGGACATGTCACGATCGGCGATTTCTCGGCATCGCAGGGCGACAAGATCCGGCTCGACGGCTTCGCTGCCAATGAGGTGAGCTACGCCCTGAAGCACGAGCACGTCGATCGGGCCGGCGTCATGGTCACCCTATCGGACAACACGAAAATCGAATTCACGGGCGTCACCAACCTGGTTCGCTCCGACTTCACCTGATGTCCTCGCACCTGGCCGACGTGCAAGCGCCGGCGCGAGCGGCACGCGAGGTCTCGCCTGCCGCTTCCGCCTGCTTCGGCCGCGCAAGCGAAGTCGCCGACTCCGTGGTGACCGGCTGGTTCGTATCTCCGGGGCTGCGCGCCGGGAGCGGTCAAGTCGCCGCCTTCATCGACGGCGACTATTCGGGTCGCGCGGACGTGCAGACATTCGCCGCCCTGCCGGCCGAGGCGCCGGCGACCGCAAGGGCATTCTCCTATCAGATACCCTGGCATTGTCAGGACGGGCGCTCTCACGTCCTCTCGCTCGTTCTCGATGACGGCACCGCCGTCGACTTTCCTGCCAGCGGAGGCGGGACACGGGCGAACCTGCGGTTCAGGTTCGAGGAGCCACTCCCCAGGCGTGCCGAACTGCCGACGCCGGGCCGATCCGGCACACCGACGCCGAGAGAGCCGGATGCGCAGGCTGCCTACACGGGGCTGGCTGACCCGTTCACCGGAACCACGATCACCGGCTGGGCGGTCAGCCGCCTGAACCCATCGGAGCCCGCCCGGCTTCGCATGTTCGTCGATGGCGAGGCCGCCGGCGATGTCGTCTGCGATCAGCCGCATGCGGGGCTGCAGACGCTCGGTCTCGCCGATGATGCCGGCGGCTTCGCGTTCAGTATTCCCGACCGGTTCTGCAACGGCCTGTCGCACTGCCTGACCATCCTGTTCGACGACGGAACGCCGCTTCAAGCGATCGATTCGGACGGGATTACCCATTCCGCGCTGCACTTCACCGCCGAGCCCGTGACGTCCATCGCGGGGATCGTCGACGGCTTGCATGGCGACCGGATCCGCGGCTGGGTGATGCGCAAGCATCACAAGACCGGAGCCTGCGATGGCCATGTCACTGTCCAGGTGCTGTGCAACGGCATCGCCGTCGGTGACATTGTCGCCGACCTGCCTCGCATGGATGTCGCACGCGAGAACCGATGCGACCCGTTCGTCGGGTTTGAGTTCAAGCTTCCGCACTATTGCCTGAACGGCCAGGAGTTCGAGTTCGTCTTCCGCGCCCTTCCCGAGGGTGAAGAACTGGCGGGGTGCCCGCTGCCCGTACGCCATGCTCAGGCCGAAAGCGCCGATGAGTTGCGGCTGCTGGCCGACACCGTCGGCGACCTTTGCGCGCAGGTGTTCAAGATCCAGCGGCAGGTATTGGGCATGCTGCCCACGGCGGAAGCGACGGTGCACAACTATGACGGCTGGGCCCGCCGTCAACTCACCCGGATGCGCTCCCTGTTGAAGACCCAGCCGCCGCTCGCAGAGGATGCGCCGCTGGTGTCCGTCATCATGCCGACCTTCAGGACCAGGCTGGCACATCTCGATGCCGCGATCGAATCGGTCCGCGCACAGACCTACCAAAATTGGGAACTGATCATCGTCGATGACGGCAGCCGGGATCGTGCTCTCAAAGCCTGCCTGCTCCACCACGCCGCCTCCGACAGCCGTATCAAATGCCTGTTCAGAGCGAACGGCGGCATCAGCCGAGCGACGAATGCGGGACTCCGCAAGGCGCGAGGGACCTATGTGATGCTATTCGACCACGACGACCTGCTGGTCGACGTGGCCATCGAGTTGCTGATGCGTGAAGCGTTGCGGACCGGCGCCAAGCTGATCTATGGCGACGAGGACAAGATCGACACATTTGGCGCGTTCAGCGAGCCGAACCTCAAGCCGGACTGGAACTATCGCCTCCTCCTCGCCATCAACTATGTCTGTCACGCGATGGTCATCGAAACTGCAACGCTCAGGCGGGCCGGTCTGCTGCGGCCGGAGTTCGACGGCGCCCAGGATCACGATCTGCTGTTGCGCCTCTCCGAAATCTGTGCTCCCGGCGAAATCGCCCATGTGCCGGAGGTGCTCTATCACTGGCGCAAGAGCCTGTCCTCGACCGCGAGTTCCGGGGACGCCAAGCCCTACGCGGTCGAAGCCGGGCGGCGCGCCGTCGCCGAACACGTCAGACGTCGCGGGTTCACCGCGAGCGAAGTAACGGCCGTCGAGAACAGCACCACCTACAGTCTCGCCTGGGGATTGGCCGAGGAGCCGAGCGTTACCATCATCGTTCCGTTCAAGGACCAAGTGGCGACCACTCGCCGCTGCGTGGAGTGTCTGCTTGCACACACGCGCTGGACGAACTGGAAGGTCGTGCTGGTCGACAACGGCTCCGTCAGGCCGGAAACCGAAGAGTTCTGCCGGGAGCTGGCGGAAACTCCGCATGTCGTGGTGCGACGGGTAGACGAGGCGTTCAACTTTTCCAGGCTCAACAACATTGCGGCTCGGGAGAACCCGGCCGAGTTTTTCGTCTTCCTCAATAACGACGTCTTTATGGAACAGGAGAACTGGCTGCGCGTGTTGGTGGACGAGGCTCTGGCCTCCCCGGACACGGCAATCGTCGGTGCGAAGCTGCTCTACCCCAATCGGACCGTGCAGCACGCCGGCGTCGTCCTGGGTGTCGGCGGCGTCGCCGACCACGTCTTCCGCGGCATCCCGGCCGATCACCCTGGCTATCTGAGCCGGGCCCGATGCGCCCAGCACTATTCCGCGGTTACCGCCGCGTGCATGCTCTGCCGGGGGCCGGTGTTCCTGGACGTCGGCGGCTTCGACGAGCAGGAGCTCATGGTAGCTTTCAACGACGTCGATCTGTGCCTGAAGGTCGGCAGCCGCGGATGGCGGGTCGTCTGGACGCCGGACTTGATGGCCGAGCACCATGAATCGCTCAGCCGTGGCGATGACTTGGCTCCCGGCAAGGCGCAGCGGTTCTTCTACGAAAACCACGTCATGATGGAACGCTGGGGCAGGATCATTTCTGCAGATCCCTTCTATCACCCGCAATTCTCGCCTCGCGGCGGCATCTTCTCGGATCTGCGCTAGGCGCGCGCACGCCGATGGCACGTGTCGCATGCCTGGTGATGCTGAAGAACGAGCGCGTGCTGACGCAACGCTTCCTCCGCTACCACGCCGCGTTGTTCGGTGCCGAGAATATCTATGTCTTCGACAACGGCAGCAGCGATAAGGAGGTGCTGACGGAGCTCGATCGCTTCGAGGCCGCGGGCGGACATGTCGACCGAGGCTGCACGACCTCGGAGGATTACCATCGTAAGGCCACCATACTCGGCGACCTCATCAAGAGGCTCGATCGCGAGGCCGAATACGATTTCTACATCCCGCTCGACTGCGACGAATTCGTCGTCCTGCGTACGCCGGGCGGCTACACCGCCGATCCGCGGCCTATTCACGATCACCTCGACGGGCTTCGCTCCGAGAGGAACATCCTGCATGTCACGTTGAATCTGTCGAACCTGCTGGGCAGTCCCGATCATTTCCGTGCCGCGGCCTACTCCAAGACCGTCTATCCCCGCGGCGTCTTCCGGCTGATGGATCAAGGCTATCACACCGGCAAGACAAGAGACGGAAACAGCGTCTATGTGGCGTGCGATCTGGTCTATGCCCACTTCCATTACCGACCCTATGAGGAGGTCCTGGAATTCGCCAGGCAGAAGCTGCGGAATCGGATGTCCGAAGCGCAGCTGGCGGACCATCAGTGGCTACGCAGCTATCGGGGCCTGGGCTCCCACATGGTCGCCTACATCGTTGACGGCCCGGAGGCCTACTACCGGCAGTTCCGTGACTGCCCTGCACCCGTGGTCTTTCCGGAACTCGGCGCACGCTTCAAGGAAATCGGCACAAGCGCGCCGTTCGCTGAGTTCCGTCTGCCGCCGCCGGTCGCGGTGAAGCCGAGGAGTGTGCATCTGATCATCGATGAATGTTCGGCCGCTCGGGTCCGCGGATGGGCCATGGATATTGCAGCGCCGCTGCAACCGATAAGCCTGCGTTTCCTGCTTGACGGCACCGTCGCGCACGAAGCGGTTTGCGACCAGCCCCGACCGGACGTCCGCAAGGCTGGGCAGCCGACGGATCGGGTCGGCTTCGATTTCGTGCCGCCGCCACGACTGTCATCCTGCAGAACGCCCCAGCTCCTGACGGTCGAAGACGACACCGGAATGGCGCTGCGGATGTCGATCTGCCGCAAGGGCTGTGACGCAATCGCCTTGGCCGCGATCGCCGAGCCGCCTGACCCGAAGCTGCCGATCTACAGCCACATCGACAGTTTCGTCGGCGGCCGAGTGCAGGGCTGGGTACTGCGCACGGTGGCCACGCCCGAGCAGAACAGGCTGCTGGGCTGCTGCACCGTGGTTCTGGCGCATGCCGGACGCATCATCTCGCAAACCGTGGCCGATATCGTCAGGGATGACGTGGCGAAGGCAATGCACGGCGAAGCACGCTGCGGATTTCAGATCGAAGTGCCGCGCTCGCTGCTTTCGCAGGATCACAACCCGATCGTACGGCTCTTCATCATGCCGGAGCAGCGCGAGCTCGCGGGCAGCCCGTGCGTAATCGCCGGCATGCAGGCAGCCTGATCGCAGGTATGGGTGATCCGACCCGGACACGGCGCGACCTTTTTCTGGGGGCGCTTGCGTCGATGATGACCGGGCCGAGCCTGCGGACCGGCCACGCGTCACAAGCGGGCGCGCTTGCGCCGGTGCCGATCGACCGGCGGTCGGTGGGGATCGCCTACTCGCTTTGGCACCAGGCTGGCTTGTGGAGGGGCAAGGCACACCGGCCCTGGGGCACGCCGGAACTCGGCCTCTATAGCTCGAACGACCCGCTGGTGCTGACAAGGCACGCCGACTGGCTCGGGTCCGCCGGCGTCGATTTCGTCGTCATCGACTGGTCCAACGATCTCGGAATGGATGTGCGCCGCAGCGTCGGACCGGCCTCGCAGCGCTTCATCGAGCAGGCCACGCTGACGCTCTTCGAGGTCTGGGGCGCCAGGCCGAGCAGCCCGAAAGCCGTGGTGATGATCGGCAACCCCGGCGCCCAGGACGCGGTCTCGAACGGCCAGCTTCGAGCCAAAGCCGACGAGGTGCATGACCTGTTCGTGAAGGATCGGCAGCGCGCCCGCTTGCTGCAGAACTACCTCGGCAAGCCTCTCCTGCTGGTGTACGCCGATACGCCCTCGCCCTGGCCGCAAGGCTTGCCGCCTTGGACGGACGACAGGTTCACCGTCCGCTTCGTCACCGGCTTCCTGACCGATCAGACAGCCCTGCTCGGTCCGGACAAACTCAGTCGGTACGGATATTGGTCGTGGGAGGACCGGGGTGAGCCAAGCTACGCAGTCTTCCAGGGACATCCCGAGTGCATGACGGTCGTCGCCGCCTGGCGCGGTCCGGGCAGCCCCGGCAGGAACCACGGCCAAACCTATGTCAGCCAATGGAAGCGCGCCCGCGAGCTCGGCCCGCGTTTCGTTCTCGCCGGCACGTTCAACGAATGGTGGGTCAGCGAGCAGGTAAGCCAAGAAGGCAGCAAAGACATCGAGCCCTCGCTCGAGCTTGGTCACCGGTATCTGGACATCCTTGCTGAGCAGGTAAGTCTCTTCAAGCCAGGACTGTAATGAGACCTGTGCGCGGGTAGTGAGTTGACCGGGTTGGTTTGACAGGGCGCGATCTGATTCCATTCCGTCCTGACGGCGTCAGATTGGACAGGAACAGCTCGACATAATCGGCGTGCGCCGCGCCGAGGAACATCGCTGGACGAGTTGGCCGGACTGCTCGACTGGCTTGGGTTGGACCTGTCAATCAGTGTGCAAAAACCTATTACGCGCCGATCCACACTTGGGCTCGTCCGCTGCGCGGCGGAGCGTCAGCACTCCCATCCACCATTGCGCGTTCCCTACGGTACGGCAACGATGGCATCGGCCTGCTCGATCGCAGTTCGCTCCATCCAGGCGCTCAGGTTGTTGGCCTTGCTGCGGGGGCGCACGAAGTGTTGCGCCGGAGGCGCCGCCGGGCGCTATCGTTCCGCTTCGGTGCAGCGAGGCGGGCCCGCAATGCGCGTCCTGTTCGGTTTTCTCTCCGGCCTGCTCGGCCTGCTCGCCGGCTGGGCAGCGCTGGCAATGACGGTGGTCGGCCTCGCGGGGCCGGACCGTGACGGCGGCATCGCCATGGGTGCGATGTTCAACATCGGGCCGTTCGGTGGCCTGGTTGGGTTCGGACTCGGCGTATGGCTTTTCGTGCGCAGGGGGCTCGTCCGCATGCCCGCGACGCCTGTCAGCGCGCCGCCGCCCGACGCTGCCATCGAGCCGGGGCGCTCTCGCGTCTCTCGCCCCTTT
>Ga0213875_10001532_pt1 | contig 14834 bp, 11 predicted proteins | sample BarmaccomBMRX_R8_FD_160105 | JGI IMG/M metagenome (GOLD analysis project Ga0213875, IMG submission 160105) | Root-associated microbial communities from Barbacenia macrantha in rupestrian grasslands, the National Park of Serra do Cipo, Brazil - RX_R8 | ecosystem: Host-associated > Plants > Roots... | reverse complement strand
GGAGTCGTTGATGCCGAACGCCTGGGTCATCGAAGCGCCCGGCACGGCGAGGGTGATGAACGTGCCGGTGTGCGTCTGCTCGAACGCGTCAACCTGGGTGGCGGTCTTGTTGTAGAAGCCGGCCACGTCGCCGTGGTTGTTGATCGCCGCCGCGGTCAGGCTCGGGCTCGGCGTGGGGTTGTTCTTGAACCCGGGCGGCAGCACGCGGGTGAACTTGTGCGTCCGGATGTTGTAGGTGTAGCCGCGGTTGCGGCCCGCCGCGTTGAGGTAGAAGCCGGCCGCGATGCCGTTGTTGCTGACGCCGAGCAGCTGGTCGACCGGCGGGTTGGCGTTGAAGCCGGTCGGGAACACGACGCTGAAGAACCGGCCGCCCGAGGTGTAGAAGCCGAAGTTGTCGTTCACCTGGTTGGCGTTGTTCGTCTTCGACCAGAACCCGACGGTGACGCCCCGGTCGTTCAGCCCGGTGACCTGGGTCTGCACGGAGTGCGGGAAGTTCTCGCTGATGTACCTGCCGCCGGGCGTGAGCAGGTAGCCCTTGTTCGGGTGGCCCTGGGCGCCGGAGCCGAAGTACCCGGCGATAACCCCGTGGTTGTTGATGCCCAGGAGCTGGTTGAACGTTGGGTCATGGCCGTTGTCCAGGGTGCGGAAGTTGTAGACGACCGGGTGGCCTGCGGTGCCGGCGGTCGCCGCGAGCGACACGCCCCCGGCAGTTCCGGCCGCGAAAGCCCCCGACGCCACCGCGGCCGCGGCGAACCGCAGCCCGACGCGGCTGGCGTTTTTCATTGGCAGTCCTTTCTGCGCTGTCCTGTCTGCACTCCTGATGGGTGGTCCCGGTACAGGGTCGCGGCGGGCGGTAGGGGAATCGCCGGGGGCTCTGGGGGAAACGCCTGGCGGCCCAGGTAACGACCGCGTCAGGTCCGGGCTCGCTTGCCGTTGGGGATTACCGGTGGGTTACGGGGAAACGCTTGCCGAACCCTGGGTGGTTGCCTCTCGTATCTCACGGTGCGGATAGCTACATTCAGTACGTAAGGGCTAGGGCGGGCCGTGCGGTTTGCGGCAGAGCGGGCGGGGCTAGGACGCGTACCAGATGGCATTGCTGACTACGGGCCGGATACCGGTGCGCCTGACGCCGCTGGTGGGCCGCGAAACCGAACTCAACGACGTGGTGCGCGCCATGGCCGTGAGCCGGCTGCTGACCCTCACCGGTCCCGGCGGCACGGGGAAGACACGCCTGGCGCTGGCCGCCGCGGGAGCCACGGCGGGAAGCGCCGCAACCCCGGCCAGGGACGGCGGTTCCGCGGCCAGGTCCTCGCCGGTGGCCTGGGTGGAACTCGGGCCGATCGACAACCCCGGTATCGTCGCCGAGACGGTGGCCGGCCGCCTCGGCGTGCCGGAGACCCCCGGCCAGGACGCGGCCGAGGCGATCGCCGGGCACGTGAGCGACCAGCCGGTGCTGGTCGTGCTGGACAACTGCGAGCACCTGGCCGCCGCGACGGCGGTCCTCGCCGAGCGGCTGCTCAGCGAGTGCCCAGCGCTGTGCATCCTGGCCACGAGCCGCGAGCCGCTGGGCGTTGAGGGCGAGCGCAGCTGGCCGGTGCCGCCGCTGACGGAGGCGGACGCGGTCCGGCTGTTCGAGCAGCGGGCACAGCTCGTCGCGCCGGCGTTCCGGGTGACCGTGGAGAACTCGGCGGCCGTCCGCCAGGTGTGCCGCAGGCTCGACCGGCTTCCGCTGGCGATCGAGCTGGCCGCCGCGCGAACCCGCGTGCTCTCGGTGCAGCAGCTGGCGGAGCGGCTCGGCGACATCTTCGGCGTGCTGACCGGCGGCGCCCGCAGCGCGCCGCGCCGCCACCAGGCGCTGCGCGCGACCCTCGACTGGAGCCACGACCTGCTGGCGGCCGACGAGCGCGCGGTGTTCCGCCGGCTCGCCGTGTTCTCCGGCGGCTTCACGCTCGCCGCGGCGGAGCATGTTGTCGCGGGGCCCGTCGCGGGGCCCGTCGCGCCCGGCGACGGCATCCGCCCGGCGGACATGCTCGACCTGCTGACCCGGCTGGCCGACAAGTCGCTGCTGCGCGTGGAGCACAACGCCGGCGGGGCCCGCTACCACCTGCTGGCGACGATCCGCGACTACGCGCGGGAGCGGCTCGCCGAGTCGGGCGAGGAGGACACGGTGCGGCGGGCGCACCTGCGGTACTTCGCCGACTTCGCGTCGCAGGTGGGCGCGCTGGTGGAGGGCGGGGCCGCGGCTGGCCTGGAAGGGGAACTCGACAGGCTCGATGCCGAGCTTTCAAATTTCCGAACGGGCCTCGACTTCGCCCGTCAGTCCGGTGACGCTATCGCTGCCCTGCGGCTGGCCGGGCCGCTCGGGCGCTTCGCCTACCTGCGTGGGCATTACCACGAGGTCCGGCAGTGGATGGACACCGCGGTGACCGCGGGCCCCGGCGCGCCCGCCGGGCTGCGCGCCAAGGCGCTGCTCGGCAGCGGCCGCCTCGCGCTGCTGCAGTGCGACTACGGACCCGCCGTACGCCGGCTGGAGGCCGCGCTTCGGCTGTACCGCGAGCTGGGCGACGCGGCCGGGATCGCGTCGGCGCTGCAGGTGCTCGGCAGCGTCGCCCGCGAGCAGGGCAGGTACGCCAGGTCGGTCCAGCTGCACGCGGAGAGCCTGGCGGTCGCCGAGTCCGCGGGCGACCGGTGGGCGGCGGCGAGCGCGCGCGGGTACCTGGGGTTCGTTTCGTGGCTGCAGGGTGACTTCCCGCGCGCCGTCGCGGAATGCACGGCCGCGCTCGGCATGTTCCGCGAGTTCGGCGACGTGGAGGGCATGGCCTGGTCGCTGATCAGCCTCGGCACGGTCGCCCGGTACCAGGGAGATGAGTCGCGGGCTTCGGCCCTGCTGACAGAGAGCCGCGCGCTGTCCGAATCGATCGGGTTCCGTGAGGGCGTCGCCTGGTCGCTCGAGCAGCTCGGGCTGCTCGCCTCGGCGGCGAACGGCGCCGGTGCCACCGGGAGCGGCGCGCGCGCCGGGAGCGGTGTGAGCGGTGTGCGCATCGGGAGCGTTGTGCGCATCGGGAGCGCTGTGCGTGGCGGGAGCGCTGTGCGTGGCGGGAGCGCTGTGCGTGGCGGGAGCGGTGTTCGCGCTGGGAGCGCCGGGGACGGTGAGAGCACGGGCTCCGCCGCGGGGATCGCGCTGCTGCGCCAGAGCTACGAGCTGCACCGCGAGCTGCGGGACAGGTGGCGGATGTCGAGCGTGCTCGAGGATCTGGCGGCCGCGCAACTGCCCGAGGACCCGCCCGGCATCCTCCAGGACTCGCCCGGCGTCCCCGGGGACTCGCCCGGCGTCCCCGAGGATCCGCCGGGTGTCCCCGAGGATCCGCCGTGCAGAAAACCCTCGGAGTCACCGCGAACTTCGCGAGTCGCAGGGGCCGCGCGTGCGGCGCGCCTTCTGGGCGCGGCGGAGGCGTTGCGGCGGGCGATCGGCACCGTCATCGCGCCCAGTGAGCGGCCGCAGCACGACCGGGCGCTGGCCGTGGTGCGGGCCGTGCTCGGCGACGAGGCTTTTGAGACGGAGTGGCTGCGAGGCCTGCGCGCCGACGACCCGTGGCCCGACCTGGCGGACATGGTTTCCGCGCAGACCGTCCCGGCGAACCCCGTCCCGGCGGACCCCGTCCCGGCGGACCCCGGCGGGGCGGACCCCGGCGGGGCGGAGCCCAGCGAGGCCGAGCCCGTCCGCGCGGAACCCGTCCGGGCGAAGACCGTCGCCGCGCCCGGCGTCCGGGCCGACGGGGGCCCCATCGCCCCTCACGTGGCCGCCGATTCCCGAGCGGTCCCAGCGGCCCCTGCTGCCCGGGCTGCTTCAGCCGTCCCGGCCCAGGGGCGCCGGGCCCGGGTGGCGGCCGAGGCCGCCGAAGGCGCCGTGCTTTTCGTCCGCGCGCTCGGCGCGGCCGAGGTCCGGCTCGGCGACGTGCCGCTGACCGCGTCCGACTGGGGTTACGCGAAGCCACGCGAGCTGCTGTTCCTGCTGGCCACGTCGCCGCCCATGACCAGGGAGCAGCTCGGCGCCGCGCTGTGGCCGGACCAGTCACGCCAGCAGCTTGGCAACGCGCTGCACACGGCGCTGCGGGAGTTGCGCCGCGCGCTCGGCAACCCCGCCTGGGTCGTCTACACGGACGGCCGCTACTCGTTCAACCGCGCGCTGCCGCACGACTGCGACGTCGAGGCCTTCACCGGCGCGCTCGCCGCGGCGCGGCGCGCCCGGCCCGCTGCCGCCGCGCTCCCGCACCTGCAGCAGGCGATCGCCGTCTACGGCGGCGACTTCCTGGAGGGCATGGCCGCGGGGGAGTGGGCTCAGGGGCGCCGGGACGAGCTGAGCCGCGGTTTTGAGTCCGCGTTGCTCGCCACCGCGCGGCTGCAGGCCGCGGCGGGCCGCCTCCAGGCCGCCGTGACCGCGTTCCGCCGTGCCATCGCGCACGAGCCGCTCAACGAGTCCGCGCACCGCGAGCTGATGAGCTGCTGGGAGCGTCTCGGCGAGACGGCCCGCGCGGTCAGGCACTACGAGGAGCTGGCCGAACTGCTGCGCGAGCAGGTGGGCGTCGGGCCCGCGCCCGAGACGACGGCGCTGTACCAGCGGCTGCTGGCAGGGCGTTTAGGCGCTGAGCGGACGGCGGCCCCCCGGTGTTTCCCCCAGTGGCCGCCGTGTTCCCCCCGTCGCCGGCTGGAACACTCGTGCCGTGTCCGATCCGATCGCGCCGCCCTCCGCCCGGCGGCCCGAGGAAGCCCCCGAGCTGGTATCACTCGCGGTCAGCGACGGTGACCTGGATGCCGCGCTGGCCCAGTACGAGACCGGAGCGCCGCTGCGCCCGTGGGCTCGCGTGGCTGCCAGGGCGTCCAGGGTGTCCAGGCCGGACGGTGCCGGCCGGCCGCCGGGCGGTGCCGTGGCAAGCGACTCTTGCGTGGTGGCCGAGGGCGACAGCACCCGCGACACCGTGCTGCGCATCATGGACCTCCGGCTGCCGCTCACGACCCGCGTCCTCGCGGTACTCCCGGCGGCCGGCCTGACGCTCGTGCTGTGCGAGCGGCGCATCGACGGTACCTGCCCCGACGGCATGCGGATCCAGCTGAGCGGGCTCGGCTGCACCGTGGTGCGGCCGAATCCCAACGGCACATGGCGGATCGCTGCCGACGCCTGGTGTCTTGCGGATTCCGATGGTCGGCGGTTATCCGCCCACTGATTCCGGCTCAACTCGCGGTCGGCGCCACTGATTCCGGCCCCCGCCGATTCCCCCGCAGCCCCCACAGGTTCCCCCAGCGGCCACGGCGAGGCTGGCTGACGGCAACAACGGGGGAGCGGGCCTCAACTCCAGGCCCGCTACTGACGAAAGGACACAGCAATGAAGCTTGCGGACCGCCGCGCGCCGCGGAAGATCTCCGCGCGCACCGGACTGCGCATCGGCGTGGCCGCGCTCGCATCGGGAGCGCTGGTCACCTCGGCGGCACTCGCCCTGGCAGGCCCGGCCAGCGCCGCGACGCGCAGCGCCAGCACGGCCACGGGCTACCAGTTCCTGACGCTGAACAACAACCACGACGTGACGTTCAACCAGCTGCTGGGCATCAACAACGAGGGTGTCATCGCCGGGTACTTCGGCTCCGGCACCAAGGGCCACCCGAACAAGGGCTACGAGCTGCTGCCGCCCTTCGCGCAGAACGACTACCGCAACGAGAACTTCCCGCACTCGGTGCAGACCCAGGTCATCGGGCTGAACGACCGGGGTGTCACGGTCGGGTTCTGGTCGAAGATGAACAACGCCAACCTGATCAACGACAACTTCGGCTTCTACTCGGTGGGCGGCCACTTCTACAACGTCAACTTCCCGACCGGCTTCAACGCCAACCCGCCGGTCAACAACCTCCTCGGCGTCAACAACAACGACATCGCGGTCGGCTTCTACACCAACGCGAACGGCAGCAACCGCGGCTACGAGTACAACATCAACACCAAGAAGTTCACCCGGGTGCTGCCGCCTGGGTTCCAGGGCAACCCCACGCCGAGCCCGAGCCTGACCGCGGCGGGGATCAACAACCACGGTGACGTGGCCGGCTTCTACAACAAGACCGCCACCCAGGTTGACGCGTTCGAGCAGACGCACACCGGCACGTTCATCACGCTCGCGTTTCCGGGGGCCGCGATGACCCAGGCGTTCGGGATCAACGACTCCGGTGAGGTCGTCGGCGCCTACACCGTCGGCACCGGCAACGCCGCGCAGACGCACGGCTTCACCTGGCGGGCCGGACACGGCTTCACCACCGTCGACGACCCCAACGGCGCCGGCACCACCACGATCAACGGCGTCAACGACGAAGGCGACCTGGTCGGCTTCTACACCGACGGCGCCGGCAACGTCGACGGGCTCGTCGCCCTGCCGTAACCCGTAACAGACACCACCAAGCTGATGGGGCGTTCCGAGGGGCCGCCCCATCAGCGTTTTACGAAAGACGGCCAGTCCGCGCGGCAGCGGGCTTACTTGACGGCCAGGTAAACCAGGCTGGCCAGGCCGAAGATCAGGCAGTACACCGCGAACGGCACGAGCGTGCGCGAGGAGTCCCGGACGTACCGCATGAAGAACCGCAGCGCCATGTACGCCCCGACCCCGGACAGGACGGACCCGACCAGGACCTGGCCCCGGATGCCGTTGCCGAGCGGTCCCGTGAGGTCCGGTATCTTCAGCACCCCCGCCGCGAGGATCACGGGTGCCGAGAGCAGGAACGAGAACCTCGCGGCGTCCTGCATGGTAAGGCCGCGGAACATGCCGGACACCATGACGATGCCGTCGCGGCTGATGCCCGGCATCAGCGCGAAGACCTGCATCGCGCCGAGCAGCAGCGCGTTGCCGAACCCGGCGGCGGCCAGCCGCCGGTCGGCGTGCACCGCCAGGTCCGCCTCCTGCTGCTTGACCGCCCGCTGACCCGACGAGTGCCGCCCCGCGCCGCGTGCCCCCCCGCCCACGGCTGCCATCTCCCGGTCGGCTGCCATCTGCCGCTCCTGGGCCGCGAGTCCCCGCCGTCGCTGCCACTCACCGGCGAACAGGATCAGCCCGTTGACAGCCAGGAAAAACGCCGTGAGTTTCGGCTTGCTGAACGTGACACGGAACGTGTGCTCCAGCGCGAGGCCCGCGATGCCGACGGGGATCGTGGCGATAATGATCATCCATGCGAGTTTCTGGTCGGCGGACTGCGGCTCGAACCGGTCGGTGCCGGGTTCCGGCATCACCACGTGCCGCACCGAGCCGAAGAAGGCGCCGATGATCCGCAGCCAGTCGCGCCAGAAGTAGATGATCATCGCGAGCGCGGTCGCCACGTGCATACCGACGATGAACGCCAGGTACGGCGATTCCGACCTGGACACGTTGAGGTCGATCGCCCACCTGCCGCCGACCAGGGCGGGAATCAGCACGTTGTGCCCGAGACTGGAGACCGGGAACAGCTCGGTCACGCCCTGGACGAGCCCGACGACGATCGCCTCAGGGTAGGTAAGGGTGGGATACATGACGCCCTCTCGCTCCCGGTGACCAGGACTTGAACGCGGGACCTGCGCAGTCGCCCGCGCTACGCCCTGGGACATGCTATCTGTGTGACGGCCTGCCGGCTGCCGCGGTTTCCGTGTTCGCCCGCCTTACACGAGATCCCGCGAGAGCCCGCTCAGATACGAACCACCGCGACCCGCTGGGCCCTCGGCCGGCCGGGCTCCTCGGTCAGCCGTTCCATGTCCCGCGGGTCGCTGGTGAGCAGCAGCACCGGGCGCGGCTGGCCGAGCGCGACGACCGCCAGCAGCGCGTCGAGCGCGCACCTGTGGCCCGAAAGCCCCGTCCGGCCGAGCAGTTCGCCCGCCGCGCGGCCGTGCTCCTTGCTCAGCGGAGCGACAGCGATCCTGCGAATGATGCGGTGCAGCGGCGCGTCCTTCGGACCGCCGCGCAGTACCTCGGTAAGGGTTGACGCGACCGTGACCACCTCGGCGCCACGCCGGTAGGCGTTCCTCGTCCGGGCCAGCACCGCCGGGTCTCCCCGGGAGAACTTGGTGAGGCCCTCCGCGTCGAGGACGAGCGTTCCGGCTACTCCTCTTCGTAGTCTGGCCACTCACGCCTCGCCTGCTCGAGCAGTTCCTCCGGCACCGGGCCGTATTCGGCCTCGAGCTCGTCCAGTAGCTCGCCCAGCAGGTCATGCCTGAGCTGCGCGCCGACCGCTTCGGTCACGTAGCGGCTGAACCCGCCTGGCCCTGTGCGGGCGCGCACCTCGGCCGTCAGGTCCTCGGGCATCGAGACGCTCACTTTGGCAACCCTTCCGTGAAAGCGCGAATCCGGCCCCAAGTCGATCTCCACGGGGGCGCGGGGAAACACGGCGGTCACCCGCTGCAGCACCTGTTCCGGTGGAATCGCGGCCAGCGCCCGCCGGAGCGCCTGCTCCAGCACACTCAGCGCTTCCTCCCCGGAACCACCCGTGCCGCCCTCGGGTTCCTCCAGCGAGCTTCCGCCCATGGAAAAGATGCTACCACAGGTAGCAACCTCGCGCCGCTGATGCACGCGCGGCGGCGCCATAAGAGCGCCATAAGAGCTAAGGTGTCAGCGCCCGCCGGGAACCGCCGGGGTGTCCTTTGCCCCCCGCCGGGTGATCCTGGAGCCGAGCCAGACCAGCGGGTCGTACTTGCGGCCCACGACGCGCTCCTTCATGGGGATCAGCGCGTTGTCGGTGATCTTGATGTGCTCCGGGCAGACCTCGGTGCAGCACTTGGTGATGTTGCAGTAGCCGAGGCCGAAGTCATCCTGCGCGATCTCCCGCCGGTCCGCGATGTCGGCCGGGTGCATCTCGAGTTCCGCGACGCGCATCAGGAACCGGGGGCCGGCGAACGCGCCCTCGTTCTCGGCGTGGTCACGGATCACGTGACAGGTGTTCTGGCACAGGAAGCACTCGATGCACTTGCGGAACTCCTGTGACCGGTTCACGTCCTCCTGCCGCATCCGGAACTCGCCGGGCTTCACCTCCGGCGGCGGCGTGAACGACGGGATCTCCCGCGCCTTGGCGTAGTTGAAGGACACGTCCGTGACCAGGTCCCGGATCACGGGGAACGTCCGCATCGGCGTGATCGTCAGCGTCTCCTCCGGCGAGAAGACCGACATCCGGGTCATGCAGGCGAGCCGCGGCCGCCCGTTGATCTCCATCGAGCAGGAGCCGCACTTGCCGGCCTTGCAGTTCCACCGGATCGCGAGGTCGGTGGCCTGGGTCGCCTGCAGCCTGTGCAGCACGTCGAGGACGACCTCGCCCTCGTTGACCTCGACGTCGTAGTCCGCGAGCTGCCCGGCGCCGGCGTCGCCGCGCCAGATCTTCAGTGCCGCCTTGTAGCCCATCAGTGCGTCCCCTCCGCGGAGGTCTCGGTGGCGCCGGGGAGCCCGGCCAGCTCTTCGTCGGTCATGTACTTCTTCAGCTCCGCGAGGTCGAACAGTTCCAGCAGGTCCGTGCGCATCGCGGGCGTCGGCTGCCGCCGCAGCGACACGGCGCCGGAAGGGCCGGAAGGCTCCAGCGAGCAGACCAGGTTCACCTTCCGCCACTCCGGCGACATGCCGGGGTAGTCGTCCCTGGTGTGCCCGCCGCGCGACTCCTGCCGCTCCAGCGCGGCCTGTGCCACGCACTCCGCGACGACCATCATGTTCCGCAGGTCGAGCGCGACGTGCCAGCCTGGGTTGTAGGCCCGGCCGCCGCCCACCGAGACCTGCGCGGCCCGCGCCCGCAGCTTGTCGAGCTCGACCAGCGCGGTCTTCATCTCCGACTCCCGGCGGATGAGCCCCACCAGGTCGTGCATGATCACCTGCAGCTCGCCCTGGATGGCGTACGGGTTCTCGCCCTCGGGCCGTTCCAGCGGCTCGGCCGCCACGGCGGCCGCCGCGGACACCGCCGCCTCGGGAACCGCCGGCCGCGACGCCAGCGCCGTCACGTACTCGGCCGCGCCCAGCCCCGCGCGCCTGCCGAACACCAGCAGGTCGGACAGTGAGTTGCCGCCGAGCCGGTTGGACCCGTGCATCCCGCCGGACACCTCGCCGACCGCGAACAGGCCGGGCACCGACGCGGCCCCGGTGTCCGGGTCCACCTCGACCCCGCCCATCACGTAATGGCAGGTCGGCCCGACCTCCATCGGCTCCTTGGTGATGTCGACGTCGGCCAGCTCCTTGAACTGGTGGTGCATGGACGGCAGCCGCCGCATGATCTCGTCGGCGGGCAGCCGCGTCGACACGTCGAGGAACACGCCGCCGTGCGGTGAGCCGCGGCCGGCCTTGACCTCGGAGTTGATCGAGCGGGCCACCTCGTCACGGGGGAGCAGCTCGGGGGGCCGGCGGTTGTTGTCCGGGTCCGCGTACCAGCGGTCGGCCTCCTCCTCGGTCTCCGCGTACTGCGGGCGGAACACGTCCGGCACGTAGCTGAACATGAACCGCTTGCCCTCGGAGTTGCGCAGCACCCCGCCGTCACCGCGGACCGACTCGGTGACCAGCAGCCCGCGCACCGACGGGGGCCACACCATGCCGGTCGGGTGCAGCTGCACGAACTCCATGTTCAGCAGCTTGGCGCCCGCGCGCAGCGCCAGCGCGTGCCCGTCGCCGGTGTACTCCCAGGAGTTCGACGTCACCTTGTACGTCTTGCCGATCCCGCCGGTCGCGAGCACCACCGCGGGCGTCTCGAACAGGACGAACTGCCCCGTGTCGCGGAAGTACCCGAAGGCGCCGGCGATCCGGCCGTCACCGGAGAGCAGCTCGGTGATCGTCGTCTCCGCGAAGACCTTGATCATCGCCTCGGGGTCGCCGAACTCCACGGCGTCCTCCTGCTGCAGGGCGACGACCTTCTGCTGCAGCGTCCGGATGATCTCCAGCCCCGTCCTGTCGCCGACGTGCGCGAGCCGCGGGTACTCGTGGCCGCCGAAGTTCCGCTGGCTGATCTTCCCGTCCGCTGTGCGGTCGAAGACCGCGCCCCACGCCTCCAGCTCCCAGACGCGGTCCGGTGCCTCCTTCGCGTGCAGCTCGGCCATCCGCCAGTTGTTCAGGAACTTGCCGCCGCGCATCGTGTCGCGGAAGTGCACCTGCCAGTTGTCACGCGGGTTGCGGTTGCCCATCGCGGCCGCGCAGCCGCCCTCGGCCATTACAGTGTGCGCCTTGCCGAACAGCGACTTGGAGATGACCGCGGTCTTCTTTCCCTGCAGCCGCGCCTCGATCGCCGCGCGCAGTCCCGAGCCGCCCGCGCCGATCACTACCACGTCGTAGGAGTAACGCTTTATTTCGTCGGTCATAACCACTGCCCGTTCGGCTAATTAAAGAATCTGGGATCGGAGAGCGCTCCGCTGGCGACCAGCATGACGTACAGGTCCGCGAGCATCAGGGTGCCCAGCGTGATCCAGGCGAACTGCATGTGGCGCGCGTTGAGCGCCGACACCTTGGTCCAGATCCAGTACCGGACCGGGTGCTTCGAGAAATGCTTCAGCCTCCCGCCGGTGATGTGCCGGCACGAATGGCACGACAGCGTGTATCCCCACAGCAGGATCACGTTGGCGAGCAGGATGAGGGAACCGATGCCGAAGCCGAAGTTGCCGTCCGGTCCGCGGAACGCCTGCGCCGCGTCGTAGGTGAGGAGCACCGCGATCACGAGGGCCATGTAGAAGAAGTAGCGGTGCAGGTTCTGCCCGATCAGCGGGAACCTGGTCTCGCCGGTGTACTTGGCGTGCGGCTCGCGCACGGCGCACGCGGCCGGCGCGCGCCAGAACGCCCGGTAGTAGGCGCGCCGGTAGTAGTAGCAGGTCAGCCGGAAGCCGAGCACGAACACCAGGGACACGACCGCGTACGGGATGATCGGCGGCACCGCCGGCCACCAGTGGCCGAGGGCGCTCGACCCGGGCACGCACTCGCCGCTGACGCACGGCGAGTAGAACGGCGTCAGGTAGTGGTATTTCGGCACGTAGTACCAGTGGCCCGTGAACACGCGGACCGTGGCGTAGAGCACCCAGATCGTGAGCAGGGCGGCCACCAGCCGCGGTGCCTGCCACCAGGGGTCCTTGCGGAGCGTCCGCTCGGAGATCTGCGCCCGCGTCCTTGCCGGCGCCTCTGTTGCCTGTGTCATCCTCAGCGTCCTGCCTCGTGCGTAAGCGTAACGCGCGCCCGCATGTCCGATGACCACGAACCTAACCGAGTCAGTGTGCGGATGGTGTAATGCAGCCCTCATTCAGGGTGTGACCCTTGCTACACTGCAACGCTGGCCTCCCTCGCGGGCGCTTCGCTGGCTTCGGGAGGCGGTCCTCGGCGCCGGGACACCGCTGCGGCCCTTCGGGTCCTCGCGGCGTTCGGCCCGGCGCCTGCGGCATGTCGCCTTTTAGGTGGGGATTCCCGTCTTACAGCGAGCGGCCGATGTGCAGGATGGCGATCATGCGCTCGGCGGGGTCGATCTCGTAGAGGACCCGGTACGGGCCGTGCCGCAGGCGCCGGAGGTCCTCGCTGCCGTACGGGAACGACCCGGGCGGGCGCGGCTCGCCGGCGAGCAGGTCGACCGCGGCGACGAGCCTGCTGAGGCCCGCCGGGTCACCCGCCAGGTAACCGGACGCGAGAGTGACCGCACGCTCTTCCCAGTAGATCGCGTACGACACGGCAGGCTGTATGTGTCACGTGGAGGGAAGGCCAAGCTTTCGCTTGACCTCCTCGTGTGGGACGAGCTCGGCGGTTCCCGCCGTCTTGCGCTGCTGGTACTCCCGCAGCGCCGCCTCGTCCTCGCTGTCCGCCATCCGTTCCTCGAGTTCCCGGAGCCTGCGGTACTCGGCCAGCGGCACGACCACCGCGGCTCCCTCACCGGTGTGGACCACATCCTGGACCGGGAGCTCACTCATGGCCCTCACCCTACCGGCCCCGCCCGACGTTCCTGCGGACCTCGCGGCGTTGTGTCGCGCGTGTCGCACCTTCAGCCGGAAAACGCGCGTGACCAGCGATTATTCCCGTGACAATGCGTCACGAAGGAACCCGGCCTGTAGTAGCAGCAGGTTCTCCGCCACGACCTCCTGCGGCGTCATGTGCGTGACACCGGACAGCGGAAGCACCGAATGCGGGTACCCCGCGGCGAGCAGCGCGGAAGACAGCCGCAGCGTGTGCGCGGCCACCACGTTGTCGTCGGCCAGCCCGTGAATGACAAGCAGCGGGCGGAACACTCTGCCGGCCCCGGAGGGCTCCCCGGAGCCGCCCGCGGGCACCACCGCTCGTTCGGCATCCTCGATGAGAGAGCAGCGGTCATAAACGGTCACGCTGGAACCGGGATCGCCGAGATAGCGCTCGGTGTAATGGGTGTCGTAGAGGCGCCAGTCGGTCACCGGGGCGCCCGCTATCGCCGCGTGGAAAACGTCGGGGCGGCGCAGCACGGCAAGCGCCGCCAGGTAGCCGCCGAACGACCAGCCGCGGATCGCCACGCGTCCCGTGTCCAGGTCGCCGAACCGCCCGGCCGCCGCCTGCAGCGCCGTCACCTGGTCCTCGAGCACCGGGGCCGCCAGGTCCCCGGCCACGGCGCGATCCCAGCCGGGCCCCCGTCCCCCGGTGCCGCGGCCGTCCGCGACCACGACGGCGAATCCCTGCTCGGCGAACCACTGCGAGGTGAGGTACGCGCCGCGCGCCTTGAGCACACGCTGCGCGTGCGGGCCGCCGTACGGGTCGAGCAGCACCGGCAGCCTGGCCGAGCCGGGCCGGTGCGACGAAGGAAACAGCACCGCGGTGCGGATGCCGCTGGGGCCGGCGCCGAAGATCACCGGCTGTGGTGACGGCAGGTTCGGCCGTTGCGCCAGCGAATCAATGGCCGTCGAATTTATCCGAACGTGCGCGCCGTCCTCGTCAAGGTAACGGCTCGACACCACGGTGGTCCCGCCCGCGCGGCGGCCGGTGTGCACGCCGGGCCGCCCGCTGACTTCGGTGAGCCCGCCGGCGCCGTAACTCCACAGCGCGATCTGTGTGGGCTCGGTGGACGCCGTGAACAGCACGGTGTCGCCATCGGTGCCCAGGATCTCGCGGACCTGAAGGCCCGCGGGGGTGACCGGCTTCGCCGCGCCAAGCTCCGCGGGCAGTCCGATGATCAGCCGGCGGGTGTCCTCGCTGGTCTGCGTCCAGACGATGCGGCCGTCGGCGAGCTGCGCCGGAACGCCGGGGACGATGTCCACCCAGTGCGGGTCGGTGTCCTCGCGGATCACCTCGCCGTTCATGATGACGCGCATGGTCTTCTGGTCCCGGCTCTGCACGACGATCAGCAGGTCCTCGTCCCAGACGGCCGTGACCAGGTACGGGAACGCGGCGGCGTCCCACTCCACCGGCGTCCGCTCGCCGTCCAGCGTGGCCAGCGTCAGCGACACGTCCGCGTTCGGCGTGCCGGCGGCGGGATAGGCCACCTCGGCGGGCGGCCGGCCCGGGTTGGCCGGGTCGGCGATGTACCAGCGCCGCACCGGGGACTCGTCCACCCGCGCGATCAGCAGCCGGGCGCCGTCGGGCGACCACCAGTAGCCGCGGGTGCGCTCCATCTCCTCGGCCGCGACGAACTCCGCCAGGCCGTACGTCACGCCCGGCTCGCCGGCCACCTCGTGATCGGCCACCTCGTGATCGGCCGGCTCGTGATCGGCCAGCTCGCCGCCGGGGGGCTCGCCGGTTTCGCCGAGCCCCGCCACGCGCAGCGTCCCGTCGTGCACGTAGGCGACCCTCCGTCCGCCCGGATCCGGCCGCGGCTCCAGTGCCGGCGTGCGGGTCGGCACCAGCCAGGGGCCGTTCCCGGCTGAGACCCCGCCCTTCTGCGCGCCCGCCTGC
>Ga0213875_10001531_pt1 | contig 14858 bp, 11 predicted proteins | sample BarmaccomBMRX_R8_FD_160105 | JGI IMG/M metagenome (GOLD analysis project Ga0213875, IMG submission 160105) | Root-associated microbial communities from Barbacenia macrantha in rupestrian grasslands, the National Park of Serra do Cipo, Brazil - RX_R8 | ecosystem: Host-associated > Plants > Roots... | reverse complement strand
CTAGCAGCGGAATGATGATCGCGTTGAAGATGATCGCCGAGAGGATCGCGCTCTGCGGCGTCGTCAGCCCCATGACGTTGAGCGCGCCGAGCCCCGGATAGAGCGCGACGAACATCGCCGGGATGATCGCAAAATATTTGGCGACGTCGTTTGCCACCGAGAAGGTGGTCAACGCGCCGCGCGTCATCAGCAGCTGCTTGCCGAGCCCGACGACCTCGATCAGCTTGGTCGGATCGCTGTCGAGATCGACCATGTTGCCCGCCTCGCGCGCCGCCTGCGTGCCGGTGTTCATCGCGACGCCGACGTCGGCCTGGGCGAGCGCGGGGGCGTCGTTGGTGCCGTCGCCGCACATCGCGACGAGGCGGCCGCCCTGCTGCTCCTTGCGGATCAGCGCGAGCTTGTCCTCGGGCGTCGCCTGGGCGAGGAAATCGTCGACCCCAGCTTCCGCTGCGATCGCGGCTGCGGTGAGCGGATTGTCGCCGGTGATCATCACCGTGCGGATGCCCATTGCGCGCAGCTCGCCGAAGCGCTCGCGGATGCCGGCCTTGACAACGTCCTTGAGGAAGATCGCGCCGAGCAGGCGGCCGTCGCGCGCGACGGCGAGGGGCGTGCCGCCGGCGCGCGCGATCTCGTCGGTGATGCGCCTGAGCTCGGTCGCCGCCGCGGTCTCGCCGAGGCCGGGATTGGCCTTGAGGATCGAATCCACCGCGCCTTTCTGGATCAGGCTGTCGCCGATCCTGACGCCTGAGATCCGCGTCTGCGCGGTGAAGGCGATCACCTCTGCGCCGATGGGCAGCGCGCTCGTCGTCACGCCGAACGTCTCGTGCGCCAGCACAACGATCGAGCGGCCCTCCGGCGTCTCGTCGGCGAGGCTGGCGAGCAGCGCCGCCTCGGCCAGCGGCTGGGGCGACGTGCCGCCGACCGCGCGAAATTCGCTCGCCTGGCGGTCGCCGATCGTGATCGTGCCGGTCTTGTCGAGCAGCAGCACGTCGACATCCCCGGCGGCCTCGACCGCGCGGCCCGATTTGGCGAGCACGTTGAAACGGACGAGCCGGTCCATGCCGGCGATGCCGATCGCCGAGAGCAGCGCCGCGATCGTCGTTGGGATCAGCGTGATCAGCAGCGCCGCGAGGATCGCCACCGGCACCGTACCCCCGGCATAGCTCGCGAAACCCGGGATCGTGCCGACCGCGATCAGGAAAATGATCGTCAGCCCGACGAGCAGGATGGTGAGCGCGATCTCGTTCGGCGTCTTCTGCCGCTCAGCGCCCTCGACGAGCGCGATCATGCGATCGAGGAAACCCTGACCCGGATCGGCGGTGACGCGCACCGTGAGCTGGTCGGAGATCACGCGCGTCCCGGCTGTCACCGCCGAGCGATCGCCGCCCGCCTCGCGAATCACCGGTGCGCTCTCGCCGGTGATCGCCGCCTCGTTGACCGAGGCTACGCCTGCGATCACCTCGCCGTCGGCGGGGATCAGGTCGCCGGTTTCGACCAGCACGATATCGCCGGCGCGCAGCAGGCTCGCCGCGATTTGTTCGATGCGCCCGCCCTTGAGCTTCCTGGCCGTGAGCTCGGCCTTGGTAGCGCGCAGCGAAGCCGCCTGCGCCTTGCCGCGCCCCTCGGCCAGCGCCTCGGCGAAGGTGCCGAACAGCACGGTCAGCCACAGCCAGACCGCGATCTGCGCCTTGAAGCCCAGCCCGAGATGGTCATGCCCGACGGCGATCAGGATCGTGAGCAACAGCGCGACGCAGGCGGTGACGAACAACACCGGGTTGCGAACGAGCTGCCGTGGATTGAGCTTCCCGAACGCGTCGCGACATGCCGGCAGCATCAGATCGGCGGTGAAGAGCGACGTGGTGGTTGCGCGTGCCATGTCCGGCGCCTCGATCAGAAAAGCTGGCCGCGGATCATCGCGAGATGATCGGCGACGGGGCCGAGCGCGAGGCTTGGCAGGAAAGTGAGGCCGCCGAGGATCAGCACGACGCCGACGAGCAGCCCCACCCAGAGCGGTCCGGTCGTCGGGAAGCTGCCCGCGCTCGTCGGCGTGTATTTCTTGGCGGCGAGACTGCCGGCGATCGCCAGCATCGGCACGATGATGAAGAAGCGGCCGATCCACATCGCCATACCCAGCATGCCGTCATAATAGGGCGTGGCCGCGGTGAGCCCCGCGAAGGCGGAGCCGTTGTTCCCCACCGCGCTGGTGAAGGCGTAGAGGATCTCCGCGAAGCCGTGCGGCCCCTTGTTGAGCGGCCCCGCCAGCCCCTGCTGCAGCACGCAGGACAGCGACGTGAAGCCGAGGATGACGAGCGGCAGCACCGCGATCGCCAGCACCGCGAGCTTGACCTCGCGCGTCTCGATCTTCTTGCCGACATATTCGGGCGTCCGGCCGACCATCAGTCCGGCGACGAACACTGCGAGGATCGCGAACAGCAGGAAGCCGTAGATGCCCGCCCCGACACCGCCGACGACGACCTCGCCAAGCTGGATGTTGAACAGCGGGACCAGGCCGCCGAGCGCGGTGAAGCTGTCATGCATCGCATTGACCGCGCCGCACGATGCCGCCGTGGTGACGACCGCGAACAACGCCGAAGCGGCGGCACCGAAGCGCACCTCCTTGCCCTCCATGTTGGGCCCGGCCACGCCGAGGTGGTGGAGCACCGGATTGCCCGCCGCCTCCTGCGCATAGCAGAGCGCGACACCGGCCAGGAAGATCAGCACCATGGCCGACAGGATCGCCCAGCCCTGGCGGGTGTTGCCGACTGCCCTGCCGAACGTCCACGTCAGGCCGAAGCCGATCAGGAAGATCGACAGCATCTCGACGAGGTTTGTCAGCGCGGTCGGGTTCTCGAACGGATGCGCGCTGTTCGCGTTGAAAAAGCCGCCGCCATTCGTGCCGAGCATCTTGATCGCCTCCTGGGACGCGACCGGCCCGACCGCGAGCGTCTGCCTGGCGCCCTCGAGCGTATGGAGGTCGACCGTCGCCGCGAGTGTCTGCGGCACGCCGCTCGCGATCAGGACCAGCGCATAGGCGATCGAGATCGGCAGCAGCAGGTAGAGCGTGATGCGCGTGGCATCCGCCCAGAAGTTTCCGATCGTAGCCGGTGCCTTGTCGGGAGAGGGGCGCCGCGCGAAGCCGCGAAATAGCGCGAAGGCGAGCGCGATGCCGGTCGCGGCCGAGAGGAAGTTGTGGATCGTCAGCCCGAGCATCTGGCTGAGGTTCGACATCGTCGATTCGCCCGAATAGCTCTGCCAATTGGTGTTGGTGGTGAAGCTGATCGCGGTGTTGGCCGCGAGATGCTCGGGCAGGTTGGCGAGATGCTGCTGGTTCCACGGCAGGAACGCCTGCAGCCGCAGCACCGCGTAGGTGAACAGCATCAAGATCGCGTTGAAGATCAGCATGTGCATGGCGTAGCGGCGCCAGCCCTGTTCCTCGCTGGGGTCGATACCGGCGAGCCGATAGAAGCCGGTCTCGACCGGGCCGATCACGGCATGGAGCAGCGTGGGGCGGCCCTCGTAGAGCGCGAACAGCCACGCGCCCGTGGGCTTGGTCAGCGCGAGCAGCATGCCGACAAACACGGAGATCAGGATCCAGCCCTGAAGCGTCATCGCTGCCTCCTCAGAACCGCTCGGGGCGGACGAGCACCGCCACGAGATAGAGGAGCAGGGCGATCGCGGTCCCGCCGGCGAGCCAGAGATCGAGCGTCATCCCGCCCGCCTCACGCATTGTCGCACAGCCGGACATAGCCGAGCGTCGCCGCAACCAGTCCCGCCATGATCGCTACCCAGAGCAGATCCTGCATCACCGCGTCTCCAAGCGCGCCTACGGACCGGCGCACTTTCGGGAGCGGATTAGGATCGGAGCGCGTAGCCTATCGAGAGCGACATCGGACGATCCGCATAGTGTTTGCGTATAGTCTCGTCGAATAGCGACATTATCGCGATCGCGATTCAAAGGTAACGGGCAGCTAAGTCCCACTTTCGGGGTTGGACGCGGCTCGCAAATGGTGTCGCCGGCTCATGCCTCGCAGGTATAGCGCAGGTCATCTCGCCGAGGGCACGTCCGGCGAAAGCACGTAAGCTCCGACGTGCCCGAACGACGGCGCCCCGCCGGTTGGGGAGGGCGTGGGACATCTGGGAAAAAAACCATCGAGATGCCCCAAAAAGCCGATGCAAATCAGTGGCATAACCCCGCGCGTCACAGGCCATCGTAATGTGAGGGTCGCGTGTTCGAGTCACGCAAGCGGCACCATTTCTCGATGCACGTCCCGATTGCGCGGGGGCGGCTGGAATGCCGCTGTCTTGGACGCCTGGCGCGGATCGTGAGTGAGTAGCTGCCACCCAAGCGTGAAGCTGATATAGGATCAACTTCTATCAACAAGCATCATTAGATTGACTTAGATCAATTCAAAAGACGTGCAAGCAGGTCTCGTCACGAGGAACTCTATCCCGGTCTGGCCTTTCTTATCTTGCAGCTATTCGGGAGGTTACGATGTCGTTCCTGGACAAGGTCATTGCCGCGGTCACGCCCCCGGAGAGCGAGGAGACGCGGTTGGAGGCGCGCGCACGAGCCCGCGCGGAAGCCACCGCTGGTGGCTGGTTCGCGCTGGTGATCGATCATCATGAGCGGATCGAGGAAGCGTTCGCGGCGGTGAAGTCGGCAACGGATGCCGAGGCGCGCCGCGACGCACAGCAACGGCTGGCGGTGCTGCTGACCGGACATTCCAATGCCGAGGAGTCGGTCCTCTATCCCGCGCTTGCCGACAGCGGGCACAAGACTCACGCGGGCATGGCCTATGAAGAGCAGGCCATGACCAAGATCCAGATGGCGCTACTCGAGAATCTCGACCCGCTGAGCCACGACTATCTCGACAAGCTCGAGCATATCCGCGGCGCGGTGACTCACCATATGTATCAGGAGGAAAGCGACTGGTTTCGCGAGCTTCAGGCGCAGGTGCCGGGAAGCCACCAAGCCCATCTCGCGCAGCGCTTCCAGGAAGAGATGGATCGCTATGTCGGCCCTCCGGGCGGCGAGCGCGGCGTCTTCTTCACATCGACCGGCACCCAAACGCCAGCACCGTAGCAACGACAGCACATCAGCGAGCGATACCGAGCGCCATGAAGGCGGCGCAGGTATCGTCCTGGCTGCGCGGTCTCGCATGCCGGGTGGGTAAGTGGACGCGCAGATTGGCTCGGCGCAGGTTCGCGCGCGCCGCTGGCATGATGATCGAAGTTTGCGGCTGCGTTTAGCTGCAGCGCACGCGAAACCTTTGCCTATCCATGATCCAGCCGGCGGATCGCGAAGGCGCAGTCCGCCCGCGGCAGCGCGTCGTCAAGACTGAGCTCCTGACCACGAACCTCGGCAGTCCAGCAATGCGTGACATGCCCACGCACCGTGTCGAAGGCGGTCACCTCGACTGCGCATCCGGCAAAGCGAGGCAGTCGCAGCTGCGCGGGGCGCGGATGCAAATCTTGCCTGAGGCGGCCGTCGGCGCCGCGGGCGCCGCGCCGCAGCATCCAGACCACCGCCTGACGGTCGTCGTGGCAGGCGAATACATGCCAGCCCGGCGCGCGGACATTCTCATCGCCGCTGACGCGCCGGAAGTCACTCCAGTCGATGAGCGGCAGGAACGCAGCCATGGCGCGCTGGGCACGGCGCATCCCCGGCGTCAGCACATGCGGATGCCGGTTCGGCCAGCGCATGCCGCCGCCGACGCCACCGCAGGCGAGATGCGCCCAGCTCATGTGCCGGAAATATTCGTCGTCGAACGGTTCCGGCAGCGTCTTTCGCTTGTCCTTGAAGCGGTGGATCGGCCCGTGCTCCGTGTCGAGGAACGGCCGTTCGATCGGCGTTTCGGCGATGCACTCACGCACGATCCGACCCATTGCGAGCGCAGGCGCAACGGTATCGCGGGGATCGTCGATCGAACGCTCGCGGTAGATGTGGATGCTGGCGAAATCGAGATCGGGATGGCGGAAGATCGGCTCGCGCAATTCGAGATGCGGCTTCAGCCATAGCTCCGGCCCGAACAGCGAGACGGTCTGCGGGTGCGAGCGCCCGTAGAGCTCCAGCTCGAGGCCGCGGACATGGGTCGAGAGATCGTGGATGAACTCGCCGAAGCAGTCGGCACTGTCGAGCGCGTGGGCGGGATGGATCTCGTTCCAGAGATCCCAGGCGAAGAGCGCGCCGGATCCGCCCCAGCGCCGTACCGCGAAGCTCAGCCGCGCCTTGATCGCAGCCCGCATGTCGCGACACAGCAGCAGCCGCGAGGGATGATCGAGCGGTCCACCGTTCGCGCTGTTCCATGGATGATGTCGCCAGTGCAGCCAGGTCCAGAACGTGTCGACCGGCGTCAGCAGAATGCGCAGCCCGACCCGCTCGCAGAGCGCGAACAGATCGTCCCAGAGCTGCACCATCGCCGGCACGAAGCGGCCGGCCGGGCGCTCGAAATAGCGGTGCCGGACCTGCGCATATTCGAGCATCAATCGCAGGCAAGTAACGCCGTTCGCGGCCAGCCAGCGCAGATGGCGCTCGACCGCGCCGAGATCGCGCCTCCGGAACAGACCGGCGAGTTCCGGCCAGCTGATCGCGTCGTTCTGGCCGATCGGGGTCCAGTCGCGACCATTCTCATCGACGAAATAAGGTGCGCCGGGCGCGACCGAGATCCATTGCAGCGGGATCGCGCGTCCGTCTTCGATTGCCGGCGGATCGAGCTCCGCAGCCAGGACGTCATGCACGGAGAACGATGCCGCCTTCGGCAGGAGGAAGCGCACGGCGCATCAGTGCCCCCGATCCGTGGTGGGCGGACAGGCGATGATCGTGCCTCCAAGGGTGGTGACGAGCGGGTCGTCGCCGCCGGCCACGACGATCACGAACTGCCGTCCCGAGGCTGGCGACCGATAGGTCATCGCTCATGCTGCCACATGACGCTGCCGATAACGAGCTGCAGCCGTGCGACATAGCCCCAGCTAAGCGAACCGGCCATCAGATCGAATTGGGATCGGGGGTGAACGCCATGTCGTAGCGGTGCCGGGCGAAACGAAGCACCGGGCGGATCACCGGATCCTCGATGTCGGCGCTGGCATGCGAGAGCTGGGTGCAGAGCTCCCAAAGCTCGTCCCAGTTCGCGGCATAAACCGAAATCAGGAGGTTATGTGTGCCGGTGACGACCGTGACGCCGAACACGTTGGGGCTTTCCGCTAGTCGCTCGAAATGGCGTGTAATCTCGCGCGGCGGCACCCGCATGCGGATGAACGCCAGCGAGGTGTAGCCGACGCGTTCGGGATTGCAGATCAGGATATAGTTCAGATGGCCGCGTTGCTGCAGGTTGCGGATGCGCGCGCGGACGGTCGCTTCCGCGACGCCGACGGCACGTGCGACCTCGCGGTTGCTGATGCGCCCGTCGCGCGCCAGAATGCGCGTGATCCGCTCCTCCAGCGTGTCGCCGGAAAGCGGATCGGCGACACGCGGCGACTCAAGGTTGCCGAAGCCGGAGCGGACATGGCCGTGGCCGAGGCAGACATAGGTGTCGACGCGGCGCACGCCGCGATCGCGGCCGATCCTCTCGATCGCGATCCGGGTCAATTCGGCGATGTCGCTGCCGCCGATCTTCACGAGCAGTTCGGGCGTGCCGGCGACCTGATAGACCGTGACGACATTCTCGAGATCGTGAATGCGGCTGATCACCTCCTCGGCGTCCCCCGCGGCGAGGTAGACGTCGAGCAGCGCGCTCATCGTCCATCCGAGCGCACGGACGCTGCGCTGGCCGATGACGCGTGCGACGTTGGTGCTGCTCAAGCGCTCGAGGCGGACGCCGATCGTCGTCTCCGACACCGCGAGCGCTTGGGCGATCGATCGGTTGGAAGTCTGCGGGTCGTTCCTGAGCAGCTGGAGGATAGCGCGGTCTATCTGGTCGATCATCGAAAGCGGGATCCCTCCGGCCGATATCGACCTGCTATATCATAGCGGCGGCGGTTCAAGACGAGCTGCGCCGCCGCTGGCTGGTTCATTATGGTCGCAGTCGCCGCACCTGCTATCGGGGCTGCGTGGCCGTTTGCGCTGCCACTTGCATGAGAATCCGGTTTTGGCGAAGATTTGTGGAGGACGGCGCAGATCGCCTCTGCCATTCTATGCACGAAGTCGGCGAATCCAACGTCGGCGAGGAGGGATGATGAACGAAACGGTGACGGCGCCCCGGCCGGTCGACGAGATCGATCTGCCGGTGCTGCCCCGGTTCGGGCCACGCGATCCGGCGAGGTTCGAGATATTGCGCGAGGCGCGCGAGCGGCACTGGCTGGCGCGGTCGGAGGGCGGCTTCACGGTGCTGCGCTACCCGGAGGTCGTCGCGATGCATCGCGATGCGCGCTTCGTCAACGGCGGCAACGTCTCGTTGCGCCGTGCGGGCATCACCGACGAGCGCTTCCTGTCCCGCCGGCCCAATCCCTTCCTGCGCGCGGAAGGCGCGGATCATAAGCGGCTGCGGAAGCTGGTCGCGGCGGCCTTCTCCGTTCGCGGTGCGGAAAAGCACCGCGCGTTCATGCGCGCAGAGATCGACCGCATGATCGATCGTGTCGCCGCAGCTGGTCGCGCGGAGCTGATCGAGGATCTGTTCGATCCATTTCCAACCGCCGTGATCTGCGAGCTGCTCGGCACGCCCCGCGAGGATTGGCAGCTGTTCTTCGGTTGGACGCGGGACATCTTCCAGATCTACACCGGCGACGTCGGCGCCAGCATGGATCGGATCCTGGCCGCGCACCAGGAGCTCGATCAGTATGTCGAGGAGCTGATCGAGAAGCGGCGCCGCGTGCCGGGCGACGACCTGCTGACCGAGCTGATCCAGGCCGAGGAAGCGGGCGATCGCCTCTCGACCGAGGAGCTGCAATCGATCGTGGAGGCCGTGCTCCTCGCCGGCACTGACACGACGCGAACCCAGCTCGGCATCACCCTCGCCACGGTTCTGCAGCACCCCGATCAGCTGGCGAAGCTGCAGGGCGATCCATCGCTGATACCCGGCGCCGTCGAGGAGAGCCTGCGCTTCCTGTCGTCGGTCGGCGGGCAGCCCCGTTATGTGCCCGAAGAAACCGCCTTCAAGGACGTCATCTTCCCGGCGGATACCCTGCTCCAGACCAACTTCGTCTCCGCCAATGTCGATCCGCTGATCTGGGGTGACGATGCCGAGCGGTTCGACGTTTCGCGCAAGCCGACCGCCGGCAACGGCCAGCTCACCTTCGGGATCGGGCGGCATATCTGCCTTGGTGCGTCGATCGCGCGCGTTGAGCTCGAGGAGATGCTGGCCACGATCCTGTGGCGTATGCCCAACATCGCGATCGATGGCGGCGTCGAGTGGCGCGCGCAGGCCGGTGCAGGGATGTGGGGAGCGGAGCGCTTTCCCGTGACCTTCGCGCCCTCGACGCCAGCTATCCAGGACAGGGAATTTGCGTGATACAAAGCGGTATAAATGTTGACGTAATCCGCTTTGACGCAATATGAGCCGGATAAAGAATTAGTTATCGGCGGGGGATGCCTTGGCTACGCGGCTTGATGATGCGGAATGTCTCACGTTGGATCCGGCGGTGTTGATGGCCGAGGCGGAGCGGGAGGCGGGATCGTCCGACTTTGGCGATGCCACGGTTCGCGATCGCGTGGAAACGCTCTGCCAGCGGATCAATGCGGCCGGGCTGGACGCCCGCGGGATTTCGCATGCACGCGATGTCTTCCTGTGGCTGCTCACCGATCGGCTGCGTCTGTTCGCCGATCACAAACGGCTGCAGCTTGGCGAGATCTCGATTGAAGCCCCGCTGATCGTCACCGGCGAGGCGCGCTGCGGCACGACCTTCGCCCAGATGCTGTTCGGACAGGATCCGAACGCCCGTTTGCTGGAATTCTGGGAAGCGATGCATCCGTCGCCGCCGCCATCGCTCGCGGGTCCGGATGATCCGCGGCGCGCGCAGGCGGACGCCGATTGGCGCGAGATCCTCGATCAGGTCCCGGCCTGGCTGATCTCGCATCCCTATAACGACATGCTCGGCCGCAATCCGCCCGAGTGCGAGCGGCTGTGGCAGATCGATTTTCGCGGCACCACGCCGACCGCCTGGTGGCGCGTGCCGCTGCAGCCCTTCGCCGCCACGCTGCAGGATCCGGAGGCGCAATATCGCCTCCACAAGATGATGCTGCAGCAATTCCAATATGGTGGCCCCGATCGCCACTGGGTGCTGAAGGGGCTGCAGCACCATCATCGGCTCGAGACGGTGCTCGCAACCTATCCGGATGCGGACGTGGTCTGGATCCATCGCGATCCGGTGCAGGCGCTGGCATCGCGCGTGCAGCTGCTCGCCCAGATCTTCGAGGGTATCGCGGGTCCGATAGACCGGGCCGCGTTCGCGCAGCAGACGCTCGCTTATGGCCGGGACGTTTTCGCGCGCCTTGCGAAGGCACCGATGGCGGACGATCCGCGTGTCCACCATGTCGACTATCGCGCGTTCGTCTCCGATCCGATCGGGCAGGTTCGGCGCGTCTACGAGAAAAGCGGCCGCGCCTTCACCGATGCTTTTCGCACGGCGATGGAAAGCTGGATGCCCGAGAACCGATCGGATCGCTACGGCAAGTTCCGCTACCCGCTCGATATCTTCGGCGTGCCGATCGAGCAGCTGCACGAGGAATTCCGGCCTTATCGTGAACGCTACGGCATCGCGATCGAGGCACCTAAACACTGAGCGGAGGGGAGTTGATGTCCGAAAAGCCGTTGCTCGATAAAGTCGTCATTGTCACCGGTGCCAGCCGGGGCATCGGCAAGGGGCTTGCGCTTGCCTTCGCCGAGGCTGGCGCCGATCTCGTTCTTTCGGCGCGTACGCTGCCGGACCTTGAGCAGACCGCGCGCGAGGTGGAGGCCAAGGGGCGCCGCGCGCTGGTCGTCGAAATGGATTCGTACAAATATGATACCGTGCAGGCGGTCATCACGCGCGCGGTCGACCATTTTGGCAAGCTCGACGTGCTGGTCAACAATGCCGGCGGCAGCCGCAACGTCCCCGATGGCTGGAAGGGCTTTCTCGAAGCCGACCACATCGCCGTCGAACGGCTGATGCAGATGCACGTCGTCTCGCCCTATGCGGCGGCGAAGGCGGCAGCGGCGGTGATGATGAAGCAGGGCAATGGCGGCGTGATCATCAACATCGATTCCGCATTGGCGCATTACCCATCGTCGAACGTGCAGAATTACAGCGCGGTGAAGCGCGCGCTCCAGGAGATGACGAAGCTCTGGGCGCTCGATCTCGGGCCTTACGGGATCCGCGTCAATTCGATCGGCCCCGGCATCACCCGTTCCGCCACGACCGAGAAGCTGTTCGCCGACGAGGAGGCGGAGGCGAAGGCCGCGCTGACCGTGCCGCTCCGCCGCCTCGGCGAGCCGAGCGACATCGCCGGCATGGCGGTGTTCCTGTGCACGGACGCCGCCGAATGGATCAGCGGCGCGACGGTCATGATCAGCGGCGGCCAGCGCTACTGACGGACGGTGTCAGGCAAAGCGGCGGCGGATCGCGTGGAAACGCTCCAGCATCTGTCGCCGCCGGCCCTCGCCGTCGATCCGTACCGCGTCCTCGGGCATCGCGCGATCCAGTTCGCGGAGCGGAACGGTTCCCGTTTCGAACGCGGGTATCGCGCGGCTGGAGGCATTGCGGAAATTCAGCACGCCTTCGCGGAATCCCTGCGCGTCGATCCAGTTCGCGAAACCGGGATCGCGGTGCGCCATGACCAGGCGAACGCGGCGATCGCGACCGATCGCGGTCCGGCTGGGCGTATAGCTCACCGGCCGATAGGCGAAGTCCATGCTGTTGCCGAACATCGCTTCATTGGTCAGCATCCAGAAATCGTCGATCGCATCGAAGCTGAGGATCAGCGCCTGATCGGGTTCGAGCCGCCAATGCATCTGCGTCACCACGCGTCCGCGACGCAGCTCCTGCGCTTCCTCTTCCGGCGAGAGCGGCGCACCAGGGCGAAGATTGGCGCCGGCGTATCGGTTGATTGCGGACGGGTCGATCAGGCCGCTGCGCCACAGCACGTCCGGCCATTGGTCGACGACATTGAAGGCGAAGTCGCCGGCCCAGCGCATTGCCTCGATCATCGTCGCGGGGGTGGGCAATGGGCGCGGCTCGGCCATGTCGACGCGTTCGATCGCGATCTGCGCGGGCTCCTCGTCCCAGCGGTCGAAGAACTGGCGGAAGAAAATCTTGCGCGATCCGGGCGTGGTCGGCAGCCAATTCGCGCCCTGCCGTCCGCCACCGATGAACAGCTCGAAGCGTCCGTCATCGTCGGTGACGAGCTCGTGGCCGAGGATATTCGCCTCAGGAATGTCGCCGAACGGATCGTGGAGCGCGGCGGTCGCGGGGCGCGGCCCCTGAATGGTGAAGTTCCAAAAGCGCGCGCTGCCCTTGCGACCCGAAACACGGTAAACCGACGCGCCGTCGATCCAGGCCTGGAGATAGACGGCATCGGCATTGTCCGATCCGAGCTTGCGGCTTGGCGAGACGAAATGGTGGAACGCCGGGTAGCGGGTGTCCCGCGTTTCCAGTGCAAGATCGAAAGCTTGCCCGAGATTCTGTGTAAGATAGCGGAAGCCGTCGGCGCGCTGCAGCGGATCGGGCGGGTTCTGATCCTTGAACACGCGCATGCCTGCTTCCTCGAGACGTCGGCAGAAGTCGCGCCATCCGTCCGCAAGCGCCTGATCATGCTCACCGTCGCCGAACACCGTCAAAGGTCCTTTCAGGAGAGGAGTTTCCAATGGCCGCGATCGTGCCGCCTTATCATTTCACGCTCGTCGTCGAGGACGTTCCGGCGGCGATGGCCGACCTGACGCGGCTGCTCGGCCTTTCCTGGGCGCCGATCCAGGGCGACGACCTCTTCACCTACTCGCTGCAGGGGCCGCCCTATCTCGAGCTGCTCAAGCGCCGCGACGATACGATCTTCGACAAGACCGGGCTGCATCATATCGGCATCTGGGTCGACGACATGGCGACCGAGTCGGAGCGGCTCGAGCAACTGGGCTGCGAACCCGAGCTGGTGCGGCGCGACGAGGAAGGGCGGGTGCTGCCAGGCTGCTTCCACAAGACGCGCGACGGGCTGCGGCTCGAACTCGTGCAGATCGGCAACTCGGGGCCGAAGCTCGCGCGAATGCTGAACGGCGGCGACTACGCCTGACTTCATGCCGTGGCCAGGCGCCCGTCCGCGTCGACCGAGAAACGATCCGACTTGCCATCATCGAGCCCGAGCGCGCGCCGGTAGGTCTTCCGACGCGCGATCCGCCAGCCTCGCTCGGTGCGGACGAGATCGTCCTCATATTCGCCGAACGCCACGGCAGCGCTGTGGTGGCGTACGACATATTTGCTCAGGAGGCGCGCCGTCGTGTCGGTCGCCGTGAGGATCGTGACGTTGGTGGTGTGGTGGGCGCGGCCCTCGCCCGGCGTTACGCCGGGCGCGACGTGGAAGAATTTGTCGCGGAAGGCGTTCAGCCCGCGCACGACGGTGAGGCCGACGCTGCTTGGATCGAACACGCCATCGGCGGTGAACACCTCGTCGAGCCGTTCCGGCCAGTGCCGATCGAAGACATGGCCGTAGAGCGCGAGCAGCGCCTCGATATCGAGGCGATCCTCGGCGGAGAGCGGCAGCGGCGCTGGCGGCGCGGCAAGGGCAGGGCGGGGCGGGGCATTGGCGAGCAACCCGTCCCACTCGATCGTGAACGGCGCGCCGGCGATCTCGACGCCGGCCGCGCGGCGGAACGTCTTGCGGCGCGCGATGCGCCAACCCTCGGCCGTGCGGACGCATTCGTCCTCATATTCGCCGTAGCTGATCGCGGCAGGTCCGGCCGAGCAGAGATATTTGCTCAGCATTGTCGCACGGTCGCCGTCCGCCGCCAGGATCACGGCGTTCGTCGAGTGATGGCAGCGCGTCGGGCCGGCGCCGTCCTCGAGCGGGATCAGCTTCTCGCGAATTTCGGCGAGGCCGGTCATCGGCGGCAGGCCGACGTTGCTGGGATCGAACACCCCGTCGGCGGCGAAGATCTCGCCGATCCGATCCCACAAGCCGCGATCGAGGACATGGCCGCAGAGGTTCTGCAGATCGAGGAGCGCCAGCCGATCCTCTACCGAAAGGCCAAGCGCGGGCGCTTCCCTTAGGGGCTGTGGCGGCGGAGCATTCGCAAGCAGCGCATCCCAATCGATCGCGAACTTCGCATTGGCCTCGCCGCGACCGAGCGCGCGCCGACGTGTCTGGCGCCGCGCAATCCGCCAGCCGGCATCGGTGCGGATCATGTCGTCTTCATATTCGCCGTAGGAGATGATCCCGGTCGCGTGGTTGCAGATATATTTGCTGAGCACGCGCGCGGACGCCGGAGCCGTCTCGAGAAAGATCACATTCGTGGAATGATGGCACCGCTTGGGGTTGCGTTCCTCGAGCGGGATCAGCTTGCGGCGTATCTCTTCCATGCCGATCATCGGTGGCAGGCCGACGTCGCTGGGATCGAAGATGCCGTCGGCAGCGAAGACCTGCCCCAGCCGGTCCCAGAGGCCGCGATCGAGAACATGACCGTAGAGATTCTGGACATCGAGGATGTCCAGCCTGTCCCGAGGCGTGATCATCTTTCCGGTGTCTCCATCGAAACTGCTCTGCGACGGCAGGCGGCGCGCAACCCTTCCAAGTCACGCGCCGCCGGTATCACGAACCGCTCGTGCGGTCCTTACTGATGCACCATTGCTCCGAAGGGAACCTTGACCTGGACGCCGACGACGCGGGGTTCGGCGAGGTTGCCGATGCCGATGCCGAGGCCGTTGATGTTGTAGGCGCGCGCCTCGTAGATCTCGTTCGTCAGGTT
>Ga0213875_10001530_pt1 | contig 14863 bp, 10 predicted proteins | sample BarmaccomBMRX_R8_FD_160105 | JGI IMG/M metagenome (GOLD analysis project Ga0213875, IMG submission 160105) | Root-associated microbial communities from Barbacenia macrantha in rupestrian grasslands, the National Park of Serra do Cipo, Brazil - RX_R8 | ecosystem: Host-associated > Plants > Roots... | reverse complement strand
GGCCGTGATCGTGATGATGCGCGACCCGCCGGGACTGCCGAGGACGAGGAGCACCTTGCCGTCCTTGGAAACGAGCGTCGGCGACATCGAGGAGAGGGGTCGCTTGCCGGGCGCGATGGCGTTCGCCGAGCCTTGCACGAGACCGAAAAGGTTCGGCACGCCGGGCTTCACCGTGAAATCATCCATCTCGTCGTTGAGGAAAAAGCCCGTCCCGGGCGCGATCACGTTCGCCCCGAAGGCTCCGTTGATGGTGAAGGTGACCGAGACGGCATTGCCGTCCTTGTCAACCACCGAAAAATGCGTGGTCTCGGACTTCTCGTGGGGCTCGATGCCCGGTTCGAGCTGGCTCGAGGGCGTCGCGGCGAGCGGGTCGATCTTGGAGCGGATCGCGGCCGCATAATCCTTCGAGAGCAGCCGCTCGAGTGGGTTCTTCACGAATTCGGGATCGGCGAGATAAGTGTTCCGGTCGAGGAAGGCGTGGCGCATCGCCTCGACCATCACATGCACCGCTTGCGCCGAATGAAATCCGAGCCCCTTCATGTCGTAGCCTTCGAGTATGTTGAGGACCTCGCAAAGCGTGGCACCGCCCGAGCTCGGGGGCGGTGCGGAGGCGAGCCGATAGCCACGATAGGTGCAGGTGAGGGGAGGCGATTGCGTTGTCCTGTAGCTCGCGAAATCTTGCGCGGTGAGAATGCCGCCATTGGCTCGGCTCGCCTTCTCGACCGCCTCTGCGACAGGGCCCTTGTAAAAGGCGTCAGGCCCTTTTTCGGCAATGAGCGAAAGCGTCGCTGCGAGGTCCTTTTGGACGTGGAGGTCGCCCGGCAGCAAGGGCGTGCCGTCCGGCCGCAGGAAGATCTCGGCGGCGACCGGGTCCTTCGCGAAGCGCCGAGCCCCGACATCGAGGATGTCCGTATCGGCGCGCGAGAGCACGTAGCCGTCGCGTGCGAGCTCGACCGCGGGCGCCATCACCTTGTTGCGCGCCATCGTGCCGTATTCGGAAAGAGCCCGGTCGAGCCCCATGACGGTGCCTGGCACGCCCGACGCGAGATAGCCGTAAAGGCTCAGATCCTTGATGGGGTTGCCCTGCGCGTCGAGAAACATGCTCTCGCGGGCAGCGGCCGGCGCGGTCTCACGAAAGTTGATGAAGGTCTCGCGGCCATCGGCGAGATGGAGCACCATGAACCCACCCCCGCCGATGTTGCCGCAACAAGGATCGACGACTGCGAGCGCATAACCGACGGCGACCGCGGCATCGATCGCATTGCCGCCTTGCTGAAGAATGCGAAGGCCCGCCTCCGACGCGTAATGTTGCGAGGACACGACCATCCCGTGTTGCGCTTCGACGGCGGGCCGCGAGGCGGCGAGGCCGGGCGAGGCCAAGCTCGCGGCCATCGCCAGCGCGAACACGTTCCAGATCATTCGCGACATTCGGAGTTTCCTTGCGCCTGAAACGATTTGGCCCTGCCGCGATGCGGCGAACCTAAAGCACGCTAGCCAACCCCGAGCGCAAAGGCGATGCCGTGTCCGGGGCCTCGCGAAAGCGTGAAACGGCGGTCTCATGGGAGCCAAGAGGCGGCGGACTTGGGCGGAGATGCCCGAAGCGCTTACGGGGCTCGTCTTGCAGGGGCGGACATGTCGGTTAAAGGTGGGCGGGGTGCGAAAGAAGGAAGAGCGCTCATGTCATCGACGATGTCCGAGGATCTGCGCGCGAGCGCGCTCGCTTATCATCGGCTGCCGCGGGCCGGCAAGCTCGAGATCCATGCGACGAAGCCGCTCGGCAATCAGCGCGATCTGGCGCTTGCCTATTCACCGGGCGTCGCCGCGCCTTGCGAGCTGATCGCGGCCGAGCCCGGCGAGGCGGCGAGCCTGACCTCGCGGCAGAACCTCGTCGCCGTGCTCTCGAACGGCACGGCGGTGCTCGGCCTTGGCGCAATTGGCCCCCTTGCGGCGAAACCCGTGATGGAAGGCAAGGCTGTCCTCTTCAAGAAATTCGCCGGCCTCGATTGTTTCGACATCGAGGTCGCGGAAACTGACATCGACAAGCTCGTGGACATCGTCGTGTCCCTCGAGCCTACGTTCGGGGGCATCAATCTCGAAGACATCAAGGCGCCCGAATGCTTCGAGGTCGAGGAGCGGGCGCGTGCGCGCATGAAAATCCCGGTCTTTCACGACGATCAGCACGGCACGGCGATCATCGTGGCCGCGGCGGTGCTGAACGGGCTCGAGATCGCCGGGAAGAAGCTCGACGCCGTCAAGGTCGTGGCTTCGGGCGCGGGCGCCGCCGCGCTCGCCTGCCTCAATCTTCTCGTCTCGCTCGGCATCAAGCGCGAGAACATCTTCGTCACCGATATTGAAGGCGTGGTCTATGAAGGCCGCACAAAGCTCATGGATCGCTGGAAGGCGGTCTATGCGCAAAAGACAAAGGCGCGCACGCTTGCCGACGTCATCCCGGGCGCGGATATCTTCCTTGGCCTTTCGGCAGGTGGGGTGCTGAAGCCCGAGATGGTGCGTGCCATGACCGAAAAGCCGCTCATCCTCGCTCTCGCCAACCCCTATCCCGAAATCCTCCCGGACGAGGCGCTCGCGGCGAAGCCGGATGCCATGATCTGCACCGGCCGATCGGATTATCCGAACCAGGTCAACAACGTGCTGTGCTTCCCTTACATGTTTCGCGGCGCGCTCGATGCGGGGGCGACCACCATCAACGAGGAGATGAAGCTCGCCGCCGTGCGCGCCATCGCCGAACTCGCGCGCATGGCGCCGTCCGACGTGGTGGCCCGCGCGATCGGGGGCGAGGCGCGAAGCTTCGGGCCTCAATCCCTCATCCCGAGCCCCTTCGATCCGCGCCTCATTTTGTGGATCGCGCCTGCGGTGGCGAAGGCTGCCATGGCAACGAAGGTCGCGCGCCATCCGATCGAGGACCTTGAAGCATATACGGACCGCTTGTCGCGCTTCGTGTTCCGCTCGGGCTTCATCATGAAGCCGCTCTTTCAGCGTGCGAAGGAGAATCTGCGGCGTGTGATCTACGCCGATGGCGAGGATGAACGCGTGCTGCGCGCGACTCAGGTCGTGCTCGAGGAAAATCTGGCAAAGCCCATCTTGATCGGGCGTCCGCCCGTCGTCGAGGCGCGATTGAAGCGCTTCGGACTTTCGGCGCGGCCGGGAAAGGATTTCGAGCTGATCAACCCCGACGATGATCCGCGTTATCGCGATTATGTCGCCGATTATGTGCGGCTCGCCGGGCGCTCCGGCATCACTCCCGATGCCGCGCGGACCTTGGTGCGCACCAGCGCGACCGTGATCGCAGCGCTTGCGCTTAAGCGCGGCGATGCGGATGCGATGCTGTGCGGGCTCGAAGGCCGCTTCCCCTCGCGCCTTCGCCATATCCGCGACATCGTCGGGCTGGCGCCCGGCGTACGCGGCCTCTCCGCGATGAGCCTCGTAATCACGTCGAAGGGAGCTTATTTCCTCGCCGACACGCATGTGCGTCACGACCCGACCGCGGAGGAGATCGCCGACATGGCGATTTTATGCGCGTCTCATGTCCGTCGCTTCGGCCTGCCGCCGAAGATCGCGCTCCTCTCTCATTCGGATTTCGGCGCTGCCGATACGAGCACATCCCTGAAGATGAGACGCGCCCTTTCCCTGGTCCGCGCCCTCCAGCCGGATCTCGAGATCGACGGCGAGATGCAAGCCGATACCGCGCTTTCCGAGGCAATCCGCGACCAGGTGCTGCCGAATGCACGCTTCGCGGGGGAGGCGAACGTTCTCATCATGCCGAATCTCGATGCGGCGAACATCGCCTTTTCGCTCATCAAGGTCGTGGCCGATGCGCTCCCCGTCGGCCCCATTCTCATGGGGACCGCGAAGCCCGCGCACATTCTCTCGCCCTCGGTGACGCCGCGCGGCATCGTCAACATGACTGCGCTCGCCGTCGTCGAGGCGCAATCGCGCGAGATGGCCGACATGGCCTGAGATTCGACCGGTTCTATCCGGCCTTCGTTTTCGGCTCGAAGCGGCAGATGTCGGCGATCGGGCATATCGGGCATTTGGGCGCGCGCGCCACGCAGATGTAGCGCCCGTGCAGGATCAACCAGTGATGTGCGTGACGCCGGTAAAGGGGCGGCACGACACGCTCCAGGCCTTGTTCGACCTCGAAGGGGTTCCGTCCGGGCGCAAGGGGAATGCGATTGGCGACACGGAAGATGTGCGTGTCGACGGCGATCGTCTCCTCGCCGAAGGCGACGTTCAAAACGACATTCGCGGTCTTTCGCCCGACGCCGGGCAAGGCCTCGAGGGCTTCGCGGTTGCGGGGAACCTTGCCGGCGTGTCGCTCAATCAGGGCCTTCGACAGGGCGATCACGTTTTTCGCCTTGGTGCGATAAAGGCCGATCGTCTTGATCGCCTCGCTCAGCGCCGGTTCTCCGAGCGCCACCATGGCGGCCGGCGTCTTCACTTTCTTGAACAGGGGCTTTGTTGCCCGGTTGACGCCGGCGTCCGTCGCCTGCGCCGAGAGAACCACGGCGACGAGGAGCGTGAAGAAATTCGAGTGAACGAGTTCCGTCGCCGGTTCCGGATTGAGCGCCGCGAAGCGCGCGAAGATCGTTTCGACTTCTTCGGGCGAAAGCTTCTTTCGGCCTTTTCGACGGGTGGGGCCCGAAGCGGCTTTCACATTTTCCTCGCCTTCAGCCGGTCTGTTGTTTGTGCACGCATGAGCGCGATATAACAGGGGCGGGGGCGTAGCACGCAAGGCAGCGATCGCAGATGTCCACCGCTGCGGATGAGACCGTCTTCGAAGCGACGCTCACGCCTCATCGCTCGCTGCGACGAGGAGGGTTTCGCCTGGTGATGACGCTGTGCTGCCTCTCCGCGGTGGTGTCGAGCATCCCCTTCATCGTATTCGGCGCCTGGCCGGTCGCGGGCTTCTACGGTCTCGACATTCTCGCCCTCTTCATTGCGTTCAAGGTGAATTATCGGCGCGCGCGCGCCGAGGAGCGCGTACGGCTGACCTATGTGGAACTGCTCCTGCGAAAGATCACGCACCGAGGCGAGACATCGGAATGGCGGTTCAACCCGCTCTGGGCTCGCCTCCTGCTCGACGAGGACGAGGAGTTCGGCGCCCTGCGCTTGAGCGTCGTGGCCGGCCGCCAGACGGTGCCGATCGGCGAATTCCTCGCCCCGTCGCAGCGTCGCGATCTCGCGAAAGCACTCGGCGCCGCGCTCATCAAGGCAAAGCGCGGGCCTGATTTATCGTAAACCCGAGCCGGCTTCGACCTCCGAGGAAAGGGCTACGAAGAATGCGTGCATATTGACGCGGCCGCGCCCTAGGTGTCAGGTCAAGCTCATGCCCCTTTTCTTGCGGCATCGTTCGGGCGGCTGGAGGGCGGCACTTGCCGTCCTTTCCATTTATGCGCTCTTCATCCAGGCCATGCTCGGCGGCGTCGCCTCCGGGTTTTCGACGCTCGTCGAGAAAGGCGGAAAGCGGATCATCTGCGGGGCGGATTCCGGCGCTATTGGCGGCGCGGAACGCGTCCCGGGCGATAGGCACGGCAAGGACTGTTCTTGCCCCGGCCTCTGCTCGGGACAGGCGGCCGCCACGACGGTGGGGGACGCGATCTTCGACAGTGCTCGCTGGCCGTGTCCGCGTGGCCTGGTTCGCATTTTCGTCTCGCTCCTCGACTTGCGAGCCCATGTTTTAGCGGGCGTAGGCCTTGCTCGCGCGCCGCCTTTGTCCTCAGAACTCGACGAAGCCTGAGTTTTCTCGTTCCGCGATCGCTTCGGCGCGCGGGCAAACTCGACGAGGACATGATGATAAGGTCACTTCTCTCGATGATGAGCGCGTTCGCAAACGCCTTAGTGACAGCGAGTGTCGCACTGCTTTTCTTCTTCGTTCTGTTGCCCGCCGGGGCCGCCCCCTCGGCATTGATCGAGTCGATCGCCGCGACCGCTGCGCCGAGCGCCGAATACAGCGTTGGGCAACTTCGGATCACCGCGCCATGGATGCGCGCGACGCCAAAGGGAGCGACCGTCGCGAGCGGTTACATGACGATCACGAATACGGGAAAAGAGCCTGACCGGCTCTTGAGCGTCGAAAGCGATATTGCAACGACGGTCGAAGTGCACGAAATGAGCGTTTCGGGTGAGGTGATGAAGATGCGGCCGCTCGAGAAGCCGCTCGAAATCGAGCCCGGCGGCATGGTGGAGCTCAAGCCGAACGGCTATCATCTGATGTTCTCACGCTTGCGGCAGGGTGTGAACGAAGGCGACAAGGTGAGCGTGACGATGGTCTTCGAGAAGGCCGGAAAGGTCGAGATCGAGCTTCCGGCGGCCGGCATCGCGGCCAAGGGACCGGCCAATGAGGGCACGATGCCTGACCACAAGATGTAGGACTGGGTCATGCTGAAGAATGTCAGGATCGCTCTGTGGGCGGCGTGCGCGCTTCCCCTCGTCGCACTGTTGGCCGTTGTGGGCCTTGAGCTGACGCAGGGCACGAACAGCGTCGGCGCCTTCCAGGCGAGCGGCATCGGTGGCCCATTCAAGCTCGCCTCCTCGAGGGGGGGCGAGCTGTCGAGCGATGATCTCAAGGGGGAGCCCTTCCTTGTCTTCTTCGGGTACACGCATTGTCCGGATGTTTGCCCGGCGACGGTCTCGGATGTTTCGACTTGGCTCGACGCGCTCGGCCCGGAAGGGAAGGGGATCAAGGCGCTCTTCATCAGCATCGATCCTGAGCGCGACAGCGTCGCGTCGCTGAAGGATTACTTGTCTTCCTTCAGTGACCGGATCATCGGCCTGACAGGCACACAAGATGAGATCGCCAATGTCGCGCGGGAATATCGGGTGTACTACGCCAAGCACCCGACGAAGGACGGCGACTACACGATGGATCACTCTGCGGTAATCTATCTCATGGATCGCGACGGCAAGTTCGCGGGCACGCTCACTTACGACGAGAAGCAGGAAGCGGCCGTCGCCAAGCTGAAGCGGCTCCTGGCCGCCGCGTGAGCGCAAGAAAGGCTTCACGCACGCGCAAGGTCCTGCGTGGCCGCCTGCTCTGGTTTACCGACGATCCGCAAACGGCTGGTGAGCGCGCGGCGCATTATTTTGAGGATGGCGCGCTCCTTGTTGAAGGCGGTGTCGTTCAGCGGGCAGGCGAGGCAAACCGGCTGCTCGCCGACCTTGCGCCCGGCGCGCCGGTCGAGGATTACCGCCCGCATCTCATCGTGCCGGGCTTCGTCGACCCGCATATCCATTTCCCGCAGACTCAGGTCATTGCGAGTTTCGGCGCGCAGCTTCTCGAATGGCTGCAGAAATACACGTTCGTCGAGGAACAGAAATATTCCGATCCCGCCCATTGCGCCATCAATGCCCGTTTCTTCTTCGACGAGCTCTTGCGCAACGGCACGACGACGGCCGTCGCCTTTTGCTCGGTGCATGCGCAGTCAGCCGAGGCCTTCTTCGCGGAGTCGGAGCGCCGCAACACGCTCATGCTCGCCGGCAAGGTGCTCATGGACCGCAACGCGCCTGAGGCTTTGCGCGACACGCCCGAGCGCGCCTACACCGAAACCAAGGCGCTGATCGAGAAATGGCACAAGCGCGGACGCCAGCGTTACGCCATTGCGCCGCGCTTCGCGATCACCTCGACGGAGGGCCAGCTCGAGGCCGCAGGCGCGCTCGCGCGCGAGCACGAGGATTGCCACATCGAGACGCATCTTTCCGAGAACCTGGGCGAGGTCGCCCTCGTGCGCGAGCTCTTTCCGTGGTCACGAGACTACACGGACGTTTACGCTCGTTATGGTCTGCTCGGCGCGAAAACCTTGCTAGGGCACTGCATCCACCTGAGTGCGCGCGAGCGCGCCGTGCTCGCGCAGGCGCGTAGCGTCGCCGTTTTTTGTCCGACCTCCAACCTCTTCATCGGATCGGGACTTTTCGATTGGCGCGCCACGCGAGAAGCCGGCCTCCGGATCGGCGTTGCGACCGATGTCGGCGGCGGCACGAGCTACTCCATGCTGCGCACCGCGGCGGAGGCCTATAAGGTGCTGCAGCTGCAGGGGCTGAATTTGCCCGCCATGCACGCCTTTCACGCGATCACCCGCGGCAATGCGGAGGCTTTGGGCCTTGAAGACGTGATCGGCTCGTTCGAGCCCGGGCGTGTGTGCGATGCGGTCGTACTCGACGCGAGAGCGACCCCTGCCATGCGTCACCGGATGGAGGCGGCGCGCACACTCGACGAGGAGCTATTCGTCCTGATGACGATGGGATCGGATCGCAATGTCGCGGCCACCTATGTGATGGGCGAAAAGGCCTGTGACAGGCAGGGACCTGCGAGGCCGAAAGCCCTGGCACGGGCCTGAGCATCGCCAACATTCTTTGTGGCGCCGTCATCCAGACCGAATGAGCCGCACTGCCGCGTCACGTTCGAAGAGATAGAGAAGCGTGCGCAGCGCCTCCCCGCGCGGGCTCTCGAGCTTGGGGTCCGTCCCGAGAATGAGCTTTGCGTCGCGTCGTGCAGCCTCGAGAAGATCGGCGTCGACCGCCGCATCCGCGATACGAAATTGCGCCATGCCGGATTGGCGCGTGCCGAGCACCTCGCCCGGTCCGCGAAGCCGCAGATCCTCCTCGGCAATGCGAAATCCGTCTTGCGTCTCTCGCATGATGGTGAGGCGCGCCTTGGCTGTTTTCGAAACCGGGGCCTTGTAAAGCAGGATGCAGCTCGATCGCTCGGCACCGCGCCCGATGCGTCCGCGCAGCTGGTGAAGCTGGGCAAGACCGAAGCGTTCCGCATGCTCGATCACCATGATCGTGGCATTGCGGACATCGACGCCGACCTCGATCACGGTCGTCGCGACGAGGAGCTTCGTTTCGCCTTTGACGAAGCGGCTCATGGCGGCATCTCTTTCCTTCGGAGCCATGCGCCCATGAATAAGGCCGACCTGATCTCCGAATGCGCTTTTCAATCCCGCAAAGCGTTCCTCGGCCGCGGCAAGATCGAGCGCTTCGGTCGTTTCTACAAGTGGACACACCCAATAGGCTTGCGCGCCTGAGGAGAGCGCGCGTCGCAGACCGTCCGTCACGTCGACCATGCGCTCCAATGGCACGGTTCGCGTGTCGATTGGCTGGCGCCCGGCCGGCTTCTCGGTGAGCGCGGAAACATCCATGTCCCCGTAACCTGCGAGCAGTAGACTGCGCGGGATGGGCGTTGCGGTCATCACAAGGACGTCGACGCCCGTGCCTTTGGCCTGAAGCGACAGGCGCTGGTGGACGCCGAAGCGATGTTGCTCATCGACCACCGCGAGAGCGAGATCGGCGAATACGACCGATTGCTGGAAAACCGCATGCGTGCCGATAAGAATATCGATCTCGCCGGCGGCAAGCGAGCGCAGCAGGCGGGATCTCGAACCCGCCGCGTCGCGCCCCGTGAGGGTCGCGATGCGAAGCCCTGAGCCTTGTGTGAATTCGTGCAGGCGCTCCTCATGTTGACGCGCCAGGATCTCGGTCGGCGCCATAAGCGCGGCCTGCCGTCCCGCTTCCACCGCGGTCGCCATGGCCAAGAGCGCAACGAGTGTTTTTCCCGAACCGACATCGCCTTGCAAAAGCCGAAGCATGCGACGCGGCTCCGCCATGTCGGCCGTGATCTCGGCGAGGGCGCGGGTCTGCGACGATGTCGGCCGAAATGTCAGCTGGTCGAGGATCGCCCCGGTGAGGCGCCGATTGCCATGCGTCGAGCGGCCGGGGGCGCGGCGCAGATACGCGCGCACGAGCGCGAGCGCGAGCTGGGACGCCAGAAGCTCATCATATGCGAGGCGTCGTCGCCCAGGGGACGACATTTCGACATCGGCGGGCTCACGCGGATGGTGCAAGAGGCGCAAGGCTTCATCCAAAGGCGGGAAGCCGGCGCGCTTGAGAAACGCCGCATCCTGCCACTCCGCGAGCTCCGGCACGCGTTTCACCGCGTGACCGATGAGGCGTCGCAAAAGGCCTAAATGCAACCCCTCCGTGAGGCGATAGACAGGCTCCACGTTCGGCATCGCATCGGGCCGATCGGCAGGCGCGATATGATCCGGATGAACGATCTGGCGCATGCCATCATAGTGCTCGAGCATGCCGGAGACGATGATCCGCGTACCGAGGGGGAAGCGCTCCTTCATCGTTTTCCCGACACCGTGAAAGAAGACGAGGGTTACATCGCCCGTCTCGTCTTCGCACAGCATCTTGTGCGGGGCGCGTGGTCGATGCGGGGGAGCGGGACGATGCCCCGTGACCACGACCTCGACCGTCGCAATCTCGCCGATACGCGCTTGTGCGAGTTTCGGCCTCGCACGGCGATCGACAGCGAAGCTCGGCAGATGAAAGAGAAGGTCGAGGACGCGGGGTTTTTCGTCCGAACTATCGACAAGAAGTCTCTTCAAGAGAGCCGACACCTTGTCGCCGACGCCGGGGAGCGCCGACGCAGGAGCAAAGAGAGGATCGAGAAGTGAAGGCCTCATGCCGGAAAAATCAGTGCGAGCGTCGTTCGTGGAAGCATGTCACGTTCTTTACCCATGACGCGTTGCGCGAGCCTCGCTATATAGGAGTGGGTGGCGCGGCGGGGCAGACCGCTGACCTGAACACCAAAGGCGCGAGATTCATGCATTCCGAAACGGAGATTCGCCGGCGGCGCCTGCGTTTTCGCGCGTGGCACCGGGGCATTCGCGAGATGGACTTGCTGATGGGAGGCTTCGCGGATGCGCGCCTTCAAAGCCTGGACGAGCGTGAGCTTGACGTTTTCGAAGAGCTTTTGGAGCTCCCCGACCAGGAGGTCTTCACTTGGCTCACCGGACAGGCGCCCGTGCCGAAGGATCACGATACCTCCCTGTTCCGTCAATTGAAGAGCTTTTACGATCACGCCCGTCCGCTCCATGTCTGATTCTACAGCTATCAAGACCAAGCCGCGCACGCCAACTGCGTCCGGCGAGCGCGGACCGGCGCTGTCGCGCGCCGAGGCGATCGCACAGGCGCTGCGGCGCGCCGACCATGTCCGGTTGGTCAATGCGCCGGACGGCTTCGACGCGTTGGCACTGGCCGAGCTCGCCGATGTGCTCGCGCGCGATGAAGCGTCGCGCCCGGTGACGCTCGTCCATCTGGCGCGGGACGGGCAGCGCTGCCAGCGAATGGCCGACGCACTCGGTTTCGTTGCGCCACGCCTCGATGTCGTGGTCCTGCCTGCTTGGGACTGCCAGCCATACGATCGCGTATCTCCCAATGCCCAGATCGCGGCCGACCGCATGCTGGCGCTCGCGCGGTTGGTCAGCGGCCAGGCGACGCTTCAGCGTCCGCGGGTTCTCCTCACCACGGTGAACGCCATTCTACAGCGGGTGCCGACGCGAGCCATGATAACGAGGGACAGCTTCTCGGCACGCCCCGGAAACGCTCTCGATCTCAATGCTCTCGCGACCTGGCTTGAAAGCAATGGCTATTTGCGTGCCGGCGTGGTGCGGGACATCGGCGATTATGCCGTGCGCGGGGGCATTCTCGATCTGTGGCCGTCGACGCATTCAGAGCCGGTACGGCTTGACTTTTTCGGAGACGCGCTCGAATCGATCCGCTCCTTCGACGCGCAGACGCAGCGCTCGACGGGGCAGCTTCATTCGCTCGACCTCGTCCCTTTGAGCGAGGTGCGGCTCACGACAGAAAGCATCAAGCGCTTCCGCACCGCCTATGTCACGACCTTCGGCAATCCGGGCCCTGAGGACGCGCTTTACGAGGCGATCAGCGAAGGTCGCCGCTATCCTGGCCTCGAACATTGGCTGCCCTTGTTCCATGAGCGCCTCGACACCGTTTTCGACCTTGCGGCCGGCGCGCCGGTCCTGATCGACCACCTTGGACACGAAGCGGCCCATGAGCGCATCATGCAGATCGCGGATTATCAGCGGGCTCGCGCCTCGGCGCTCGAGACGAACGCGGCGGGCGGGGCGCCTTATCGTCCGCTGCCGCCCGATGCGCTCTATCTTTCCGAGGACGAATTCCGCGATCGCCTCTCAAAGCTCGGCGTGCTCGGCTTCTCTCCTTTCGCGCAAGGCGGGGATGAGGCCTCCGGCATCTTCGATGCGCAAGCCCGAAAGGGGCGGAGCTTTGCGCCGGAGCGGGCAAATCCTGCGGCGAACGTCTTCGATGCTGTGATCGCACATGCGCGGAATATCCGTGCCCAAGGCCACGCCGCGCTGATCGTCGGCTGGAGCGAAGGGTCGCGCGAGCGGCTCGAGACGATCCTTTCTGACCATGGCCTGTCGACGCTTCGGCCTGTCGCCGACTTCGAAACCGCGAACCGGCTCGCCCCTGGCGAGATCGGGATCGGCGTGTGGGGTCTGGAGGAAGGTTTCGAGACGGATGCGATCGCGGTCATCGGCGAGCAGGACATTCTCGGCGACCGCCTCGTGCGCTCGTCGCGACGGACGAGGAAGGCCAAGGACGTCATCAGCGAGGCGGCCGCGCTCACGGCGGGCGACATCGTCGTGCATGTCGACCACGGCATCGGGCGCTTCGTAGGGCTTGCGACCATCGAAGCGATGGGCGCGCCGCATGCTTGCCTCGAGCTTCACTACGCCGGTGGCGACAAGCTCTTCCTGCCCGTCGAGAATATCGAGCTCTTGTCGCGCTATGGCTCGGAAGACGCGGAGGCCCAGCTCGACAAGCTCGGCGGTGTCGCCTGGCAATCGCGCAAGGCGCGCCTGAAACAGCGCATTCGCGAGATGGCTGGCAAGCTCATCGATATCGCTGCGGCACGTGCGTTGAAGGATGCGCCGGTTATCGTTCCGCCCGAAGGCTTGGTTTCTGAATTCGAAGCGCGCTTCCCGTATCAGGAAACCGATGATCAGCTCGCCGCCATCGAGGCGGTGACCGAGGATCTCGCCGCGGGCAAGCCGATGGACCGGCTCATTTGCGGCGATGTCGGCTTCGGCAAGACGGAGGTCGCGCTGCGGGCGGCCTTCGCGGTCGGCATGGCGGGACGCCAGGTCGCGATCGTGGTCCCGACCACACTCCTCGCGCGCCAGCATCACGCTACCTTCAGGGAGCGCTTCGCCGGACTGCCGCTTCAGATCGCGCAAGCCTCGCGATTCGTCGGCTCGGCCGAGCTCAAGGCGGTGAAGCAGGGTGTCGCCGACGGCACGGTCGATATCGTGATCGGCACGCATGCGCTTTTGTCGAAATCGATGCGGTTCAAACGTCTCGGGCTTGTCATCATCGACGAAGAGCAGCATTTCGGCGTCGCACATAAGGAGCGTCTCAAGGAATTGCGCGCCGAGGTGCATGTTTTGACGCTCTCGGCGACGCCCATTCCGCGCACGTTGCAGCTTGCGCTCACAGGCGTGCGCGAGCTCTCGATCATCGCGACGCCCCCGATCGATCGCCTGGCTGTCCGCAGCTTCGTCTCGCCCTTCGACCCCTTGACCATCCGCGAGGCGCTTTTGCGCGAGCGCTACCGCGGCGGCCAAAGCTTCTACGTCTGCCCGCATATCGAGGACATCGGCGAGATCCGCGCCTTTCTCAACGAGCAGGTGCCCGAGCTCAAGGTCGCCGTGGCGCATGGGCAGATCGCGGCGGGCCAGCTCGAGGACGTGATGAGTGCCTTCTATGACGGCAAGTTTGACGTTCTGCTCTCGACCGCGATTGTCGAATCCGGTCTCGACATCCCGCGCGCCAACACGCTCATCGTGCACCGCGCCGATCAGTTCGGGCTGGCTCAGCTTTATCAATTACGGGGACGTGTCGGGCGTTCGAAGACCCGAGCCTATGCGCTGTTCACCATTCCGCCGAAGCGCAAGCTCACCCAAAGCGCCGAACGGCGGCTCAAGGTGCTGCAATCCCTCGACACACTCGGCGCCGGCTTTCAATTGGCAAGCCATGACCTCGACATCCGTGGAGCCGGCAATCTGCTTGGTGAGGAGCAATCGGGACACATCAGGGAGGTTGGCTACGAACTCTATCAACATATGCTCGAAGAGGCGGTCGCATCCTTGAAATCGGGTGCGGCCGAGCCGCAAGAGGATGCGTGGTCGCCGACCATTCAGCTCGGCACGCCCGTGATGATACCGGAGAGCTACGTCGCGGATCTCGACGTGAGGCTGTCACTTTACAGGGATCTGTCGCTCCTCGCAGCCGACGAGGACGTGAACGCCGCACGCGCCGATCTGCGCGACCGGTTCGGGCCGCTGCCGCCGGAAGTCGACAGGTTGCTCGACGTCATCTCGATCAAGGCTTTGTGCCGGCGCGCCAACATCGAGAAAGTCGAGGCGGGGCCGAAGGGCATCATCGTCGCTTTCCGGAACAACGAGGCGCCAAACCCAGAGGGGCTCATCTCCTACATCGCCGAGCATGGCAGCTTCGCCAAGGTGCGCCCCGACATGCGCATCGTGTTCCTCGGTGAATACGAGGACGCAAAGCGCCGTCTCACGCAGGTGAACCGTCTGTTGCGCGATTTGGTGCGAGTGGCGGAACGCAAGAAGGCGGCGTGAACGCGCGTTTGGGGTCAGGCGGCTCGCCACAAATTTTCGAGGGATAGGCCGAAGAGCGGCACGTAGTCGGGATGCAGAAGGCTCGACGAGCGAGCGAGCCAAGCTTCCGAGGCATGATAAAGCGGCACGACGTAACACCCCGCGATGAGGGCGCGGTCAAGCGCGCGCACGGCATCGGCGAAGTCGTCGTAGGATCTCGCAATGAGCACGGCTTCGACGCAAGCATCGACGGCTTTCGATCGCACGGCGGCATAATTGAGGGAGCCCTCGCGATCAGCCGCCGCCGAGGACCAGCGATTGGGCAGCTCGTTGCCCGGCGAGGGACTGCCCGCCCAGTTGAACTGGACCATGTCGAATTCGAAGCGTTGCATGCG
>Ga0213875_10001529_pt1 | contig 14864 bp, 18 predicted proteins | sample BarmaccomBMRX_R8_FD_160105 | JGI IMG/M metagenome (GOLD analysis project Ga0213875, IMG submission 160105) | Root-associated microbial communities from Barbacenia macrantha in rupestrian grasslands, the National Park of Serra do Cipo, Brazil - RX_R8 | ecosystem: Host-associated > Plants > Roots... | reverse complement strand
GAGCTGGCGGCGAACGCGATCGAGAGGCCGAACACGATCTGGATCAGCCGGCGGAAGCCGCCTGAGCTGTCCCCGAACGCCAGCGTCAGGCCGGTCACCACGATGATGATGACGGAGATGATCTTGGCGACCGGGCCCTGGATCGAGTCCAGGATCTGCTGGAGCGGCTGCTCCCACGGCATACTGGAGCCGGCCGCGTAGGCGGGCACCGAGAGCAGGCCGAGGGCGAGGAACGATGCGCCGGCGGCGAGCCGGCGGCGAAGGGTGCGGATCATGCGGAGTCTCCGAGGTTGCGGGGCCAGTCAGGGGTAAGGCGGTAGTCGCCGTCGGGGCCGAGCCCCTCGACGCGGGCGAGTTCGGACAAGCGGCGGTTCGAGCCGCGGCCGGTCAGGACGGCGATGACGTCGATGGTTTCGGCGATCAGTGCGCGCGGGACGGTGACGACGGCCTCCTGCACGAGCTGCTCGAGCCGACGCAGCGCGCCGAGCGCGGTCCCGGCGTGGATGGTGCCGATCCCGCCGGGGTGGCCGGTGCCCCAGGCCTTGACGAGATCGAGCGCCTCGCCGCCGCGCACCTCGCCGATGGGGATGCGGTCAGGGCGCAGACGCAGCGCCGAGCGCACGAGGTCGGTCAACGAGGCCGCGCCATCCTTGGTGCGGAGTGCGACGAGGTTCGGCGCGGCGCACTGAAGCTCGCGCGTGTCCTCGATCAGCACCACGCGGTCTTGAGTGCCTGCCACCTCGGCGAGGAGCGCGTTGACGAGCGTGGTCTTGCCGGTCGAGGTGCCGCCGGCGACCAACACGTTCCTGCGGTCGCGGACAGCCGCGCGGAGCGCTTCGGCTGCACCCTCGGCCATGATGCCGGCCGCAACGTAATCGGCGAGCGTGAACACGGCGACGGCGGGGCGCCGGATCGCGAAGGCCGGTCCGGCCACGACCGGCGGCAACAGACCCTCGAACCGCTCGCCCGTCCCGGGCAGCTCGGCCGAGACGCGAGGGGATCCGGGGTGGACCTCGGCCCCGACATGGTGGGCGACGAGCCGTATGATGCGCTCGCCGTCCGCGGCGGCGAGGCGTTCGCCCGTGTCCTCCAGGCCGCCGGCGAGCCGGTCGATCCAGAGCCGTCCGTCGGGGTTGAGCATGACCTCGCCGATGCTGGCGTCGTCGAGCCAGCCGGCGATCGCCGGCCCGAGCGCCGTGCGCAGCATCCGCGCGCCACGGGCTTGAGCTTCAGGCCGGAAGGCGATGGTGGTCACAGCTACGTACCCCGTCTGACTGGCGCGCCGCGGCGCGGATCACTGACGGGGCGGATACAAAGCGGCGGATCGGGCGCCGTTCAACAAGCCCGTTCAGGGCGTAGGGCGCTGGCGTAGAACGGGAGACACAGCGGCGGGTCGGCTCAGCCGTCGGCCGCGGAACTCTCGGGCGTCACCTCGCGCGAGACCTCCTCGGCGAGCGACCTGCCCTTGGCGAGTCGGCGGCCGAGCGCCTCGACGAAGCCTTCGTAGCGTTCGCGCCCCTTCGCCTGGGCGGCGGCCTGCGCGCTGTCGGGCAGCGGCGGCACGCTGGTCAGCCAGAAGCGGACGAAGAGCGCGAGCGCCTCGTTGCCGATTGTCTCGTGCCGTTCCAGCCGTTCGATCGCGCGCGTCATGCGGTCGAGCCGCCGCGCCAGCGCGGCCTCGAGCCGGTCGGCGGCGTCGGGCGACAGGTGCGAGGCGAGCGCCGCCTCGACCACCTGCGCCTGCGGCACGCGGGTCCGCGCGGCGTAGTCGGCCAGTCGCGCCGCGATCTCGGTCGAGAGCCGGAACGTGTATTTGCCGCGCGCCGCCACGGCTCACATCCGCATGTCGTCGGCCGGGTCGAGCGAGACTTGGCGGGCGAGGCTGCGCGTCGCCCGGTTCTGGAGTACGCGCGCCTTCAGCGCTTCGGCATCCGCGTCCGGCTGGTCGTCGCTGTCATCGAACTCACGCGACGGCCGGGGCGGCGTCTCGGGCGCGACCGCCTCATGGTCGGGCAACTCCGGCTCGCGCCGGATGCCGGCGTTGGCCGGGTCCTCGGCCTCGGTCGGCGGGACGGAGGCTTTGGCGGCCGGGGTGATCACAACGGGCGCGGACGTGGCGAGCGGCTTCAGCCCGCTCCAGTCGTCAGCCGCCACGGGGCCCGCTTCCCTTCCCGGCCTCCTCTCCGGTTTCGGCAGCACGCGGGCGGCGAGCCGCTTGTCGACGTAGTAGCGCGCCTTCTTGGCCCGGATCGGCGCCAAGCCGGAGACCAGCACCAGCTCGTCTGTCGGCGGCAGCTGCATGATCTCGCCGGGGGTGAGCAGCGGGCGCGCCGTCTCCTGCCGCGACACCATGAGGTGGCCGAGCCAGGGCGAGAGCCGGTGGCCGGCATAGTTCTTGGCGTCGCGGATCTCGGTCGCGGTGCCGAGCGCGTCGCTGACCCGCTTGGCGGTCCGCTCGTCATTGGCGGCGAAACTGACCCGGACATGGCAGTTGTCGAGGATGGCGTTGTTCTGCCCGTAAGCCTTCTCGATCTGGTTCAGCGATTGGGCGATCAGGAAGGAGCGGATGCCATAACCGGCCATGAAGGCCAGCGCCGACTCGAAGAAGTCGAGCCGGCCGAGCGCCGGGAACTCGTCGAGCATGAGCAGCAGCTTGTGGCGCTTGCGCTTGTCTTCGAGCTCCTCGGTCAGCCGGCGCCCAACCTGGTTCAGGATCAGGCGCACGAGCGGTTTGGTGCGCGAGATGTCCGACGGCGGCACGACCAGGTAGAGGGTCGCGGGCCGGGCGTCGTCGACGAGGTCGCGGATGCGCCAATCGCAACGGCGCGTGACCTGCGCCACCACGGGGTCGCGATAGAGGCCCAGGAACGACATGGCCGTCGAGAGCACGCCCGAGCGCTCGTTCTCCGACTTGTTCAGGAGTTCGCGGGCGGCGCTGGCGATCACCGGATGCGGCCCGGCCTTGCCCAGGTGCGGGGTCGTCATCATGGCCCGCAGCGTCGTCTCGATCGGCCGCCTGGGATCGGAGAGGAAGTTGGCGACGCCTGCCAGCGTCTTGTCGGCCTCGGCGTAGAGGACGTGGAGGATGGCCCCGACGAGAAGCGCGTGGCTGGTCTTCTCCCAGTGATTGCGCTTCTCCAGCGCGCCTTCTGGGTCGACCAGGATGTCGGCGACGTTCTGGACGTCGCGCACCTCGTTCGGCCCGCGGCGCACCTCCAGCAGCGGGTTGTAGGCGTCGCTCTCCGCGTTGGTGGGATCGAACCGTAGGACGCGCGAGAAGCGCGACCGCCAGCCGGCGGTGATCGTGTGGTTCTCGCCCTTGATGTCGTGGACGATGACCGAGCCCGCCCAGGTCAGCAGGGTCGGGATGACGAGGCCGACGCCCTTGCCCGACCGGGTCGGGGCGAAGCACAGGACGTGCTCGGGTCCGTCGTGGCGGACGTAATCGCGGCCGAGGCGGCCGAGAACCGTCCCGTCCTTCCCGAGCAGGCCGGCCCGCCGAACCTCCTTCTCGGTCGCCCACCGGGCCGAGCCGTAGGTGCTGGCGTGCTTGGCTTCTCGGGCGCGCCAAACCGACAGCGCGATGGCCACGACCACGGCCGCGAGCCCGCCGGCGGCGGCGATGTAGGCCCCATGCACGAACACCTGCGGTGCGTAGGCGTCGTAGGCAAACCACCACCAGAAAAAGGCTGGTGGGTGATAGATGGGATAGCCGTCCAACCGGAACCACGGCGTGCCGAGCTGGGCCTGGTAGCCCAGCGCGGCTGCCGTCCACTGGGTCGCCGCCCACACGAAGGCGAGCGCGACGGTGCATACAGCCATGACCTGGCCCCAAAGGATCTTGGTCGCGTTCATGAGGGCTCCGCCTGTCGTAGAGTGGGGCCGTTCAGGGATAGGCCGCGCTCGCGCGCGCAAGGGGGAACTGAAGGTCATCGCGCAATGGCGGGCGGCGGCGCGCAGAACGGCGGGTTCTACAGGCCGAGCCCGCGCTTCCGACCGAAGCTCCAGTCCACCCCGCCGCCCGGCAGTATGACCCCGGACACCTGGCGCCCAAGGTGCTCCTCGAGCGCCGGCTTCCAGGGTACGAGTTCGAACCCGAGCCCGTCGTCGATCATCGCGAACCGGCCGGAGGCGAGCTGCACGCGCTGGCGGTAGACGCCGGCAACATGCTCTCCCTCAACCGAGGGTTGGCGCACGAGGCCCGTCTCGGCTGCGATCTTCCCGGCGGCTTGGTCGAGCTCGCGTCGCCGCAAAGTATCGAGGAGGTCGCGTGCGAACACCGCCCGCTGGCCGGCCCGCCGCGCCAGACCGTCGCCGGCCAGGTGATCGGTGCGTCGCTCCAGCGCGTCGCGCACCTCCGCGCCGAACCCGGCGTTGGCGAGCGGCGGCGGCTCGCGCGCGACAAGGTTCCGGTCGAGCCAGGTCGCGCCCGCCGAGCTCACCTGCGCCTCGAGCGGCACGTCCGAGCGCACGGCAAGGCTGAGCCGCTGGCGGCCGTCGCCGCCGCTGAACGGCCGCGCCTCGACGATCGCGCCGATCTGGGCGTCGCCAGTCGCCTCCAGGCTGCCAAAGCGGATGTGGTGAGCGCGGCCGTCCACGCCCTCGATCACAACGTAGGCCGAGCCTTTCAGTTCGTCGTGCAGCCCGCGGTCGGCGAGCCGCCCGAGCACGCTCGGCTGGTCGTCGCCGTGAATGGCGAACGCACCCGGGTCTGGCTCATGGTTCCGTTGGCTGAGCGCCCGGTGCATGGTCTTGATGATGTCGCCGCGCTCGCTGAGCGCCCGCAGTGTCGGCTCGATCTCCGGCTTGAGGGTCCACTGCGCTGGGCCGAGCGGCTCGGCGATGCCCAGCCGCTCCAAAATCTGCGCGCGCCCGACCAGGAGCCGTCGCAGCTCGCGATCGCCGTCTCCTCCCGGCCGGAGGTCCGCGACTCCGCCCCCGTCGTCCGCCGCGGCGCGGAGCGCGCGGTCGAGGCCCGTCCAGCGCTCCGCTCCGACCTCCCGCTCCAGGCTGGTGCGGATCGCCTGTTCGGAGCGCGGCCCAAGCTCAAGACCGACCAGTTCCTCGGCGCGGCCGCGCAGGCCGCGGCTGATATACTCGCGGCTGATGACAAGATCCGCGCCGTCGTCGGTAGACCCTCGCACCAGCACATGGACGTGCGGCTGGTCGGTGTTCCAGTGATCGACCGCAACCCAGTCGAGCTTGGTCCCGAGGTCCCGCTCCGCCTGCCGCATCAGGTCGCGGGTGAACGCCCGCAAGTCCGTCATCTCGGGCGCGTCCTCGGGCGAGACGATGAAGCGGAAATGGTGCCGGTCGTCCTCGCAGCGCTCGGCGAAGGCCGAGGCGTCCGCTGCCTCCCCGCGCGCATCGAACATCAGCGCGTCGGCGCGGTCGCGGGTCACGCCGTCACGCTGAAGGTAGCTCAAGTGCTTGGCCAGCGGCGCCGAGCGGAAGCGGTTCCCGCGCTGCCGCACCACCCGCGCAGCGATCACCACCCGCCGCGTCGGCGAGCGCAGCCGTAGCGCCGCAGCGGCGGCACGGCCGCGCCCGAAGCTCGCGCGGGACTGTCGGTCGGCGCGGAGCCCAGGTCCCGTGTGCCCAGCCTTGCGTGCCGCCCGCATGACCTGGCCGACGAAACTCTGCGGCCTACCGGCCCCGCGCCCTCCGTCACGGACCCGTCCCGGCCGGATGCGCAGCTCGTCATCGCGGACGGTCATCGGTTAGACCCGGGCGGCTGACAGCAGTGGCTGGCGGCTAAGTCGCTGTGCGAACGGGACAAATACTCAGGATTGCCAGCCGGCTTGTTCTTCGGGCTGGCGCGACGGGGTGAGCTAAGTACTTGTAAGCCCTGCCTGTACGCTCCCCCGAACACCCCAGGGCTGGCAGCCCTTTTATCTTGCCCTCCCGTCTCCATTGCTTTGACCGACTGCCGCTCCTTCCGAAGCAACCCTATCCAACACTTCCCGACGCAGCCGAGAACTCGCCAGAGTCTCCCGCGTCCGCCGTTGACACGCTCGCGGCCGATCTGTCGAAGTTGTCGTGCAATCATGGCTTCGATCCTCCGCTCGCGCGTTCTGGGAAGAGCGGGTTCCGATGGGACGAGGATGGCGGCGAAGCAGCGGAAGACGTGAGGGTCGACAACGGCAGGTCTGCGCCGCGAAACTCGCCAGATTGAGCAGCCTGCTGCGCATCGGCTGCACCCGGACGGGAGACGAAAATTGTATCGGTCGCTCGAACCACGGACGCGTTCGCGTCGATGGTCCGGACGATCCGCTCGCGCTCGGTCGGCAACACGACGGAGTTCGAGACGTTCGCGAGATGAACGAAGATCGGCGAGGCGAGCGGCGAACGCGGTGCAGCCCAGCCGGCGAAGGTCGGCAAGTGCAGCACGCTCCCGCCGACCACCGGACCAAGACGCGCGAGATAGGCAACCGTCTCAGCGGGCAGCGGGCGGGCGCGCAGCCGGTAGTCGTCCCAGCGACCCGGCCCGGCGTTGTAGGCGACCAGGAACCCCGGTGCGCCATAGCGGTCGTAGAGCAGCCGGAGATACGCCGCGCCCGCAAGTAAATTGTCGCGCGGGTCCCAAGGGTTCGCACCCAGGCCATAGCGTGCACGCATGTCGGCGTAGGTGTCGGGCATCACCTGCATGAGGCCGATCGCACCCTTCGGTGACAGCACGTCCGCGCGTCCACGGCTTTCGACCGACATCACCCCGACAAGCCAGGAGGCGGGCACGCCGAACCGCACTGACGCCTCGGCGATCAGGTCCTGCAGAGTCGGCGCGTGATCGGCGCTGCGCACGGGAGGCAGTGGCTGCGGACCGGCAAGGGCGGGGCCCGAGCCGCAGGCGAGCACGCCGAGGGCGGCGAGCCATGCAAGTCGCCTTCGGTTGAGCCGAAGCGAAAGCGACCGGAAAGGCGGAAGAACGCGCACCGTCACCGCTCCTCGTCCGTCCAGAGGGGCTCCGCGCGGCCGACGATGGTCTTGCGGTCGAGCGGCCCGAAGTAGCGTCCGTCGAGCGAGTCCGGCCGGTCGGCGTTGAACAGGAATACCTGCGTGTCGGTGAGCACCACGCAGCCCGACCAGGTCGGCAGCGACCGGCCGCGATGGTCGTGCGCCAGCGCAGACCCGAGCGACACGCCGTCGACGCTGACGGCGGCGCCGGTGCGGCAGACACGTTGTCCGCCGAGCGCGGCGATGCGCTTCAGGAGCGGCACGCCGCGAGGCAGATAGCCGCCCTCGGCGAGGAACCAGACGAGGTCGTCGGGCGGATGCACGACGACGAGCTGGGTCAGCTCCGGTTGCGGGTCGGGCTGCACGCGGTAGAGGCCGAGCGGTGCGCTCGGGGAGGCGTTCCAGAGCAGCACCGGGTGCGCCGATGGGCCGGAAGCGATGACAGCGCTCGACGCTGCAAGCGTGGTGAGAAGCGTCTTCCACGCCAGCGTCATGCGGCGATCCTCCGTCGTAGAAGCCAGGCGGCGTGACGCTCGCGCGTGTAGGGGCGCGGCCTCTCGCCGGCGGTGACGCGGTTGGCGACGTGCCGCCAATGGTCCGCGCAGGCGTCCTCCGACCGCAGATCGAGCGCCTCGACCTGGTCGATGGCGGCGAGCACCTGCGCGACCTTGGGCCAGCCGGAGATGCGCAGCAGGATCTCCGCGCCCGGCGTCACGAACGGTACGGTCGAGAACGGCTCGCCTGTGGCAACGGCGCGCAGCACGTCGATGCGGCTGACGACGGTGCCGTAGTCGTTCGACGCCCAGCGCACGAAGGCGAATATGCTGCCGGGCGCGAAGGCGAGCACGCGCCGGCGTCGGTCGAGGATGCACTCCTCGCGTTCCCGGCCGAACCGGATCCAGCGCTCCACCTTGCCTTCTAGGTGGATCAGCTCGACCTCGGTGAGCGCGGTCACGGCGCGCCTCCGGCGTCGCCGTCGCGAGAGCCGTACTCGCGATCGAGCAGCGCGCGCAGCATGTCGGTGACGGTCAGGCCACGCTCGAAGGCGATGATCTTGATCCGGCCGCGCAGCGCCGGCGTGACGTCGATAGTCAGGCGGGCGGTGAAGGCGTCCTTGGACGAGGTTCGGGGCTCTGGCGCGCGGACCCAAGCGTCGGCGGCGCCCGGCCGGGCCGCGAAGGACGAGGCGGCATCGCGTCGGGTCATGGCGTGAGCCCTTCAATCTCGGCTGCGAGTGCGGCGATCTCGGCCGCCGCCAAGCAGCCCGGGTCGAGCTCGTCGGCGAGCCGGCCCGTGCGCGCCGCATCGGCGAAGACCACACGCTGCCCGATGCGTGTCGCCAGCACGGGAGGGTCGTGGTCGGCGAGCGCGTCCGCCGTCTCCCGCGCGATGACGGTGCGAGCGGCGCAGCGGTTCAGCACCAAACGGGCGGGGAGTTCGGGGCGGAACACGCGTGCCTCGCCGAGCAGCCGCAGCATCTCGGCCGACGCCCACCCGTCGAGCGGCGATGGCGTGGCCGGAATTAGCACTAGGTCGGCGGCGAGCAGCGCGGAGCGCGCGACGCCGGCGATCCGTGGCGCGCCGTCCACCACGACATGGTCCACGTCCGCGGCGATCGCTGGCAGCTCGCGGTGCAAGGTCTCGCGCGGCAGGCCGACGACGCCGAACAGGCGGGGCAAGCCTTCTCGGACGCGTCGCTCCGACCAGTCGAGCGCCGACGCCTGCGGGTCGGCGTCGACCACCACCACGCGCCTTCCCTTACCGGCCCAGCGACCGGCGAGGTGCAGCGCAAGCGTCGTCTTGCCGACACCGCCCTTCTGATTGAGCAGCGCGATGATCATTGCGCGCCCTCGCCGTCGTCGAAGAGGTCTGGCGCTCTGGCGTGATGTGGCGTATCAACGGCCGTAACGGGTGCGTCGTGAGCAAACCCGGGAAGCATAAGCGGGCTTGTGGTAAGTCCAGATCGCGAAATGCCTACAGAAGAGTCTTTGTTAGACTCTAGGTTAGATGAGTTACGGGCCGCCGATCGTTGGACAAGTCGCTGATCAGCAAGGGTTTTCGTCTCATCCGTATTTACGGGTTGCGCCCGAAGTCCCGATGATGGTGCGCCCGAAATCCCGATAGGCGTGCGCCCGAAGTCCCGATAGTCGGCGTAAGTTGTCCCTGGTTTATCCACAGGGTTGTGCACAGGGCGGATCAGGACGAGGTCGCGCGCGCTGCCATCGGCCTCGACGACGCGCTCCAGCACGAGGCGGTAGCCGGGCAGCGGCTGGCGCGCGGCGATGCGACGGAGATCCAGGGAGAAGTCCGAAAAGCGCGCGGTCGAAGCGCTCTTCGCGTGCAGGTGTCGGAGGTCGAAGGACCAGCCTTGGGCCTGACGACCAGCGTGTTTGCGCGCGACTCGGTAGAGCCAGCGCTCGATCCCGCCCGACAGGCGGAAATAGGCCGGGTCGATGGTGAGCACGAGCCGGCGATCAAGGACGCCCTGGTAGAACCAGTCCGGGAGCACGAACTCCATGCCCTCGATCCGGCCCGCGCGGGTCGAGAGTTCCTCCCACTCATTGACCCAGGAGAACTGCTGGCGGCGCCAGTGTTCACCCTGGCGGATCGTGGTGCGGATGACGGTCGACTGCAGCCGGGCGAGTGCGCCGCGCAGCAGCTGGTACTCGCGGTTGCCGGTGGCCCGGCCGATGGCGGTGAGGAGCTGGTAGGGCGTGAAGCGGAAGAAGCGCGAAGTGGACAGGCCGCGGTCGAGCGCCTCGACGAGTTGCGAGCCCGCCCAGATCAGCACGTCCGCGTCCCAGATCGTCGCCAGCCCATGCTCCGGGACGGCGTAGACCTGCACTTCCGTAGAGCCGGAGGCGTAGTGGATCGGGGTCACGCGCTTGGCCTTTGCGAGAGAGAAGAAGGGGCGCTCCATCAGGTCGCGCTGGTCGCGCGGGGCGACCGGGCCGGAGAGCGCCTCGAACACGTCGAGCGACGCGCGCTCGCTGGTGGACGGCGGGCGTCGCATAGGCGGCGATGCTCAGCGGCGCGCCTGGCCGACGTAGCGGGCGAGCGGCGCGTGGTGCGGCTTGGCCGGCAGCACGATCGCGCCGGTGTCGTCGGAGGTGGACGCCTTGGCTCCCTGAGCGACCCAGGCTTGGAGGTCGTCGATCCGGTAGACGACACGGCCGCCAAGCTTGGAGTAGTGCGGGCCTGTGCCGTAGGTCCGGTGCTTCTCCATCGTGCGGGGCGAGAGGCCCACGAAGCGCGCGGCCTCCTGCGTGCGGAGGTAGCGCGGCGGAAAACCAGCGAGTGGGTCGGGCATAGGAGCGGCTCCGGTGAAGGTGCGCCGCGGCCGGCTATCGGCGGCGGTCGGCGAGCACCCTGGCGGAGCAAGCGCGGCGGGGTGGATGACGAACTTATCGGCGGGGCAGCGTCATCCCCGGGGCGGATTCAGCGGCGTCGGCGCGGGCCGCGTCGCTCGGGGCGAAGCAGGTCGAGGTAGTCGCCGCGCATCAGGCGCGTCCCGTAGCGCACCAGGCGAATCGCTTGGGCGCGCAGGCTGTCGTCACGGAAGGCGGAGCCGGAGGGCACGCGGTCGCCGAAGAGGGTCTCGGCGATGGCACGGTAGTCCGCGCCATCGAGCGAGGCGTCGAGCGCGCGCAGCGCCAGCTTCAGCCGGCCGCGACGGTAGGCGGTGATCGTCGCCGCCGACTTACGCCCCTGCACGAGCAGCCGGTGGAGACGCCGAGCCGTGTCGAGGCGATCCTCGAACATGGCGTCGAATGGCAGCACGAAGCCGATGGCGTAACCGCCTAACCCGTGCAGGAGGAGCGCGCCGCGGACCGGCAGCAGCGCAAAGAGCTCAAGATATGCGCCCTCAGCAGCCGAGGAGATCGGACCCGGGGCTGCGACCGTAAGGTCCGGACCGGCGAACAGGCCCGGAGGCAACGGGGCAAGGATCGCCAGCCGCGGATTGACCTCCGGTAGCCAAACGATCGTTGCCTGATCGGCGCGGAGACGCGGGTCCACCGCGAAATCGTAAGCCCCAGCGCGTCAGCGCCGGGGCCAGCCGGTCTGTCGCCGGGGCGGCGCGCAGCGTCGCGAAATCGGCGGCGTACTCGTTATTGCGCCTCAGGAACTCGTGCGCGATCTTCTCGGGATCGAGCGCGTCGAAATAGTCGTAGGCGGGGCCGTTCCGCCAGTCGCCGCCCACCGCGGACATGCGACGTTCCTCCACAAAGGACGCCTACGCCGCTACTCGGGAGGAACGTCCCGCATCACACTACCCATGCTCGAGTTGGGCCTTGTAGATCGCGCCAGCGCAACGCGTGTTGCCGGGCGCGCAACATCAACCGCTAATGGGCGTAGCGGCCTAGCAGGAGGTCGCGATAGCCGACGCGCGTCATCCAGCGCGCGCGCTCAAGATGTGCGGCGTGGACGCGGCGGCTGCGCTCGGGGTCGGCGGTCGGATCGAGGCCGAGCACGACGGTGGCGACCTCGCGCCAGTCCGCGTCCTCCGCCGCCGCGTCCAACAGGCGCAGGTAAGTCTTGAGGTGCTTGCGGTCGTAGTCAGTCAGGTGTTCGGAAGCCGGCGGCGCTTCGGCGACGGATTGGGACGCGGCGTTCATCGGCTCCTCCGATCGGGTCGCGATTACCTGGACGAGGTTTGGTTAACCTTGGCCGGTGACGCGTCGCAACCGCACAGGTGTGACGCGCCGACGAAATCGGCCGGATCGGCGCGTCCCGTGTCGGGTATTATAGTGCGCGGCATTGTAATACGCGAGCGGTGTCCATCCTTCGGATGGATATCCGGAGTCTCTTTGGCGGCAACATGCGCCGCTTGCGGCTCGCGGCCGGGCTCAGTCAGGACGCGGTGGCGGTCAAGATGGGCGTGGATCGCGCCCACGTGTCGAGCATGGAACGTGGGCAGCAGAACATCACACTGGCGATCCTGCACCTCGCGGCTCAGGCGATCGGGGTCAAGCCGGCAGCGCTCCTGGAGCAAAGCGACGAGCCTGCGCCGCCGGTCGGGACAAAGGCGCCCCGGACGCGCCGGGCGGTGCGGCCCAGGCAGTGAGGTCGGCGTCGACTACTTAGGCCGACTCTCTTCATCTCGCGGCTTTGCACGCGCGCGAGCGCCTCGCCCGGGTCGGCCCGGGGCGAGGCGTCGTGGTCCGGCTCAGTCGCCGTTGCGCTTGTTAGGGCGCGACCAGATGAGCGAGTGGGTCTCGCTGTCCTCGTCGGCGAAGAGGTTCGCGTAGATCGGGGCGGTGAAGCTCGGATCGTCAAGCTTGAGGGCGAGGTAGTCGCGACCCTCGTTGGAGCGCTTGGCCCAGGCGGCGCCGATCTCGATCTTGTTGCCGACGAAGACGCGGTGGGTCGGAGCGTTCTCGTTTGAGCGGTTCTCCTCGCGGACGATGCGGACGTTCTTGGCCTGCATCTGGAGCGTGGTGATCTCGCCGGTGTAGCCGTTGCCCGAAGCCTTGAAGGTGCCGATGGTCGCCATGGTGAAGTTCCTTTCGGTGTCTCGAGCCCCGCGCCCATCGCGGCCTCGATGGCGGTCGTGAGGCCGGAGGCGACCGACGCCGCACCCGCTTGCGGGCCGCAGCACAGCGGAGGACGGCGACGGGCGGCTATTTTGCTTCGCGATGCAAAGAGCGCTTGCGCTCGGCGGAAAATAGTCTCCCGACGTCGTTGCGGCTGAGGCGGTCGAGGCGTTCAGCCGGCCTTCGGCCAGACCAGGCCATCACAGAGGCGGCGTGGGTCGCGTGCGAGGAGGCTGGCCAGGAACGAGAGGCGTGGCGACGCTTCGCAGCACCCGCAAGCGGGTGGCGGCTCCCGGCGTAGACTCGGCGGCTTCAGCGCGCACAACGGCGTCCGTGCGCGGGACCGCTTTCGCCGGATCGCGTGCCTTCAACCTCGTCCGGTCGGCCGCTTCGAGTGCGCGCCGCAGCCAACCGCTAGAGTGGGCCGTCTTTCTCGCACCCGACACGATCCGAGTCGGCCGCCTGCGCTCGCAGCGGGCAAAGCCCACGGGCAGAGAGGTCCCGTCCACATCACGCGCGCCTGCGATCAGGGCCGTGCCGTGCCTCGAACGCCTCGCCCGGGACCGACCCGGGCGGAGCGCTCGCGACGTGCCGCAGAGCCGAGCTCAGACGCGTCGGTCGCTTCCTTTCCCGGCCAGAGACGCCGGCGTGGGTTAAGCTGAAGGTCGCCGCACCGCCTTGCGCGATAATGGAAGGGCTCACGCCCGCTGAGGCTGGTCGAGCGGGATGAGCGGCGTAGCCAGGCGCGCGAGCGCCGCAGCTGCAATCGCGACGGCGCCAATGCTCGCGAACGCGACCTGCCATGCCCCATGCGCCCCGCCGATGCGGGTGAGACCGAGCACGACATGGTAGCCGGCGAAGGCGGCAGGCGCGGCGAACACGAGCATCACGGCAAGCCGGAGCGCGGTCGATTTGGTGAGCGCCAGGACGAGCTGTCCGATGCCGAGGGTGAACAGCGCTCCGAGTAGCCCGATCAGGATAGCGCCCAGCCAACCCGCGCCCGAGTCGTAGGCGAGCCGGCCGGCGCTGACGCCGGCGAACAGCGGCAGCGCAAACACCGCCATCTGGAACATGAGGGCGACCAGCAGGAAAACGCCGGTCAAGCTGATGATGACGCCGAGGATCATGGCATAGCTCCAGGACAAGAGGATGTCTGGAGCGCCGCCACCTCCACCATGGCGCTACAATGAAAGCATAACAGAAGGCGGGCCGTCGTAGAACCGCAAAGACGTAGACCCGTCGAAGCGGGCCTACGCTTCGCAGCGGAGGCGGCGCGATCACCGCGCGTAGGGGTCGTATTCATGGATCACCGTCGCGGGATCGCCGTCGAACTCGGCGCTCGGCATGACGCCGAAGCCGTCGCCGGCCTTGAAGAGAGTGATGCAGGCCATAAGCGTGGTGGCGAGGTTCCAGGCGAGCTTCTGTGCAGTGGGAAGTGACATCGGGGCAGCTCCTGTTCGGAGCGGGACCGTCCCGCTCGACAGGCGTCCGACGTGTCCAGGTTGGGGCCGCGATCACCCGCAGGCGTCCGCCGGAGGGCGGCACAGCGTGCCGAGCCCTTGCGGCTTGATCGAACAAGGCCACGAGTTGGACCAAGGATCAGCGCCGACGTGAGCGGATCGGGCCTGCGACAGGAGCTGCCGCGGTTAACACCGCGCAAGTCGTAGAGCCGTGCCTCCGCAGACCCGTAAAGCCGCCGTTACGCTGATGCGGGTTCACCCCGCCCAGTCAAAGATGACGTGGATCTTGGCGCCGCGCAGGCGACGGAGCTTCAGCGCGTCGGGCGAGGAACCGTCGACCAGCTTGTAGTCGGCTGACCCGCGCTCGAGGATGATCTGCGCGAACCCGGTGTCTCGCGCGTTGCGGCAGGCCCGGGCGTAGATTGCATCCCAGGCGATCGTGTCGTGCAAGGCGAGCTGCTGCTCGACGTGTTCGAGGTCGAATTCGGCATCGGTCATGGCGCTCTCCTGATGCGCTGAGGTGAGGGCCGGCGCTCACGCGCTGGCCTTGCGGAAGTCGAACAGCGGGATGCCGAGCTTCTTCGCCTTGTCGGTGAGGTTGTCGGTGATGCCGGTGCCAGGGAACACCACGACCCCGATCGGCAGGGTGTCGAGCATGGCGTCGTTGCGCTTGAACGGCGCTGCGCGCTTGTGCCGGTCCCAGTCGGGCTTGAACGCGATCTGGGTCACGCCGCGCGCGTCGGCCCATTTGGCGGCGATCAGCTCGGCGCCCTTCGGTCCGGCCCCGTGCAGCAGCACCATGTCGGCGTGCTTGGCGCGGACCCGGTCGAGCGCGGCCCAGATGGCGCGGTGGTCGTTGTAGTCGGTGCCGCCCGTGAAGGCGATGCGGGCGCCCGCGGGCATGAGCACCTGAGTC
>Ga0213875_10001528_pt1 | contig 14868 bp, 17 predicted proteins | sample BarmaccomBMRX_R8_FD_160105 | JGI IMG/M metagenome (GOLD analysis project Ga0213875, IMG submission 160105) | Root-associated microbial communities from Barbacenia macrantha in rupestrian grasslands, the National Park of Serra do Cipo, Brazil - RX_R8 | ecosystem: Host-associated > Plants > Roots... | reverse complement strand
CGCTGTCGTTGCCGAAGTCTTTCTGCGTCTCGATCGTCCAGCGCTCGCCGGCCGGCTCGGACGCGCTCCGCGGCGCGATGCTGTTGATCTTCGCGTCGGTGATGCCCGCGACCGGCATGGCGGCGGCGATCCGATCCTTCGTCACCGGTTGCGCGAAGCGCACCGTGATGTCGGTTCCGCCCGTGAACGACAAGCCGAGCCGGAGCGGCGCACCGGTCGTCACGTAGTTGTAGATCATCATCGCGATGCCGAGGCCGATGATGCAGTACGAGATCGCCGAGACGATCTTGAACCATCCGACGACGTTCCAGTTGAGGCGGCGGAAGAACATCTACGCGCCTGCCTTCGCGGGCGTGACCGACGGCTGCGCGACGAAGCCCTGGCCGCCGGCGCCCCATGCGCCCTTCGACGTCGCGAGATCGGTGTCGACGACGAGGTCGACGAGGAAGCGCGTGACGACGACCGCCGTGAACAGCGAAAGCGCCGTGCCCCAGAACAGCGTGTACGCGAAGCCCTTCACCGTGCCGGTGCCGAGCATGTACAGCACGCCGGCGCCGACGATCGTCGTGAAGTGCGAGTCGAACACGGAGCTGAAGGCGCGCTGGAAGCCGATCTTCACCGCCGCGCGCAGCGACTTGCCCGACCACAGCTCTTCCTTGAGCCGCTCGAAGATCAGGACGTTCGCGTCGACCGCCATGCCGATCGAGAGCACGAAGCCGGCGATGCCGGGAAGCGTCAGCACGGCGTGCGCGACCGACAGCAGCGCGAGCAGCATCAGCACGTACACGAACAGCGCGATGTCCGCGAGCACGCCCGGAAGGCGATAGACGGCGCCCATGAACACGAGCACGAGCGTGAGCCCGGCGATCGAGGCGATGAGCGACTTCCGCAGATCTTCGGCGCCGAGCGTCGCGCCGACGTCATCCTTCGAGATGATCGTCGTCGGCACGGGCAGCGCACCGGCGTTCAGCTCGTTCGCGAGCTCGGCGACCTGGTCTTCCGTGAACGATCCGTGGATCATGCCGTCGGTCGAGATGATGCCTTCGATCGTCGCGTCGCTGACCCACTTCTTGTCGAGGAAGATGCCCATGATCTGTCCCATGTGCGTGCGCGTCATCTCGGCGAACTTCGTCGGGTTCTTCGTCGTGAAGTTGACCTGCGGCTCATTGCCCGTGCCGTATCCCGGCTGCGCGCTCTTCAGCTCCGCGCCCGTGTAGACGACTGGACCCCCGTCGATGTACGCCTGACTCGGCTGCCCCGCCGCGCCGCCCGACGCGTACTTCTTGTCGCTGCGCGCGCGCTGGCTGACGTTCGGCGAGAGAATCTTGAACTCGAGCACCGCGACTTGCTTGAGCACGTTCTCCAGCTGATCGGCGTTCTGCATCGCCGGCACCTCGACCAGGAGCCGATCGCTGCCGACCTTCGTGATCACCGGCTCGGAGACGCCCATTCCGTTCACGCGCCGGTCGATCACGAGCTCGACTTGGTTTTGCACCTCGGGCGTGATTTTCGGCACGTCTTTCGTCGTCTGCAACTGGAGCAGGACGCGCGCGCCGCCCTGAAGGTCGAGGCCGAGGTGTATCTTCTTGTCGATCGGGACGATCGCCCACACGCAGAGGCCGACCAAGGCCAACAGGAGGACCGATTGTACCGGCCTCTTCAGCTTATTCCACATAGCGTACCGGGGGAAGGGGAGAACCCCCGGATCGTAGCATGGGGCCCGGACAGCGTCAAACCGGAGGGCGCCGTTTGGTCGACGGCCGTGGTGTAGATGCAGGGCTCCTGCAAACGCGATATCGCCTGACGAAACAACGGGCGGCGATTTTGCGTGCGCTGGAAGACGGCGCGCACCTCACGGCGGAAGCGATCCACGAGCGTGTGCGGGCCGAGCTGCCGGCCGTCAGCCTTGGAACCATCTACCGCACGCTCGACATCCTGCGCGCGATCGGCCTCGTGCAGGTGTTCGCGCACGGCGGTGCCGCGCGCTATGAAGCCGCGCTCGACAAGCACCACCATCTCGTCTGCGTCGCGTGCGGCGAGATCATCAACGTGCCGGCGCCGCAAGTCGGCTCGGTCGCGCTCGCGGTCGCGCAAGACAACCGGTACAGCAACGTCGACGCGACGCTCGTCATCACCGGACGCTGCGCGCGCTGCGCGGGTCTCGCCCGCAACGGCCTGACGTAGCCCAGCGGCGCGGTCCGCGCGATCGCGTTTCCTATCGGCCCTGGGCGACCGGCAGGGCGGCCGGCGGCGCCTCCAACACGCCGGCCGGCGTGAGCTCGACGTCGTGCGGCAGCTCCGCGTACGCGAACACCGCGACCGCGCCGACGGTGCGCATCACGAACTCGGCGAGGAGCGGACGCAGCGGCGCCGTCACGACGATCGCGTGCGGCGCGCAGCGGCTGTCGGCGGCGTAGCGCGCCACCGCTTCGCGCACGTGCGACGCCGTGCGCGGGTCGGGCGCGAGGCCGCCGTCCGGCGTCCACATCGACACGAGCTCGGCTTCGAACGGCGGCGCGACGAGCAGCGGCCGTAGCGCGCCCACGCCGTCGCGACGCATCTGCTGGGGCACGAGAACGCGACGCACGGCTTCGGCCAGCTCGCGCGCGTCGCGCGACGTCGCCGACGCGTCGGCGAGCGCTTCGAACGCGAGCGCGGCGTCGCGCGGCCACACGCGCTCGCGCAGCAGCGCGACGAACGCGCGGTGCGCGCAGCCGAAGGGTAGCGCGTCGCCGCCGACGTCTTTGACCGCCGACGGCACCGTCGCACGGAGGTGCTCGACGAGCGTGTGGAACTCCTGACGCCCGAACAGCTCCGCCGCGTGCGTGCGTGCGACCTCGGCCAGGTGCGAGCCGATGATCGAAATCGCGTCGAACGTCAGCGCGCCGGCGCGCCGTGCGCGCTCGGCATCCTCGAACGCGATGCGCCGCGCCGCCAGACGATATACCGGCTCGGTCACGACCTCGCCGCCGACGTTCGCGAGCACGGCCGGATCGGCGACGGCGAGCAGTGCGTCGAGCACGACGGCACCGTCCGCGACGAGCCGGTCGCGCACGCGGATGCCGTACGTCCCCGCGCCGCGTAGCGGGTCGTCGCGCAGACGCACGCCGGGAATGACCACGCCGATCTCCGCCGCGAGCGCACGTCGCACGTCCGCGATGCGATCGAGCAGCGCGTCGGCGTTCGGCGGAACGAGCAGCCCGTAGAGATCCGCACCAACGTCGATCGCGAGCGTGTCGACGCCGACGAGCGCGAACGCCGTTTCCGGGCGTCGCACCGCGTCCCGGCGCTGCCGCTCCGCGAAGGCGCGTGCCTGCTGGTCGACGCCGCGCTTGTGGCGCTCGGCGAGCAGCGCGCCGCCGAACGCGAGCACGCCGAGCGTTCCGAACAGCGGCCCCGGAAACGCCGGCACGAACGCGAGCGCGAGTACGAGGCCGGCCGCGACACGGAGCACGTCGGGACGCGCGATCAACTGCGTGGCGAGGTCGACGCCGAGCGCGCCGTCGCCCGCGACGCGCGTCACCATGAGACCCATCGCCGTCGAGATGACGAAGGCGGGCAGCGTCGTCAGCAGTGCGTTGCCGATCGAGAGGATCGCGAACGTCTGCAGCGCGTCGAGCGGCGCCATCCCGTGGTAGAGCGTGCCCGCGACGACGCCGCCCGCCAAGTTCAGCACGACGATCACGAGCGCGGCGATCGCGTCGCCCTTCACGAACTTTCCGGCGCCGTCCATCGCCGCGTAGAAGTCCGCCTCCCGCTGCACCCGCGCGCGCTTGCGCCGCGCGAGCTCGGCGTCCAGCATGCCGGCGTGCAGGTCAGCGTCGATCGCCATCTGCTTTCCCGGCATCGCGTCGAGCGTGAAGCGCGCGCACACCTCGGCGACACGCTGCGCGCCGCTCGCGATCACCACGAACTGGATCGTGATGAGGATCGCGAAGACGATCAGCCCGACCACGACGTTGCCGCGCACGACGAACGCGCCGAACGCGGGAATGAGCGCGCCCGCGCCGTCCGGCTCGTGTCCTTGCGTCAGGATCAGCCGCGTCGCGCTGACGTCGAGCGCGAGGCGGAACAGCGTCGCGAGCAGCAGACAGGGCGCGAACACCGAGAACTCGAGCGGCTCTTCGACGCGCAGGCTGATGAGCAGCACGAGCGCCGAGCCGAACACGTTGAGCGCGAGCAGCGCGTCGAGCAGCGGGGGCGGCAGCGGGACGATGAGAATCGCGACGACGCCGAGCACGGCGACGGCGAACGCCGTCGTGAGCCGCGACGTCATGCGGCGCCGTCGCGCGCGAGCGCCGCGATGATCTCCGCGACGGCGACGTACGCCTCCAGCGGGATCGCGCCGCCCGCGTCGCCCTGCGCGTACAAGAGGCGCGCCAGCGCGACGTCCTCGACGATCGGGATGCGGTGCGCCGTCGCGATCGCGCGCACGCGGGCCGCAACCGCGTCGGCCGCGCGCACGAGGATCTCGGGCACCGGCACGGCCGGCGGGGCGTAGCGCAGCGCGACGGCGACGTGCGTCGGGTTGACGACCACGAACGAAGCCTCGCGCGTGCGCGCGACACCGCCGTGCAGCACGGCCCGGTGCGCGCTCTTCCGCCGCGCGCGCGACTGCGGATCGCCGTCGTTCTCCTTCGCGTCGCGCTTCAGCTCGTCCAGCGACATCCGGAGTCCGCGCAGCCATCGCCTGCGCGTCAACGCGACGTCGACCGCGGCGAACGTCGCTCCGACGGCGAGCGCCGCGATGCACGCGCGCAGCGCCGCGTTCCCGGCAAGCGAAACGGCGGCGAACGGGTCGCGCGTCGCCGCGGCGGCTTCGACCGCTCCGCGTGTCGTCGGCAGCACCGCCGCCATCGCGGCCGCGAGCGCCATCGTCGCGCGCGCCACGCCGACGAACGCGTCGGCGCTCGCCATGCGTCGCAGACCGCTCGCGGGACTCAGCCGCGAGAGGTCGGCGCGAATGCCCGTCACGTGCAGGCCGCCCCCTTGCGCCAGCGCCGCCGACGTTCCGCCGAGCGCGGCGGCGCATGCCGGCGCGAGCGCCGCCGCGACGAGCGTCACGACCGTCGCCGGCGACGCGCGGTGCAACGCCGTGGCGGCCGCCGACGCAGCGACCGGCACGGCGAACGCCGAGGCGGCGAGCGCGGCGGCGAACGCGGCCGTCGTCGACAGCTCGGACGAGCGCGCGACGTTGCCTTCGCGCTGCGCGCGCTTGCGCCGCGACGGCGTCGGCTCGAAGCGCCGGTCGTCGCTCACCGGCGCACGCTCCACGGCACGACGAGCCACGGCGCGCCGCCGTCGCGCGCGAGCGCGGGAACGAGCGCGACCGTCACGGCGAGCGCGGCAGCGAACACCGCGGGAAACGCGATGCCGACGTTCGTGAGGCGAGGGACGACGCGTGTCGCCGCGGCGAGCGCGAGGTGCACGCTCGCCGCGACGCCGATGACCGGCGCGGCGACGAGCAACGCCGCGCGCAGCAGCGTCGCCGGCAGGGCGAGGCCGAACGCGAGCCAACCCGCTCGAGACACGAACGCACCCGGCGCGACGGCATCGAACGACGACGCGAACGCGTCGATCAGCGGCACCCAGCCGTCGCACGCGAAGAACGCCAGCAGGAACAGCGACGACCACAGGCGCCCGAACGCCTGCGCGTTGGTGACGTTCGCACCGGGGACGCTGCCGCGAACGCCCAAGTAGTCGTCGATCGTGCGGCCCGCGAAATAGGCGCCGTCGTACAGCAGCGACGCGCCGAAACCGATCGCAGCGCCGAGCGCAACCTCACCCGCAACGGCGATCGCGAACGCGACGAGCGAGACGTCACGGGCGTGCACGACGTGCGGCGCCATGGCGAACGCGAGCGCGAGCGCAAGGCCGGCACGCACCGCGTGCGGCACCGACGGATGCGAGAAGCCCGGCGCGCGCGTGACGAGCCCGGCGGCGCGCGCGAACACAAGCCAGACCGTCACGTCCGGGGTCACGTCAGCCGCGCACGAGCGGCACGATCTGCTGGACCGATTCGCGCAAGAGCTGCGCGCACAGCGCGAAGGCGAAGCGTCCGCCGAGCGCGACCACCGCGCCGACGGCGAGCAGCTTCGGCAGCATCGTGAGGGTCTGTTCCTGAACCTGCGTCGCGGCTTGCACGATCGCGACGCTCGCGCCGGCGAGCGCGCCCGCGACGAGCGCCGGAAGCGCCAGCACGGCGGTGACGATCAGCGCGTCGCGCAGCAATCCGTCGAACGCGTCCACGCCGCCACGATACCGGCGGCATGTTGCGGCGGCGTTACGCCGCTGCGATCACCACGCGCGCCGCGCCGCCAGCATCGCCGACACGACGGCGCGCGTCGCGGGCGAGCGATTCAGCGTGTAGAAGTGCACGCCGGGAGCTCCGCGCGCGAGCAGGTCGGCGACCTGTAGCGTCATGTACGCGACGCCGAGGTCCGCGATCGCGCCGGGATCGTCGCGCCGCAGGTCGAGCTCCGCGCGCAGGCTCGGGGGAATCGACGCGCCGCATCGCTCGAACACGTCGATCTGGTCGTAGCTCGTGATCGGCATGATTCCCGGGAGGATGGGGACCGTTATTCCCCATTGCCGCGCGCGGTCGACGAACTCCACGAAGCGCGCGTTGTCGAAGAAGAGCTGCGTAACGAGGAACTCGGCGCCCGCGCGGACCTTCGCGCACAGCGACTGCACGTCGGCATCGAGGCTCGCGGCTTCGGGATGCTTCTCCGGATAGCACGCGCCGCCGACGCAGAACGCGAACTCCTTGCGCAGCAGCGCGATCAGGTCGCTCGCGTGGCGCAGGCCGTTCGCGACCGGGACGAACGTCGTCTCGCCGCGCGGCGGGTCGCCACGCAGCGCCATGACGTTCTCGATGCCGCCCGTGCGCAGGCCGCGCAGCAGCTCGCGGAGATCGTCGACCGTTGCGCCGACGCACGTGACGTGCGCCATGACATCGAAGCCCACGTCGGTGCGAAGCCGCTTCGCGAGCTCGACGGTACGCGTGCGCGTCGAGCCGCCCGCGCCGTACGTGATCGAGACGAATCCCGGCTCGAGCGGCCGGAGCGCTTCGATGGTCGCGAACAGGTTCGCCTCCGCCGCGTCGCTCTTCGGCGGGAAGAACTCGAACGAGAAGAACGGCCGCCGCGTACCGAGCTTTTCCGAGATCCGCACGACGGCTCGTTCTCCCGATCGGCACGACGGCACTTCACGCCCGCGTCCACGGCGCAACCGACGTGCCCGATTGGACCGCCGCTGCGCGCACGCGACTGCGGACGTCGCCCGGGTCTCCGCGGGCGCGCGTGCGGACCTTCACGTCTTCACGCCGGCGACGGCGACGGCGACGACGGGCCGTGCCGCACGGTCGCACGCGCGGACGCGTACGACATCGACGCGAGCGCGCACGCGATGTTCGCAGGGTCGGCCTGCGCGGGGCGCGCGAGCCAGCACTCGAGCAGCGCGAGCTGCGCGCTTGCGACGGCCGCCGCCACGAGGGGCCGCATCGCCGGTTCGTGAGCAACGCCGCTTTCGATCCGGCGTTCGATCACACTCGCCAGCAAGCGCGCGACGTGCGGACGCGCGGCGCCGCCGACCAGCCCCAGCGCCAGCTTCCGCTGCGCGCGGACGTGGTCGACGACGAATCGCAGACCCTCGCCCGCTCGCGGCGTGCCGACGGCGTCCGCGAGCGGAACCAGCACGACGCTCATCGCTTCCTCCAACACGTCGAGCTTGCCGTCGAAGTGCTCGTAGAACGTCGAGCGGCCGACGTTCGCGCGCGCGATGACGTCGCGCACGGTGACGCGCGCATAGCCGCGCTCCATCACGAGGCCGCTGAACGCCGCGACGATCGCCGCGCGCGTGCGGCCGGCGCGATCCGAACGTGCTCCGCCACGCGTGTTCGATCCGGACACCGCGGCGCCGGTGTCCGGAGACGGTCGCGCGCGGCGTGCTATCGTCGGCACACCGCTCCGCATGAGGTCGTTTTCCATTGTCCACCTTCGAGCAGCTCGACCGCGACGACGTTCCGCACGGAACGGCCGCAGGCGGCGCGATGATCGTCGCGGCGGTCGTGAGCATCATCGCCCTGTCGCACCATCCGTCCGTCCACGGCCACGGCGCCGCAAACCTGCTCGCGCAGATGGCCCGCCTCCGCGCGAGCGACGAGGTCGTGCACGCGATCGCGATCGCCGCCGCCGGAACGCAGCTCGCCGGCCTCGTGGTGTTCTCGCTCCGTCGCGGGCTGCGGAAGGCCACCGTGGTCGCGGCGCTCGTCGCCTACGCTATCGGAACCGGGACGATCGTCGCGGCGGCCGTCATCGACGGGTTTCTCATCCCCGGCATCGCGGTGCGTACCGATTTCGCGTCAGCGGGCGCGGCGGAGACCGCGCTCGCCCTCGTGCGCTTCGCCGTGATCGCCGTTCAAGCGTGCACGAAAGTCGCGCTCGTCGCGATGGCGGTCGCGATCGTTCTGTGGTCGGTCGACATCGTGCGCGGAACGGTCGCCGTTCGCGCCACCGCGACGGTCGGTTTCGTCGCGGGCGCGGCGATGCTGGCCATCGCGCTGTTCGGCGGCTGGATCAGCGCGCACGTCGTCGGCGCGGTCGGCGCCCTCGCCACGATCTGGAACGTCGCGATCGGCGCGCTGATGATCCGCCGAGACGTCTAGCACGCGTATCAGACGATCAGGTGCACGTCGCCGAACTCGTGCTGCAGGTAACCCGACGCGGCCGCGGCGCGGTACGCTTCGACGAGCACCGCTTCAGGAAGGAACGCGCGAAGGATCGATCGGTGCGTCGCGCCCTCGTGATGGAATCCCGTCAGGATGCCGTCCACGCTGCGCACGTCGCGGTCGGGTTCGATCACGAGGTCGGTCCAGCCGCGAGACGCGACGACCCGATCTCCGTGCACGGCGCTTTCGAGCGCGCGCAGCGCGGTCGTGCCGACGGCGACGACGCGACTGCCGCGCGCACGGGCGTCGTTCACGATCGACGCGGTTCGCGGGGGTACCGCGTACGGTTCGAAGGTCGGGCGCTCGGGCGCCTCGAGGCTCGACACGCCGCAGTGCAGCGTGATCGGCACGATGCGTACGCCGGCGCGCTGCAGCGCGTTCAGCACGTCGTGCGTGAACGGCCGCGCCGCGGACGGCATCTCCGCCGAGCCGGCGTCGCGGGCGAAGATCGTCTGATACGCGGCGATCGGAAAGCGCCCGGTGACGTATGCGTAGCGGATCGGCGCACCGTGGCGCTCGAGGTACGCGTGCATCGGGAGCGGCAGCGCGAACGACGCGTACCACAGGCGAGGCGGCTGCGCGACGGCGTCGAGCATCGTCGCGGACGCGGCGCCGGGCAGTGCGATCGTCTCGCCGGCGCGAACCGCGCCGCGCGGCTCGACGATCCACAACGCGCCGCCGACGTGCGTCGCGACGTGCAGTACGATCGCCGATCCGTCCGTGCGCCGGCCGTTCAAGGCGGCGGGCAGCGTCGCAGACGTGTTGACGGCGAGGACGTCGCCGCGCCGCACGAACGACGGCAGATCCGGAAACGCCGCGTGCGCGTTGTCGCCGGTTCGGCGGTCGGTCACGAGCAGCCGTACGGCATCGCGCGCGCGTCCGCCGTACTCCGGCGGCACAACGGCGTCGGCGAGGCGCGGCGGCGCGACCACGCTCACGCGGGCGCTCCGTGCGCGACGGCAACGCGGGCGAACGTGCCGGTCGTCACCGAGATCGCGTGCAAGACGTCGGCGGCCGACGCCGCAGGATCGCGCAGCGCGCGCGGGTCTGCTTCCGGCACGGCGTCGCGATGCATCTGCGTGTTCATCTCGCCCGGATCGACGACGAGCACGCGAACGTTCGTTCCGTCGAGCTCCGCGGCCAACACGCGCGACGCGCACTCGAGGGCCGCCTTCGACGCACCGTACGCGCCCCAGCCGGCGTACGCCTCGACCGCCGCGTCGGACGTCACGTTGACGATCGTCGCGAGCTCGCTGCGCCGCAACAACGGCAGCGCGTGCCGGACGAGGTGCAGCGGCGCGACGACGTTCACCTCGAACGCCGCGCGCAGCACGGAGGAATCGAGCGTCTCGATGCGCGGCAGCGGTACCGCGCCGAGGGTCGACGCGTTGTTCACCAGAAGGTCGAGGCGCCCGATCCGCGATGCTGCGCCGATCAGCGCGTGCGCATGGTCGGCGTCGGAGACGTCGCCCGCGATCGCGATCACCGTACCCGCGTCGGCGAGGTCGGCGCGCGCGCGTTCGAGGTCGTCCGCGTCGCGAGCGTCCACGATGACGTGAAGGCCGCGCTCGAGGAGTGCTCGCGCCAGCGCGTTGCCGAGACCGCGAGACCCGCCGGTGACGATCGCGACGTGTCCCGCTTCGAACCATTCGTCCATGACGCAACCGTACAACCTCAAGTGACGTTGAGGTCAAGTGGATGGACGGAACGCTTTCGGTCGGTGAGCTCGCGGCGCGCAGCGGCGTTGCCGTCTCGGCGATCCACTTCTACGAGGCGAAGGGGCTGATCCACGGCACGCGTACCACCGGAAACCAGCGGCGCTTTCCGCGCTCCGAGCTCCGCCGGATCGCGGTGATCAAGGTCGCGCAGCGCGCCGGCATCTCGCTCGACGAGATCGGCGAGGCGCTCGGAACGCTTCCGGACCGCAACCTGACGCCGGCGGACTGGCGCCGCATGTCGGCGCGGTGGCGCGCGTCGCTCGATCGGCGCATCGCGCAACTCGAAGCGCTGCGCGACGATCTCGACGACTGCATCGGCTGCGGCTGCCTCTCGCTCAAAACGTGCCCGCTGCGCAATCCCGGCGACCGCGCAGGACGCGCCGGGCCCGGCGCGCGCTATCTGCCCGGCTGACGTCGGGCGGCGATCAGCGCAGCGCTCACCGTGCGATTTGGCCGTCGCGCCCGCGCTGCGGTCGTCCGGGCACCGAACGCATCGGCTTCGAGGTTCGCGTGTTGCCTTCGGGGCTCGCGAGTTGGCGTTCCAGTGCGGTGAACGCGTCGATCAGCTCGCGCGCCTCGAAGACCCGGTTGCGCCGGCCGGCCGTCACCGGAGTGAGAATCTTCGCTGCGACGAGGAGGTCGATCGCTCGATTGACGGCCGCAAACGTTCTGCCGAGACTCTTGGCCGCGCCGCTCACCGTGACCACGGGCATCGCCGGCAAGGATTGAAGCAGGGTGAACGCCGACGAATCGGAGCGGACGCTTCCGAGTCGCGTGATCCACCGGCTCTGAAGTTGCCGGACACGCTGCTCGAACAACTCCGCATCGCGTACGGCGCGCGTGCATGACGCGGCAAAGAATGCGATCCACCGATTCATGCCTGCCGTAGCCGGCGGCGCTGATAGCGGCCCGACGTAACGGGTCGCCTCCAATCCGTCGACGTAGTCTTTCGCTCGCGCTGCGAGCGCCAGCGAGATCGGCGGGTTCACTCGCGTCGTCAGACCGCGCCGTCCAAGGACCATGCAGATGAGCGCGCGGCCTGTGCGCCCGTTACCGTCGACAAATGGATGGATCGTTTCGAATTGAGCATGTGCGATTGCCGCCTGCACGACTGCCGGCAGCTCATCGCCGTTACAGAAGCCGGCGAGATCCTCGAGGAGATCGTCGACCGCTTCCCAGGGCGGCGGGACGAATGCCGCGTTCAACGGGTTGAAGTCGCTGCCACCGATCCAGTTCTGCTCCGTGCGGACGACACCGGCGTGCTGAGCCTTGTCGGTGTGGGCCAGGAGCCGCCGGTGAACCTCGAGGATTCGTTTCACCGTCACGGGAGCGTGTACGTCGCGCACGGCATATGCCATCGCATCGACGGTCGCGAGGACTTCACGCGCGGTGTCGTCGCTGATGTGAGCACCTTCGGCGCGAGCGACGTCCGCTCGAAGCAGTCGCTGGGGTGATACTCGAAGACCCTCGATGTGCGATGAGGCCACCGACTCCGCCCGAAGCAGAAGGCGAGCCAACGACTCGGTGTTCCTCAGCGCCCGTGCTCCGACGTCCAAGCGCGTCATCGCGCTCGTGGCATCCGCGACATCGGCAGCAACGTCGGCATCGAGCACGAACGTCGTCCCGCGCAGCGGGTCAGGAACGAATGCGTGATAGACGCCGCCGGCGCGGTCTCGACGCGGCACACCCAGTCCGGCGACGCTCGTCGCCCAATACTGCGGCTCGAGCCTTCCCATTCGATAATTGCCTCGCGCCTTATTATAGCTTATCGACTAGCCTATAACAAGGGCCGTGTACAACTAACGAAAGCTTTGCACGACCCCGTTGCAGACGAGTGCCCAGCCGTCGACGCTCACGAAGAGCAGCAGCTTGCACGGCAGCGAGATGACCGGCGGCGAGAGCATCACCATGCCGAGCCCCATCAGCACCGCCGAGACGGCGAGATCGATGGCGACGAACGGCAGATAGAGGGCGACGCCGATCGCGAACGCCGAGCGCAGCTCGCCGACGACGAACGCGGGAACCAGCACGCTGAGCGGCACCGCGGCCGGCGCTTCGCCCGCCGGACGGTGCGCGATCCGCGCGAACACGCCGAGATCGCGCCGCTTCGTCTGCCGCAGCATGAACGCGCGGAGCGGTCGTTCCGCGCGGTCGAGGAAGGCGGTCTGCGAGATGCGACCCGCGGCGTACGGCCGGATCGCGTCGCGGTGCACCGCGTCGAACGTCGGCGTCATCACGACGAACGTGAGCACGAGCGCGAGCCCGCTGAGCACGACGTTCGGAGGAAGCATCGTGCTCCCGATCGCCGAGCGCACGAGGGACAGCACGACGACGATGCGCACGAACGACGTCGTGAGCACGAGCACGAACGGCGCGACGGAGAGGAGCGTCATCGCCGCGAGGATGTCGAGCGGCAACGCCGCGTGCCCGGGATGCGCGATACGCAGCACGTCGTCCATGCACGCAGCGTATGCGGGCGTGGTTGCCGACGTGCGGCGCCGGTGTTACGCGGCTGCTTCGGCGGCGTTCGCCAGATCGTCGAGAACGGGCGGGTCGTCGCGCGCGCCGCCCGGCGGGCGCGCGCTAGGGCTTCTCGATCAGCTCGGTGATGCGGACGCCGAAGTTGTCATCGATCGCGACGACCTCACCCCGCGCGACGAGGCGATCGTTCACGAGCAGATCGACGGGCCCGCCGGCGAGGCGATCCAGCTCGACGATGGAGCCGGTACCGAGCTTGAGGATGTCCCGGACGAGCATCTTGCACGTGCCGAGCTCCGCCGTCACCTTCAGCGGCACGTTCATCAAGAGGTCGAGGTTCTTGCCTTGCTCCGTCATGGTCATCCGCTGACTCCCGTTGCGACGTCGTTCACCAGAAAGGCCGTCCGTGAAGCGATGACGCCGGCGACGCCGGTGGCAAGACGTCGAGGTCCGCAGTTCAAGGATGCCGGAGCCCCAACCTTGGTATCGAGCTTCACGACGTGGCCAGGCCGAAGGTTCACGAAATCAGCCGCGTCGAGGATACCTTCGGCGAAAACGGCTCGCGCTTCAAGCGACACGTGGCCCAGCGCCCCGGCCGACAGCGTCGCAGCCGGCATGGGATCGGCCAGCGCGCGCGTCACGGCGACGCCGAGCGTGAGCGCGACCGGCGCCCGCACGCGCAGATCGACGTACGCCTCGCACGCCGGAACGTCGGCCGGCGCGACGATCCGCCCCGGTGACGCGCCGCCGTCGCAGACCGGCTCCAGCGTCGCGCCGCATCGCGCCGCGATTCGCTCGAGCGCGCGCCGCTCCAGCGACGAGCACGCCGGTGCGGCATCGGTCGCGGGCGAGGCCGGCTCGCCGAAGGCGTGCAGCACGAGCCGCCGCGCGTCCACGGCCGGTATCACGATCGCGGCGTCGGCGGGACGGCCCCGCCGCAGGTACACGAGCGCGTCCCGCGTGAGCTCGCGCCAAGCGTGCGCGCTCAGCGCCACGGGCTCTCCGACGGAGAGCTCGCACGCGCCGAACAGCTCGCGCAGCGAGCCCTCCACGGCGCGTGCGATCGCGCACGCCGCGCCGATCGGCAACGGCGCGCGCGCAACGAACTCCATCCGCCGCACGCGCGCTCGTGCGGCGCCGAAGCGCGCGACGGCGATCACTTGACCAGGTCCACGGCGGTCTTCTGCGCGCGCGCGTGCGCATGCACGGCTGCGCCGAGCGCCTCGAACGCGCGATACGCCTCGTTGAGCCGCGCGACGCCCGCCGCGACGTCGACGCTGCCCGCGTCTCGGCTCGACGTCGCAAGCGCGCCGAACGTTCCGTCGCCCGGCGTACCGTAGTGCGGCACGACGTTCTTCGGCGCGGCGACGCGCGCGCCGTCGAGCCGGACCGGCTGCGTGCCCGCCGGAAAGCGCGCGAGCGCGAGGCGCCCGAGCACGACGCGTTCCGCGGTGCGCGCGCCCGAGTGCGGATCGATCGCGTCGCGCGCGTACGCGATCGTGCCGTCCGCCTCGACGCGTGCCGCGCTCGCACGGCCCAGCGCGCGGTCGACGTCGGAGACGCGCAGCGGCACCGCGACGGCGCCGCGGGCATCGCCGCCGGGATACCCGAGCACTTCGGCACCGGACTCCGTGCGCAGCACGCCGTCGGCGAGCGACAGCGCGCCGTCGCGTTCGTACGCGCGCGCACCGTCGGTGCCGCGCGTGACGAACCACGCACCGGGCGGCGGCACCGCGCTCAGCGGATCGGTGGACGGAACCACGGCCGGCTCCGTGCGCACGTCGTCGTTGAGCGGCAGCGCGCCGCCGCGAAAGATCTGCGTGACGTCGTGCGCGCGCGAAACCACGCGCTCGTACGCATCCAGGGGCGAAGCATTGATCACGACGACACCTCCACACGAGCTCCCGAACCGGCCAAGACGAACCGCGCGTGCGCGAGCGCACG
>Ga0213875_10001527_pt1 | contig 14871 bp, 3 predicted proteins | sample BarmaccomBMRX_R8_FD_160105 | JGI IMG/M metagenome (GOLD analysis project Ga0213875, IMG submission 160105) | Root-associated microbial communities from Barbacenia macrantha in rupestrian grasslands, the National Park of Serra do Cipo, Brazil - RX_R8 | ecosystem: Host-associated > Plants > Roots... | reverse complement strand
ATAGCTCCGGAAACTTCTACATCGTGACCAATGGCAGTTCCAGCACGAGCGGATTTCCTGTATCTGAACGCGTATATGAAGTGAACGCCTCCGGCACGCTCACCGTCGTGGCCGGAACCGGCTTATCCGGCTACAGCGGCGACGGCGGTCCGGGCCCCGAAGCAGAGCTGAACAATCCGCAAGCTGTCGCGGTCGATTCCTTCGGGAATATCTACATCGCCGACTCCGGAAACTGCGTCATTCGTGAGGTAACCCAGAGCACCGGCGTGATCAGCACATATGCAGGAACCCCGCAATCCTGCGGCTACGGCGGGGACGGAGGCGCAGCGACGAGCGCCGAGCTGAATCAGCCGACGGGCGTCGCGCTGGATAGCTCCGGAAACCTCTACATAGCCGATTCGGAGAATAATCGCGTTCGAGAAATCTCTGCGCTCACTGGCAACATTACCACCATCGCGGGCACGGGGACCGCCGGGTTTTCAGGCGATGGCAGCCCGGCTATCGACGCTCTGCTTAGAGGACCGTCCAGCGTCGCCGTTGACGGCTCGGGAGACGTCTATATCGCCGATTTTGGAAACTACCGCGTCCGTGAGCTCACGGTCAGCGGCATGATCAACACCATCGTCGGCAACGGAACGGACGGCAGCTCCGGTGACGGTGGGCCTGCGACAAGCGCCCAAATCGGCCAGGTCTTCGGCATCGCGTCCGACTCGAGCGGCAACGTCTTTATCGCCGATTATTACAGCTGTGCCGTTCGGGAAGTAACCGTGGGCGATGGAAAAATCAACACCGTGGCGGGCCGGAACCAGTCATGCGGCTACAGCGGCGACGGGAGCCCGGCCACCGGCGCTCAATTGCACTATCCCGAGGGAGTCGCGGTCGACAGCTCCGACACGATGTTTATCGCCGATTGGGAGAATGCACGCGTTCGCAAGGCAGTGCTCGGTGGTTCGATCAGCACAGTCGCCGGAAACGGCGCGTACACTTACGCCGCGGCGACCACGGCAACCGCCGCTATGTTCTATACGCCGAGCGCAGCGGTTCCCGACCCATCCGGAAACGTTTACATCGCGGATGAACAGAACTGCCTCGTGTGGAAGGCCACCCCGGGCGGCGGAATTTCTGTGTTTGCAGGCACCCCTCCGAATGCGAGCAGCGACTGGTTTCCGATCTGCGGCTATTCCGGCGACACTGGCCCGGCGACCGGCGCACAACTGAACTTTCCTACAAAGGCTGTCCCGGATGCCTCCGGAAACGTGTACGTCGCCGATTCCCAGAATTGCGTTATTCGGAAGATTGACACGAGCGGCATGATCACGACATTCGCGGGCGACAACTCATGCTTGTATTCGGGCGACGGTGGGCCGGCTCTAAGCGCCGGCATATGGCCGTACGGTTTGACGCTCGACAGTTCCGGGAACATGTACATCGCCGATTGGGTCAACAATGTCATCTGGGAGATAGCGGCGGAAACCGGCATCATTACCACCGTCGCCGGAAATAACGCCGCCCCAACCGGCTATTCCGGCGACGGCGGACCAGCCACGAACGCCCAGCTATGGAATCCGACGGATGTCGCCGTAGACGCATCCGGCAACCTGTACATAGCCGATCTCGGGAACAATCGCATTCGTGTCGTTTCCGGCGGAATCATCAACACATTCGCCGGCAACGGCGACAAAGGTTACGAGGGGGACGGAGGTCCTGCGAGCGAGACGAGCCTTTATAGCCCGATCGGGGTCGCTGTCGATGCCGCCGGTGACGTGTTGATCGCCGACGCAAACAACAACTTGATTCGCTTCGTTGACGGAACAGGGATCATCCACAGTGTCGCCGGCAGTGGCGAGTACGGCTTCTCCGGCGATGGCGAGCCCGCGACGACGTCCTGCCCGTCGGGATCGCCTGCGACCTGCATTCCTGTTGCGCTCGCGGCTCCCTCCGGCATCGGCATCGATACCGCGGGCAATATGTATATCGCGGATGTGAGCAACTCCCGCATCCGTACCGTGACTGCGATTCCCAGTCTCAACGCCTCCCCTGGCGCCCTTACATTTCCGCAGCAGGCAGTCGGCATACAGAGCAGCTCGCAGCAGGTAACCGTTACGGGAGTCGGGCCACTCTCGATCAACAGCATCATCGTTACCGGAGATTTTGAGGAGTCGGATAACTGCCCGTCGACATTGACGTCCGGTTCCAATTGCCAGATCAATGTGACTTTCACCCCTTCCGCTTCTGGATCGAGGACCGGAACGCTCAGCATCGACAGCAACAGCTACTTCAACCCGAGCGTTACCGTCGCACTCAGCGGAACGGGAACAGCGGCGCCGATCCAATATCTATTAACGACGCACGTTTCGCCTGCCGGAGCGGGCATCATTACTCCCGCGACGGAGTCCGTGAACGCGGGCACTCAGGTGCAGATTACCGCTACCCCTAGCCCGGGATACATGTTCACGGGATTCTCGGGGGCGCTGAGCGGGACCACTAATCCGCAAGCGTTAACCGTGAATGCGGCCACCAGCGTGACGGCCAACTTCGCGCCCAACTACGTCAACGTGACAATCGGGACCAGTCCGGCCGGCCTCCAGGTGAACGTCGACTCCGGCACGCCCCAGAGCGCGCCTGTGACTGTGCAATGGCAAATAGGGACAACGCATACGATCTCGGCTCCGTGGCCGCAGTCTGCAGGCGGGACTCAGTTCACGTTCTTCAATTGGTCCGATGGCGGGGCGCCGAGTCACCAGGTGACCGCGTCAGCCAGCCCGACGAGCTATACCGCAAACTTCACTGCAGCCGGGTACATCAACACTTTCGCGGGCGGAGGGCCGAACAATGTGCCGGCGACGGCCGCCGCCGTTCCCGTGCCGCAGGCCCTTGCGGTGGACAACTCGGGTGATTTCTATTTCTCCGCTGGGTTTGGAGTATTCGAGGCGAATACGTCGGGCACGCTGAGCATCATCGCCGGAACCGGAGGGTACAGCTACTTTGATTTTCAGACGGGGCTCATTAGCTCCATCGGAGGCGTCGCGGTCGACGCATCCGGAAACATTTACATCGCCGGAACCTGCAGCGTTCAGCAGATAAATAAGACCACCGGCGTAACCACCACGATCGCGGGAAATGGAAAGTGCGGTTACGGCGGCGACGGCGGACCGGCAACCGGCGCCGAGTTGTCTGCCCCACTTGCGTTGGCAGTCGACAGCTTCGGGAACGTGTACATTGCCGATATATCCAACTGCGTCATTCGTGAGATAACGGCAAGCACCGGCATGATCAGCACCTACGCAGGCACGCCGGAATCCTGCGGCTACACGGGCGACGGCGGCGCGGCGACGAGCGCGCGGCTCAATCAGCCACAGGCGGTGACCGTCGACAGCTCGGGAAACGTGTACATCGCGGATACCTACAATAATCGCATCCGAGAGGTATCGGCCAGCACCGGCCTCATCAGTACCGCGGCAGGGAACGGCGGGTCCGGGCTCTCAGGCGATGGCGGTCCGGCGATCAGCGCCGCAATCGGCAATGTCGAAGGGCTCGCGATCGATTCCAGCGGGAACATGTTCCTCGCCGATGCAGTGAACTGCGTCATTCGCGAAATCAGCAGCGGCCTAATTAACACCGTGGCGGGCGAAGGGCGATCCTGCGGCTATTCCGGAGACGGCGGTCCGGCAACCAGCGCGCAGTTGAATTCTCCGAACGGCGTCGCCGTCAACAGCTTCGGTACGATTTTCATCTCCGACGCCAACAATTTGCGCATTCGCCAAGCCGCCGTAGGTGGAAATATCAGCACCATCGCCGGCAACGGAACGTACGATTACACGGCAGCGATTACGGCAACGGGCGCTACGTTCGACGTTCCTAACTCCGCAGTTGCCGACGCATCCGGGAACGTTTATATCACTGACCCCGATGACTGCCTAGTTTGGAAGGCGACGCCGAGCGGCGCGATTTCTGTTTTCGCAGGCACACCGCCGAGCCCGACGAGTAACGGGAGGCCAAGCTGCGGGTATTCAGGAGACGGCGGCCCAGCTACCAGTGCACAGCTGAACTATCCCGAAAAGGCGGTGCCCGATTCCTCCGGCAACGTGTACATCGCCGATTCGAACAACTTCGTTATCCGGAAAGTCGACGCGAACGGCAATATCAGCAAGTTTGCCGGTAACGGAAGCCCGCAATTTTCCGGCGATGGCGGCCTCGCCATAAGCGCTGGTATGTACCCAAACGCTCTGACGCTCGACAGCTTCGGGAACATGTACATCGCCGATGCGGCCAACGAGGTGGTCCGGGAGATTGCCGCCGGAACCGGCGTGATCACAACGATCGCCGGCAATAACGCAGAGGGGTATGGTTTCTCCGGCGACGGCGGCCCGGCTACAACTGCTCAATTGAGCCAGCCCGCAGATGTAGCAGTCGATGCATCCGGTAATCTCTATATCGCCGATTCCAACAATAACCGCGTGCGCGTCGTCTCCGGCGGAATCATCAATACATTCGCCGGAAACGGGAGTACCGGTTATGCAGGCGATGGAGCCCTCGCTACCGCAGCTAACCTCAATGGTCCTTCGGGCGTCGCGGTTGACGCCGCCGGCGACGTTTTGATCGCCGATAGCCAGAACAACTTGATTCGTCTTGTCGACGGAGCGGGAATCATGCACACGGCCGCGGGGAGCCCCGGGCCTGGAGGAAACGACTATAACTTCTCCGGGGACGGCGAGCTCGCGACGACCGACTGCCTCTCCGGTTCGCCTCCGACCTGCATTCCTGTCGGGCTCGCCAGCCCTGCCGGCGTCGGTGTCGATGGTTCCGGGAACATATACATTGCGGACACGTATAACAGCCGTGTTCGCACCGTAACCGCGGTCCCGAACCTCAATCCCTCAACTTACAGCCTTACCTTCCCGCAGGAGGCAGTTGGGACCCAGAGCAACTCGCAAGAAATAATCGTTGCGGGAGTCGGCCCAGTGTCGATTGCCGGTATCACCGTTACCGGAGATTTTGCGGAGTCGGATAACTGTGTGGGCAACTTGAATTCCGGCTCCAGCTGCCGGATCAATGTGACGTTCGCGCCTACGGGAAGCGGTGAGCGGACGGGTTCGCTCACGATCGCGAGCAATAGCTACTTCAACCCGAACGTTACCGTGCAGCTAAGCGGCACAGGCGCGTCGGGGCCTATGCTCAGCGTTTCATCGGCACACGCGGGCAGCTTTACGCAGGGCGATTCAGCGGATACGTACACGATCACAGTCGCAAACCAGACGGGGGCGAACGCGACGAATGGCACGATCGCGCTTACTGACACGCTTCCTGCGGGAATGACGTCGACTGCAATGAGCGAAACCGCGCATAGCGGTGGAGGGAGCGGGTCCGACTGGAGCTGTGCAGCGGCAAATGCGACGTGTACGCGCAGCTCGGCCATGCTCGCGGGTGAGACGGACACGCTCGTGCTCACGGTCGCAGTCGGCTATAACGCCGGAACCGGAAACAACGCCACCACCAATACCGTCACGGTTTCAGGCGGTGGAATGTCCGGCTCGCAGACCGCGAGCGATCCTACGACGGTGAATCCCGGTCCCGTGAAAGTGACAATCGGGGCAAACGTCAGCGGGCCAACTATTCAGGTAGACGGCGCAACGCCCTTTACGGGAGCCCACACGTTTACCTGGTATGCGGGTCAGAGTCACACGTTGACGACCACTACGCCACAAGACTCGAATGGCACGCAGTATAACTTCGGCGGCTGGTCGGACGGAACAGGAAACCCGACCGACACGATCGCTAGCTTTGCGCCGGCGAGTAGCTCGGCAACTTATACCGCGAGCTTCAGCACGGGGTATCTACTGACGACGCAAGTTACACCGAACGGGGCGGGAGCCATCACTCCTGCGACCGAGTACGTGACCCCGGGTGCTCAGGTGCAGATTAGCGCGACAGCAAATGCAGGTTACGCGTTCACCGGCTTTTCCGGGGGGTTGAGCGGCACGGCCAGTCCGCAAACGGTAACTGTCAATGCCCCTACGACAGTGACAGCGAACTTTGCTCAAACCGTACAGGTAACGTTTGGAGCGAGTGTTGCGGGTTTAACTTACACTGTCGATAACGTCTCCTACAAATCTCCACAGACACTTACGTTCAACAGCGGCACAACGCACACGATCTCGACAACCGCAACCCAGACCGGTGGAACGGGAACGCAATATGTGTTCTCGAACTGGTCAGCAGGGCCGAATCCGGGAAGCGTATCGCAGACTATCACGATCTCGCCCTCGGTAACGAGTTACACCGCCGATTTCACGACCCAATATCTATTGACGACTCAGGTTTCGCCGAGCGGAGACGGCGCCATCACGCCGTCGAGTGAGTATGTCAACGCGGGCAAGCAGGTCTCGATCAGCGCGACTGCGAACACGGGATACCTGTTCAAAGGTTTTTCGGGGGCGTTGAGCGGCACAGCGAACCCGCAAACCCTGACCGTGAACGGGCCGGCAACTGTCACCGCGCAGTTCGCTGTCAACTACGTCAGCGTGACGATATCGACGGCGCCTGAGGGGTTAAAGGTGAGCGTAGATTCCGGCGCGCTCCAGAGCGCGCCCGTGACGGCGAAGTGGCAAGTAGGAACGCAACACACCGTCTCGACGGAATCGCCGCAGGCGGGTACCGGGAGCCAGTACACCTTCACCGGCTGGTCCGACGGCGGAGCCGAGACGCATCAAGTAACCGCGTCTTCCGCCACAACCGCCTACAGCGCAAGCTTCAGTACGGCGTACCAATTGACCACGGGCGTCAGCCCATCCGGCGCGGGTACGGTAACGCCCGCCTCAGGCTCGTACTACAACGCGGGCACCGTCGTGAGTGTTGCTGCGACTGTAAGCTCCGGATACACGTTCTCGCACTGGACGGGCAGCGTGGCGAATGCGAACACTGCGAAGACAACCATAACGATGAGCGCGGCGGAGACGATCGCGGCGGTGTTCAACAAGGCGGGCACGAGCATCAGTCCGGCAACGCTCGCATTCGGAACCGTCAAAGATGGATCGAGTAAAGCGCTGTCGGCGACGCTATCCAACGTGGGGACAGGCACGCTTACTTCGATTGCGGCAGCCGTAACCGGCAGCACGGATCTTTCCTTTACGACGACCTGCGGCAGCACCTTGGCGGCGGGGCAGACATGCACGTACACCGTCACGTTCAAGCCCACTGGGTCAGGCGCGATATCGGGCACGCTGACGATCACCGACGACGAAGGCAGCTTTCCGGTCGCGCTCAGCGGAACGGCGGAAGCGACCAGCATTTCGTCTACGTCGCTTGCGTTCGGTGCGGTTACAAAGGGCTCGAGCAAAGCCGTGAGCACGACCGTGACCAACAAAGGCACAGCGAGCCTGACGATCGACACTGCCGTAATCAGCGGAACGAATGCGTCCGATTTCACGTTCACAACGACCTGCGGCAGCACGCTCGCAGCCGGGTCATCGTGTACCTATACGGTCGCGTTTAAGCCGACCGGCGAGGGGGCGGAATCGGCCACGCTGACGCTGAAGGACAACGAAGGCAGCTTCCCGGTGTCGCTCAGCGGGACGGCACAATCGACCAGCATCTCGCCGACTACGCTCGCGTTCGGCACCGTGACGAAAGGTTCGACCAAGTCCCTCAGCACGACGGTGACGAACAAAGGCGCGACGAACCTGACCATGGGCACCGCGACCGTAACGGGGACGAACGCCACGGACTTCACGTTCACGACAACGTGCCACAGCACGCTGGCGGCAGGCTCATCGTGCAGCTACACGGTTACATTCAAGCCGTCGACGACGAGCTCTGAATCGGCCACGCTCAGTGTCAAAGACAACGAAGGCAGTTTTCCGTTGGGATTAACCGGTGCCGGCCACTAGCTTACTCCTGGCCGCGGCGAGCACCTTCAATGTCCCGCGAATTTCAAGAGAGATGAAGGAACTTCGAAATGACCCGCACCCTTAAACTTCTGATTACCCTAGCAGTATCGTTCGCGGCCCTTGCGCAATCTCCGGACGTGATAAACACCTACGCGGGCGGCGGCCCGAACAACGTGCCCGCGACTTCGGCAGCCACGCCATACCCCCGAAACACCGCGGTCGACAGCTCCGGCAACTTGTACTATGTCGTCGGCTACAGCGCGAGAAACCGCGTGTACGAGGTCGATACGTCGGGAACACTGACCGTGGTCGCGGGAAATGGATCCATCGGCTACAGCGGCGACGGCGGACTCGCGAGCCTGGCGGCGATGGACAATCCGCAAGCGGTCGCCGTGGATTCTTCCGGGAACGTCTACGTGGCCGATTTCCATAACTGCATCGTCCGCAAGGTCACCAAGAGCACCGGTGTGATCAGCACGTATGCCGGAACGCCGCAATCCTGCGGGTACAGCGGCGATGGAGGCGCAGCTGTAAGTGGACAGCTCGACTATCCGCAAGGCATCGCGCTCGACAACTCCGGAAACCTGTACATCGCGGACACGCTCAATCAGCGCATCCGCGAAGTGACTGCGAGCACGGGAAAAATCACAACGATGGCCGGCAACGGCACATACGGCTACTCAGGGGACGGCGGCCCGGCCATTAGCGCCGAGGTCCATCACCCGTACGATGTGGCGGTCGACGGCTCAGGGAACGTATACATCGCGGATACGTCCAATTACCGCATCCGCAAAGTCACCGCCGCCACGGGCATCATAAGCACCATTGCGGGCAACGGCACGCCCGGCTTTTCCGGCGACGGGGGCCCGGCAACCAACGCGCAGATCAGCCAAGCGCGAGGCCTCGCGTCCGATTCGAGCGGCAACGTCTTCATCGCGGATTACGAAAACTGTGTCGTCCGTGAGGTGAGCGGCGGCATGATCAATACCGTCGCGGGCCAAGGTCAAATTTGCGGATACTGGGGCGACGGCGGCCCGGCGACCAGCGCCGCTCTGTATTACCCGTACGGGGTCGCGGTGAACAGCTCGGATACGATGTTCATCGCCGATTACGAGAACAACCGTGTTCGAAAAGCTGTCCTGGGCGGCAACATCGGCACTATCGCTGGAAACGGAACCTATTATTACACGGGGGCGACGACCGCGGCCGGCTCGGCGTTCGGGGGCGTCCAAGCGTCCGTCCCGGACGCATCGGGAAACGTCTACATCGCCGATACCTATAGCTGCTTGGTCTGGAAAGCCACTTCGAGCGGCGCGATCTCTCTGATTGCTGGTACGCCCGCCAGCGCGAGCAGCGATTACCGGGTTGTTTGCGGCGACTCCGGAGATGGCGGCCTTGCTGTAGGCGCTCAGCTTGACGGGCCCGCGAAGGCCGTTCCCGATTCGTCCGGCAACGTCTACATCGCCGACGCCGGCGATTGCGTGATCCGCAAAGTCGAGGCGTCGACCGGCATCATCAGTGCATTCGCGGGCGGCCGCGGCTGTGGGTACAGCGGCGACGGAGGGCCAGCCACGAACGCCGAACTTCGGCACCCGTCCGGCTTGGCTTTCGACGGCGCCGGCAACCTCTACATCGCCGATACCAGTAACAACGTGGTCCGCGAAGTCAGCGCCACAAGCGGCATCATCATAACCGTTGCCGGAAACAACGCGGCCGGACCCGGCTACTCGGGCGATGGCGGCCCGCCAACAGCCGCCCAGCTCTGGAATCCCGAGGACGTTGCCGTGGACGCATCCGGCAATCTCTACATCGCCGACACCACGAACGGCCGAATCCGCGTCGTGTCGGGCGGAATCATTGACACCCTCGCCGGAAACGGTAGTGCAGGCTGCGATGCGAACGGCGTCCCCGCAATCCAGGCGAGCCTCGACAGCCCATATGGGGTGGCTGTCGACGCAGCCGGCGATGTACTCATCGCCGATACCTACGATAACTGTGTCCGCTGGGTCGATGGTGCCGGCACTATTTACACTGTGGCCGGTTCAGGCACTTACGGCTTCGCGGGCGACGGTGGTCCTGCGAACAGCGCTGAGCTTGCGTTTCCCTTCGGCGTGGGCGTCGATCCCGCCGGCAACATCTACATTGCGGACATCGGCAACGCCCGGGTCCGCGATGTTACCGCCGTTCCGAATCTCAACTCCTCTACCTACAGCGTGGCCTTCGGATCGCAGAAAGTCGGGAGCAGCAGCACCAAAGCCTTTCAACTCCGCTCGATCGGCCCGCTCGAAATCAAAAGTATCTCAATCGCGGGCACCGGCGGCGATTTCACTCAGAAGAACGACTGTTCCAGCAAACCCGCATCGGGCGCCAGTTGCGAGGTGGACGTCACCTTCGCGCCCACTTCCAAAGGCGCGAAAACCGGAACCATCACCATCATGAGCAACGGCTTCTTCAACCCAACGCTGACGATCGCTCTTGCCGGCACAGGCCAGTAAGGGTGCAATACACAATCCCGAAGGAGGATTCATCATGACGTGCATTCGTTCTCTGATTGCGTTCGCGCTTCCGCTCGCCGCGTTCGCCCAAACACCCGATATCATCTCGACCTACGCTGGCGGCGGGCCGCCATTCCCGCTACCGGCGCTCAAGGCGGATCTTGCCAAGCCTGTCAACACCGCTGTCGATAGCTCGGGCAACTACTACATCGCCGCGAACGCATTCGGCTTCTACTTCGCCCGCGTGTATAAAGTGGATACATTCGGTAGGCTCACTGTTTTGGCCGGAACCGGCTTCCCGGGCTACAGCGGTGACGGCGGTCCGGCGACGGAAGCCCAGCTTGGGGAACCGGAGGCGCTCGCGGCGGACTCGGCTGGAAACGTCTACATTGCGGACGCGGAAAACTGTGCGATCCGCAAAGTGACCCAGAGCACCGGCATCATCAGCACAATCGCCGGCATGGGACCGCTCTCCTGCGGCTATAGCGGCGACGGCGGCCCCGCCGCAGACGCACAGCTCGAGACTCCCTCCGGCATCGCACTTGACAGCTCCGGAGACCTGTACGTTGCGGACCCGTTTTATTCTGTGATTCGCAAGATCGCTGCCAGGACCGGGATTATTACGACAGTTGCGGGGAGATCCTACCTCAGCGCTTCTTGCCAGTTCAGCGGCGACGGCGGTCCGGCGACTGAGGCGCGACTTTGCGGGCCTTCCTCCGTTGCGGTCGACGGCTCCGGAAATGTTTACATCGCAGACACGGCCAACTACAGGATCCGCAAGGTCACGACGTCCACACGCAAAATCAGCACTATCGCGGGCAACGGGGTTGACGGCTTCTCCGGCGACGGAGGGCCCGCAACAAGCGCCGAAATCAGCGATATCTACGGCCTCGCCTCCGATTCGAGCGGTGATGTCTTCATCGCCGATTACGACAGTTGCGTCATTCGGGAAGTGAGCGGCGGGAAAATCAACAGCGTAGCGGGCCAAGGTCAAACGTGCGGGTATTCCGGCGATGGAGGCTTGGCGATCGCCGCAAATCTGTTTTATCCCTCCGGGGTTGCTGTCGATAGCTCGGCCAACCTCTACATCGCCGACACAGATAACAATCTCGTTCGCAAAGCCGCACTGCACGGTGACATCAACAGGGCGGCCGGAAACGGCAGCGCATTTTTCTATGGTCAGGACGTCGCGGCGGACACGGCATCTCTCTCCACAGTACACTCGGCGGTACCCGACGCTTCCGGGAATGTCTACATCGCCGACACGGAAAATTCCGTTGTACGCAAGGTGAATGCGAAGGGCGTTATCACGACATTCGCGGGAAAACCATCGCTTATCGACAATTTCAATTGCGACCATCCCGGCGATGGAGGCCCAGCCACTAGCGCCTGCCTTGTAGCGCCCGAAAAGGCCGTTCCCGACTCCTCGGGAAATGTCTATATCCCCGACGACTCCGTGGTTCGCAAAGTGAATACGAGCGGCATTATCAGCACGGTCGCCGGAAACGGCATATTTGGCTACAGTGGCGATGGAGGGCCGGCCACCGAAGCTGAACTTGGAGAGCCCGAGGGCGTGGCGCTTGATTCCTCCGGCAACTTATATATTGCGGATGCTTTCGCCTGTGTCATCCGGAAGGTCGACGCGCAAGGCATCATCAGTACGTTCGCGGGAAACGGAACCTGCGACTCTAGCGGCGACGGCGGTCCGGCCACCACCGCCGCACTGAACAATCCGTCCGATGTCGCGACCGACGCCCTTGGCCGCGTGTACATCGCGGATACCAATAACAACCGCGTTCGCATCGTATCCGATAGCAACATCTACGCTTTCGCGGGGAACGGCAATCCCGGCTACGCGGGCGACGGCGGACCGGCCGTCGACGCGGAACTTACGTATCCCATCGGAGTCGCCGTCGATGTTGCCGGTGACGTTCTAATCGGCGATTCCAGCAATCGTGCGGTCCGTTTTGTAGATGGCCAGCACACCATCCACACGGTGGCGGGAAACGGAAACTACGGCTTCTCGGGTGATGGCGGACCGGCGACAAAAGCCGATCTAGCGCTGCCTTCCGGTGTCGGCGTGAATCCGGCCGGCGACATTTTCATCGCGGACGCAGCCAGCCACCGCATCCGCAAAGTCACCGCCGTGCAGAACCTGAACTCATCGATCTACAAACTCACCTTCCCCGTTGTAGCCGTGGGCGCAAGCGAGACCAGGCGTTTCATCCTGCACTCCGTCGGCCCGCTAGACATCGAGAGCATTTCGGTCAGCGGTACAAACGGCGATTTCAGCGAACAAAATCACTGCCCGAGCAAGCTCGCGTCCGGATCGGCGTGCGAGGTGAACGTGACCTTCAAACCGTGCGCGAAAGGCGCGAAAAGCGGAGCTGTCACCATCAAGAGCAACAGCTTTTTCAACCCAACGCTCACGGTCGCGCTCGCCGGCACGGGCCAGTAAAGGCGCGCTCCAAAACCCGAGAATTGCAACGCAGTACAACGACCGATAAACTGGGATCGCCATCCCGGCTCGTACGCTTATAGCAGTACTCTAGACCGGCTGCGATAAAGCCGCTGCGTTTGCCGGGCCGCGATCAACGCGCGCGGACAATCGTATTAATAAAGACCCGGGAGTTATTTATCCGATTCAAAATTGTCCAAACTGGCGAGCCGGTTTTACGCCGCCGGGCAGAACCGCTTTCGTTAAAGGAAATCCGCAGCCGCGCCGTGCAGGAGTTAATCGCATCGATGCGCGAGACCATGCGCGATGCGCCGGGCGTCGGGCTTGCGGCTCCGCAAGTCGGCGTCGGGTTCCAGGTTGCCGTCGTCGAAGATCAACCGGAATACACCCGCGACACGACGGTGGCGGCTTTGGAAGAGCGCGAGCGGACACCGGTTCCCTTTCACGTCATCATCAATCCACAGATCACCGCGTCCGAAGGACCTGATGTCGCATTCTTCGAAGGATGTTTGAGCATGGCGGGCTTTACGGCGCTCGTGCCGCGATCACGCAGCGTCACGGTCGAAGCCTTTGATCATACCGGCGAGCGACGGACCATCCATGCTTCAGGCTGGTATGCGCGCATCCTCCAGCATGAGATCGATCATCTTAACGGCACGCTGTATATCGATCGGATGCATCCGCGCACGCTCGCGACTGTCGAAAATTTCAATCGTCATTGGAAGGACCGGCCGATCGACGAGACGCGGCGGCTGCTAGGGATCGAGGCGTAACTGCCCTCGGGCTTCGGTCGCGGCGACGTAGCCTTGCAACTCGGGATAGTGCTCGACCAGAGTCGCGGGTGCGTCAACGGGATGATCTCGCCCGAATTGCGGCACTAAGCCAGGCGCTAGGCAATCGTAATACGAGCGAATCTGCAACGGAGCAGACTGCGTTACCAACGAGCGGCGCCCGAAATGAAGCCGATTACGACGGTCAGAACATGCAAGCTGCAGAGGCGGCATTTCTCTCAGCTGCACAGCAGCCGAAAACAGATGATTATCCTGGCCCAACAAGAACTGGGCCATTGAGTCCATACGAAATCAAGGCGGGCTGGGATATCCCAGCGGTACTGGAACAGAGTCTCAATTCTGATTTGCCAGGGGGAATCAAAGCGCTGATTACCTCGAATGTCTTCGATACTGCTACTGGGCGATACCTTCTTATTCCGCAGGGATCGCGTTTGATCGGCAAATACGACTCACGCATACCGTACGGCCACGACGGGATTCAAGTCGTTTGGGACAGAATCATATTTCCTGATGCTTCTTCAATGGACATCAACGGAATGGTCGGCTTAGATACGCACGGAAATTCAGGTTTGCGCTTCGATGTCGATCATCATTACAAGCGCCTGTTTGGTTCGCCGTGTTAACCAGCGCGTTTACGGCGGCATTCGGACTCTCGCAGGGCAATACTCAAAGCGCTTTAACATATTTCGCCTTGAAATTAAGGACATAATGCGTAAGCCCGTTGTGGCTTGGCCGGATCGGGCAGGCATGCGCCTGTTCTCGGGAAGGGGTTGCTATGGACGGTTTTGCGGTTCGGGACCGGTTAATTAAGGATTACTCGGAGTACGTTCGCAGTTTTATCCAGATTCGCGATGATCGAATCCAGCGCGAGGTGCTCACCGCGCTGAGTCAGGCCTCCTTTGGCCTGATCCGTTGATCCAGTTGAATCCGGCATTCGATCCCGGCGATTCCATTGACGATCTCGTCGAGGCCGGCATTCTGCATGAAGAATGTGGCCCCGTGTTTCGGAAGGACAAAGAAGCCGGTAGCAACGATTCCGGGAAGGCTCTGCACCTCTATAAGCACCAGTCAGAAGCCATTCGTTGTTCCGTTGCCGGACACAATTACGTGCTCACCACGGGTACGGCTTCGGGCAAAAGCCTCTCGTACATCGTCCCCGTCGTGAACCATGTCTCCGGCGCGGTTCTGGCCGCGGGATTCAGGCAATTATCGTATACCCGATGAACGCGTTGGCGAATAGC
>Ga0213875_10001526_pt1 | contig 14887 bp, 8 predicted proteins | sample BarmaccomBMRX_R8_FD_160105 | JGI IMG/M metagenome (GOLD analysis project Ga0213875, IMG submission 160105) | Root-associated microbial communities from Barbacenia macrantha in rupestrian grasslands, the National Park of Serra do Cipo, Brazil - RX_R8 | ecosystem: Host-associated > Plants > Roots... | reverse complement strand
CTTGATACAGTAATAGTCCCAAGAGCAAGGCTGGCACTAATCCCACAATCAGTCCGACCAGCCATCTCTGGGGAGGGCTGTCCCGTCTACGCAACAGCATCTTGGGCGGCATAGTGTTCCTCTGCCGAGGCAGGTGTTTGAGCAGGTCAGCCCCGCTCCTGGATCACAGCAGGCTCAGAGGCCTCGATACCCATCTATGGCTAATATCCGCCTATGACCATAAGCAAAGGCTAGGGAGTGTTGCCCATCAACCCGTCGAATTGCGAGAGAGCGCAGGAGCAATCGCTAAAGAGATTTTACATCCGTTGGGTCGGACAAGACGCCAACTAAAGATCAAGATTAGGACAGTAATCTATTAAGAACCGGCTGCTGCGATTAGATGAATAGACACGGTCAGTTTAGTTGGTCCGGTGAGGGCATAAAGTCGTCGGGAGGTACTGTCAAATTAAGTGTTATGGTCGGAAGTAAGCTAGCAGTAGGGCATACTCAGAGCTATGACCACATCTGCAATCTCTTACCAGCGTCACCGTTTTCCGGGAGAAATCATCAGCCATGCTGTCTGGCTTTATTACCGATTCACCCTCAGCTACCGCGATGTCGAAGAGATGTTGGCTCAGCGCGGCATTATGGTCAGCTATGAAGCCTTTCGCTATTGGTGCCACAAGTTCGGTTCCAACTTCATTCGTTCCATCCGCCAGAGGCAGCGAGATGTTAGTCATCAGTGGCATATAGATGAGGTGTTCCTCAAGATTAAGGGGAGGATATATTACCTGTTCCGGGCGGTGGACCAAGACGGCCAAGTCCTGGACATCCTAATGCAGAGCCGGCGCAACAAACAAGCTGCTCTCCAATTCTTCCGTAGGCTCCTCAAGCAGCAAGGTTCTGCGCCGCGTATCTTGGTGACCGATAAATTGCGTAGTTACAGGGCGGCTCATCAAGAGATGCTGTCCCGCACCGAGCACCGCACCCACCGCTGGGCTAACAACCGGATAGAGAATTCGCACCAGCCAACCCGCCAGCGGGAACGGAGGATGCGCCCGTTCAAATCACCTGGCCACGCCCAACGTTTCCTGTCGGTCCACGGAGCCATCTATTCTTTCTTCTGCCCAGGACGGCACCTCTTTGCAGCGCCTGCCTATCGAAAGGTGTTACGTCAGCAATTGGCGGGTTGGAACCAGTTGGCAGGGATTTCGGCTGCGGTGTAACGAGCAGCGGGTAAGTAGCCTCGTGCCAACGTCCTCTGCACTTTTTGAACGCGTCAATTATGCTCTGATTCAAGCAATACATAAGTTAATTTGACAATACCAGCCAACCTGCTTCGATGACGTTATCAGCGTAGCAGCTTAAGCGGATTTGCATATCGGTTAAAGCTGTGATTATGAATTTGTTATTGTAGGTTGGTCTAATTTTTGTCGTCTTGGGAAGACGTTTAATAATTGTAACTTATTAAAAGTAAAGGGAGTACAGAGAGGATATAATACCCCTCTGTACTCCCCAGTCATGCAAACTTAACTGTTGTACGGGTGAACAATTTTAACGCACGGCGAGTGGAGCGATCTGGCCGCTCAGAGGCAAGCCCTGGGCATCCGTTAGGTCGCTCCACTGCACTATCACCTGGTCACCTACCTGCAATGCGCCTTCGGCCAAGCTAAGCGTAACGGTATAAACCGCCGCATTGTAACCGGCACTTTCGACGCGCACCGAGTGCCCGTTGACCTGCACCGCGTAGTGGCTGACATCCCTCACGCTCTCGGCATCCAGTGCGCCACCGAAGCGTAGCGTAACGCTGCCAGTCGCCACATTGGCCGTGACCGTGGAGAGCGCCACGGTAGCCCGGCGGCGGGGACTGGTTACGGTCACCGTGGCGCTACCGGATTGCAGCGGCAGCGCGTTGGCCGTCACCCTCACCGTCCAAGAACAGGTAGCGCCACTGTCGTTGACGGCAGCAACCGCAAACGTGGCGGATGCTGCACCTGATGGGATGGTCACCGTACCTGGCACCGTCACTGCGGTGGGTATTGTCAAATTAACTTCTGTTTAGCTGGCATCGGAACATAATGGATATGTTCCGAAAGTGCAAAAGAGGTTGACACGAGACTTCTTATCTGTTCCAAGTTACACTCCAGCCAGCATACCAACTAACTGGAATACCAACTAACTGGTTCCAAGCTGCGAATCGCTGATGGAGCACCTTCCGGTATACGGGTGCTGTAAAGAGGTGTCGTCCGGGACAGAAGAAGGAGTAGACGGCTCCCTGCACCGCCAGAAACCGCTGGGCTTGGCCAGGGGACTTGAACCGGCGCATCCGTCGTTCTCGTTGGCGGGTCGGCTGGTGCGAATTCTCGGCGCGGTTATTGGCCCAGCGCTGGGTGCGGTGCTCGCTACGGGACAGCATCTCTCGGTGAGCCGCAGTATAACTCCGCAGTTTGTCGGTCACCAAGATGCTTGGAGTATAACCCTGCTGCTTGAGGAGTTTGCGGAAGAACTTAAGAGCCGCACGTTTATTGCGCCGACTCTGGAGCAAGATGTCCAGGACTTGCCCGTCTTGATCTACCGCCCGGAACAGGTAATGTATCCTCCCCTTAATCTTGAGGAAGACTTCATCTACATGCCACTGCGAGCTAACATCCCTCTGCCGCTGGCGGATAGAGCGAACATAACGAGGGCTGAATTTACGGCACCAATAACGAATGGCTTCATAGCTAACCGTGATGCCACGCTGGGCCAGCATCTCTTCGACGTCACGGTAGCTCAGGGTGAATCGGTAATAGAGCCAAACAGCATGGCTAATAATCTCCGGCGAAAAGCGGTGGCGCTTGTATGAGCAAGCAGACGTGGTCATGCCATCATTATGGCAGATAGCGGTTTGATCGCCGTCTCTGCTCAGTTAATTTGACAGTACCAGCGCGATTTGTTCTTTTTGCGCGGCGTTCAGATTTAATTGCTGCGCCATGTTGTCCCGGCGTTGAGCGGTAACGACTTGCTGCCGCTTTAGCGTGCTGGCCCGCTGTGCTTGTGCCGTGGTCTGCTGTTGCGCTAAGTTATCCAGCACATAAGGGCTGGCGGCCAAGCCGACGCCCACGCTGGTCGCGCCTAACAGATAGCCCCATAGCAATGTTTCTTTTCTTGTGCCCACGCCGTCCTCTTGCTTTGCTCAACATTCTGACTCAAGTGTAGCAGTGGCTGGGTGCAAAGAAAATCACCGCAGGTAATATGATGTAAATCTCAGTTGTAGGAATGATCAGCTCAAGAGCAGAATTGTTAAAGCATACTAGCTTAGGTCAGCAGTGGGCCAGCCCTTGGTGCTATACTGGGGCTATAATAGTAGTTAGACCCCTTTCCACAGGCGCGTCTTAAGGTGCAATTGTTTCCGAATTGCTAGATCCATTGCAGCATGGCACTGGCGGCACATCAGGTTTAAGGAAAACAAATGTTCCATTCACACCGCACATCCACCCGAAACCCCTTTCAGCGTAACAAATTGTTCTTGCGCAATAACTTGACGCTCACGGGATTCACGCTGATCGAGCTTTTGGTCGTCATTGCTATCCTGGCTATTCTGGCCGCGATTCTGTTTCCGGTTTTCGCCCAGGCCCGTGAGAATGCGCGCCGCATTTCGTGCGTGTCGAACCAGAAGCAGATTGGTTTGGGCTTGCTGCAATACACCCAGGATTACGACGATGCTCTACCAGCTGTCACCTGGGGCGACTCGTGCCGGAACAACGGCAGCCCAAGCCGCAGCGATGCCAAATACAATGGCATGATGAGTTTTCCCATCGCGCTTCAGCCGTACATTAAGAGTTACCAGGTCTTGGTGTGCCCCTCCGACCCCATCGCGGGCGGCTTCGCCAAGCTTGGGTCTTATTGTTACGAGCAACAACTCCTCCAGGGCCAGGTGCCGGGGGCGTATGTTGGCATCAGCAGCAATAATGCTGCGATGCGCAAGGTGCTGCCTCTGTCCTACGCTGCCAACTACTTGCTCAGCCGGGTCCAAGCCAGTTCAATCAATAACCCGGCGGTGGACATCCCTGGCGGGCATAACCTGTCGGCCATCGCAGTGCCCGCCAAAGTCTTTTTTACCACTGATGTGGGAAGCGACGCGACTGGTTTTGCGGCCTATTATATCGTTCCAGGTTATGGCAATGGCACCACTGACACGCGCTGGCGCAACGGCGGACGCCATCTGGAAGGGCGCACCTGGAGCTTTTTGGATGGGCACGCCAAGTGGTATAAGGACCCGCCTTTCAAACGGCCCGATGGCTCCATCCGCAGCCAGTCGGAAATCGAGAACGAGTATCGGGCACGCGGTATCTATGACGATCCAGGCTGGGAGACAGACGGGCCATAGAGCGTAATAGTACCCCAGGAACACACCGCTTTGCTGTCGCTAAGGCAGCAGCTAAAAGTGCAATGACAGGGTTTGAGCCTGGGGCCGCAGATGCCCCAGTGACCCCGATTCAATAAGCTGCTCCGCCTCTTGGAGCCGGTCATGGGCGAGTGCAGTCTCTTGTAGTTGCAGATACGCCTCCACTTCTAATAGAGTGAATTTGGCGGGCTGATCTGTATAAGGCTGGAGACGGGGGCGTTGAATCAGACCCAGTGCCTGTCGCGCCTGGCCCACCTCTAACAATAGCCTGGCCTGATCCAACTCGCGGTTATATAGCTCATGGTGGTTCTCGCTCCAGGCGGCGATTTCTTTGGCCCGCTGCGACAGGAATAACCCCTGCTCCAGGCTCCCGACCTGGATCATATACGCGGCCATTTCGCTGAGCAGCCAGGCTTCGTATTCAGGCCACCTGGCCTCCTGTGACCAGTAGCCCAGTACCTCCAGGCCGCGTTGCGGTGCGGGGCACGGCCCACGATGCACGGCAGAGCGGGCCATCGCAATACACGCCTGTAACATGGTCGGATTTAACGGGATTTCTTGAGGCCACAGTTCAAGAGCGCGCGTTGCATAAACGCCGCTTTCACCGAATCGCTGATGTGCGGCGAGATAGTGAGCATGATGGCTATAAAGCGCCGCTAGAGCTTGCCCCCCCTGTTCCGCACGCGTTGCGAGTGGCCAAGCCTGTGTCTCCAGCGTCACATACGATAGCTCCTTAAGGGCCTCGGCTGGCCCACTCGTGGTGTAGAAGTTTAAGTGGTGGCCTTGCACCCTCAACTCGTGCAGTGAGACTTTACCCTCAAGTGCCAGCGGTGCCTCCGCTTGCGGTGACAGGTCACCAGTGGTCAGCGCCACCATCTCTTCGGTGGTGGCCTGAAGCAGATAGCACAGCGTGTGAAGTTGGGTAGATGAGGGCCACACTTCGTTTTTCTCCCAGTTGCGCAGAGTTCGCGCTGTGACTCCGATGCAGGCGGCAGTCTCTTCTTGCGTTAACCCCCGGCGCAACCGCAAGGCGCGCAGCAGGTCGCCACCATGTGGCATTGGCCCCAGCCCTCTTTGCTCCCCAACCCGCACCAGACTGTTGCGAATTTGCGCTCGTGCCTGCGGTGTATTGAGCAACCCCAGGGCTTGCTGATGCTCCTGGCGAGTAGCGGTTAAGGCCCCTAATAGTGCTTCCAACTCTAAGGCACGCGGTTGCTGCATGCCCATTTCCCAGCGGTTGAGCGTGACCCGCCCGATACCTGCGGCCCGTGCTGCCTGAGCCTGGGATAAGCCACGCGATTGGCGTAACTGACGCAAAAAAGCGCCAAGCTGCGGCATTCTTACATAAGTTGGCAGCGCAGCAGGCTGCATGGTAAGAGGTGGTGGCATGGTAAGAGGAGCAAGTTTGCGCAAGGCAAAGTGACTCTATGGTGCCATGACGACACACCATGAGGCGGGTTCGAGCTTAGACCTGTATCGCTTATGTTTCCGGTGGTATCATTGTGGGTTCCGATGTCCTTGTGGCCTAAGCTCCATCGCTACACTTTACAAAAGCAAGTGCTGACAGTAGCGAGTATTAGCAGTTCGTTACGAAATTCGATTATACCCTTGCTCCTGAAACGGGGGCTACTGCGACATAATCGCAGGAGACAAACATAATAAGTCGTTACATAATAAGTCGTTACATATAAGAGGATGTTAAACATGGAAAAGTTGATGTCAAGCCGTAGGCGCTGCCGTGTTGCCCGCAGTCTGTTATGGAGTCTACTAAGTTTAGGGTGGTTAGGATTGGGGGGCTGGGCTGCTCACGCCAGCACTTACACCGTGACGAACCTGGGCGATTCCGGCACGGGCGGCTGCACTGCGGCGGGCATCGGCGATGGCTGCACCTTGCGCGAAGCCATCGCCGCCGCCAACGCTGCTGGCGGCGTCCAAGCTGACATCGTCTTCGATGCGACCGTTTTTGGGTCGCGCCAGACCATCCCGCTCAATGGCACTGCCCTGCCGCCCTTCATCAATCCCAGTAGCAGTGCGCCGCGCCTGCTCACAGTGACAGCGCCAGCGGCGGGCGTGGCGGTGGACGGCAAGACTCTCAGTCGCATCTTTCAGGTGAACGCTGGCGTCACCGCCACGTTCACCGGGTTAACGATTGCCGACGCTGCGGTCAGCGGGAGTTCGGGCGGCGGCATCCTCAACTTTGGCGCGCTAACCCTGGAAAAGTGTGTCCTTGCCAGCAACGCCGCCCAGAACGGCGGCGGCGTCTCCAACGAGGCCAACGCTTCGCTCACGGTTGAAAACAGCGTCTTCAGCAGCAACAGCCTGACATTCAACTTCGGCAAGGGCGGCGCCCTCTACAATCTCGGCACGCTGACGGTGCGTAACTCGTCCTTCGGCAATAACACGGCTGCTTTCGCGGCGGCGCTCTACAACACGCAGTTTCCCACGGGCGCGGTGGCACTCGATAGCTGCACGATTGCAGGCAACAATGGTGGCGACGGCGGCGGCATCATCAACGACTCAGCGCAGGCCATCACACTGACCAACACGCTCATCGCCAATAACAACGGCAACACCGGCAATCGTTCACAGGTCGCGGGTAGCTTCAGCGGCTCTTATGATCTCATCTCCATTGGCGACGGCAGCGGCGGGCTGACCAACGGCGTCAATCACAATCAAGTCGGCAGCAATGCCGCGCCCATCGCCGCGCAAATCACCGCACTGGGCGACCACGGTGGGCCAACGCCCACCTTTGCGCTGCTCGCCAACAGCCCCGCCTTCGACGCGGGCGCGACGAGTTTGACCACCGATCAGCGCGGCGTAGCGCGTCCGTTGGGCGCGGCGGATGACATCGGCGCCTTCGAGTTCACCGGCACCCAGAGCGGGCCGAACTTCGTGGTGACACAAACTGGCGACGCGGGAGACGGCCTGGCCGATGCGGCGGGCACCCGCGACGGGACCACGCTACGCGAAGCCATTGCCGCCGCCAACTTGTTTCCCAACAGTGTCATCACCTTCGACCCGACCGTTTTCGCCGCGCCGCGCAAGACTATTATACTGGGCAACAGTTTGCCTATTGCTAACCCCTTGACCATTAAAGCGCCCGCCGCGGGTGTGGTTTTGCAGGGCAGTTTCCCTTCCGGTATATTCAAGGTCAATGCGACTACCTTGTTGCTGGCGGGTCTGACGCTGTCCGGCTCCACTGGTGTGATCAACTCCGGCGGTGATGTCACGATCACCAACTGCACCTTGCAGGGAACTGGCACCGGATCGGGCTTAGGGGCCTATAGCGAACGTGCTAACGGCAACCAAGGCCGCGATGGCACCCTGGCGGTGTATAACAGCACCGTGACTAATTTCGCAACCGGTGTCCAGGTCGTTTTTGGCACCGGCGCGGTGCGCAACTGCACGGTTGTGGGCAACTCCAATGGCGTCTCGAACGCTGCCACGCTGGGCGTTTACAACACAATTCTGGCGAGCAACAGTACGGACGTGGCAGGTTCGCTCACCGCCGATAGTCACAACCTCAAGGGTATTTCGATGGCTCAGGCTGGCCTTGATCCCAACGGCCTGCAAGAGAACGGTGGCCCGACTCAAACCATTGCGCTCCGCAATATCAGCCGCGCCATTAATCAGGGCGATAATAGCCTACTCCCGCCCGATAGCGGAGACGCTGATGGAGACGGCAACACCGGAGAAGTTGTGCCCTACGATCAGCGTGGGCCGAACTTTGCGCGTGTGCAACGCACGACCGTGGACATCGGCGCTTATGAATCGGCCTTCGATGCTGTCAACAACTCTCTCGTTGTTACCACCACAGCGGACGAAGACGACGGCACCAGCGACCCCAGCTTTGGCACCGGCACGAGTCTGCGCGAAGCCATTGAGTTCGCCAATGCGTATCCCGGCGCTGCTCCCATCACCTTCAATCTCCCCAGCGGCTCCACCATCCTGCTGACAAGTCAGTTGCCAGCACTGTTCGACAGCGTCATCGGACCGGGTGCCAACCAATTGACAGTGCGGCGCAGCAGCGCGGACGGTACACCGAGCTTCGGCATTTTTCAGGTGGCAGCGAGTAAGACTCTCACTATTAGCGGTCTGACAATCTCCAACGGTAACGCCGGTTATGGCGGCGGCATTTACAACGCGGGCAATCTGACACTAACGGCATGTGTGCTGAGCGGCAATCATGCTGATCGGGGCGGCGCGATTTACAGTGCCCCGCCCAGTGGGGACGCAACGCTCTTCGTCCGCGATTGCACCTTTAGCGGTAATACGAATGGCGTTGGCGACCCAGGGTTTGCGTATGGCGGCGCGCTTTTTAACTACGGCACGGCGGTCATCACCAACAGCACCATTAGCGGCAATAATCTCTTTATCCCTGTCAACTATAATGAGGCTGGGAGCGCGATCTATAACTATGGTGGGCCACTCACGCTTGATCGCTGCACTGTCACCAATAACGGCGGTACTGCGCAAGTTGTGTTCAGCGCAAATGGCAGCGCCTCGCCGATCACGATGAGGAACAGCATCATCGCTGGCAACCAGGCCGATACTGGCACACCGACGGTGGATGCCAACTTCAACTTAATCGGAGGTACGGCGCAGGCAGCGGGCCTGCAAACCAGCACTGGCGTTGCCATTCTCAAAAATAACGGTGGCCCGACGCCAACCGTTGCCCTCCGCTTTGGCAGCCCGGCCATTGACGCGGGCGATCCTAACTTTGATGCCACCAATGTGCCCTATGACCAGCGTGGCGTTGGTTTCCCCCGTGTCTTCAATAATCGGTTAGACATCGGCGCATATGAAATCCAATCCGTCAGCAACACCGCTCCCACTGCCACTGGCCCGACCACCTTTACGGCCACGGCAGGCACCGGCAAGACGCTGACCTTAGTGGGCGGCGATGTGGATAATGACCCGCTCTCTTACACCATCACTACTTTACCGACTAATGGCATCTTGTATGATGGCCCGTCCACGAGCGGCACGGCTATCACTACTGTGCCTTACACACTCACCGATCCCAATCATCAGGTGACGTATTTGGCTCCTACTTCCTATACTGGCAGTGACAGCTTTGGCTTCAAGGTTAATGACGGCACGGTGGATAGCAATGTGCAAACGGTCACTGGCACTGTCTTCCCGCCCGTCGCCACCACCGGAGCTATCATCAGCGAGTTGCGCACACGCGGGCCAGGGGGTGCAGGCGATGAGTATGTGGAAATCGCCAACACTACTTCTGGCCCGATCAATGTCGGCGGTTGGTTCTTAGCGGCTCCCAATGGCGCAGCAGAAGCCACTACCACCATTCCGGCCAATACCGTCATTCCCAAGGGTGGGCACCTGCTCTTCACTGGCAGCACCTACAGCCTGACCAGCTATGCGGTAGGTGATGTCACCTTAACCGCTGACCTGCCCGATACGGGTGGCGTGGCCTTGCGCAACGGTGCAGGCACGCCCGTAGATGCAGTGGGCTTTGCCTCAGCGGGTGCGCTCTACAAGTTGGGTAGTGGCATCGCCGCCAGCATCGTGGGCAATGGGCAGAACGCCTTCATGCGCAAGCAGAATGGCACCCCTTACGTCAACAGCGGAGACAATGCCAGTGACTTTGACTTCGTGGCTGTCACCGGAGGCTTAGTAGATGGAGCCGCCGCCAAGTTAGGTGCCCCTGGCCCCAAGAGCCTGAGCAGCCCCCTCTTGCACAATGACATTCTGAGTGCGGTGGCTTTGCCGGTCTATCGAGACACCACAGCGGTGGGCACTAATGCCACCTATGGCACGATGGCGGTGCGCTACAAAGTCACCAACAACGGCAGCCAAACCCTCACCCGGCTGCGCTTCCGGGCGGTCATGCTGCCTGTGGGTGGTGCCATCAGTGGCGGCACCTGGCAGACCAGCAATGGCACGGCAGACCTGCGCCTGCTGACTTCAGCCGATACCACGGCCACCATCAATGGGGTGAGCGTGCCGATCAAGGGCAGCACCTTAGAAGAGCCGCCCGCACAGAGCAACGGCGGCGGTCTCAATTCGAGCATGAGCTTAGACCTGAGCGGTTTAGCGGGGGGCGGGTTGGCAGCAGGGGCGAGTGTCAATGTGCAGTTCAACTTTGGCGTGGTAGTCAAAGGCACCTACCGTGCTGTCCTCAATATGGAAGGTCTGCCTTGATCTAAGATGCTCACTGGAGCCGAGGTCACACGGAGCAGCGATTTATAGCAGAGGTTTCAGGTGTAGTGGGAGGGACTGTCTTCAAATAGGCAGTCCCTCCCGTTTTGCGTTGAGTCGCTAAAGGGGCAGGACTTAAAAGCGCAGAGCTAAAGCTTGCGCCTGCGGTTGCAAATGCACCATTGCCTCCCGCTCGATAAGTTGCCAGGCTTGTTGCAAACGGTCATGAGCGGAGGCAGTCTCTTCCAGAGCGAGATAGGCTTCGACTTCCAGCAGCGTGAAACGGGCAGGCTGATCCCAGCAGGGGCGGGGGCGATGGCGCTGGATCAAGTTAAGCGCCCGGCGTGGCTGACCTGCCCTTAACAGCAGCCGCGCCTGGTCTAACTCACGGTTATACAACTCATGCGGGTTCTCGCTCCAGGCTGCGATTTCCTTAGCCCGTTGCGCCAGATAGAGGCCCTTTTCCTTATTGCCCGCCTCGAGCGTATAGGCGGCTACTTCACTGAGCAACCAGGCTTCGTATTCCGGCCCGCGTGCCTCAGCCTGCCAGTGGTTCAACAGTTCCAGGCCCCGTTGGGGTGCCAGATGTTTCCCGCGCTTGGCTACCGCCTGCGCTAAAACGATACTCGCCTCGACCATAATCTGGTTCGGGAGAATCTCTTTAGGCCATAACTCTAAGGCGCGTGCAGCGTACACCCCGCTTTCGGCGAAACGTTTATGATTGGAAAGATGCCGGGCATGATGGCTATAAATTTCAGCTAGAATTTGCTGCGCAACCGCGGAGCGCGACGCCAGCGACCACGCCTGAGTCTCCAGCGTCAGCAAGCCTAACTCCTTGAGAGCCTGCGCCTGCCAGCTATTGGTATAGAAATTTAAGCGACGGCCCTGTAACCTTAACTCGTCCAGAGAGACAGCTTCCTCATCTGGCAGCGGCAACGGATCGTTCGTCGTTAGCGCCACCATCTCCTCCGGGGTCGCTTCCAGCGCATAACAAAGCGCATGGAGTTGTGTAAGAGGGGGCCAGACTTCCAGTTTTTCCCAGCGACGCACGGTGCGTACTGTCACTCCGAGACGCCGGGCTATCTCTTCCTGCTCTATACCCCGTCGCAGCCGCATGGCCCGCAGCAAGTCGCCGCCATGCGGCATCGGGCCGATGCCCTTTTGCTCCCCCTCCCGCACCAGGGTATCTCGTAATTGCGCGCGCGCCTGCGGCGTATTGAGCAGTACCAGGGCCTGCTGCCGCTCCTGGGGCGTGGCGGTCAGGGTATCTAAGAGAGATTCTAACTCTAGGGTGCGCGGCTGCTGGACGCCCATTTCCCAGCGGCTCAGGGTGACGCGCCCAAGACCTGCCGCTCGCGCGGTCTGCGCTTGCGAAAGGCGGCGCGATTGGCGCAACTGACCCAGAAAAGAGCCAAGAAGAGGTGGCATTATAAGAAGCTATCGTCTGCTTAATGGCACTTGCCATTGGAGCACAACTGGGGCCAGGTCGAAGGTGGCGCGATGTCACAGACGTATCGTTTGTATGTCCGGTGGTATCACTCTCATGTCCAACCGCCCACGAGTTTAGGCCCGCCCTGCATACTTTTTAGAAAAGCGAAATTCGTAGTTCGCTGCCGTTTTACCGTTGCGCTACCTGAGTTCGATTATACCACTTGTCCGCCGTAAAACGGTTAGATATTCAAGGATGTGCAGGGAACATGAAAAAGTTGATGCAAAGCCGTACTCATGGACGTAACCATTGTTGGCTCTTCAGTCGTTACTGGGCCGTTATGAGCGGTCTGGTCTGTGGACTTTTAGGCCCGGCAGCGCTGGGTCTGGCTGCGGCGGCCACTCATGCTGCCACGTTTACCGTGACCAAGTTGGCTGATACCAATGATGGCACGTGTGATTCTGATTGCTCATTGCGTGAAGCCACTACTGCCGCCAATGCCGCTGGAGGGTCGAATACCATTAACTTCGCTTCAGGTGTGACTGGCACGATTAATTTGCAGTCTGGAATGCTGTCTCTGAATGGCACTCTTGCCATCACCGGGCCAGGGGCCAGTTCCCTCAAGGTGCGAAATGACCCCGCTGTCATCAATAATATCTTCAACGTAAATGGTACCGCCAGCATCAGCGGCCTGACCATTGCCGAAGCCAATAGCTACATTTTTAATGCTTCTTTTACAGATTACTTCTCCAACGGCAATGCGATTGTTAATACGGGTAGCCTAACGCTAACTAAATGTGTGGTGCGGGATAACCTGGCAGATTATGGAGCGGGTATCAAAAACTTTGGTGCTCTGACGCTCACGGGCTGCACCTTCATCAATAACCGCGCCGTGCAGGGTGGGGCTATCTACAATACGGGCGGCACGGTAACTATAGATAGCTCCACCTTTAATGCCAATACCGCTACAGGAGATGGCGGTGCCATCTGGAATGCCAATGCCTCTACTTCAAGCAGCGTGGTCGCCCTCACCATTCGCAACAGCACCTTTTCCGGCAATCTGGCTAACGGCAGCGGCGGTGCCATCTACAGTAACGATAGCAGCCAGCTCAATCTCGATAGTGACACCATCACGCTGAACCGCGCCGATTATGATAATGATAGGGTTGGCTTCGGGAGTGGCCTCATCGCCCTTCATGGCACTCCTACGATTCATAACAGCATCATAACCAACAACCGAAGCGGGAACTATCTGACTAGCGACTCACATGGCAACTCGGTGCCGGGTGGCCCGCACGACGACCTTGCTGTGGCGGGAGGAGATTTAAATGGCTCGATTGTTGATACCCTTTTGCAGGGGGCGAGTGGCAATTCTTATGTTGGTGATGTGCTGCTTGGCCCGCTGCAGGACAATGGCGGCCCGACGCAAACCCATGCCCTGCTCTACGGCAGCCCGGCGATTAATGCCGGTTCTACTGCTCTGACCACGGACCAGCGTGGCTTGACCCGACCTTATGGCGTCAAACCGGATATTGGCGCTTATGAATTGCAATTGCCCAATCAATCGCTCGTAGTTACGACGCTGATCGATGAGGACAATGGCAACAGCGACCCCACCATTGGCAACGGCACCAGTTTGCGCGAAGCCATCAATTATGCCAACACCCTGACCGGCACTAATACCATTACCTTTGCCCCCGGCTTGACGGGCATTATTCTCTTGTCTGGTGCCCTGCCCACCTTGAGCACCAACATCAATATTCAAGGCTCCGGCGCGGCACTCTCAGTGCAACGCAATACGGGCGGCAACTATCGCATTTTCACTATCCCCCAGGGCGTGACGGCCAGTATCTCCAACCTCACCATCGCTAACGGCAACTCCACCAATGGCGATGGCGGTGGCATCAACAGCGAAGGGACGCTCACGGTTACAAACTGCACCCTCATGGGTAATTTTACGGCGGCAGGCTATGCGGGTGGCGCTATTTACGCCCGCTATGGCACCCTCACGCTGAACAACTGCACCCTGAGCGGTAACAGCGCGGCCACTTATGGCGGTGGCCTGTGCAATGTGAACGGCACGGCGCTTCTAAATAGCTGCACCATCACAGACAATACGGCTCCAGTGGGCCAGGGCAGCGGCGTGGCTTCCTATGGTAACAGCCCGACCAGCACCCAGGTTAATAACAGCGTTATCGCGGGCAATACCAACTCTGATGTGGATTACATCGGTGGCGGCACCGATACCTTTTTAAGCAAAGGTTACAACCTCATTGGGTCTGGCAATGCCGCCCCCGCCTTCACTACGGCACACGACCAATGCGGCATCACGAGCGACGCCCTCAAGCTCGGCCCACTGCAATACAATGGCGGCCCCGCCTTAACTTATTTGCCCTTGATTGATAGCCCATTGATTAACGCTGGCAGCACGGCCCTGGCCACCGATCAGCGTGGCATTGCGCGACCCCAGGGCGTAGCCGATGACATCGGTGCCGTCGAAGTCAAGGATGCCTTCACGGGGGGTGTTGCGCTGACGCCATCACCGGCCTTCACCGATAGCACATTGGCAGCCGATACCTCCGGCATCAGTAACGGCGCAGGAGGGACAGCCACCTTCACCTATGTATGGAAGAAAAACGGCACGGTCTTGAGTGGGCAGACTGGCTCAACCCTGAACCTGGCCACGGCTGGTAACGGCGATGTGGGCGATGTCATCCGCGTGGAAGTGACAGCCACCAGCAGCTCCGGCGCTTCCGGCGTGTTTGCCACGCAAACCACTATCGCCAACAGCCCGCCTACCGGCAGCGTCACGCTTTCGCCTTCCCCAGCCAATACCCAGAGCACCCTGACGGCGAATACCAGCGGTGTCACCGACCCGGATGGCGATACGGTTTCCTTCACCTATATATGGAAGAAAAACGGCACGGTCT
>Ga0213875_10001525_pt1 | contig 14892 bp, 17 predicted proteins | sample BarmaccomBMRX_R8_FD_160105 | JGI IMG/M metagenome (GOLD analysis project Ga0213875, IMG submission 160105) | Root-associated microbial communities from Barbacenia macrantha in rupestrian grasslands, the National Park of Serra do Cipo, Brazil - RX_R8 | ecosystem: Host-associated > Plants > Roots... | reverse complement strand
CATGGCCGTAACGTCCCGCCGCGTGGCGCGTTCCAGACACGCTCGAACCTATGCTTGCGAATTGACCGGGCCGCTTCCGCTCCGGGTCATTAGAGGACGTTCTTGGAGTTTGAACGATGTCCGCTCTACCCGCGGAAGCGGCTGAAGTGACGGGCCGTGCGGCAGTAATAAGCCCCTTCCCCGGGGTGGATAGCTTTTCATGAAAGGCGATCCGCGTGGCGCTGCATTGTCCGCGCTTCCGGGCGCACACCATTCCGCTGCTGCAGTGACCGCTCATGAAGTTCCCGGACGCGATCAGGCCTGGTGTGGTGTCGAAAAATCGAAAGGCAAGCGACGCGCGTCGCGCGGCCTTTTGCGTGATGCATCAGTCTCGAATAGTAACGCAGCGTCGCGGATGGCACCTTTGGGTCTATTGCGAGCGCACATGAGCTGCGGCCATCGCGAGCGCCGACCCGGCGCCTCTCTCACCCGCGGCGAATTTGCGCTATACCGAAAACCTCATCGGAATTTCGGCTGTTTTTCCCTGGGAGGATGCGATCGAAATCTCCTATTCCGAAAACATTGGTTTTCTGGTAAGATTAAAGAGCAATGATCATGAGCAAGCGCGCCGCGATCTACCTGCGCGTCTCGACAGACGGGCAGACCGTCGAGAATCAACGCCTCGATCTCGAGAAGCTCGCCTCGCTTCGCGGCTGGCGGATTATCGCCAGTTACGAGGATGCCGGCATCTCGGGCACCAAGGGCCGCGACAAGCGTCCTGGCCTTGATGCTCTTTTGAAGGACGCGCGGCGCCGGAAATTCGACCTCGCTGTCTTTTGGGCAATTGACCGGCTCGGGCGATCAACAGCCACGGTCGCCTCGACAATGGACGAATTGGCCGAAGCCGGTATCGGTATGTTTGCCTTCAAGGAGAGCATGGACACGAGTACGGCGCACGGTCGCGCGATGCTCGAGATGGCCGCCGTCTTCGCCCGCCTCGAGCGCGAGATGATCAAGGAGCGCGTCGTGGCCGGCTTGGCTCGCGCGAGGGCTGAGGGCAAGCGCCTCGGCCGACCGCCCATCGGCAATAAGATCCGGGCTGCTATCCTCGAGCTACGCAGCAAGGGCTTCGGAAAACTGAAGATCGCAAAGCAGCTCCGCGTTGGCGTTGGCACCGTCACGAGGACGATAGCCGCAGCCTGATCTCAGCCTGCCTTGTCACCACCCTCAAGAGGCGGCCAATCGCGCACGCAGGTGAAGTACTCTGCCATTCTGCTTCAAGCTCGCCTACTAGTATTGGAGAACCCGTGTGTCCGGCGCGACGACTCTGTTTACTTGGGGGGCAAGCCGACCACATCAGCGGGAAACGGTCCAGGAATTTCCTATTCGGTTAATTGATAGAGGCACGTGCAATGAAAATCGTCGTTGGGGGTGCGACTGGCTATGGTGATGTTCCTGGATTGAATCAAATCGCGGACAAGCATGAGGTCGCATTCGCACCGGACGACCCAGCGCTCAACATGCACCTTCCAGATGCCGAAGTATTCGTAAGTTGGAGCTTCAGGGGTTCTGGATTCGAACAGAGCTGGCCTTCGGCGAATAAGCTCAGATGGGTGCATTGGTGCGGCGCTGGAGTGAAGCCGGCTCTTTTCCCCGCACTTGTGGCCAGTGATGTCGTACTGACCAATGCTCGCGGAATTTTCGACCAAGCCATGGCGGAATATGTGCTCGGCGTGATGCTCTCCTTTGGGCTCGGCTTGCCGCAAATGCTTGAAGAACAACGGGCCCGCCGCTGGACCTATCGGCAATCGGAATTGATCACCGGAACGCGTGCCGTAGTTTTTGGCGTTGGAAGTATTGGTCAACGCATTGGCGAAGTGCTCAGGTCCGCAGGCGTATCAGTCACGGGCGTCGGGCGGACATCGCGCGCAACCTCGACCGTCTTTGGGAACATCCTTGATCGGCAGGAGCGATTATCAGCTATTTCCGCCGCCGACTGGGTGGTCGCGGTGATGCCGGAAACTCCGAATACCGAGGGCTACTTCGGTAGCGACGAGTTCGGCGCCATGCGACAATCGGCGCGCTTCATCAACGTTGGACGCGGAAACAGCGTTGATGAAATCGCGCTGCATACGGCTCTCGTGCGAGGGCGGATCGCAGGAGCAGCTCTAGACGTTTTTAGGGAAGAGCCGCTTCCAGAAGAAAGCCCGCTGTGGTCTACGCCCGGCCTTGTAATCACGCCTCATGTCTCCGGCGATTTTAAGGGATTCGAGTCAGCCATCTGCTCACAATTCCTCGGCAATCTTGAGAGGTATGTTACCGGCAAGCAATTGATCAACATCGTTGATAAAGAGGCGGGCTACGTCACCTCCGGCTAAAGCTAGGCCCGTGACGGGCGATCAGGCTGATTTTTCAGCTGCGAAACAGCTCCAGCCGGCAATGCTTATGTCGCGTCACGCGAGCTTCGGCATCATCGTGCCTCGACTGGGGCATACACTTCTGATGCGCGCGCCACCCAAGCGGTCAGGTAAACTCTTTTGCCCACTCGGCGAGAGTGGGCTCTGGTGAGACAACAGTTCTGACAATCGTCTGGGTCTTGCTTTCGATCTGGCTTAGGCGCGGATGCATATAAGGGGCGGCATCTTTAGCAATGGCGGCTGCCTTCTCGAAGTCGCCCTTGTTATAAAAATGGCGGTAGGCCTCTACCATTACTTCGAGGGGCGTCTTGCCAGCCTGTGCGGCTGCCTCGGCAACCTCTCTTGTTTTTTGCGACAGAGCACCTCTTTTCCTGCCCGCTCCTAACCTTACCCCACCATGAGTCATTTTGAATTCTCTTGATTAAAGTACCGTCGCTTTGTTAACGCGAGCCTCGGCGTCGCACAGAGTTCCATTTCCTAATAATTTTTCGTCTTTATAGATAGCATAAAAACAGTCTATTTCAAATGGATTATGCAATTTTATATAGTAGCGAACAACTACGAATATAAGGGAATACTGATGAATATCGTCGGTGGGCTCGGCCCCTCCATGCGCGTCGCCGGAACGGGATTGCAAGTTCACGAGCGCGAGGTATGTTCGATTGACGCGGCGTTTGCATCCGCAGAGGAATCCGTCCCAAATGAAAAGCTTCTGGAACGAGCGCTTCGAATGCATCTCCGCGGAAGACCGACGACGAATCGAATCGGAGCGTCTGCAGATCCAGATCGAGTACAATCAACGAACGAGCCCATTTCTGGCTGCGAAGCTTGATAAGGGAAGAGTGAGGTTGGCTGATATTCGCTCGACGGCTGATCTTCCGTTGATTCCCTTTATGGAAAAATCCGAAGTTGCCAGTTCGCAACTTGACGGAGCGCTTCTAGGCGCCACACAGTGCGCGGCAACCCCAGACATCGTGCGTGTGCAAGCGACCGGCGGCACAACTGGCAAACCGATGCGGATCGGTCTAACCCGCAGGGACGTTGAAGACTACAACGAAATGGGAGCGAGGGCTCTGTGGGCTATGGGTTGCCGCCCTAGCGATATCGTCTTCACATGTATGAATTTCAGTATCTATGCAGGCGGCTTAAGTGACCATTTGACGTTTGAGAACTTGGGCGCAACCGCCGTTCCCTACGGTGTTGGCCAAAGTGAGCGACTGCTCAGGATGATGGCAGATATTAATGGTGACGTAGCGATTTGGGCGACGTCTTCGTATGCCGCTCGCTTGGCGGACGTGGCTTTTGAAGCCGGCCTGGCTCCGCGCTCCATTGGCCTTACCAAAGGATATTTCAGCGGTGAGGCGGGAATTCAGGTCGCAGAATATCGAAAGCGCATCGAAGATATCTGGGGAATGCGCGCCCAGGATTGCTATGGCACGGGTGAACTTGGGCTGCACTCTGGAGAATGTGAACTTCGCAAAGGGTTCCACTACGGCGCGACGGGGTTTGTATTTACAGAATTGATCAACGCCGAAACTGGTGAAGTTTTGCCGTTCGAAGATGGCGCTAGAGGGGAGGCCGTGTACACATCTCTACGCCGTGAGGCGTGCCCGGTGCAACGGATGCGATCACATGACCTGATGCAGGTATTTACGGAACCTTGCGTTTGCGGAAGAACTTCCTTCCGCTTCAAAATTCTGGGACGGTCTGATGACATGTTTATCGTCAAAGGGGTGAACGTGTTTCCTCAAGCCGTGCATGCTTCTCTTGTGAAATTTGTTCCAAGGCTCACTGGCGAGTATCAAAAGGCTCACTGGCGAGTATCAAATTGTGCTCGATCATGCTCCGCCAATTGACTATCCCGTGAGGGTTCGAGCTGAGGTGGCTCGCAACGTCCCACTTACAATGCATAACGAACTGATCTCGGAGGTCGCTCGGAGAGTGCAGGCAGAAAACAATTTCGTCTGTCAGATCGAGCTGGTTTCGCCAGGCACAATTGCGAGTACAGAGAAGAAAACAAAGCGAGTCGTTCGAGCTTACCTTGAGAAGATGAGATGACCGATGTCGTGGAATGCAAGTCGTTGGGCCAGATCGGCTGGATCTTTTTGAACCGCCCCCAAAAGCTCAACGCGATCAATAATGAGCTGATAGCGGCGCTCATGAATGCAATTATCGAGCTCGACAAAAATTCCGAGGTGGGTTCACTAGTACTGGCAGGTCGCGGGCGCGCCTTCTCAAGTGGAGGGGACTTAGCAGATTTTGCGGCGGGGGACGAACGGGGGTTTGAGGCTACTGTCCGCAGCCTGATGGATCTAGCTGGTCTCTTTCGCGCCTGCAGAAAGCCTATCATTGCGGCTGTTCACGGCTATGCCCTCGCAGGTGGTTTTGAACTTGCGGTGAACTGCGACATTCGCATAGCCTCAAGCGACGCCGTCTTCGGTTTGCCTGATACGCCACTTGGCCTTAGCCCAACGAGTGGAATGACCTATCAACTACCACGGATCATTGGGTTGGGACCTGCGCTGCACCTCACACTTCTTGGAGAAAACATTTCGGCGATCGAGGCTCAAAAAATAGGCCTCGTCACCAAAGTTGTTGCTCCCGAGGCTTTGCTTAAGGAAGCGGGCGACATCGCCAAGAAGATCGCCTCGTTTCCCAAAATAGGTGTAAAGCTTACGAAGCAAACCTATTATGCGGCGCTGGACTCCGATTTTGAATCTGCCCGCAAAATGGAGTTGGAAGCCGAAATCGCTTGCTTTGCCACGCCAGAGGTACGTGAGCAGCTCAATCGATTTTTACATAGGCCGCGCTCAAAACGGCGCTTGGAAGATGCCGATAAGATGTGAAGCTCACCCGTATGTTGCGTCCATCTTGCGCCGGGTACAGCGCGTCTAGACCGCCTCGGTTTCGAGAAATCCATCGAACACAGATGCCCGTTTGGACATCAGCCGGATCGATTTCCTGAGCAAGCCGAATCCTGAGTTTGTCGCGGTTGAATTCACCCACCCACCAGGAGATCGCCACGGACCAGGCATCGCGGGGGAAAGTTCAAAGGTTATTGCGCCGGACATCCTTCCACATCCCTACCTCTTGTCCGCGCGTTCGGTTCTACGGCGTGTTTGTCGCGCAGCGTCGGTGCGAGGGAGGTCATCGTGTCGCCGGTCGAAAAGGAACGCCGGGGACTCGAGCGTTGGGATCACCCGAATGCAGCGGCAACAGCTTGGTATAGACCGTCCCCCAAAATACGCGTTCATCGACGACACAACGGTGGATACCGTCTCTCCTTGGCGCGCAGCAATTTCCTTGAGTTCGTCGCGCATATCGCTCGGACAGCGGACGACAATTGATCCCTTGGTAGCGCATTGCATAGCTTAGCATCCTGCTAGATGATCTTGGTTCGACCATATAGCAAAACGGATTTTATTTCAAAGCCTTGAGCAAAATTACAGTCGCGAAGGTGTGAACACCAACGACTACTTGCGAATACAATGCAGAATCTTGCCAAGTCGCACGTCGAATTAATTTTCCTCCACGTCAAAGCTCTACTTGGGTGCCTAGCTCCACAACGCGCTTTGGCGGGATCTGAAAGTATTCTGACGCACTCACGGCATTGCGCGTCATGAACACGAACAGCTTTTCCCTCCAACCCGCGAGCCCGGGTCGAGTCGTTGGCACCGGTGTTTCACGACCCAGAAAGAAGGACGCCTCGTCCAGGTTGATCGAGAGCTGCTTCGCGTGGGCAGCAATGACCGGGGGGAGTCCCGGCTGCTCCGCGAAACCAAAGTGCACGATCGCGCGAAAGATTCCCTTCCCCAGCTCCTCTGTAGTGACGCGGTCCTCCTCTGCCACTCTGGGGACTCGCTCGGTCACTACGGTCAGAAGAATGACCCGCTGATGAAGAACCTTGTTGTGGCGCAAATTGTCTGCCAGCGCGAAGGGAACGGTGTCGCGCCGAGCCGCCAAGTAAACCGCCGTTCCTTCGACCCGCGGTAGCGCGGATGTATCAAGCCTGGCCACGAAGTCCTTGAGAGACACGCTGTCTTCGCTGGTGCGCTCTAAAATAATCTCCCGGCCGCGACGCCAGGTGGACATCAACGTGAATACCACAACGCCAATCAATATCGGGAACCAACCGCCCTGCGGGATTTTGACGATGTTGGCGAAAAAGAAAGCGAGATCGATAGTTAGGAAGAAGCCCATAGCAGCGGCGGTGAGCGGTAGACTCCAACCCCATCGGCGACGAGCCACAATGGCGAGTAATACCGTCGTGACCAACATCGTGCCGACAACCGCGATCCCGTAGGCGGCCGCGAGAGCGTCTGACGAGCGGAATGCCAGAACTAGGCCGATTACGGCGGCCATCAGCAACCAGTTTATCTGTGGCACGTAAACTTGGCCGATCGCCTCCTCGGAGGTCTGACGAATATCGAGCCGAGGGAGAAGACCAAGTTGCATGGCCTGCTGCGAAAGGGAGAAGGCGCCGGAGATCACGGCCTGCGAGGCGATCACTGTCGCGGCCGTCGCAAGCACCGTAACCGGGTAAAGCAGCCAATCTGGAAACAAGTGGTAAAACGGGCTGTCGATGGCTTCAGGATGGGCCAATACCAGGGCACCCTGGCCGAAATAGTTGAGGAGCAAAGCCGGAAACACAAAACAGCACCAGTCCAGCCGGATCGGCCCGCGACCAAAGTGACCCATGTCGGCATAGAGCGCTTCGGCGCCGGTCAAGGCCAAGAATACGGAGCCAAGCGCGAAGAAACCGATCTCGCCGTGGGTCGATAAGTATCGGAAGGCGTGGACGGGGTTGAGCGCGGCGAGCACGCCAGGTGCCAAACCGATTTGAATCAAACCAGCGATCGCCAAGCCCGAGAACCACACGAGCATGACGGGCCCGAAAAACGCGCCGATCCGTCCACTCCCACGACTCTGCAAGGCGAACAAAAGAATCAACACAAGAACGGTGGTTGGAACCACGTAGGAACGAAGTGCAGGGGCAGCCACTTCGAGTCCTTCGACGGCGCTGAGAACAGAAATGGCGGGGGTGATCATGCCATCGCCATAAAAGAGGGCGGCGCCAGCCAGACCAAATAGTAGGAGCGCGATCCTTTTCCTTTGGTCCGTCTCGCTATGTGCGGCCAAACCTAAAAGAGCAATAATACCGCCCTCGCCATCATTGTCGGCACGCATGACGAAGAGGACGTACTTTGCTGTTACGACCGCCATAAGAGACCAAAAAATAAGTGAGAGCAGGCCAAGTACTATTTCAGGAGACACGTTTCCACCTGCAGCCTTCAGGCATTCACGCAGAGTGTAGATCGGGCTAGTCCCAATATCTCCAAAGACGACGCCAAGCGCAGCAATTAGAAGCGAGGCGCGCATCGGATTGGGCCCAGCTCTGCTAGGTCGAAGCGATGTCATCATTCTCCCTTGGCTTATGCCGAACTCCAGCTTTTGCTCTATTGAATGATCACGCGTGACCAGGATAGCCAGGCCAATTTCATGGCAATTCTCTAATGGACACGCTGTCTCATTGTTAACCTGAGCATGTCCTCGATTTCCGAAACGGACCGAGTTGCCCGCATCGTTGGTGAGGACGATCTCCCTTGCCAAAAAAGCGTCGCAGCGATTGTTAGTTCCAGAGAGCACAACCCAAGTCATAGTTGACCCGCATTCCTTAAGAAATGCGGCAATGCGCTTTTCGTGAGGAACCGACAGAACTCGAAGGCCCGAGCGGAGTTGACAGGGCACGAAGGAAAACATGGGAGGTTGGAAATGGCGCAACCAGGCACCAGGACCGGAAATCCACAGGCGACAGGTCAGCCCTTGATTGAGAGCGACAAAGTTGAGGGAACCGCAGTTTATGATCCGCGGGGAAGCAAAATCGGCTCAATCAGCCGTTTGATGATTGAAAGGGTGAGTGGCAAAGTCGTGTATGCGGTGATGTCTTTCGGCGGCTTTCTCGGACTTGGGACTGAGGAGTATACAATTCCTTGGAACAAGCTGACTTATGAGACCCGCTTAGGAGGATATCGGACGGATATCACGAAAGAGCAACTTGAGGGCGCGCCGACCTTTTATCGTGACAGCGACTACAATTGGTCGGACAGAGAGCAAGAGCGCGGTCTTTTCAACTATTGGCAGGTGCCGCCATATTGGGACAGCAGGCCGTGAGACAATCGACACGGACGGTCGATTACGTTCCCTCGAGGCACTACTCTTGACCGTTAGACATTTGCTCACACAATTTGGGGTATGGACATCGCATCCTACCGCCTTCTTCATCGTTCTGATCTACTTCCTGCTATGGCTTCTGATCTCGCCGCGAAGCTTGGACTGGCAAGGGATCGCGACTCTTGCGACTTGGGTCATGACGTTGTTCATTCAACGTGCCGAGCATCGCGATACGCAAGCTATCCATGCCAAATTGGACGAATTATTGCGCGTGCAGGAAGACGCGCGCGCCGAACTGTCGGTGCTCGATAAGAAAGAGCCAGAAGAGATCGAACAGCACCGTAAGCTGGCGACCAAGACCGTCCTCCCCAACCATTGACCCATTGGAGCGATCAGGCCGTAACGTGCGAATGCCCCGAAATCGCGGTCGCGGCCTTGAAACGCGGTCGCCGCGGACGCGCTTTCTTGGCGACACGAGAGCCATAGAGCTAGGATCAGCACTTCCGATAAAACGTCAGGCCGCCTGACAGCTTCGCCCCCCTGCCTGTAAGCGCAACAACTCGCTGGCCTTTCAGCATCCACAGCAGCCCCATCCGATCATATCGAGCCATTGGTGCATTCGGGTGCAAGCCGAATAAGTCGTCCACCGACCAACCCAGCCGCTCAGCATCGCGGCCCCACTGATCCAGGAAAATACCCGCATCGTTTATAAATTGGTGCCACCGCTCGAGCGGCACTTCTGGCGGCGCATGAGCTTGTAGCTGGGCAAATGCGGAAGCGTAGGCCTCGGGCACTCCGCCCAACTCGATGGCGATGGCCTCGCGCTCGACCTGGTCAATTTCGGCCAGAGGAGAAGCCCCGCTACGGATAGCTACGTGAGCCGCTACGGGTTGTCGATGCCGTTCCCTCGGGTCCTTGCAAATTTCACCCGTAGCGCCCGTAGCCTTGTAGCTACAATGACTTAACCCCGTAGCGGCACACGTAGCGCTACGGGCAGCAGGCAACTTTCTGCCCGCCGCTACGGGCGCTAGGTGCGCTACGCGTGTACCTCTTGCAGGCTTCGGGTTCTCTCCCCGGGCCAGGGCTCGCAGGCGGTCGAGGTCAAGCATCGCTGTCGACGCTGGCCAGAATCGCGGAGGTTAGAACATAGACACGCTGATTCTGTCCGTGGATTTTTCGAACCGCCGCGAGGCCATCGCTAATGCGGCGAAGCATTCCGCGTTCTGCCAGCACTCGAGCTACATTGACTGGATCACAACCTAAGCAAATCTCCAATTTCCAGGTTTCCGGAGGCACCAGCCATTCTCGCTCAGCACCCTTCCCGGTGCGCCAACCTGCACGGTTTTGAACAGGGGGCCTGGCGTCATCTTCCAAGGACTCAAATCTCGACTCCCCATGCGCCTCCATAAATCGGCGAACCCGTTCGACAGCTTGCCGAGTCTCGGCCGCCTCGGTCCCACCCCGATTCTCGATCCAACGTGCCAATGCCCACGTTGCAGCCCGGAAGGCGTCACCTTCATCCCAGGGACACACGCCGTACGATCGGGCCTCCTCACCGGCCGCGCCGATCAGACCCAAACGCTGTGCTGCTCGAATCACCTGCCCATCTGCGCCTGGAGGGACCTTCGTTCGCACAAATTCATCAACAACGACTCGGAGATGACGAGCAACGGTGTTGAGATCCTGCGCCAGGAGGCGTTTGACAAACGTCGGCCCTGCTAGCCCGAAATTTGTTACGGCTTCTTTCTTGATCTGATCCGCAATATTGGAAGCGTCATCATGAGGGCCGCCATGGTCGAAAGCGCCGAACCCCTTGCCTCGATCGGCTGGGATATCGAGCATTCGCACAAGCTGGCCCGCCTTTGCTCGGCGACCCTTGTCTTCGGCAAGCTTGCCCTCAATCGCCAGCTCGCCTGTCGAAAGGATCAGCGTGCGCCAAGTTTTTGGGTTTCGAAGGGAGCCGTCGCGCGCTGCCCTCGACTTACCTGTACCATTGGCCAGACTGTAAATGGCCGCCGACGCATCCCGCGCCTCGACGACACCCAGTTCGTCGAGGATCAGTACGGTATCGGTGGTAATCGCCGCGACGCCTTCCAAGCCGTTTGCGGTAGCACGCCAGGCCCTAACGAATCCGGGTGATGCGCCGCGACCCCATACGCTGGCCGCAGCCTGCGCCATTGTCGTTTTGCCACGGGAAGACGCGCCATAGAAATTGACGCCGCCACCCTCCTGCTCGAGAAGTGCTAATAGGGGACCGGCCAGCGCGGTCGAAATCGCCAAGATCGGAAGAACGTGACCGCGAACCGCTTCGCCTACTCCTTTCTGCCATCCTTCAAGGGTTCCACCGGTTTCGAATGAACTGTTCGAGCCACCCTCGAACATGACATGTTCGGCGCTGCTATGGCCGATAACCTCATCCGGCAGCACAAACACGCGAGCGCCCCCAATATCATGCCAGCCGGTGCAGTGGACGACCATGACCCGCTCGTCCACTTTGCCGCCATTGAGATATTCGCACAGGGCTTTCTGCTGGCCCCGTACGACATGTAGCCCTTCATCGGCTAGCATCGCGCAGAGCGAGGCGGAGTCACCTTGTAACGCCGCATCCGCAATATGACGGCTGTGGATTCGGTCATCAGCATCGCGCCAACGAAGCCAACGCCCCCAGCCTCGGCCATTTGGATCGCGTGCATGGCCGAGAAGCTCGAAAGCTGACGAGACCAGTACTTCGCTCTCTTCCTTGGTGTCGCCCTTGCCCCTTACAGTCTTCATGGTTAGCCCTGAGGCGTCCATCGTGAACTGTCCCCAAGACACAAACGCGGGGTGACGCGAATCCTCGGAGCCAGCGGCTGATGGGCACGGAAGAGTTAGTCTGACCGCAGCAGCCAGAAGACCATCCAGATCGGCCCCAGTGGGAGGCGGGTCTGCAAGATCCCACTTGATCGGAAAATCGACGGGCACGGGAACTACGAATGCTGACGCAGCACCGGCTGCGCGGACGCAATCCGCAATTCTCGCCGCTGCTTCCCGACCCGTATCATCGTTGTCCGGCCATATCAGGACCCGGCGATTCTTGAGAGGCGACCAGTCAACTAGGTGCACGCTGTTCGCGCCAGCGGGCCACGCTATCGCGACGTAGTCGGGGAATGTTCGTTCAGCGGGCTCACATTTCTTGGGGCCCTCAACAACTAGAACTGGCGCGTCCGGTTTCGCTGCAAGGCGATCGAGTCCGAAGATGGGTCGGGGAGCAGGGAGATGCTTGAGGCGCCAGGCTTCACGTCCGTCTATGTGCCGACACAAAGTCGCAAAGCGGATTTCCTTTTCGCCGTTGACGAGCCATCGGCATTCAACCCCCAGCGCCCGTCCTTCCATATCTCGGTACGTCCAGGTCGCGTCTGGTGAATTACCCCAGAGGTTGATTCCGAATGGACATGCATTATCGGGGATCGGAGAGATTGTGCTCCATTCGTCAGCAACTGTTTCGCGGCCTAACGCCTGCGCTGCGGCAATGTCCTCGTCGCGCAGCGGCACGAAAGCTTGAGTGATATCGTTCATTGCGATGAGATTCCCAGCATACCGGCGATGCGACGCGCGGCCTGTGTTTGTTCGAGATCGAATAAGTACGCGGCAAGGCTGATAGCGTCGCCGCCCACGTCACCTGTCGCAAAATCTGACCATCGCCCGGTCAATACGTTGACGCGAAATGAGCCCAGGCGGCGGTCTGCGCGCTTTGGATTGAGCGCCACCCATTCTCGACCTTCGCGTCGGCCACTCGGTAGCCACCGCATCAGCAATAAGGGCAGCACCGAAAGCGCAGCAGAGTTGATGCTCCGAAAATCAATCTTGCCGCTCACGCTCTTCCCACGGACGGTCATTGCAAATCCCTCCGCAGGATCGCCGACCTTATCGCAGGCGGCAGCCAGCCCACTTCATTTGCTTTTCCGTGCGCCTCGACCAAAGCCGAGATAAGTGCATCCAGCTTGTCAATGCGAATGGCAACGCCGTGCTTGCCCGGACGAAAGTCGCCCTCAGTGCTTTTGAACCAAACTCGCAAATTGACGAGCCGATGTCCTTTGAAGTCCTCGAGCGTCACGCGCAAAACCTCGCGCGAATTCTTCTCGATTGATGCAATGAAGCGCTGAGTCATGACGACCTCCCAGAAAGGAAGGTCGAAGAAGCGAGCCACGCTGATCGCAGTGCGCCACCGAACCTAAAGGCGCCTCGATTGTAGAGATCTACGAACGTAGCAAATTCATCCCCCAGGCGCCTTTGCAGCAGGGCGACTGCTTCCCGAGCCGCAGTTTCCTCAACATGCCTCCGCTCGGCTTCTAGCTTTTGCCGAGCAGGCTCCGTTTCTTTGGAAAGACGCTTCCAGCGCCTCTTATCCGTCGCCTTCTTCTGCTTGCGCAGTAAGGCGGCGTCGAAGCGGGCGGCGGAGATCATCATGTTGACACCCCTGCCCGTCACCGGCTCGCCTCTTTCGAGCCGGGCGATGGCATCGTCCCGGACCGCCTCAGGGGTACTCGGCGCAGCAAGCCGGAAGAGAATGGTGGCGGGTAAATGCGAAACGATTTCGCTTTTGCTGTCCGCGAGATCGGTGGCGCGCATGTAGTTCTGGGCCGTCCGCGAACTCATTCCAAATTCGGCGTCGAGCCATGGCCCGAATGCGCCGTGCGCGAGCTGCGCCTTGGCCCGGATCAGGTCGCGACCGGTCTCGACGATGCTATTCTTCATCCGCTTGCGGATTGTCTCCGCCATCATGCGGATCGACGCGGCCGTCTCAGCATCCAGCGTTCCATAATCGAAAGCTGGAGACGCGGCGTCGCCCGCATCGTCACGAGCGTCGTCATGGCGTGCTCGCAGAGCGAAATCCGGTGGCGCGACCACGGATGCGATGGAACTCGCCCAACGATCCGATGAACAAATGTCTTGAGGGTCGGCGCGAGAAGGTCTATTCTCGGAATTGATCAGCTGCCTAGCAAGATCACACTTCCGAGCCCCGTCGTGTCGAAACACGGCGGGGTTTCGTTGTATTGGGGTCATGGCGAATTATGCGGCCTCCGTCAGAAGGCGTCGCGCTTCGCAGTCGGGCACAAGGCGCCGGCCGGCAATGACAACGGTTCGAATTTGACCCGTCTTCACGAGTTCATAAAATGAAGTGCGGGAGATTCCGACTGCGCGGCAGAACGGATTTACCTGCCAGGCAAGGCGGGGACTTTGTTCGGGTTGGATGTTCGGCATAGGCCATCTCCAATTGCTGATGGCCCCAAATGCTCATATCCGTTTATGTGTCGCTATTTGTCTTTTCCCGGTGTATGTCGGTGTTATTGGGCTGAAACTCCGACAAAACATTTTGTCTAGCTTGTCTTACCGTCGTTCTTTTTGCATCGTGAGGTGATCCATATTTCTTTTCCGCTATCTTATCAGGCATTTCATGCAGCTGTTGACGACTAATTTTTTTATTTTCGATATCCCGTTGCATCGCTGCTTCCACCGCCTCTCGCTTATTTGGGCGGGGTCCTCTGCTTTTTCCTCGATCGCAGATGTTTGAGTTTACCGATGAAGCTTCGGTGCTCGTATTGCCTTGTGCTCTTTGTTGATCCGTTGCCTCGACTTTTTCTCCAGTCAGGAGGTTTGGATGGGAGCACAGGCGATCAATCACGTCCTCGGTTCGGAGCTCAAGGAATGTAATGGGGGTGTCTTCCCATCCATCACGGGCGGTTCGATCAACGGGCCAGGGCCTTAACGGGCGCGAATTGTCCCAATCGAAGTCGCCCGGTGCAAGACGGGGCGGAACCCGGTATTGCCTTTTGGACCGAAGCTGAACATCAGGCTTTCCCGTGAACTCACTGGCAACGTAAGGACAGATGCGAATTTGGTCCTGGGCGATATCGGTGCAGATTCTACCCTTGGCGAGATCTACCGGTGCACCGGCATCGACAACTCGTTTAAGGGCTTCCAAAAGAGATTCCCGTTCAGGCGGTCTCCAATTCATCACCCGCCCCTCCGCTTGGGCATCCGCATGGTGGTCGGCGCGGCAGGCTGGTGCGGAGCCAGCTTTTCGGACCGTCGTCCTATCCGCGCCGATTGGGTTGTCAGGCCGCAGAAGCGGCCCGTTCCGTCGATTCCTTCGCCATCCGCAGCAGATCATCGATAATGGATTCCATGACGGGATCTGCCTCATATTCATGGAGGTTGAGATCATCGATGTTGAGATAGGCGGCCTTAGCGACTAGCCCAGCCAACGAAACAGCCGGGATATTGGCGATTTCGCCCGCGAGATCGTGGAATTCTAACACGAGCTTTTTAGCTTGTGCTTCAGCTT
>Ga0213875_10001524_pt1 | contig 14893 bp, 13 predicted proteins | sample BarmaccomBMRX_R8_FD_160105 | JGI IMG/M metagenome (GOLD analysis project Ga0213875, IMG submission 160105) | Root-associated microbial communities from Barbacenia macrantha in rupestrian grasslands, the National Park of Serra do Cipo, Brazil - RX_R8 | ecosystem: Host-associated > Plants > Roots... | reverse complement strand
CTGGTCGGCCGGCAGCGGGCTGGAATTGCCCTGTTCGTTGACCTTGCGGAAGCACCCGTTCGCCGTCGTGCAGGACGGCAAGCCATACGTGGTGCGGTACACGGCCAGGTCGGCCGCTGCAGCCGGGTCATCGCCCGTGTCAACGATTGCGACGGTCTGTCCCGCGCCGCCGGTGGCCGGCAGTTTGTACGCCGAGCGCAGGTCGGCCGGCCCGTAACCGGCCGGCAACGCGGCAGCGGCCGAGTGACCCGCGGCCCGGGCCGCGGGTCCGCGCACGCCGAAACCGCCATGGACGTCGGTGCGGAGCTCGGCGAAACAGGTGAAGCGTCCTGATCTCGCCTGCGGGCAGGCGGACCGGACGTTGGCCGGGTGTTGCGGTGCAGCGGTGGCAGGCACGCCGGCAGCGGCAAGGTCCGGAACCAGCGCTGTGCACGAGAGGACGGCGACCGCGATCAGGGCAGCACGCATGCGGGAACGATTCATCGGTGACTCCGTTCGGCTGGGGCCGACCCGGTTAGGGGAACCAGCCGACCCGGCGGAAAGGTGAGGAAGGGTTTGACCCGTCGCTCAGCGGGCCGGCATACCCGAGCTGGCGATGGTGTAGGCGCTGGTGATGGTCTGGGCGATCGAGCCGCCGCTCGCATCGCTCGCGGTCACCCGGATCTCTGGGCTGGTACCTCGCGCTGAAACGGGGTTCTTCCAGGTCGCGATGTACTGGCCGTTCCATCCGGCCACGGCGGCCGGCTGCCAGGTGGTACCGCCATCGAACGACACCGATACCGCCGCCGAGGTGATCCGGGAACGCGAGCCCGCCCCGTCATAGCTGACGTGGCCAATGTGGAGGCACAGCACCTGAACCGGCCGGTCGCTGGTGTTGGCCTCATTGGTGAGTAGCTGATAGTTCAGCGTCAGCGCGGGCAGGATTTCGCATGGGCTGCTCGCCGACTGCCCGGTGCAGGAATCGTAGGCGGGCAGGGCGGCGCCTTGCTGGGGGAGGTACTTCACCGTCATATCGGTTTCCGCGCGCGTGGACTGGCTGAACCCAGGAATACCGGTAAGGTCCAGATCGAACACGGCCCGATATGTGCTTGGTGCCGCGGGGATACCCTGCACCACGGCGCCGGACTGATCGGCGGCATCGAAAATCCGGGTGCCGTCGCGGTATAGCGTAAAGTGCGCGACGGTTGGTGCTTGCAGCATTCCGGAATGATCAGGCTCGCTGTCCTCCAGGGGGTAGAAGCCCAGCGTCAGCGTCCCGCCCGCGGTACACGCCAGGCAGTCTTGGAATGGTCCGGTGTGCTGGCCGAGATCAGCGGCAAGCGGCCCGTGCGCCCAGGATTGCGAGTAGTCGCGGCCGGCCGCGAAGGTGCGCCAGTCGCCCGCCAATTCCAGGGCATTGGGGGTGATGATGATCTGCGACCACTGGCCGCCGTCCGCCGTTCCTAGGTAATCGGTGAGGTCTCCCGGCATGGTCTCGTCGGCCCCTATCCCATAGAAGGTGGCCAGGGGGGCCGCGACCGGGTCGGTCGGGAAATTACTCAGTGATCCTTTGGTGGCCCCGGCGGCCGGGTCGGCGGAGAAATGCTGGTGCATGACGGCGAGCTGGTCGTTCCGGACCGTGAAGGATTCCCTTGCCGGGATGTTGTCGTCGGCGAACGCCACATCGTAGCGGTAGGCTTCCCCCGGCGCCGTCCCCGTGCCCCCCCACTGCACCACATAGTGCAATCGGCCCACCGTCGCGGCGCCCTGCGGGCTGACGTACACACGTATCCCGGGGTCGATCAGACCGACGACGTCAGTGCCATAGCCCGAAGCGTCGAACCGGTAGAAGTTGAGGTTGAGCCCATCCGCGGTCGCCGGACGGGGCGTCCTCACGGAGACCGCCGAGCTCGCGCTCCGTTCATCGAATGCCTCCATTGTCATGCCTCCGGCCGCGACCGTGAAATCATTCCGGGTGACCGCATGTGTGGCGGTCAGGTTCCCCTGTGCGTCGAAGTCCAGGAACAAGAGGTACGCGCTGTAGTCACCGGCCGGGACCGCGACCCGCGCCACGCCCCCGGCTACCGGGACGGGGCCGACCGAGGCGGCGACATTCGTGTTGTCGATCAGGTTGGCGTACACGGCATTGGCGGGCTGCCCGGTCTCATCGGTCAGGTTGAGCTGGAGGATGTACAGCGGATAGTGCGGCGTGACCGCGACCGGGCCCCCCGGCGCAGCCAGGTTCATGCTCGCCAGACCAGCCGGCAGCGCCCCGCTGCCGACGCGGTGCCCGGCCGCCACGTCGGCGCCGATCTGCTTGCGCAGCGCCGCCGTGAACGCCGGCGCCGACCTCGCGGTCAGATATCCGCGCGCCGAACTACCGGTGACCGAGGTCAGCGTGACCCCCGGTGGCGCAGACGGCGCGACGCCCGCGGCGAACGTCAAGGTGACCGGAATCCGGGCCGCGCCGGTGATGCCATCACGCGCCAGCGCGGACACGTCGAACAGAGACCGGTCGAGTTGTCGGCCCAGGTACGGCACCGCGACCGCCGGGATGACGTAATGGTCACCCGCGATCTGAACGGACTCGGCTGCCCCGCCGCCGCCCACGGCCCGCCGGAGCACATACGACGACTGACCGTGGTCAGCCGCGGTCACCACCACCTGGTCCCCGGTGACCAGGGGAACGACAGTCGCCGTGGTCCCGGGAATCGGCGTCGCCGACGGGCTCGCCGCCACCGCGGACCGCGCGGCCGCCGCCGGAAGGCCGGTCACGGCTGCCGCCGCGACCGCCGTGCCGGCCGAAAGCACGAAAGCCAAAGCACGCACAAAAAGTTTACGACGATGCACGAGATCTCCTTGTCGGGTGCCCCCACACATACATCGACGGCCGTACTCGTTCGATCGTTGTACGGCCGCTCTCAGCTGCCAGGTAACTAATCGATAACGACCGTTGAGCCGTACTGGTATCAGTGCGACGGGCTGCAGCGCGCCACCGTGCGCCACGCGCAGCCGCCCTCTCGCTCGCTCGCCTCCGGCGCGTGCAGCCCGACACCGTCCCCGCCACCGCCCACATATCCCGGTCAACGATCCAGCGTGCCGATCGGCCTCCTTCTGCGGCGAGCACGACGATCACCGCAGGGGTTTCGAGAATCCCGGTGAGTGCGGCGCCGCCGGTGGGTCTATATCCATGTTGACCAAACTGAAGGCCCGCGGGCCTGCGCTCGGAGGGAGGCTTCCGATGCGGAAGTTGATGCTGCTGGACAACGCCACGCTCGACGGATACCTGGCCCGTCGCGCTGATGCGAACGCCGCGGCGTTGATGCCGGTCGTCGCCGAGCAGTTCGACTGGCAGGCCGATCTGCTGGCTGATTACGACACGCTGCTCATCGGCCGGGTGTCGTACGTCACCGGGGCCGAGTTCTGGCCGAAGCAGGCGAACCGGCTCGGTGAGAAACTCACAGCCATGACCAAGGTGGTGTTCTCGCGGACACTCGACACCCTTGACTGGGCGAATTCACGCCTTGCTACCGGGGATCCGGCTGCCGAGCTGGCCCAGCTGCGGACCGAGCCGGGAGACGGCATCTGCGTTAAAGGCGCTCCGACGCTGGCGCGTGCGCTGTCACGCGAACAGCTGATCGACGAGTATGTGATCATCGTGCACCCGCTCATCGCCGGCCCGGACGGCGACCCGATCCCGCATTTCCGCGAGCCGGACGACCTTCCACCGCTGGCCCTTACTGAGGTGACCCCGCTTGCGGGAGACGCGGTGGCGCTCAGGTACGTCCGGCGCTGATCATGACCGGTCATCCCGAAAACGGAACCAGTCCGGTCGGCGCCTCGTCAGGGGGCACTGTTCGCCCGGACGAGTTCGTGGAGCTCACCAGTCCGTTCCGCGCCGAATTGCTCGCGCACTGCTACCAGATGACAGGTTCAGTGCACGACAGCGAAGACCTGCTGCAGGAGACGATGCTGCGCGCATGGCGTGCATTTGGCAGTTTCGAGCAGCGTGCCGGGATGCGGACGTGGCTGTACCGGATCGCCACCAACGTCTGCCTCAACGCGCTCACCCGGGGACCGCAACGCCGCATGCTGCCCGCTGGACTCGGCGCGGCGGCCAGCGATTCCGGCGGGCCGCTGCAGCTTGCCGGCCCCGAGGTCGCCTGGCTGGAACCGATCCCTGATCGTATGATCGCCGGACGCGGCGACCCCGCGGAGCTCGTCCTTGCGCGGGAGAGCATCCGCTTGGCGTTCATCGCTTCATTGCAGTACCTGTCGCCGCGACAACGCGCGATCCTGCTGCTACGGGACGTAGTCGACTGGACCGCGCGGGAAGTCGCCGAATTGCTTGGGACCAGTGTGCCTGCTGTCAACGCCGCCTTGCTTCGTGCACGACGCGCCATCGCGGCCGTGCGGGGCGGCGAGTCCGGTCTCGATGATCCTGATGATCCGGCCACCCTGGCACTACTCGACCGCTACGTCGCGGCATTCGAACACGCTGACATGGCGGCCCTGGCAGAGTTGCTTCGCTCCGACGCCGAGGTGCAGATGCCGCCTTATTCGACCTGGTTCCGCGGCCGCGAACCGATTGTCAGGTTCTTCGCGGCACGTGTCACCGCACCAGGGCAGGTGCGCATCGTACGGACGCGAGCCAATGGCCAGCCGGCCCTCGCCATCTACCTGGGTACCGCATCCGGTGGCTACGCCCCCAACTCGGTCCACCTGATCTCATCTGCTTCCGGGCAGATCACGACCATCGTGGCATTCGTGCGCCCGGCATTCCTCGGCCCTTTTCTCCCGCTAGCAGGGCCGCCGGCAACTGGTACATCCGCGAATCCGCTCTAAATCCACGTGCAATGAGGAGGTTGGCTGTGACAGCGTCGGGCTCGGGGGACTATGGCACCGGGCGGTGGTTCGGCGATGAGATTCCCGTCGAGCAGCAGCGGCTGCAGATTCAGGAGCGAGTCCTCGATCCGGAGACCATCCGGGTCCTGGAGCGGCTGGACGTCCAGCCCTCGTGGCGATGCCTGGAGCTCGGCGCGGGGGCCGGTTCCAACGGCGTGTAGGTGAGCTTCAGCGCGAGCGAGCTGTACCCGCCCCAGTCGTACAGCGGCGCGGCCGCGTGCGGGTTGTAGAACGGGTGCACGTGCCGCACGATCAGCCCGCCGTCCACGTATACCTGCAGGTCGACCGGGTCCATCGTCGACAAGTACGGGCGGATCAGCGCGTAGGCCGTGTACAGGGCGAGGACGACCGCGAACGCGACTGCCCTGCGGTCAGCAGCCGGGTTTCACGGGCACGCGCGAGGACGGAATTCACCCGACAGGCAAGGGAGCAGGGACCCGGCGCTATGCGCCAGTGATGCCGGCGATGCGTTCCCGGAGCAGGTCGGCGTGGCCGTTGTGGCGGGCGTACTCCTCGATCATGTGGACGTAGATCCAGCGGAGGCTGACGTCCTGCTCCGCGAAGCGGCCAGTGCCGGCCAGAGCCCGGCCGGCGCAGCGCTTACGGGCGCAGGCGATCTCCGCGCGCCAGGTGGCGAGGGCGTCGCGCAAGCTGGCACCCTCAGCCAGTTCGAAGCCGCCGTCGGGACCATGCGGATCTGCCTGCGGGTCGTAGATGGGCGGGGCTTGTTCTCCGGCGAGCACCCGGCGGAACCAGTTCCGCTCCACCTCCGCCATGTGCTGGACCAGACCGGTCAGTGTGAGGCCGGACGGCGGCACAGACGCGGCGGCGGCCTGCTCATCGTCCAGGCCCTCGCACTTCCTGGCGAGGGTGGCGCGGTGGAAGTCAAGCCAGCTTTCGAGCGTGGTGCGCTCGTCGGCGTTCAGGGGCGGCACAGGGCGTTCGATGGTGCTCACCGGTCGATTATCGCCAGCGGCCGAAGCCGTCGGCAGGCAAAGCTTCCCAACAGGGGCGAACGTTGCCTGATGCGGCACTAACGCGGCGCTCGCGGACAAGCTCGGGCACGATGTCCAAGGCAGCACCCAGACTGGCCGCCGCCGGGCCGCGCTGCTATCCGGGCTGAAAACCCTGCTGGAAAGCGCCGGATCACTCTGAGCTGGGGCGGAATACCTGTACCAGTACCCGGACGGCGAGGATCGCCGCGGTTACCAGCAGGCAGTAGCCGAGGAACGAGTACAGGCTGACGTTGCTGGTCACCGCTGGACCGCCGTGCAGGCCGATCATCAGCACGGCCATGATTCCCGCCGCAGCGGCCAGGAACGTCAGCAGTACCTGATGCACCAGGCCGGTCAGGTACCGCCGGTCTGAGGCGTCTGCGAGCAGGCGGACGCTGAGCGTCAGGCGGCCGTCCTCCAGTGCGCCGCCGATCCGGTCGATCCGCCGCGGGAGCCGTCGCAGCAACGGCACAAGCGCGGCCAGCTCATCGGCCGCGGTCTTCCTGATTGCTTCGGGGCTTAGCTGCGCGGCAAGCTGCTGACCGCCGAAGCGCCGGGCCTCGTCGACGATGTCGAATCCCGGGCAGAGCTGTGTCAATGTCCCCTCCATCGTGGCCAGTGCGCGGAACACGGCCGCTATCTCCGCTGGGACCGACAGGCCGAAGTGGGTGACGATTCGGAACAGGTCGGTGAACATCCGCATGTCGGGCGTGACGCCCGCCGCGAAGTACCGGGCGAGGAAACGGCCGAGTGCGCGTTCCAGCCTCGGCTCGTCCAGCTCCTCTGGCCGGTCCACCACGTCGAGCAGGGAGTCGGTGACCATGACCGGATCGCCGCGGTCGAGTGCCAGCAGCAGCCGTTGCAGCGCACCGCGCAGCCCGGCGTCGATGCGGCCGACAGAGCCCCAGTCGAGCAGCCCCAGGTGGCCGTCGCCGAGCAGCAGGATGTTGCCAGGGTGGGGGTCGGCGTGGAAGATCCCGTCGAGCATGACCTGGCCGAGCAGGCTGCCCAGCAGCTCGCGGGCGAGCGCCTGCCGCGATTCGGCCGGAAGGACCGCCGAGGCGGTCAGCAGCGGGCGGCCGTCGAAGAACTGCATGACAAGGATCTGCTCACCGCAGTACGGCTCGTATGGCGTCGGCACCCGGACGCGTTCGTCCCTGGCGGCCGTCGCGGTCGCCACCGCGGTCATGTTCCGCGCCTCGATCCGCAGGTCGAGTTCCTCGCGCAGCGCGTCGGCGAAGCCCTGGGCCAGGTCGACCGCGCCGACCGAACGACCCCAGCGGGTGCCGCGCTGCAGCCGGCTCGCCAGCCGCTGGACGATGTCCAGGTCGGAGCCGACGAGACCGGCGGCCTCTGGCCGGCGCACCTTGACGACCACCAGCTCGCCAGACGGCAGCGTCGCGATGTGCACCTGGGCAATGGATGCCGCCGCGATCGGATCTTCGCCGAAGCTGGCGAACTTCTCGCTCACCGGCCCGCCCAGCGAGTCTTCCAGCACCGCTTTGATGTCCGGCCAGCTCACCCTGGGCGCGTCGTCCTGCAGCCGGCTCAGCTCGCCGATGAACTCCGGCGGCAGCAAGTCACGCCGGGTGGAAAGCACCTGGCCCAGCTTGACGAACGTGACTCCGCCGTCCTCCAGGGCCAGCCGGATCGAGCGGGCCAGCCGCGCGCGCCCGTCCGCGGTGGCCAGCTCCGACCTGCGGCCGCCCCGAAGGTACGGGAACAGGCCGTGACGGGTGAGTATGCGGCTGATCTGCGAGTAGCGGCGCGTCCGGCTGGCCAGCCGACGCATGCCGCGCAGCACGTACGGCGGTCCGGGCAGCGAGCCGCTCGGCACCAGCGCCTCGGAGATGACCAAGAAGATCATCCCTACCAGCATCGCGATAACGACACCGAGCAAGACGAACCACAGGCCGGGCAGGACGCCCGGCCTGTGGTTCGGCGACAGCGCGGAGCCAGCCATTGCCGTGATGATCGGCGAGGCGGAGAACAGCGCGATCAGCGCGGCGATCAGCGTGCGCAGCGGCGACAGCCTCATCCCCATCAGCCGCCGCAGCCCCGCCGCCAGAACCAGCACCGTGAGCACGGTGAAGAACGCGAATAGCGGAATGCTCAAGGCCGCCATGTCGCACCGCCCCGGCTCGATGAACCCGAAGAGACAGCTGGCAGCAGGTCGCCATCGTGGTCCGGCATGCTTCGCGAGATGAGTAGCACCCGCACGCTGTCGCGCAACGCCTCTCCTCCACCGAGTCGTCTCCTGCGCGCATCCCGCGATGCGCGAACGACCGCACGCTACACGGCCAGCGGAGCGTCATGGCGTGCGGGGACAGGCGGAAGCCCGACTCGTTCGGGATACTCCTGATTTTACTCCGGCGGATGGCGTCACACCGAGGCCCGTGTGAATGCACGGGATAAGTGCTACACTTATGATGTGTTGATGGGGCTGCCATGACGAACCTTACGCTTACGGTTGACGAGGAGATCCTGCGAAGGGCTCGTATCCGGGCTCTGGAGCTGGGGACCTCGGTGAACGCGCTGGTGCGGGAGTATCTCAGGCAGCTCGTCGGCCGTTCCACGGCGGCTGAGGGGATAGCGGAGTTCTTCGCCGCGACGAAGGGGGCCGGGGCGGGAAGTGGGCCCGAGGGCCGGACATGGACCCGGGACGAACTGTATGACCGGTAGGACGTTCCTCGACAGCAATGTTCTCGTTTACTCGGTAGATGAAAGCCCCGCCGAGAAGGTAAAGCACACGCTGGCGGTCGAGTTGCTCTCCGGGCAGGCCGAGGATCTTGTTGTGAGCACGCAGGTCCTCCAAGAGTTCTATGTGGTGACCACCCGCAAGCTGAAGAACCCGCTCAGCGAGGAGCGCGCGGCAAAGGCGGTACGCGGAATCGCGAAACTCGATGTGGTGGGGATGGATGTCCCGCTGGTGCTCGCCGCAGTCGATACATCGCGCACAACGAAGATTTCGCTGTGGGATGCCCTGATCATTGAGGCGGCCAGCCGGGCGGGCTGCGACCGGGTGCTGTCAGAGGACCTGAACGCGGGTCAGGTGATGCATGGCGTCAGGATCGAGAACCCGTTTGCTGTCTGAGTTCCGGAAAAACCAAACTGGATCTGGCCCGTATTTCGTGACGGTAACAGGCCCCTTCAGGTGGCCAGCAGGACGCGTTTGCGGAGTAGCGGGAAGCTGGCACGGCCGTACATCTGGCGTTTGATCATCTTGATCCGGTTGACGGTGCCTTCGACGACCCCTGAGTTCCACGTGAAGGTGAGCCCGTTGAGCACGGCGTCGTGGTCGTGCCTGATGCCGCGGGCGAAGGAGTGCAGGTCAGGCTGGTCGTCGGCTTCGACGGCGGTGAGCCAGTCATCGAGGCGGCTGCTGTGGAGTCCGGTGAGGATCTTGGCGAATTCGGTGACGTGCCGGCGAGCGCGTCCAGGTGCGGGCAGGCTGCGGATCTGGGCGAGCTTGGCTTTCTTGTCGTCATCGAGGTGGTCGGGGTCGGTGAGGATCCAGCTGGTGACGTCGCGGGTCTTCGGCGGGGCGGGCACGGCGGGCGGCGCGGCACCAAGTCCCCGGAAAGGCTGAACGTAGTCGCGGATGGTGCCGTAGCCGCCGCGGTAGCCGCGGTCGCGGAGCTCGGCGTGCAGCTGCCGGACGTTGGTGCAGCCCTCGTTCCACCGCTGGTGCAGGTACGGCTTGTAATCCTCGGGCAGCGACGGCCGGCCATCCCGGGTCTTGGCGAGCAGCTCATCGATGGTCTGCGCACGGCAGAAGCGGCGGACGGTCTCCTTGGCCAGCCCGGTCTGGCGCATGATCGGCTTGATCCCCAGGCCCTGCGCGCGCAGCGCCTGCACCTGCTCGTAGCGTTCTTTCGTGCGCCGGGCCAGGGCGGAGTCCTCAGCGCGCTGGACCGCCGCGTCCGCCGCGAGCTGCGCCAGGTCCGGCAGGCGCTGGTCGCTGGCTTGCGGTCCGGGCAGGTCCAGCCCCGGTTCTTTGAGGCAGTCCCGGTGCCGGGCGACGGCCTTTTCCGCGTGCTCGCACAGGTTGTGGTAGATGTGCCAGCGATCGGCGACCTGGACCGCGTCCGGGGCGCCGGTGCGGGCGCCGTCAGCGTAGGCGCCGGCCCGGTCCCGGCAGATCACCTCGGCGCCGGGATGATCCTTCAGCCAGTCCGCGAAGGTGTCCGCCTCGCGGTCACGCAGCAGGTCAACAGGCCGGCCGGTGCCGGCGTTGACTAGCACGGTGCCGTAGTCCCGGCCGCGGCGGAACGCAAAGTCATCGACCCCGAGCACGAGGACCGGGCCGGGCGCGGGGTCGGGCAGCGCCATGATCAGCCGCAGCAGGCCGGACCGGCTCACCGCCAGGCCCAGCACAGCGGCAAGCCGCGCTCCGGCCCGCCCGGCCAGGGCCAGCGCGATCGCGGTCAGCATCCGCGCCAGCGGCGGGGTGCGCCGGGCGCGCCGCGAGGTCAGCCCGTCGGTCTGCTCGGCGAACGTCTTGTTCGGGCAGTCCGGGTTATGGCGGAAGAACCGCCGCACTATAAGCCGGATCAGCACCCGCCGGCTGCCGATCGCGGCATCGGCCAGCCGCCGCCAGTAGGTGCTGTGCACCTTGCCTGAAAGCTGGCCGCACCGCGAGCACACCCCCTGGCCGGCGCGGGCCCGTGCTCGCAGGCGCAGCAAGCCGCCCGCAAGATCCGCGGCCTCCACGACAATCCCGGCCAGGTGCGGCAGCAGCCGCTCCAGGCAGATCCAGATCCAGTATTCACCTGCCGTCGACACGGCGCGTGCAGGTGGGCTGCTGGCGGGGGTTACCCCGTCTGTGGTGCGGTGTTTGGGGTCCGTGCGGGCATGTCGCGGGGTTGGATGGTGGCGGGCTGCTCGTGACGCCGACGGGTTTGCGGGATCTGAGCCCGTTTTACAGCCTGCCGCCGGGACCTGACCTGAGGGTCGCTTTCTGCTGCCGTGAGCGCGCTGGTCAGACTTTGGCTTGCGTGAGCCTGCTGACCTGGTCCCCGGGCAGCCCGCCTGTTGTTACCCGAGGTTGAGGATAAGGAGGCGTGGTGGCCGCTCGGAAGCCGAAGCAAAGACGCATGAGCGCGCAGGTGGTGGAGGAGGAGGACTGCCAGTTGCGTTATGAGGTCGTCGCGGGGATTGACGTGGCGAAGGAGTCCGCGGTGGTGTGCGTGCGGCTTCCCCCGGCGGAGGGGAGGAAGCACCGGACCTCGCACCTGCGGGCGGTGCCGGCGACAGTCCCGGCGATCGGGGAGCTCGCGGCGGAGCTGAAGGCACTCGGCGTGCAGATGGTGCCGGTGGAGGCCACGTCGGACTACGTGCGAAGTGAGGGTGCATGAGTTCAAGTGGGAGGCGCCGTTGGAGGCCCGGCTGAGGCCGGTGGCGTAGTACTCGGGCCAGTGCGCGATGGCCTGTCTCCGCCTTGGCGTGCGTCGCGGGTAACTGCGGGGTGCGAAGCCCGAGGTAGAAGCCGAAGCGGCCGTTGTTCCATCCGGAGGCCGCGGGCGAGGAGAAGACCGGCGGGAGGCTGGATGGTCTTCCGGCTTCGGGGCGACTGCCAGTTGCCTCGGGGTGATGGGTGAATGCGGTGAACCTTCGATGACGTCTCGTGAAAGTGCCCCCCGCCGATGGGTTGTTTCAGCGGGGCCGTAGGGACTGGCCGCAGGAGAGCGGCAGGTGCCGGCCGGAGGATAGTCGCCGGCCGGGAGCGCACCACCGTCCCCGGGATAAAGGAGGCGCCCTGCCCGGTCGCAGCTTGCTCATGTGCAACACGACAATCCCGTTGGGGTCCGGCCAGGGTTAGGGGCAAGGCCAGTAAGTTAGCTGGTTTTCCTTGGCGTCAAGGCGCTTCGATAGATGTCGATGTGGCTGCAGATGGCAGCGGGGCTCCGGTAAGTGAGGTTTGTCCGCCAAGACGAGCCATACCGCCGGGAGCCCCGCCGTTGGACAAGTCTGTCATTTCTCGTGTTGTCGCGGTGGCCGGAGGGCGTTTCGCGCCGGGTCACCTGGGCGAGCTGACCCAGCAGGTGCCGTTCGAGATGGTCGACGCGGTGCTGGAGCAGACGTGCCGCTTCCAGCGCCGTGTCCGCGACATCCCGGCCCGCGTGGCGGTGTACCTGCTGCTGGCGGGCTGCCTGTTCGCCGAGCTGGGGTATTCCCAGGTCTGGCGCAAGCTCACGGCCGGGCTGGAAGGCCTGCCGGCCGCCGTCCCGGCCGCGTCCGCGATGACCCAGGCCCGCCGCCGCCCCGGGGCCGGGCCGCTGAGGGAACTGTTCTTCCTGCTGCGCGGCCCGTCCCCGGCAGACGTGCGGTGGCGTGGGCTGCTGGTCTGCGCGATCGACGGCACCGTCATGACCGTCGCCGACAGCGCGGCGAACCTGGCCGTCTACTGCAAGCAGCGCGGCGGTCCCAACGGCGGGTCCGGGTACCCGCAGCTGCGGCTGCTGGCCCTGGTCAGCTGCGGCACCCGCGCCGTCATCGACGCCGTGTTCGGCCCGACCCCGGACGGCGAGACCTCCTACGCGGGCACGGACGGCGAGGGTGGGAGCGGTTATCCCGACCGTCCTGTCCGGCTTCTTGCCTGCGACCAGTAGCCGTTCTCGGTGCGCGCCGACTCGGCCAGCAGGCCGACACGGTGATAGTGCCGGATGCCCCGGGTGCTGATGCCGGTAAGGCCGGCGAGTTCTCCACCGTGGCGATCGGCGCCGCTTCCTTCTGCTGCCTTGGTTACGTGCTCACCTCGCTCATCCGCAACGAGGATGCCGCGCTGCCACCACCCGGACGGTCCTGCTGCCGCTCCGGCGGATAGCCGTGCACCCACTGTCACGGGAGGATGACCATGACCAAGGGCGTCCAGATTCAGGCCGGACGATGTTCCACGGACGGCAGTCCAGGCAACGCGTGAGATCCCGAAACGGGGTTCCCCTTTGGGGTCTACGCCAGCTGACGGGCCGTCGCCCAGCGCCGCATCTGGGCCATCAAGGACGGCTGCGCGGTTCGCGCTGGCAGAGACTGGGAGGCTGACTCTGCGGGTGGCTGAAAGCGCTCCCGTTGAGCAGGTCGCGGTCGCGCATGAGCAGGTGGCCAAGGGCGGGCTGCGCTACCGCGCGGTGCTCATCCCTTGAGCCTGAGGCTCAATCTAAGGCAGGTGGTTCCTGGATATCGAGTGCCTGGACCGATCTACCCGTCCGGGTTCGTCGACATGCTCGTGTCGTGCCGTGGTGGCGTACTGTTAAAAGATGTCTGGCCCATATCGCGAGTACCGGCCGCCAGGGGGTGTTGCGGCGGTAGTGGCTTGTGTATGGGAGAACGATGCGATGCTGCGGCAGTTGCAGCCGGTGGTGCCGGATGGGTGCGTCGACTTGGCTTGGCTTGGCGGGGCTGGGCTGGTGATCGCGGGTGCCGACACCGGGCCTCGTCTTGCGGGGCCAGTGGGGGTTGCGGCCTGTGGCATCCGTTTGCGGCCGGGTGCTGCTGGTGCGGTGCTGGGCATGCCGGCGTCGGAATTCCGGGATCAGCAGGTGCCCGTGAGCCTGGTCTGGGGGGATGGGGGTGCGCGGATCGGTGAGGCTATGGCGCAGGCGAGTGCTGCCGAGCGTCTGGCTCTGCTGAGCGAGGCGGTGCTGCGTCGCCGTGGTGCTCGCGATCCGCTGGTGGGCGCCGCGGCGCGGCGCCTCGCGACCCGGGACAGCCGGGTCTCGGATGTGGCTGCCGATCTGGGAGTGAGTGAGCGTCAGCTTCATCGCCGGATGCTGGCGTCTGTCGGCTATGGGCCCAAGATGCTCGCGCGGGTCGCCCGCCTGCGTCGCCTGATCTGTCTTCCCGACGACTCGCTCGCGACCCGTGCGCTGAGCGCGGGATACGCCAGCCAGGCGCACATGAACGAGGAGGTTCGTCGGCTCACCGGTACAACACCTGTCCGATTCCTGAAAGACGCCACGCTGACCGCGGCCTAGCGTTGGCGGCATGTCCATCAACATTGAATCTGCTGAATGGTTCGTCCACGCCAACGCCCGTCTACTCGACCGTCACCTGCTGGCCGTGCTCCTCGACGACGACCCCGTGGAGCGGGTTCTGGACGCGTTGCGCGCCTACCGTAATCCCGACGGCGGCTTCGGCCATGCTCTCGAGCCTGACGTCCGCTGTCCTGGCAGTCAGCCGGCTTCGACTCTGCGCGCCTTCGAGGTGCTGGCCGACGTCGGGAAACTGTCTCACCCGATGGTGGCCGACGCCGAAACCTGGCTCGCCACGATCGCCGAGCCAGACGGCGGGGTAACAACGGTCCTGCCGACGGCCCAAGGCCATCCGCACGCTCCCTGGATGGCGCCTTCCACAGGCAGCGGCTTCCTTACCTTCGCACTCGTGGCCAGACTATGGCATGCCGGATCGAGCCACCCGTGGCTGCGGCGCGCCACCAAGTGGTGCTGGGCCGAACTGGAAAGCACTGGCGAGGTGGGCGGCTACACGATGAAGTTCGCCCTCGACTTTCTTGATGCGGTTCCGGACCCGCGCCGGGCTGCGGCTGCGGTCGAGCGGCTGCGTCCGGCGATCGGGCCGGATGGGTGCATCCGCGTCCCGGGTGGGACCGAGGACGAAAAGATCACCCCGCTCAGCCTCTCCGAGCGCCCCGGCGGACCCAGCCGGTCCCTGTTTACCAATAAGCAGATCGAAGCCGACCTCGACCGGCTCGAGCAAGGTCAGGAGGGCGACGGCGGGTGGGACGTCGACTGGCTGCATTGGTCTGCGGGACAGTCGGTGGAGTGGCGGGGGACGGCCACCGTGCGGGCGCTGATAACGCTGCACGCACACGGACGGCTTGACTTGCCGCGCACCCCGCTCGCTACGGCAGGCAGGCCGCCATCTGACCGGAAGCAGCGCTGACCGGAAAATCCCCTGACGTAAATGGGCGCGCGGCAGCGGACCCGGGCCTGGTGCGGTGATCGGGCCTGGTCAGGGACGGTATGGGGTTACGCGGCCTTGGGTGTGATGGTGATGGG
>Ga0213875_10001523_pt1 | contig 14897 bp, 16 predicted proteins | sample BarmaccomBMRX_R8_FD_160105 | JGI IMG/M metagenome (GOLD analysis project Ga0213875, IMG submission 160105) | Root-associated microbial communities from Barbacenia macrantha in rupestrian grasslands, the National Park of Serra do Cipo, Brazil - RX_R8 | ecosystem: Host-associated > Plants > Roots... | reverse complement strand
CGAGATCGTCGGGGTAGCGGCCTCGGCGCCGGAAGCGCAGTCGCTCGCCGATGAACATCATCCGACACTTGCCCTGGTCGACATTCGCCTGACGGGTCCGATCGACGGCATCGAGCTCGCCTGCCTGTTGCGGGAGAAATTCGGCGTGCCGGCGATTTTCCTGACAGGCTTTGACGATCTCGATACCGAGGCGCGCGCTCAGGCGGCTCGGCCCTTGGGCTACCTTGCCAAGCCGGTGCGGCCGAGCCAGATCTACACCGCGCTTGAGCAGGCTCTTGAACAACTCAAGCCCTGACTGAAAGAACAGCTCTGACCGCAAATCGGCGGACAAGCCGGCGGGATCGCGCGGTTCTTCTCTCGGTTCGCGCCATTCGGTAAACTCAAAGCCGGTTGCGCATACGTTCCAGGGATCCAGTAGCATCATGCAGACACCGCCTGCCCCCGCTCAGGCGAATCGGCCGAAGCTCCTGGTCAATCTGGGGGCGGGTCCAAAGGATCAGGCATGGCTTCCCCGCATGTTCCGGGACTGGAGGCAGCTACGGGTCGATGTCGATCCTGCGGTCGCGCCGGATCTGCTGGCTGACCTGACCGACCTGTCTTCTATCGAAAGCGGCTCGGTCGATGCCGTCTGGACGTCGCACACGCTGGAACACCTCTTCGCTCATCAGGTCAGTCAGGCGATTGGAGAAGCCCATCGCATCCTCAAGGAGGACGGCTTCCTGTGCCTGGTCGTGCCGGACCTGCAGGCGATCGCCGAATACATGGTCAGCGATCGTCTTCACGAGGTTGTGTACGATTCGCCCGCGGGACCCGTCATCGCGCACGACATGATCTTTGGGTTCGGCCCATATCTAGCGCAGGGCATGTTTAAGATGGCGCATCACTGCGGCTTCACCCCGGCCTTGTTGCTGCAGCGGCTGCAGCAGGTTCCGTTCGCCGAGATTGTCATGCGCCGCCGGCCGAACCAGGAACTGGCAGCGATCGCCCGCAAGCGTCCGCCGAGCAATGACGCGGAGCGGGAGGCGCTGATCGCGGCGCTGGAATTATGACAGGGGAATTATGACCTCGGGAACTCGTTGTTCGCGAGTTTCAGGGCATCTACCAAGGCCATGATGGCGAGGATCTGCATTGCTTGAAACGACCATTGCCGGAAGTCTGCCAAAGCCGTCCTGGCTCGCCGAGCCACGCAAATTGTGGGCGCCGTGGCGACTGGAGGGTGACGAGCTTACCGAGGCAAAGCGCGACGCGACATTGGTCGCCCTGAAGCTTCAGGAAGATGCCGGCATCGATATCGTTACGGATGGCGAGCAGTCACGTCAGCACTTCGTGCACGGCTTCCTGGAGGGGGTCGAGGGTGTTGATTTCGGCCGGCGCGTCCGCATGGGGATCCGCGACAATCGCTACGAAGCGGATGTGCCGACCGTCACCGCGCCGCTGCGGCGAAGGCGGGCGGTGCATGCGTCGGAAGCGCTGATCGCGCGAGGCCACACCGCCAAGCAGCTGAAATTCACCTTGCCTGGTCCGATGACAATCATCGACACGCTGGCCGATGGGTATTATGGCGACCGGGTCGCGATGGCGATGGCCTTTGCCGATCTGCTGAATGAAGAGGCGCGCGAGCTGGTGGCGCTCGGTATTGATGTCATTCAATTCGACGAGCCGGCATTCAACGTGTATCTGGGCGAGGTTGTGACATGGGGCATCGACGCGCTGCACCGTGCCGCCGACGGGCTCAGGTGCAAGACCGCGGTGCATATCTGCTACGGCTATGGCATCCCGGCCAATATCGAGTGGAAGATGGGGCTGGGCGCCGAGTGGCGGCAATATGAGCGCATCTTCCCGGCGCTGGCCGCCAGCAACATCGACCAGGTCTCGCTCGAATGCGCCAATTCGCATGTGCCGATCGAGTTGCTTGAGCTGCTCGCCGGCAAGGACGTGCTGGTCGGCGCTATCGATGTGGCCTCGGCGACTGTCGAGACCCCGGAACAGGTCGCCAAGGTGATCGAACAGGCGATGCAGTTTGTTCCCGCCGAGCGGCTCTATCCCTGTACCAACTGCGGCATGGCGCCGCTCGACCGCACCCTGGCGAACCAGAAGCTGATTTCACTCGCCGCTGGCGCAGCACTGGTGCGCGGACACGCCCACGCACCAACCCCATGAGTTTGAACGTATAGTCCGACCCGATGCTTATTCTGAGCCTGCATGCCGGGCCGCACGACTCGTCGGCGGCCTTGTTCGAGGATTATCGCGTGCTGGCGGCAGTTGCCGAGGAACGCATGAACCGGATCAAGGCGTCCGGCGGGTTTCCCGAGCAATCAATAGCCGAGGTGCTGCGCATCGCCGGTGTCGAGCGGCGCGATGTCGATGTACTGGTGTGCACGCGCGGTTACTTCCTGCGGCGCTACTTCACCTATTGGCGGGCGCACGAAAAATTGCGCGAAAGCGTCCGCCGGCTTACCGGTCATGAAAAGACCCGCGAGATGAACGTCGTGGTCAGCAAACTCGGCCGCAGCGCCTATGACGTATTCGATGCAGCGGCCTTTCTCGCAGATCTCGGATTACGGCCGGACGTGCGGATGTTTTTCTCAAACCACCATTTCAGCCACGCGCTGCCGAGCCTTTTCTTTACCGACTGGGACGAGGCGCTGCTCTACACCGCGGATGGCAGTGGCGATCAGGTTTATTACAGCCACAATCTGCTGCGCGACGGCGTCCTGACAAACCTTTACGGCGACGATCGCTGGCTCGGGCGGGCGCGGCCTTCCGGCAGTCTCGGTCTCGCATATGGCTATGTTACCGAGGCGCTCGGCTTTCGGATGAACCGCCATGAAGGCAAGCTGACGGGGCTCGCCGCGTATGGCGAGCCGACCCTGTTGGCTGAGATGCAGCGCTACTTTGCGGTGACGCATGATGGCCGGGTCGAGATGGGGTTTACCGATGACCTCGCCATGCGCAGCCGCTTCCATGAACTGGCGCAATCGGAGACGCGGGAAAACGCGGCCGCGTCGGTGCAGGCCCTGCTGGAATGGGGCATCCGCGAAGCCCTGGCGCGGTTGCTTGAGGCGCATCCGGTGCGGCGTGTCGGCTTGGCCGGCGGTGTTTTTGCCAATGTTCGGCTGAACCGCGTGATTGCCGAAAGTCTGCCACTCGATGAAGTGTTCATCGTGCCGCCGATGGGCGATGACGGACTTGTTATCGGCGGCGCCCTGCAGTTCCTGCTTGAGCGCGACGGGCTGCATCACTGGCTCGCCCAGCGCTTCCGTCTCGGGAATGTTTATTGGGGCGGCGACCATGCCGAGACCACTACGCTCTTCGGCGCCGATGCCGGTGTAGCGCGCCATGAAGGCGACCCGGCGGCCCTGACTGCTCAATGGCTCGCCGAAGGACGTATCGGGGCGCTGTACCACGGCCGCATGGAATACGGCCCACGCGCCCTGGGGGCGCGCAGTATTCTGGCCAGCCCGGCTGACGCGGGGGTCAACCAGTCGCTGAACGTGCGGCTGCAGCGCAGCGAATTCATGCCGTTTGCGCCGGTCGTGTTAGAGGCGGATGCGGCGGAAGTTTTCGATATAGGTGCCGGCAACCGCTATGCCGCACGTTTCATGACGATCTGCTGCGCCGTCCGGCCCGAATGGCGCAAGCGGATCCCGGCGGTGGTGCACATCGACGGCAGCGCCCGGCCTCAGATCATCAGCCGTGAGGATAATCCGCTTTACGCCGGCATCCTGGCCGCGTTCAAGGAGCGAACCGGGCTGCCGGTGCTGGTGAATACCAGCTTCAATGTGCACGAGGAGCCGATCGTTAACCGGCCCGACGATTGCCTGCGGGCTCTGCATGAAGACCGCGTCGACTTTGTGACCACAGCCGAGGGAGTGTGGACGCGAGCCTGACGCAATGTTCACAAAATGATACACATCCGTTGCGTTAAAATGGGAATGCCGTGGCGGCTCGTGGCGTTCTTTAGATAGCAGCAGGACATCGGGACTTGGTCCCTGCATTGGTCCTGATCTGAAGAATGGAGGTACGAGATGTCGATTATCGACACCGTTAAGAAATCTGGTCGCGGCATGACCCTGGCCGCTGGCCTGCTCGGCGCAGCAGCACTGAGCGTGGCCCCGGTAACCGCGAGGGCCGACCATTGGCATCACGGTGGCGGCTGGCATGGCGGCGGCGTGGCGCTCGGCGTCGTGGGTGGTGCCCTGGCCGGCGCGGCGATTGCTGGGGCGGTAAACCCCTACTACTCGCCATATTATGGCTATGGATACGGTTACGGCTACGCGCCGTCCCCGTATTACGCTCCTCGCCCGTACTATTACGGGTACTAGCAGCCAATGAGCCGCGCCGCCCTATCAAGGTGGCGCGGTTCTTTTCGTCTCTAACGTTGTTGGATGCTGAACGATCGCCATATGATCGTCGTATAATATCCAAGGTGTCGGTAACGGATCGGAGGATCACATGGCAGTTGTGGAGTTATTGAAACGGCACGGACGCAAGCTGGCGGTTGTGGCGGCGGTCGCGGGCGCGCTGGCGCTCGGCACCGCGCCGCAACCCGCGCAGGCCCGTGATGGTGCCGGCGTGGCGCTCGGCGTCGCAGGGGGCTTGGTTGCCGGGGCGGCGATCGCCGGCGCGGCGGCAAACCCGTATTACTACGGCGCACCGGGCTATTACGCGCCGCCGCCGGCCGCGTACTATCCCCCGGCGCCGGCTTACTACCCCCGCAGCTGCTGGGATCCGTATTATCGCCGCTACTATGCTTGCTGATTAGCCGGCACAGCAGGAACAATTCGGGCGTCTCGCATCAGCGAGGCGCCCGTTTTGTTTTCCCATGTTGTGTCCGGCGCACTCAATTGCGCTACGAGCGGCCTCATAGGGCCATCGTGTTAGCAAAGCTCTGGAACAGCATCTTCCCTACATCGGGATGGATGCTGGTCTGATCCAGCAGGCTCAACATGGCGCGGCGGTCGCTGGGAGGCAGACGCCTGCCGTCGATGAAGCCCATCGAGACATTGGCGAAATGCCGCTGCTCAATTCGCCCTCGCGTGAGTGTGATGACAGTCCGGTGACGAGGGTCCAGCCTGATCTGCTCGAATAGATCGGAGACAACATCCTTCTCACCTTCGATGAGCTGAATGAAGTTACCGTCGATGTACAGCAGCAGACCGGTAATACCGCGACGCCGATTGTTCGAGGCGCCATGCTCTAAAAGATCGGCAAGCTCGCCTCTTTGGAAGAGTCGGACCGCAGCACTGACATACGTTATCGAATAGAGCATCTGGGTACACCGCCTGATCAAATGAGCCGGCTTCCCTTCCAACATCAGATTTGGCGGATCATTCCTCGACGCTGATGCAGCCCACCCGCGCACGAACTATGCAAGTACAAGCCCGTTCGGTATCTGAATCTACAGATACTTGGCGGGTCGGATAATCGTCCGCCAGATATGGGCTACCGGGCTGTTATCGAAGCCGAGCCCCTCTTCCGGCTGACGGAAGTTGCGTCCGATGATGTCGGTGAACTCGTCCAGCTCGACTTTGACCGTGGGATCGAAGGAGTAGATGTCGTGCACCGTGATCATGCGGCCCGACATGTACCATTTGTGATCCCGCATCCGCCTGTAATCAGCCTCGATATACGGATCGGGCCGGTATTCCTCGCCAAAGGCGGTGAGATAGGCTTGCGGATACTCGTAGCCGACAGACTCGTCGGGGTAGAAGCGCAGCACCTGATGCGCGCGGATCGCCCAGGTCACTTCCTCATCGACATAGGGTTCGACCATCTGCGCGCCCCAATACCCATGATCGCCGCGAATAAAGCCGATCGTCGAAATGTCATGCAGCAGGCAGGCGAGCACCATCTTTTCCGATAGACCCCCCTTCACCGCGTGCCGTGCGCTCTGCAGGAGGTGAGCGCTGGGGCCAAACCGGTACTTGAAGAAATCGGCCAGAGTGGGCTTGGCCGGCATCTCCGGCAGGCGCGGGTCGTCGCCCATGATGACGTGGGCGTTTGGGTGCTTTTTCATCAGCTCGCCGGCATTGGGCGGCGGGCTCATGTCGCCATCGGCTAGCGTATAGAGCCGCGACTTGATCACGATATAGTCAAGCTGGCGAGCCATGTTCTCTTCGAGCGCGTCGGCCCGCTGGCTCAGGCTCATCACGTCGTTCATGTGGGTTCCTCCCATAGCACGGTAGCGTTTGCCGCATAGTATAGACCGCGGACGCGCGGCCTCAACCTTTCCGCGGCGCTTTTGGTCCGCCGCCGGTGCCGAGCTGGTCCTGCAACACTTTCTTCGGCACCTCCTCGATCGCACCGCGCGCCAGATTGCCGAGCTGAAAAGGGCCATAAGACAGCCGGATCAGCCGCGTCACCGGATAGCCGAGATATTCGAGCACCCGGCGCACCTCGCGGTTCTTTCCTTCCTGCAGTGACAGAGTCAGCCAGGCGTTCGATCCTAGCTGGCGGTCGAGCTGGGCGCGGATCGGGCCATAGGAGGCGCCATCGATCGCGACGCCGCGCGCCAGGCTCGCCAGGCGGTCGGGCTCAACCGTGCCATGCACCCGCACCCGATAGCGCCGCACCCACCCGGTCGACGGCAATTCGAGACGGCGCGCCAGGGCGCCGTCATTGGTCATCAACAAAAGCCCTTCGGAATTGAGGTCGAGACGGCCGATCGATACAAGGCGCGGCAGCTCCGCCGGCAATGCGGCGAACACTGTCGCACGGCCGCGCTCGTCCCGATGTGTGGTAACCAACCCGGTCGGCTTGTGATAACGCCACAACCGGGCGCGCTCGGGCTCCGGCAACGGCTTGCCATCCACCACGATGCGGCTTTCTCCGGTTACGGTCACCGCCGGGCTGGTCAGGATCGTACCATCGATGGAGACGCGGCCTTCGGCAATCCAGCGCTCGGCATCACGGCGCGAGCACAGTCCGGCGCGCGCCATCACTTTGGCGATCCGCTCGGGGGCCTCGGATGTATCGACTGGGAGCTCGCCTTCTGACGCTGCGGCTGGTTTCTCGCGGACACGGGGTGGCCGTTTCGGGCGGGGCTGTGCGATGTTTGCGCTGGTCGGCATAGCGACGAGAGATAGGCGAGTCCGGAGGCATCGGCAATTGGCTGACACTGCGCCACCGCCCGCGATGAGCTGCGCCCTCGCTGAGGCCGCGGCCGCGGCGGCGGCGGGCGAGGTGCCCATCGGCGCGGTATTGCTTGATTCGGACGGTGCTGTTGTCGCGATGGCTGGCAACCGTGTCGAGCGCGACCATGATCCGACGGCGCATGCCGAAATGCTGGCCTTGCGCGGGGCGGCGGCGCGCCTCGGGGCCAAGCGGCTCGATGGCTGCGATCTCTATGTGACACTCGAGCCATGTCCGATGTGTGCCGCCGCGATCGGGCTCGCACACATCCGCCGCCTCTATTTCGCGGCCTACGATCCGAAGGGCGGCGGCGTCGAGCATGGCCCGCGCATCTTTGACCATCCCACATGCCATCACCGGCCGGAGATTTACGGCGGCATCGCAGAATCGGCGGCGGCGGCGTTGCTTCGGCGATTTTTTCTGACGCGGCGTTGACCCGGCGGCAGGCTAGGGCTCGTGGTGCGGCACCTCGAACAGGCGTTGCATGCGGGAGAACCCGCGCAGCTCGAAATGCCCCAACTCCCACATCGGTTCGCCGAGCATCTCAACAAAGATCTCCGACATGATCAGCGAACGCTCGAGATCGCGGCAGAACCGCTCGATGCGGCTCGTCATGTTCACATCCGGCCCGATCACCGTAAAGTCGAGCCGGTCGCCGGAGCCGATGTTGCCATAGGAGACCGTGCCGTAATGCAGCGCGACGCCCGCCTGCATCATCGTCTGCCCGGCTCGCTCGCGCCCATTGCGGTGCTCGATATCGGCCAGCGCCTCCTGGGCTGCCGCGAGCGCGGCGCGGCAGGCATCCGCCGCTCGCTCGCCTTCCGGCGGTCGAAAGATGGCCAACACCCCGTCGCCCATGATCTCCATGATCTCGCCGCCGTGCGAGCGTACCGCCGGAAAGACGCAATCGAAATATTCATTCAGCAGGCGGATTACGGCGCGCGGACTCATCTGATCCGACAGCATTGTGAAGTCGCGCAGATCGACCAGCATCAGCGCCGCATCGATCGTGCGGATGTCGCCGCGCCTTACCTGGCCGTCGAGGATCAACCGCATCGGCTCCTCGCCGACATAGGTTGTCAGCATGTTGTTGATAAAGCGGCGCACCGCTTTCAGCTCGGTGACCATCGAATATGCCGGCAGTAGCCCGGTGAGCAGTGCCAGTTCGTCCGCGGTAAACCCGCCCGGCCGTTTGGTGGCCCAGGAAAGTGCGTTGATCGCGCCGCTCGTATACGTCACGGGCGCAATATAATAGTGCGTGTAGCCGGTTTCGCGCATCTCCTCGAGGATGGCGAAGGGCAGCGCATGCGCATCATCCAGGTGCCAATCGAAGCTGTCACCACTATCCGCGACTGCCCGCACCGGGCTTTCAAGGTAGGTCGCCGTCTTCTCAATCCCATGGTCAAGAAAGCGCTCGTCGAGTTCCTCCCCGGGCTGCCAGATGCGCGACACGCCGCGATATCGCGCGTGCAAGGCGCGCAGGTGCAGCGTCGCGCGGTCAATCGGGATACCGAGTGCGACGAGCCGGCGGCAGAACCCGCTGAACACGGCGGAATTTCCGTTCATGAACCGCGCTTCGCGGGTCAGCCAATCCTCCAGGGAACGCATCGCGTCGGAACTCAGGCGGCGCGGGCTGGGCGCGTAGATTGGCGGCGCGATCGAGGCGGTGTTCATCGACCGGGCGTCACCGCTGCGCCCGGCGGCCCCGCAGGACCGAGCGCGGAAGGCGGCGCGCCGCCAAACTGATTCAACTGCTGCGTGACGGCACGGCTATTGGCATTGGTGCCGCCGGGATCCTGCTGCATCAACGAACGCTGCGTGCTCTGCAATTGAGTACGATAATTCTCCAGAACCTGCTGCTGCACCGGGCTATTAGCGCTCGGGGTAAGCGGCGATCTCGGGTCCATCGCGTAATAGGGCGCCGAAGGTGGCGCCTGCGCGAGTGCGAGGTGCGGCAGAACGGTGAGAAGGGCGGCGGCGCTCAGCCCTGGCTTGAATGACATCATGAACTCCCCGCCTGCTTACCCCGCGATGTCGGGCACCAGAGTGTGTTCCCGATAGATAAACAGTGGCGAGGCGAAAGCGAAGCAGTTGCAGGCGGTAATTCTGCCGCCAAGACCAAGTTTCCCAGCCGTGGTGCCCCAGCCCTCTTGCCTTGCAACCAGTCGCATGCACTATTCCGCGCCCATATACATGCCATGCTTTAGATCGAAATGAGGACGACATGAAAGCGCTCGTCGCGGTCAAGCGGGTCGTCGACTACAACGTCAAGGTACGCGTCAAGGCGGACCATACGGGTGTCGAAACCGCCAATGTGAAGATGTCGATGAACCCCTTCGACGAAATCGCCGTCGAGGAGGCGCTGCGCCTGCGCGAGGCCGGGACGGTTACCGAGGTGATCGTGGTCTCGGCCGGGGTTCAGCAATGCCAGGAGACGATCCGCACGGCGCTGGCGATGGGTGCCGATCGCGGCGTGCTGGTGCAGACCGATGTCGAATTGCAGCCGCTGGCGGTCGCCAAGTTGCTGAAGGGGGTGATCGACAAGGAGCAGCCGGAGATCGTCATCATCGGCAAACAGGCGATCGACGACGATTGCAACCAGACCGGCCAGATGGTGTCGGCTCTGCTCGGCTGGTCGCAGGCGACCTTTGCCTCAAAGGTGGCGATTGGCGGCGACGGCAAGGCCGAGGTCACGCGCGAGGTTGATGGCGGCCTTGAGACGATCTCGCTGAAGATGCCACTGGTCGTAACGACCGACCTGCGCCTCAACGAGCCGCGCTATGCGTCATTGCCGAACATTATGAAGGCCAAGAAAAAGCCAATTGTAACGATGACCCCAGATGAGCTGGGCGTTGATGTCGCGCCGCGGCTGGTGACGTTGAAGGTCGAGGAGCCGCCGAAGCGCGGCGGCGGCGTCAAGGTGGGCTCGGTCGCCGAGCTGGTCGATAAGCTGAAGAATGAAGCGCGGGTGATCTGATGTCCGTCCTCGTCATTGCCGAACACGACAACCAGACGGTCAAGGCGGCCGTTCTGCACGCCGTGACCGCCGCTGTCGAATGCGCCGGTGCCGCCGGCAGCGATGTACATATGCTGGTGGCCGGCGTGAACTGCCGCGCAGCGGCTGATTCCGCGGCAAAGATCGCCGGCATCGCGAAGGTGTTGCTGGTGGAAGACGCCGCCTACGATCACGGGCTCGCCGAAAACTGGGCGCCGCTGGTTGTGAAGCTGGCACAGGGTGGCTACACCCATGTGCTCGCGGCCGCCACGACCTTTGGCAAGAACCTGATGCCGAGGGTCGCCGCGTTGCTCGATGTAATGCAGATTTCCGACATCAGTGCTGTCGTGTCGGCCGACACCTTTGTGCGGCCGATCTATGCGGGCAATGCGCTGGCGACGGTGCAGTCGAAAGATGCGATCAAGATCATCACGGTGCGCGGCACCGCCTTTGGGCCGGCCGAGGCGACCGGCGGCTCCGGTTCGGTCGAGACGATCGAAGGGGCTGGCGCAGCGGGCCTGAGCGAATTCGTGCGTGCCGAATTGTCGAAATCAGAGCGGCCGGAACTGACCAGCGCCCGCGTCATCATATCGGGCGGACGCGGCATGCAATCGGGCGATAATTTCCCGATCCTGGAGAAGGTCGCCGATAAGCTCGGTGCCGCGGTTGGTGCGTCGCGCGCCGCCGTTGATGCCGGTTTTGTGCCGAACGATTATCAGGTCGGCCAAACCGGCAAGATCGTCGCGCCAGAGCTGTATATCGCGGTCGGCATCTCAGGTGCGATACAGCATCTCGCTGGCATGAAGGACTCGAAGGTCATCGTCGCGATCAACAAAGACGAAGAAGCGCCGATCTTCCAGGTGGCCGATTACGGCCTGGTTGGCGATCTGTTTAAGGTCGTGCCCGAGCTCGACGAGGAGCTGGGGAAAGTAAAATCGTGAGTGACGGCGCGCTGTCGGGTGTCGGTGGCGGGATCAACCGTGTCGGGATTATCGGCGCGGGCCAGATGGGGCGCGGCATCGCGCATGTGTGCGCATTGGCGGGGATCGAGGTCATCGTTACCGATGCCAGCCCGCAGGCATTGGCGGCGGCCAGGAGTGGTATCGAGGCGGCGCTCAACCGGCAGGTAGCGCGCGGCCGCATCCACGAAGGCGACAAGATGGCGGCGCTCGATCTGATGAGCTTCGCGCCCGATTACACCGCCTTCGCCGAGTGCGACATGGCAATCGAGGCCGCCACCGAGAAGGAAGACGTAAAGCGCGCGATCTTCAGGACGCTGGTGCCGGTGCTGAAGCCGTCGGCAATCATCGCCAGCAACACATCGTCGATCTCGATTACTCGCCTCGCCGCGGCTACCGACCGGCCCGGTCGCTTTATCGGCATGCATTTCATGAACCCGGTGCCGGTGATGACCCTCGTCGAGGTCATCCGCGGCATCGCCACCGACGACGCGACCTTTACCGCGACCCGCGATCTCGCGGTGCGGCTCGGCAAGACGCCGGTGCTGGCCGAGGATTTCCCAGCCTTTATCGTCAACCGCATCCTGCTGCCGATGATCAACGAGGCAGTCTACACGCTGTATGAAGGGGTCGGTTCGGTCGAGGCGATCGACGTTGCGATGAAGCTTGGCGCCAATCACCCGATGGGGCCGCTCGAACTGGCGGATTTCATCGGACTCGACACCTGTCTATCGATCATGCAGGTGCTGTACGAGGGCCTGGCCGACAGCAAGTACCGGCCCTGCCCGCTATTGGTGAAATATGTCGAGGCCGGCTGGCTCGGCCGCAAGACGGGTCGCGGCTTCTACGATTACAGCGGCGACAAGCCCGTCCCCACGCGATAATCCCGCACGCCACGCCGGATCGTGCGGCCTGCCCGGTCGGTGATAGACTGAGCCGCGGCGACGGAGGGGTGGATGATCAGCGACATTCGACTGGGCGTAATCGTGCCGAGCGTCAATTAGGTCGTTGAGGCCTGGTACCCGCGTGTCGTGCCGGATCATGTCAGCGTGCATTTCGCGCGCATGCTGATGCCGGCCGGCACTTCGCCCGAACGCATCATCGAGATGGACCGTACCGACGGCGTGCATTCGATGCATCAGCTGGCGAGCTGCAAGCCGCACGCGGTTGCCTATGGTTGCACCGCATCTAGCATCGTGCAGGGGCATGATTTCGACATCCATGTGCGCGAGGAGATCCGTCATATTACCGGCGCTCCCGGCACCAGCGCGACGCACGCGATCATCACCGCTTGCGGCAAACTCGGCATGAAGCGGGTCGCCGCGATCTCCCCTTACATCGAGGAGGTTGACAGCGCCGAGCACAAATTCTTCGCCGAGGCTGGTATCAAGACGATCGCCGGCACCTGTTTCGGGATCAGCGACGGCTTCCGGCTTGCCGAGCCATCGCCCGAACAGATCCTCGATCGCGCGCTGAGCGTCTGGGACCCGGCCGCCGACGGCATGATTATCGCCTGCCTGAACTTCCGCTCACACCCGATCATCGACGAATTGGAACACCGCATCGGCAAACCCGTCGTCACCTCGACGCAGGCCACGCTATGGCACATTCTGCGCATCGCTGGCGTGACAAACCCCATCTCCGGCTATGGCCGGCTGATGCGCGAGCATTGATCGATGGCAGCGGCCCTTCCCAACACGATCGACCCGATCACCCTGGAGGTATTGCGCAACGCGCTCGAATCGGTGGCGGACGAGATGGGCGCGGTGCTGAAGCGCACCTCGTTCTCGCCCAACATCAAGGAGCGCATGGATGCGTCCTGCGCGATCTTTGATGCCGAGGCGCAGTTGGTGGCGCAGGCGGAGCACGTGCCGGTGCATCTCGGCTCGATGCTGCGGGCCGTGCGGGCGACGATCGACGCGGTCGGCGCCACCGATGAAGGCGATGTCGTGATCGTCAACGACCCGTTCACCGGCGGCTCGCACCTGCCCGACATCACGATCGTCGCGCCGGTGCATTTCGAGAACCGCCACCTCGGCTATGTCGCGACGCGCGCGCACCACGCCGATGTCGGCGGCATGGAGCCAGGCTCGATGCCCGGCAAAAGCAGCGAGGTGTATCAGGAAGGCCTGATTATCCCGGCGGTGAAGCTCTACCGCCGCGGCGAATTGCAGAATGACGTGTTGCGGCTGATCCTCGCGAATGTCCGCACCCCGATCGAGCGGCGCGGTGACCTCAACGCGCAGCTCGCCTGCCTGCGGGTCGGCCAGCAGCGCCTGACGGAGCTTGCCGCCCGGTACGGGGCCGATCTGGTCACTGCCGGATTTGCCGCGATCCTCGATTATGCCGAGCGCCGCATGCGCCGCCGCCTCGCCGAGTTGCCGGCCGGCACGTATCGCGGCGAGGATTTTCTTGACGATGACGGCAACAGCGACGAGCCGGTGCGGGTGAGCCTCGCTGTCACCGTATCGCCGGACAAGCTGGTGCTGGACTACACCGGCTCGTCGGCGCAGCGTCCGGGTAACATCAACGCGGTCGCGCCGATGACCTACTCGGCCAGCTTTTTCGCGATCAAGATCCTGACCGATCCGGAAATCCCGGTAAACGCCGGCACGTTTCGCAGCGTCGAATTGATCATCCCCGAAGGCAGCTTTCTCGGCGCGCGCCTGCCGGCCGCGGTCTGCGCCGGCAACACCGAAACGACGCAGCGCATCGCCGACACGGTGCTGAAGGTCTGCGCCCAGTTTGCGCCGGAGCGGGTGCCGGCGGCGAGCCAGGGCACGATGAACACCGTCGCCATTGGCGGCCACGACCCCCGGTCGAGCGAGCCGGGTGGACGGCCCTACACCTATATCGAGACGATCGGCGGCGGCCAGGGCGGCCGGCCGATGGGGCCGGGCGATGACGGCATCCAGTGCAACATGACCAACACGATGAACACCCCGGTCGAGGCGCTGGAGATCACCTATCCGCTGCGGGTGGAGCGCTATGAGTTACGCGAGGGCTCGTCGGGCGCCGGCAAACATCGCGGCGGCAACGGGCTGGTGCGCGTCATCCGCGCGGTCGGCCACACCGCTCGCGTCTCCTTGCAATGCGAACGCCGCCGCTTCGCCCCCTACGGTCTGCAAGGCGGCGCCGACGGCAAACCCGGCCGCAACGCAGTGTTGCGCGGCGGCGGCACGGTTGAGGAAGTGCCGGGGAAGGCGAGCTTGTCGCTGGCCGCGGATGAGGTGGTGGTGGTCGAGACGCCGGGGGGCGGCGGCTGGGGCGTGGCGTAGCTAACTCCAGCGCCTCGATATGATATAAATGGCGCATGGCTGAAGCAGCACTCAACGGCATGACCGTCGACGAGTTTCTTCGTTGGGCGGGAGGTGCTGATGATCGTTATGAGCTGATCGCGGGGCGCCCGGTCGCAATGGCCCCTCCGGGTGGGCGGCACAGCTTATTGTCGAGCAATCTGAACGGGGAAATCCGCAACGTCCTGCAATCACGCCGGCCTTGCCGAATTTATACCGAGGCCGGCCTAATCCCCCCTCATCGGAACGATGCATTCTATGTGGCTGACCTAGCCGCCACATGCGTACCGCTGGGCCAAGACGGCAGAATACGGGACCCATTCCTGATTATCGAAATCCAGTCACCGAGTACTAGTCGCAGTGACTATCGTAATAAGGTGCCGGACTACCGCCTCATTCCAAGTGTGCTGGAAATCCTCTTAATCGATTCACTGAGCTTGTTCGCGGAGGTGTTGCACCGCGATGGCGACCATTGGGTAACAGAACTCGTCCAAGGCCGCCGTGGTGTGCTGA